>Ga0180431_10006928_pt1 | contig 13349 bp, 12 predicted proteins | sample SS_ome_11_FD_132459 | JGI IMG/M metagenome (GOLD analysis project Ga0180431, IMG submission 132459) | Hypersaline lake sediment archaeal communities from the Salton Sea, California, USA - SS_1_MS_1 metaG | ecosystem: Environmental > Aquatic > Non-marine Saline and Alkaline > Hypersaline >... | reverse complement strand
GGATTGCAGAAATGCTACATACTGGAAAATCTTTCAAGGTGGACACATTTCGTCTAGGTGACGGAGGCTTCGATCCTTCGGATACGACCTTGGCGTTGGCTCCCGATCCCAACGCTACCGACGTTCCAGGTACTCCTGGAGGAGTGCTGACGAAGGCAATCAGTTCTGTTACCTTACAGACACCTACATGTCCTATCTTCACCTGCATCGCTGAAAAAGGCGAAGGCTCTGGACCCGTAGGAAGCATTGGTCTTTTGGGAACCATCGTGTACAGCCCCATCGCAGGCGACCCTGAGGTAGGGCAGACGTTCCTGTTTGCCTTAGCTACTCGTCCCATGGAGATCAAGACCAGCTCGGACAAGTACACTTTCAATGTAGGGATTCTGTTCCAGTAACGGAGCACGTGTCAGGAGAAAACAAATGTCAGAAGTATTGAATGTTTCGATGCAGTACACGCCTCCGGGCGGTGCTCTCAATTCTGGAACCATGAGCTTGCAAAAGCTCAGTTCCTCCAACGCGCAGAACGCTGGTTACTTGGATGTTCCTGATGCCACTGCGGCTTCTACTGCATTCACAGTGCCTTTCGGGTCCATCGGTACGGGAGCCAAAGCCCTCGTGGTCCACAACACGCTGTCGAATCCTCTTGACGTTTCCATCAACGGAACTCTGTTTGGGCAGATCTCCGCAGGTGGCATGATTATGATCGGTGTGGGCGATACGGCTCCTACCGCAAACCCTGTTCTTTCCATGACCCTGACCACAACTGTACTTCAGTCCGGTCTTGGGCAAATCGCCTACTACGTGTTCGGCGACTGAGGAGATACCCCAATGGCAACCGTTTCACTCACTTCGACCCTGCAGTACACGCCTCCGGGCGGAACCCAAGTCACTGTTCCTTTCCCGATCAGTGCAACCTATACACCGCTGAACGTTGGGACCATCGATATTCCCACGGGAACCGCAGCAGCGGCCACCTACGATATCCCCTTCGGATCCGTCGGTGTACCTGCGGGCGCCTCGGCTCGTGTCTTGCTCATTCACAACCGTGACAACAACCAGGACATTGGTTTGCGGATCAACAGTTTGCCTGTTGCTCCTGCCATGCTCATGCAGCTTCCTGCTGGTGGATTCTTCATGATCGCCATGCCGGTTGACCCAGCAGCCAATGATTTGGTCGCTGCACAGATCGAGGTTGTCTCCTTGACTACCGCAGATGCCGAGATCGATTACTTCGTCTTCGGAGACTGATCTGTCACTGGAGAATTCATGCTGGGCTTATTCACTGCTGACCTACTAGTAGCCCATCTAGTAGGTGACTACTTATTACAGGCAGATTGGATGGCTGGTAACAAGACGACCAATAATTGGGCAGCTGCCGCACACGCCGTCACCTACACTCTTCCCTTCGTCTTGTTTACGCAAGAAATTTACGTTCTTGCGGCCATAGCCGTGTCTCATTTCGTGATCGATCGTTGGCGACTAGTCCGGTACTTCAACTGGATCAAAAACTTCTTGGCTCCAAAACACATCAAGTCACGCATGGCAATTTGCATGCATCCGAAAGACCCAATTAGAAGCCAATGGTTTACTCGAATTGTGACGAATGAGGAAGAAGAGGTCACGTGCGATGACTGTGGTGAACGAGCCTCAAACTGTCCTTCAGACAAGGTACTGCGGAATCATCCATGGCACGAGTGCTCTGGTACTGGGTACCACAAGGATAGGCCTGCATTTCTAGCAGTTTGGCTCATGATCATTGCAGATAATACGTTGCACTTGATCTGCAATGCGCTTGCTTTTCGCTATCTCGGGTAGATCTTCAAACCCTGTTGAGGCACGAAAATGACCGTAAAGGCCTTGCTGCAGTGGCAAAACATCGACGCCACGCTGGACCTGAATAACAAAACTGGTACGATCATTCGTCGGGCGATCTTCCAGGGGCCCTTGTCTGTGCCTACAGGTGGTGCTGTGGCCGAAGCAGGTGGTCGGGTTACTCCGTCTACCACGACGATGACAATCACGATCAGTCCGTTCACTGCTCAGACTGCGGACGGAATGGTTCTACTCAACGACACCAACATCGATCTGACGATGCCGATCCCTTCGGTGTTCCCAGCAACGTACTGGGTCGTGGTGTACGCTCGTTACCGGTTGTATGAAGACCCCCTTGTGGAGTCTCTCATTGTTCCTGAGAGCCAGCTATCCGCAATGGATGGTGAGTACTACATCCGGTTCGCCAAGTTCACCTTGACGGCTCCCGTTGCCAACGCGGCAGCAGCCGATTGGGACTTCTCGGTAGGTGACCATTCAGAGAGCCTAGGCCAATCTCCCTGGCGTGCCCCCGTGGATACCTTGGCGGATCTTCCTCTTCCTACTGACACCCCTCCCTACAAGGGGCTCATACCCAACAAGGACGGAGACGTACGGGTGACCAAGGATACTTTGGTTCCTTACGTGTGGGATGAGGTAGGACAATCGTGGAACAAGTTTGGCGTGACCAACGTAGGTGACGTTCAAACTCGAGGGTTTGCGTTGCAGCGCCAATTCCAGCGAGCTGGACAGGGTACAGGCATCGATTCTTTGGGTGCCCACAACGACAGTCTTCCAGACGGGAAGGACGTAGGGCTCAACCGAAGGGGCCTCGATTCGATCATCATCAAGGACGAAGCTTCCCCTGCAAGTACCTATTGGGTCAAGATTGCTCCTTTTCAAGCGTACATCAATGGCTTGCCTGTGTCGACCAAAGAAGTTGAGGTCACTTTGGGTTCGCCTGGACCTGGCGTGCAGTACGACTTGGTGTACCTGGAAGTGTACCGACGTAGGATTACTACAGCCAGTTCTGCTGTAGAGTACGAGAATAATACGCCTAACGCAACTCCGCCTCCAGACTTCGAGGCTTACACATTCGATGAAGTGGCTACACTCATCGATCAAATTGACGGATATATCGACACGTTTGGTTACTCGGCAACCACCGGTAACTTGAACTTCACCAACATGGAACGTCTCAACGATGGTTCCACAGTCATCACCGACTGGAAGTTCAGTGTCCGGGCGAATGCTCCGTTGTCTCTTTCAGGGCAGATCGAGGGAATGACCGCTCTCAATGGAGCTGACGTGACACTTCCTGGATTCCCAGGATCGGCCACCTACGGGTTGTTGGCTAACAACGATCGTATAGGGTACTACTATTCTTCTACAGCTGATGCAACCATCGTAGAAGGTGTAGCCTACGCCATTCCTTTGGTGGTGCTCAAGAGAAGGACGACAGATGTCAACTTCATTCCTTCGATCACTGTAAGTCCTCCGTACTTCTCAGATGTGAATGTTTTTCCAGTTCACCCTGTGACGGAGAACTTCATCAACACTCACCTTGTGAGTCAAGCTACAGCAAGCAACTTGCAGGATAGTTTTCTCAGCAACGACTACTTGGATGGCGTTCTCGAAGGTATCGAAGAACCTTTGGGGATCATCCCTGATGTCACCGGTGCACAGATCGACATCCCTCGAGGAGTGTGGAATCTACGAGGGCATCCTTTCCAGCTAGAGCCTCAGTCGGTTCAGCCTTCCGCAGCTCCTGCAACTGGTTTTAGGAGAGACCTTGTTTTTCTTGTGTACTTCATGGTTCCATACTACATGGAAGGTGGGGTACCAGGTTTGACTACATGGGCAGCGGCAACATCATCCGCAAAACCCTACATGCTTTCTTGGGACAATGACAAGGGCAGGCAGCTGTACAGGATGCAGGCTTTCTACGCGGTTTCTGACGTCGGGTCTGCGCTTGATTCAGAAGATGCCATGACTGCTTTGGGCTTTTCCTACAATGAACAAGAAGGCCACTGGAGAAGGAACATCTCTGCAGATCCCAACTTCGATGAGTTCAAGGCAATGTCTGGATTCAATCTCTACGCTTTGCCTGTAGGGATTGTTCACCGGAGAAATTCTAGTGCTTGGAATGTTACCTCGAACTACAATGGCAGCACTGTTGGAGGTGCTGTTCGACCTGAAGAAGAGTTCGGTGGCATTTCTATGTCAGGTGTTGATATCATCCCTCGAGAGTTGGTAGACCTTCGTCAACTCACCGGTGATGTGGATCTTGAACAGAAGATGCAACTCACTGTTGACAAGATGATGCATGGTGATCTGGACACATCGTTGCTCACCAGTCCCATGGATGAGGAAAGCGCTGGAACTAGCCATCTCGTCATGGACACACTTGGATTCGATCATGCTGGTACGCATCACGCGAACACCATTGCTTCCGAAGATAGGACATTGGACGGAGTACGCTACTGCTGGAGTGATGCGGTAGATACTCAAGTGGTGGGTTGGACTACAACGACTGCATTCAATGCTTCTGTAGATGCACAGTCAATCGATTCAGGCCCCAACGGAACGCAACCTGCGCCTTTGCACGTGCCTGAAGAAGACCTGATGCTCAGTCGTCATCTGATGGCAGATGATAAAGCAGGGGGCCTGACCCGTAGGCCAATCTATGAGGTGTGGTTCATCGATGCTTCCTCTTCGCCTGGTGGGATTTGGCTCAAGATCCGTGCTCCCTACGGTGCCTACATCCACAGCGATGCTCTGGTCAATAGGGACTTTTTCTTAGGTGTGCCAGTTGTAAGCCCTGACTACAGGCACAACTTTGGTTTGCAGTCCTTGACCTTCATCCCTGCAGACGCAGTTGTTGATGGTAACATCCCCAATCCTGCTCCGGGAACGTTCCCGAGAACGTCCATTCTGCGTGCAGCAGTAACTCGAGACGTTCGTGGTTCCTACAACGTGTACCATGATGACAATGTGACTACGCCTTACTCACAGGTGCAATACATTGATCAGTTGGTTTACGATGCGGTAGACAACCAAGGTCGTCCAACTGAGATGACGGTGTACTTCCGTAAGGCTGTCATGCCTTGGATGCCTTCGGACATGCAGCAGAAGCACATCCATGTGGCTTGTGCATTTGTTTTCGACAAACCACATACGGCCAACAAGAGCGAAAATGACTTCACCTATGGCAACGATCCGGTAGATGACCACGTAGGCGGTCTCACCTTGGTGCCTAAGGAAGTCTACAACATCAATGGTGTGGTGGCAGGTCAACCCTACTCGGACATTCCTGTAGGTCCCCTGTCCTTCCAATTCGATAGCACAGTCACCACACCTGCAACTCACACAATTACAGCTGCCGACGTTCAAACGGCTCTGCTTGCTGCAGGGATCCCTGCTACGAATGTCAGACTCTACGGGATCTTGGATGTACCCAAAGATGCTGCAGGTAACAGGGTTGCCGTCAACCGAGTAGGCACACCTGTGGTCGGCGTTCCTACTTCTGCGCCTTTCGATGAGCTTGAACTAGATGTTGCGGTTGTTCCAGGTACCGTCGTTACTTTCAAGGTAGCCTACACGAGTACCGAACAGCGATTCTGGGTTGAGGCATATCCAACCAACAAGGGCATTTATGGTCCGTTCACCTGGGCTGTTGAACAGATCGAGATGACGCCCAATGAGCTTGGTAACGCCACTTACAATACTCCGGAACGCCTGTACACATTCTCTGTTACGCATCCTCTCAAGGATCCTGATCAATTCATGATCGGAATGGGAAGTGCCATCGAACCAGGTGCTGTAGCTGGTACTGCGCACGGGAAGCGTAACTCTCCGTATGGGTACTACCATTTCTACAACGCAGCTGGTCAGTTCCGGTACTACAACCTCGCTCCGGGCGTTGCTTACGCTCCCGCCTACCCTCAACCATACGCCTACAACATGGGTAGGTTCATCCGAGGTCTCAACACAATTGAGTCAGCGGTCAATGGCTGGTCGTGTATGTACCACGATAGCTACGGACCTTACGTATTTACCCCTGTTGCCGCTCCCACAACGTTGGTCAACTGCCATTCCGTCATGGTCTACCCCATGGCAGTACCCCTGACTCAAGGAGATGAGTTGAACATCATCTACGAGGGCAAGACCTATCAGGGGATGATGGGTGATAACGCCAGCATGAGCGACAAATGGGACAGGATCGTCAACGAAGTGATCCCCGACCAAAACGAATCTCTCAAATATGAGAGCGTTGGTGACGTGCACGTGACCACTGCTGGTCCGGGCATTGCTCCTTTGGACTTCCGAGATGTAGGTGTGTTGCAGCAGTTCTTCTCCGGAGGGCAAGGCCCGATGTTCCGGCCTACCTTCTACGATCCGATGCTTGCCCTCAAGCATGGTCTCAACCCGAGTTATCGTGACAGATTGCTCAATTCAGCACGGTTGAACCCTAAGACGGGTACGGATCGAGCTGATTCCTTTGATGCTGGAGACGAAGCAGATCAGGTCATGTACTTCGTACCTGGGCCTCCTAGCCAGTACGGAACCAATCCTGCTGCTATTGGTGCTACGACCCCTTACCACGGAGGTATGGGTCCAGGAAACATCTCTGACTATGACCAAGGTGCATTGACCTCCAGCATGCTTCCCGAAGGCGGATTCATTGGCGGTCCTTTGGTCAACATGCAGAACTACGATACCGGACCGGAGACTACGTCAAAAGTTACTCCTACTGATATCTCTACAGGCATCCAAGGCAAGGTCACGGAAACGATCGTATCCGAACCCAATGAGATCAGTGCAAACAGAAGTTTTGCGCCTACTCGTTTGTTGTCGAGGAACGCAGGATCTACCAAGTGCCCAGTAGATGGTTATGAGTTGGTTCGGACGGCATCTAGCACCACCATGACCACCTTGAAGAATCGTTTTATTGGGTGGTCTGCATACCAACCAGAGCATGTTGGTAGACCCAACGCACCGCTCAAAGGTCGCGGTACTCAAGGAATGCACACTGCTAGAAGCACTGCTGGGCTTCTAGGAAGTGTCCCTGCAGCAGCAATGCCTTGTGAAACGTTCCTGCTTCCCTGTCGCGTGGATCAAGAGTACTACCCTGGACCTGCTATCCCGAAAACAGAGCAGTCTGATACGTTGCTCAGTCAGAGTAGTCATGCCTACGCAGTGCAGAACCAAGGAAACACTTTCTTCCCAGGTCAGTGTTTGTTCTACTTCCAAGAGACGGATCCTGGGTACCCTGCTTCGGTTACCACTACGTTGGCAGTACAGAAGATGTGGGCGTTCAAACCGAGCGTGGTGAACCGTGACGGCAGGTGTATGCTCTTGGTCAATTCAGGGTACGGATCCTCTCTGGTAAAGGATTGGCACCTTCCAGGTGTAGAGGCAGGGAACGTGCACCCGCATACTGGGTACTCAGCAGATATCTTCCGGTTGGTCCACCGTCCCGTACGCAAGAGGTAAGCAATGGCATTGTACTACTTTGACGCTCAGCGTCGAATCATTGGGCCAGCGCCCGCAGTTCCGGTGCCTCCGGACGAGGAAGGAACGATCGACACAGGAACGATCAATCCTGCCAACATCATCAAGATTGTCGACGGGACACCTGTCAGCTTGGCGGAACAGCCCAACTTGTTCATGATCTACGATCTGCCCTCGAAGGATTGTGTTGTCACAATCACTGGGGACATCGACAAGCCGAAGCAATATTCGAACAAGGATCGTGGACCTTTCCTCTTTCGGTACAAGGGCGTTTACGACTTCAGCTCAGTTACTGATGTGGACACTCCTTTGGTCCTAGATCGAACCTTGGTTATTTCTAGAGTTCGATTGATTCGAAGGAATGCTGGATCCGAAGGCAGAACTGAATGCAATGTGTACGCTGACGGAGGTACTATCTTTCAGGAAACGGATGAGCTTGCTGTAACTGCTTCGGATGGAGACAATGCGACTGTTGTGATCGAAGTCCACAAAGTGTATCCTAAAGGTACACGGATCGATGTATCAGGCATCGATTCAGAGGCAGGGAGCCCATCTGACCTGACAGTTCAAGTGGAGTTCTCTATTGATGAGGACGAAAGGCAGTAGCTTGACCACTTCCTATGGTTTTAGCTTTCTAGACGAATAGGACGGATAGGAAACCAAAATGGTCTTGAGAGTTCTCCCCCGGTTGACTGGCCTTACTGCCAAGCAGATCTTCGTGTTGAATCGCTACTTCATGAAGAATATCATTGGCTACACAGAACTAGATGCAGATGATGGATCGGGTACTTACACGTGGACAGCTGGTGAGATCCAGTTAGGATCTACAGGACAAGTCGAAACATCGGAGCCGTACACCTTCCGTGATGCAGGTGCAACTTTTGCGACTACAATGATTGGCATGTACCTGGTGACTTGGGGCTCGAGTCATGAAGCCAACAATGGGGTGTGGAGAATTCAATCAGTTGCGAACAGTAACGAACTATCTGTTGTTCCAACTATCTACGGTCCGTACTTCGTCACTGATCTAGGCATCCAATGGGCGATTTTGGATCTGTCTGCAGTGCCTGTGCTTACAAATCCTGCTTTTTATGTTCTACAAGCTCCGACTGCACTAGCTGGAACCACCCCTGCTTGGCAGGTCAAGTTTGAATGCCAGGTAGCAGACACATCTCTATATCGGTTTGAGGTAGCCCCTATGGGCGGTTACAATGTGGCAGGCCATAACTTCCCTGGTGGAGTGCAGGTTTGTTCCCAACAGCAGTTCGATTTCGATACGACACCTGTGGCGTATCTAGCAGGGGATGAATCTCACACTTTCGCCTGGACTGAAAATACTGCAAGTACAGCTGTGTTTGATTGTATGTACGCAGGGTCAGGCCAAACCTTCCGTGGAGCGTACGATCCTAGCTTCGCGCTAGGAATTGCTGGTAGTGTAGGTACTTTGCCTACAGATATCTTTGCCAGCTTTGAGTCGATGGACACTACCAACGCCGGCCTCAACCTTTATGGAGGCCTCAAGCCTGTCACCACGTTCTCTGGTGGTCCACCAGCAAATGCTGACTCTTTGATGATTGGTCTTCCGGATAGCCAGTTCGACCTTCGACGAGACGTGTGCGAGATCCCTGTCGCCAGCAACGCAGGAGCCTCTGAGATTCGAGGCGTCCTTCGCAGCTTCTACCAAGTGTCGGACACGACCACACAGTATCGTCGATTTGTCAATAACAATCGGACGCTGGTCAGTCTAGGCAATGGAATGTGCGTAGCCTGGAACGGTTCATTGGCAGTTTAAGTGTGGAATTTCGCGTAGCTGTCTGCGCAAAATCAACCAAGGTACAAGATGGCAAGACGCTGGCTTAAGAACGCGGCCGTAGCAAGTCGCAATGAAATGGCCCAAACCCTATACTGGTTCCTGACGTACGTCACGGAATTCATCGTGGTGGACGTAGATACTGCAGGTAACTGGCCGCGTCTCGCGTATGGAACCAACGCGATCTTGGATGCAGCTTTGCCCTTTACCTTTCGGACACCCGTAACGGATCCTTACTTGTTCACTGCGGCCGACATCGGACGCAAGATTGCGATCCGTGATGAGGTCACGACCCTGAACTCAGGTGTCTACACTGTGTCTGCGATTGTGGATTCGCACACCGTTCACCTGGCAACTCCAGGCGCTAACTTTGCTGGGTACAACGGCAACGCACAGTGGGTCCTTTTTGACCCTGCCTCTGCTCCTCCTGATGATGCCTACTTTGTGATTCAAAGCCCAGTCACAGATAATCCATGGCAAGCTCGAGTTATTCCCAATGCGACCATACACCCCATTGCTGGGCTCTCTGTCGAGATGGGAGCTTGGGGCGGTTGGAATGCCGGAACGGGTTTGTGGGGGCTACCTGTCACATCTTCCGTGGTGATTCCGAATATTTCTGGAACCATGTTCTGTGTGGCTGATGAGCAGTTGGGTGCGTTCTTCAATTGGGTCGAGGATGGAGCAGGAGATCGCAACGGGATCTACTGTGGACAGATGGCAGCATTACACTCTCCTGCAGGTGCAGGTGTCCCCAAGGATAGTGCTCCTTCCGCTCTACTTGGTTCCAATACAGTGAACACCAATGCGCTTAATCGATTGCTCACTGGTGGATTTGCTTCCAACGGCCAGATCAGCCTACCTGACAACAGCGGGTACGCTACAGCTTACCTCCATCAGTGGGAGCGTACGGTTGACGATGTAGACCCATTCACGATTGCTGCAGGAATGGCTGATCCAAGGTCTACACAAATCGATGCGTATCAATTCCTGGTGTACCAGACAACACCAGTGGTGTCTCTTAGGGGCATCATGCCTTTGATCTACATGCTCAATGATGCCGTGCCCAACAGAACCTTGGTAAATTCTGGTTTGGTATACGGGATCCAAGACGGCATTGGTTGTGAGTGGGACGGCTCCACGCCGTTCTGAGGTTGACTATGGAAATTTCACCTGGACAGATCATCTATGACCAGTTGGACGTCGACGAGCTGTTCCATGTGGACACTCGGTTGCCTGTGCAGAACTTAAGTATAGGTAGCTTTGAGATTGTTGGAGTATATCGAGACAACGAACCACAAACAGGGTGGCAAGTCATCGACGGTAGCACCATCCCAGACAGTCAAGTGGTTCCAGGTGGGATCTACCTCAATTTGATTGAGGCAGGTACACTGAGACCTTCCGTAGCAACTAGGTTCGTTCCAGACCAGTCAGGAACTTGGAAGTTCATCATCCGATACAACACGACTTACCCTGTCTACACCTGGCCTCCTAAGCTGGCAGATCGTCAATATTACCTGACCATTGAAGGAGTCACCGGGGAAGCTGTTGTAGGAGGCCAGTATCTTCTGGCCCCTAAGGGAGTCGGTACCTTGAACTTCACCATCACCTGTGTCAACCCTGTCACGGGTGAGCTGGTAAACCCAGACCCCCTTCCCGTGGTGTACTTGTACCGAGATGCTGTGGGGCTGCTTGCTCTGGATCGAAACGTAGGCAATCAAGGCATCGAGGTCATGCAACAACTATCTGGAGAGGTTGGGATTTTCTCCGCAGCTTTACGGATGACAGATGCTTTGTTCGAACGCTACGTACTACTGACCAAGTACTCGGTTGGCGGGCGTTCTGTGTCTCGAGTTGATCAGCTGTGTTTGAGTGACCAACTACAAGCTGTACACAATTCTCTCGGTAGTGGGGCAGGTGTAGGAAGCAATGTACGTTCCTTAGTCTACCCTACACCTGAAATTTATGGATAACTAGAGGAACTAAAATGTTCAAGTTCACGATCATCAGTCGCATGCCCAACAACATTTTGGTTGGCAACACTGTCATCAAACCCTACACCATGGTTGAGATGGCTGTGTCGAACAGCGAGTTCAAGGCCCTAGTTGACAAGTTGACGCCTCCGTACAACAAGAACAAGATCGACTACAAGTATGAGGTCGTGAAGGACAAAACCGGAAAAGTTTCTGCTATGGTTGATGAGATCGAAGCAGAGTTGTTTGAGGATGAGATGTTTGAAGAGCCTACAGCTCCGGAAGTTCCTGAGCCTGCTCCGGTTGACGAGCCCAAGGTAGAGGAAACCGATCCTGCTCCTGTAGAGGAACCTGTCGAAGAACCCGTTGTCGAGGGTGACGAGTAGGGCCAATGCAAGTTCCGATCGACATAGCACTGGCTTTCCGGTTGGAGAGCACCGAAGAGCAAGCGGTGAACGTCGAAGATGCGTTGACAGTCAACACCTTGTTGGGTGGCAAGTTCCGGATTGACAACCGATCTTCAGTCGATATCCAAGTGGCAGTTGATGAAGTGGTTAACTATGGCCTGTCTTCGAACACCTTGACGACAGGTACGTTCACTACCAACAAGGTAACTGTGACCCTGCCAGCAGGTGGTGTTTTGTGGCATGACCCAGATGCACCCTACCTCAAGCGGTCGCAACCGAACAGCTATCCGCAGCTCACCCATGTGGTTCGGTTGAGCACACAATTTCCTTCGTCCTTGGCAATTGCTGGTATCCTAATCATGGGTACTGCGGAAGAAACCACGTTACAGGCTCCCTTCCCGCCTACTGTTGTTTCATGAGTTTCAGTACGTAAAAGTCAGTTTCTGTCTGAGTAAGGATTGCCTGAAATGTCGAAGACAAGTCCCTCTTCACTGTTGTCTAGGCTGGCTTCTGAGTCTCCTGAGACGATGCAACAACTGGTCACGGTGCTGGATAACCACGCTGGTCAACAACTACAACAACTGACAGACCAAATGCTTCCAGAGGATCACACCCAAGATTCGTTCAGCGTACCTGTTGAGCATGTCTTGCAGTTCCTCGAGCACAGCTTGCAACTAGAGTACGAATCATTGCTGACCTACCAAGCCATGGCCGGGCTCGTTCGGGGTCTGTGGCGTGATGTCGTAGCTGACGAGTTCTTGGAGCACGCCGAAGAAGAGGCGGAACACATCAAACAGTTCACGCTTTGGTACGCTGCTCTTGGTGGTGGTTCTATGCCTCAATTGCAAACCAAAGTTCCGGCAATTCAGTACACCAGTATCTCAGACATGATCGAGGTACTCATCGGACAAGAGCAAGGAGCCATCGACCACTACCGAAAGGGTTTGGACTTCGCTGGTGAGGTCATTGGTTTTAAGGTAGATCTGGAAGACATCATTGCCAAGGAGCAGGAACACATCAACGACTTGAAGGCAATTTTGCCTGTTCCTGGCGACGTCTGAAACGTAACCTAAAGTAAGGTTCAAGGAGAAGAATCATGGAATGGTGGCAAGTACTGTTGGAACATGCTCTGCAACTGACGATCGCGATCGTCCTGCCTGTTGCGATGCACCTGATCAATCAGCAGCTCAAGCAGCGAAAGCTTGAGTTCCTGTCTGGAGTGGTCGACAAGGCTGTGCTTGGCGGTGTACACTACGCCGAGGAGCAAGCTCGCAAGGCTCTCAATGATGGCAAGGAAAAGACGCCAGCTGCCCTGAAACTGGACATGGCTCTCGACTATGCACAGGCACAACTGCAGCAATCGGGGTATGATCAGGTCGCCAGAGACAAGTTGATTCAACTGATCGAGTCGAAGCTGTACAAGGAACGGGGGATTCTCGTACTCGAAGAAAAGAGGATGCTGGAGTAGGTATCCAGCTACGTCGGAGGCCCCCGTGTTGGCGAAACACAATGGAAGCGGCAAGGGAAAGAAATCAGTACAGGAGTTGTCAGTATCGTTCAAACGGTACTGTTCTTGCCGTTTCTGTGCCTTCGATACAGCACGAGAAGCCCTAACTGTACAGCATATCCTTCGGCTTTTAGGCTTTGTCGAATCCCTACCTAACTTGCACCGGATCACCGTTTACGACCAAGATCTGGACAGTTCCCCACATTTACTCTATTCGTTTCTGAGTCGTATTCGAGAGTTGAACACCAAAAGGCAGGTGCCTATCAAGGTGCTTTTGCGTACGACAGGTTATTCAAATGTCTTGATGCTTCAACGACATGCAGATGTTCTTG
>Ga0180431_10006927_pt1 | contig 13351 bp, 11 predicted proteins | sample SS_ome_11_FD_132459 | JGI IMG/M metagenome (GOLD analysis project Ga0180431, IMG submission 132459) | Hypersaline lake sediment archaeal communities from the Salton Sea, California, USA - SS_1_MS_1 metaG | ecosystem: Environmental > Aquatic > Non-marine Saline and Alkaline > Hypersaline >... | reverse complement strand
GAAAGTATCAATTTCCTCTTCAAATCGCAGTGTCGTTCGCTGATAGCGACTGTATCGGAAGTCGTCACCTAGCATATCCGGCGCATAATCGCAAGCAGATGTGTCACACTCGCGGGTATCTTCAGTGAGTTGACAACCAGGCTCGCGCGGATCTGTACCGGTCGGGCGAATGTCGCGCACCGTGTAAAAGCCTGGCGCGTCGTCGCGTTCCAGCGTGACCTGCCAGACTGCCGTAGTTGACGTTTTCGAGACCAAAGTCGCAGATTTGCACAGCCCAACACACGCAGGAAACGTTCTACTCTTCAAGTAGATGTCGATCTTGCCGCCACGCGAGATACCGTCCTCGCGCTGATCCCGCACCATCTCAGCATCGGCTGCGCCGAGGACTGCTACGTCTACGACAGATACTCCACTGCCCAAGATAAGCGCCTTTACGTTCTCAGGCCCTGAAAAGCCCGGCGCGGCAATACCTGCACGCATCTGGCGCACCAATTCAGCGTTTGTCTGCGGTGCTGCACCGCCGATAAAATCATCAGTAACGTACGCGAGCTCAAAACCAGGCGGACGTACCTCCGGCGTCAATTTGTCAAACCTGTGCAGCATTGCCTGTTCTGTCATATGCTCTGCAATGACAGGAACCTGTACAGCGTATCCACCGTCCAATTCCACGCTGGCTACGTCATGACGACTGCGCATCTGTGCGCCCGGCGGCCGGACAACGATCGTCTGATCGACATAAAAGCGCTGATCTTTGGCCATGAACGTCACATTCTTACTGAAACTACCGGCAGGCTTCTTCAGAATGACGGTAATGTTGCCACGCGGCTTTGTAAGAATGCGCCGCGTCACGCCGAAATTCCCGACTAGCGCATCGACCGCACCCGGCAGCGCTGTCTCTGGTTCTGTCGCCAGTACCTCCGCGGAAAACGATCGGCGATAGTCTTCGATGGCTTGCATACTGGAGCCCTGCATGATTGCATGTAGCTCCACGACCAGATCGCCGACGACACCGCGTCTAGCGTTCAGCTCCGGGCATTTCTCTTCCAGCATTTGTGCGATAAGCGTATGTGCGTCGGTAACGCGGTCTTCGCTTAACTCGTCCAGCTTTGGCCAATACATGCATACTCCTACTTAGGCATCGGTAAGATGAAGTCCAACGAGTCAGCGTGCGTCTCTAGCGTACAGCATAGTTGCACAGTGCCTGGTTGTACGATGATCTTATTGAGTGTCAGTTTTTTGAATCGTTGCTCAGGCCCGTCTGTATCTTCTTCCTGCGCAGCCATGGCCATGCTAATCTGTGCCTGACTGAGCGCAAACACTGAGCGTAGTTGTATCTCGTTTGTGATGTTACCGTGACGCCACGCGGACATAAACGGACTAGCACGCTCGAGCTCACGGCCGAACGTGTAGCGCTTGCTGCCGACTTCTGTGAGCAACAGATACAGTACACGCTGTAGTACGTCATGCGTACCTTCTGCAAAGCCGCCGTCTGTGTACTGCGGTACGAGAAAATCGCCTGCAAGCTTCCACGCCATGATATCCTTCGTGCTCATGCTGTAAACAACTCCGTTACATAGCCCTCAACACCAGCCTTATGCACACCATCTGACGTGTCACTATGCGCTTTACGGCGCCCGGCTAACAAATACTGTGCGCGCACAACCGTGCGATGTCGTTCACGAAACGCGCGCTCCATCATACCCATATAATTGATCTCTACGTGCGCACCCATCACAGTACGAATCTCATTATCCGCACTGGCTGCCCCTGAGTACTCGTCACTATATACCTTATTCACGTCGGTTCGATCGAACGGTTCGCCCATCTTGTCCGGCTCTGTTGGGTTGAACGTCCACGCCACAGCCGCATCCGGTACCATCCATAGCCGCTGCGTACTACCATCGCTAATAAGGTAATCCGAGATCTTTTCGGAGAAATCGGCCATGTCGTCCATCAGGCTTGTGAACTGTGAGTCAACTGTAGCCATTAGAGCATCCCCAAATCATCACGTTGATCGAGCTTTGCTTGAATCTGTGCCATACGATGGCTTACTGCTGCGGGGCTGATGCGCAGCTTTACGGCAACCGCGCTTGGTTTCTCGGGCGCGTGCCCGTGCAGCCCAAGCACACGCTCCATAATAAACTGATTCGTTTGGTCAAGATCATCGTACACCAATTCGACCCATGAGTCATCAGACTGATAGAGCGGACGCACGCGCGGATCGAACGAACCGGCGCCGTCGTCGCCTGGACGTGTGATTGTGCTCTCAGCCAAGGGCCGGCCGCTGCCCCGAATATACGCCAAGCGCTTGGACGACAGGCCTGTATGGTCTGCTAGTTCTTGATCCGACGGTGGGCGGCCAAGTTTTTCTTCCAGTTCCTTACTGGCCGCCTCGCTGCGCATTTGATCGAGCGCCACCTGCTCCGGTACACGAATGACCTGCCGTTGCTGGCTTGCAATACGGCGCAGCCGCTGCAATCGCGACATCAAGTGGCTCTTCAGCGGACCCTTAGTCTGGTCGTAAGACGATAACGCCTCGGCGGCCAACATCTTAGCCCGTGACTTCAAGTTCACACTTTTCGACGACGGTCCGGCGTACGACCGCAGTGCCGTATTGATAATCGGATCGACAGCGCGTAACATTTGGCCGGTATTCGTTGGTGACGGCTCGCGGCGCCAGTCTTCGAATGGTTTCTGTAGATCTTGCTCGAGCAAATTGCGTGGCATGCTTGCCTCCTATCCCATTACGGGCATCCTTGTCCGATTGTCATCTGGTAATCACCGTGCCATGAGTTCGTATATAGGGGGTGCTGATCGATCGTGTAGTCAGGGTCGCCATGCTCATCGCCGGTACGTACATGTGCCATACGGAACCCAGTGTAGCACTTCTGATGCTGTGCGTCGAAGTAGTGGCTGACCCTGATGACTTCTCCGTATCGCAGCTCCCCGGCGCCCGGCGGCTGCCCCTGCCCGTCCGTCCCTTCAAATGAAATTGTTGAGCCCGGACAGATGTCGAAACGCACGGGGCCGGTAATGTCGCCCCACCGGTTTTTGAGAAGCTCGTACACGTACATGGCGTGAGCCAACTCATTTAGCAGCGTAACGGCGTCTTCTTTACCTGCCTTCGGATCCTGCGCAGCAGCATTTGGTGCGCCATCGCCTGGATGGTTAAACGCGTTGCCACGCACATCATTGATACCGAGTGCGTCTGCAGCAAATACGAATGGTAGTACGTAGTTTGAGAGATACTGTGGTGCCCGCTTAAGCATCACCATCCCATTATCACGACCGATGTACATGCCGCCGATCGTGTCGTCGTTTACAGCATCATCAGGTATGAGGTTGCCGCCAGCCCGCGAGCCGTGGCCAGCATAAAACCCGACAGCACGCAGCGCGCGCGGCAAGTGGGCGTTCATATCCTGCTGCGAGATATCGCGAGCCATAATGGTCGCTGCCTCGCCGTTTGGGTTCCATACGCCACCTTGCGGCGCAAAACCCGGAATAAACGGTACCAGTTCTGCCCGATCGGGGAACGGGATCAGCTTGAAAAAGTACTTCGACGACAACTCCCCAACAAGCTTGTCCCAGAATGTCATGTTGGCCATACCGTGCAGCGTGTTCGAGGCGTTCGATGGTGTCAACGTTGTGACAGCGATGTCGTCTGCGATCGCGCCAGCTGCTGCATCGCCGTCGGCGCCATGCCCGTCGAACGGTAACTCCCCGCCAATAAGGTTTAGTGCGGCCGTCGCCTCCTGGTTCACGCCGTCATTCCCTTTGCCTGCAAATTCTGGGATTTGCAGCCGGTCTTTACCGGCAAGCTCCAAGAACCACGGTTTGATCGCATCGCCCCACAGGTTCGCGGTGATGTTTGCGCTGTTTATGATGTCCTGCGCGGCTGTGCGCGCCACAAAATGGCCTAGATTACCGCCAGCCGCATTCAGGTTAATGACGCTGTTGAACGTGAAGTGCGCAGGGTTGTTTGGGTGACTTGTCCCGCTCAGTGTCGACGAGAAGCTGAGTGCCGATAGCCAGTGCGTACCCTCAACAGTCATTGCGTAGCCGCTATGCGTCCGCCGATACCCGACGCCGGTACACCAGCCACAGAACAGCACGTAAGTACCGGCTGGCCATATCGCCGGACCGGATGTAGCTTTAAGCGTAGACGTTGCGTACACAACCATAGGTACTTGCAACGGCGTCTTCAGCCCTGCAGCTGTATGCGCGGCAGACGCAATATGCGGAGGTAGCGCAGTGTATCCGACCGGTAAAATGGCCGTACAGCTCGGAATGCGGTTCATTTCGTATGAGCAGGCAAACTGCACGAGGTTAACGTGCACGCCGTCGATCGTTGCCCATAGGTCAAAATCTACTGAGGTGTAGCCCATGTTCTTGCACGTTCCGTAGTGTCTGCGACAGCCAGGAGTAAGCCGCCAAGCTTGTATGCCAATTGCTCATGGTCCATCCACAAGTTGAACCACGTACGATTTGGCTCCTGTGTAGTATCGCCAAAAAGTGTCGTGTAATCGTCTGGCGTAAGCGCCTCTTCGATACGAAGGACAGCGTGAGCCAGGTCGGCGCCGGAACCGCTTGGCGCCTCATCGAACGGCAGATACGTTACTCGCGGATCTTTGGCCAGCACATGCTCTTCAAGTTCCGTTGCGTGCAGTATCTGCATCAGTTGTCGCAATGTCACTTGATGGACTGGCGTGCGGCCCCATATCGCCGTCTTCACTTTATCGACTGCGCGCGGCACGCTCATCGGTACGAAGTCTGGGTCGACAAATTCGTCGCTCTCCCACTCAGGCGGCATGTTTTGAAGTAACGTACGTACGTGATTGATCATTGTAATATCGTCTTGAATTTGAATTGAAAGCGTGCCAGTCGGCTCTTCGGGTTCATGTACTGGAACGTTCCGCCGACAAGGAACGCCCACGTGCTAAAACCACCGAACGACAAACCGATCGGTGTGCCGGTGGTGGATATAGCGTACGTGTTGTAGTAGCTCATTGCATACGTGAGGCCGTGGACGAGCTCGCCGCATTCATAGCCCGCAATGCCACTGACTGTAAAGTCGCCCATCTTTTCGCCGAAAAGATACACGTAAGTCCAATTGGCCATCGTGAGCAAAAACTGGTAGTTGCCTTGCGTCGACCCGCTGACACCTGAAATCACGGCATTCTGTGCAGATGCGCCGTTCGTCCAGCCGGCCATCGAAAAGGTGAGCGAGCCCGGCACGCCTGGTCCGTTGACCACCTTCATAACGCCTGGCGCATTTGCGAATATGTAAGCCATTATAGTCCAACGCCTCCTGCGTCCAGTGGTTGTGCTGATGCTCCGTCTCGCGGCCCGGCCGGCACGTCCTGATCGCCAGCGATTGCAACGGATGGAGTGTTAACAACTTCAACGCGCTGCACATTATCTCCACCATCTTGTGCAGCCTCGCGCGCCTCCGCCTCAGCGGTAGCCCGTGTTGCGGCCTCAGCGTTTGCAGCCGTAGCTACTCCGCCGCCGGTTTCTTCGTCGCCGGCTGGACCTACGCGGCGACCACCAGCTACGGCAGCGGCAACGGTGCCAAGCGTAGCATCGTCGCGCTTGACTTCGTCTATCCCACGCTCGACAGCATTTTGCTGCTGATCTGCCACTTCTTTTGCAGCATCCGCATTCTTCTTTGCCGCGGCCATCTGATCCTTGACGCCCTGCTCGGCTTCGTCGCTATTCAGTGCAACGACATGACCTACACCACCCTTGAAACCCTTCTTGATGGCAGTCGTGTCTGCGGCACCAAGTGCCGCTTCGGCCGCCGTTTTGGAGTCCTGTTCATTCGCGCCCATCGCTTTGAATTTATCAACTAGCGCCTCACGCATCTCATCGCGCGACTTACCGGCCATGCCTTTCAATGTCTCAGTCACCATGTCGCCGGCTTCCATTGCTTGCTTGCCAGTCATGCGGCCTTCCGACGCCCGGCCCAGCGCGTTGGCCACGTTTCGCTGCATTGTTGGCGCAATGTCTGCCTCCCACTGATTGTTACGTACCGCCCCGGCTACGGCATCGCCGTGCATTTTCCTGTTCGCCTCGCGCTGGTTGAGTATCTCGCCGGCAGCGCCCATATTGACGCCACTCTTCTTGAGCATGCCACGGAACTCGTCGCTAGACATTGGATCGAGTTCGCCCTTATCCCTCAACTTTTCGAAGGCAGCCTGCGCATCGCCCTTGAGCATGCCGGCCTCGCCCATCCGCATTAGGGCGGCAGCCTCGTTACCCATCGAACTGCTGGCAGCTTGTGCGGTCAGGTAGGCATCTTGCTGCATCAGCTCGTTTGCACTCACGCCAGCCGACTTCACAAGATCGCCGCGGCCCTTCGCATAGGCACCGAATGCCATTGCATGTTCACCGCCGACCGTACCGAACGACTGTGAACCGCCCAGCTCTGCACTTCGCGCGCCAGCGATCTGCTGCAACGCGGCGGCATCGCCGTAATTATTCCCCTCGAGACCTGACTGCGTAGCCAGTTCTTTGAACATGCGCACCTGGTCGCCAAGTTCTTCGGCATCTTGCCCCTTAGACAGCCTGCCCATAGTGAACTTGTCTAGTTGCCCCAGCATCTGCTCAGGATCCATGGCAGAGAATGGTCCACCAAGATCACGCACAGCAGCGGCGCCGCGTGACAACTTCATTTGCGAGGCAGCACCAGCGTCGATCATACCGCGCTTGTCGTCACGAGCGATGAACTCGCCAGTATTGACGCCGCTTATTCCCATTTTTGACGCAGCGTTCAATAGCCCTGCGCCAAAGCCTTCTTTGATGCCATGCGTCGCTTTGAGATCGTTGCCATCAGGGCCGTACAACCGCTGGCGGATGCCGCCGCTTACCTGCGTGGTCCAGTCGCGCACTTGTGCAGACGTCAGCCCGTTACCTTGCCCGGGCGTTTCCATGTGCGATCGGAATAACTCCCCGTGATGGCTCGCGGCCGTAAAAGAACCCATCCCAAGCGCATCGAACAGCGCGGAGCCGCCCATCATCACGGAAGCAAATGGCATCATTTGCCCCATGAACTTACCGACATCCGCCCCTTGCATCTGTGGCATTGACGCAGGGTCGACGCCAAGCAGGTTTGCGACACCGCCCTGCCCGCTGGTGCCAGTCATCAGCTCATTGAACCCCTGCGCACCGGCAGCGCCACCCAGGTCCATAGCTGCGCCCATAACGCCGCTGCTAAACGCGGCGTTACTGCGGTAGTCCTGCATGTTTTGGTTACCGCCGAACGGGCCTAGTTCAAACCCTGGGGGCATGAACTGCTGCAGCAGCGGCTGGCCTAGCATACCGAATAGGCTACCTAAACCGTTTTGCATTCCTCCTTGCATTACCATATTGCTTTCGACGCTCCTTCCACTTACCGATTTGCTTGGCTATGGCAGCTTCGCCCTCTGGGCTAGCAGGATCTGCGAAATTCTCCAGATACGTCTCTCGCATCTTGTTCAAAGACTCGCGCAACGATTTAGGACCAGCATCGACCCACGGCATTACGCACTCAATCATATGATTGCGTGCGCGTTCAGCTTGTCGATAGTGCAGATCGAACGTCGATTGTTCGGTCTTGTAATCCAATAACGCTATATTGAGCTGGAACGTGTACTCATACAGTTTAGCCTGTTTTTGCCGCCTAAGATACTCGGAGACAAATCCGGCTTTCCGCCACCAGCGCACGTCCAAAACATCGCCACTCAGATCAAGTAAACCGTCAAGGTGCCCTTGGACAAGGAGGCACGCTAGCCGGCTTTTCCGAAAAAATCTGGGTCCTCTGCCTTCGCGTCGATGTGCAGTTGCAGTCGCGTGAACCGCAACCACTGCGTACCGACAGCCCTGCGCATTGAATCCGTCGTGAATACCGCATTATCTAGGTATTCCTTGAGTTGCTCAATGGCTGGCCTGTCCGACGTATCGTCGATATCGTCCAGCGTAGGTAAAACGATCGGTGCGGTACCGGCACGAGACACTGATTCGATGCCAGCCGCCATTTTGAGCTGCTCCACCATCTGCGTGTATTGCAGGATGTGGTGCACGGCGTCTTGCTTCATCTCTCTGTCAACAACCGCCAGAGCAGCGTCGACCTCTCGAGGGAGTAGGCTGCGGAATACAACCCGTACCCGTCCGCCGAACAACGTGACCTCTTTCCGGAAGCGGCCTTCACCCATAATCATTGAGAGGTATGCGGCGATATCCACATCGGTTGGGACGATCAGTTCGCTGTCCAGCTCAAAGTTGCATTGCGGACAGTGTGTCCGCGCCCCGCTGAGGTCCGCGCCTGCAGGAGCGTCATAGGACGCGTCCGAAACTTGTTCATCTGAACTAATTGTAGTTCGTTCTCGCGTCACAACAGGTTCGGCGGTGGACGGCGGTAGTGGCGCAGCATCTTCGGCAGCGGACGCCTTAAGCTTGAACGGGCTAGCAGGCGCGCCCTGCGTATCCGTAACGCCCATATCGTCAACCAATGACACACTTGGCTCTTCAGCTGCCGACACCGCTTGCGCGTGCGCAATGGCCGCAGCAGCGCCTGGTACAGCCGCTACGTGCTTTGGCAGCCCGGAGGTCTGTTGCTTGGCTTTAGCCGCACGTGACGCATTCATACGTCCTTGCAGCTCGTCCATCTCAGCAAACGTCTGCTCGGCGCGCTCACGCTCTTCGCCAACCAGTTCGTTGATGTCTACCGGCGCAGGTGGCTCCAACGGCGGCGTCGACGGGTCTACTGGCGACATACCGTGGTAATCCTCAGCCTTCTCGCGGATCTTGTCGACTTCTTGCTGCATCCTGCGACCGACCTGCGTCCCTTGCAGATTGGGCATAGGGTCGCCTGGGCGCCAGCCCGCCTTAGCCAAGATATCTTTCTCGCTGTCTGTCAACTCCTTCTGGCCTTCGACAGCTGCACGTGGTACACGACCCATGACAGTGCCTGGACGCGGCGGGAGCATTCCCTGCGTGTTGAGCCCAGTCTGTGCCGCTGGCGGTACCGGGAAATGTGGTTTCTTTGCCATCCTTCTTCCTCCTTACTTACCAATGTGTCCGTAATAACCGTTGATCACCACCTGCGCCGGCGTACCGAGTTTAGTCGTACCGTCTGCAAGTTTTTCGTAGGTAGAGCCGCGGTTTTCAGCCCACCCGTCACTCGTATCCCAGAGCGTCAGATTCGTTTCACGGAATGCTGTGTCTTCCGTAAGGCGCTGACGGCCCGGGAACGGGTAGGTGTCTTCTGAGTCGCTGTTACTTTCAACTACGTTCTCCGTCCAATATGCCGGCGGCGCGCCGTCGAGGCGTGCCATCTGCTGCCAACGCGACTCGAACAGCGTAAACGCTTCTGAAACATAGTCTTCTTCGATCCGCATATCAACCCATGCGCTTTTAACGACGGCCGGATTACCCGGGCGGCCGGCGCTGTACCACATCGACTCAAGGTCGATCGCCCAGCGTTGCGCTGCCCATCCGCGCAGTGTGGCTTCGTAAGCATGCCCTTGGTTGATTGCGCTACAAGCCGAGCCGGTGTCCGCTTTGCCCACAGTGCCGCCGACTGCCGAGAAGAAGTGGCCCTGGCAGGAGATCACGTCGTTGCGGACAAGGTGCGAACCGTAGTTCAACAGGTCGCCGTCGATGTATACGTCACGGCAGAGCGTAGCGCCGTCTTGCGTGAAGAAGTTCACTTCGCTGCTGCCTGAGCTCTCCGGCCACGCGTGCATGACTGCGCACTGCACCCAGTGCTTTACGTACGACGATCGCGTGATGATATCGCCCTTACCCTTGGTATCGAGCACGATGTCCCCGACTTTAGGTTGCTCGCCGCAAATATCTGAGCCAACAGCCTTGCCGAGACAATCTTGCATACGTGTCATCAGGTAAACGTTACGTGCCCAGCCAACAATTTCGCTGTTTTTGGCCTTCATCACGATACCAGTATGTTGGGCATCTTCGCCCTGGTACTCCCAGGCATACTTCGATTTCCCGGCGCCACAGTCTTCAACAGCCGATCCGCGCGATTCGATAAATACCCCAAACGCTTCGCCGCCGTTGCCGCCGAGCATATTTAGGTTCTGTTCAGCTTTGATCCGCACGTCCTTCTTGTTCGCAGAGATATCGACGCAGTTCCACGCGCGCAAGCAGATGTCCCGCCCGCCCCATGCAATGACATTACGCCCAGGCGCCATAAATACGTCGCCTGGGCACTCAAGGAAGATCGAACCACCGGCCATACGGATCTCTGAGCCCCAGCCGTCCCCAATACTGACGCCACCCTCATCCGTGAACGTCATATACGCCATATTGCGGAAGACCTCGGCCGTGCCGCCGGTCCGATGATCGATTTCGACTTCATCCGATGTCGGCACGTCCAGGTACCACTGATACGTACTGTTCAGGTCATCCCATTCCGGCACTTCTTGATTTTGATAAACCGGCTCGTATTCGCTTTCGTCTGACAGCTCATAGTCGTATTCGTGGTAGTAGAACGGGTGCTGACCTTCCCAGTTGAACAGGTGCGCGTGCAGGTCGAGCACCACGTTCGCACGGTACAAGTGCAGCTCGTCGTCGGCTATAGAGGCCGCTTTCGGCGGGTATGTCGCACATTTGTGTGACGACCCAGTGCCGTAGTAATCTGATGCTTTGTAGTTGGACGGTGTATCCCCGTCCTCTGACGTCACTACCTCGTTGCGCTTCGGCACTGGAATGATCGGATACTTGGCGATCGTTATACCTAGCGCAGAGCGAATACCAAGGCGCCCGCCCATCGTAATCTGCTGTTCGTGAAGGCCGCAGGCTTCATAATCAGTATCGCCGTACCGGTACTCCGTCTCGAATGTACCGTCACTCATTGTCAGGATGGGATTACAGACAAGTTTCTTCTGTCCTTGACCTAGATACCCGGCGTACTCACGAAAACGATGAAATGCCTGCAGATCGTCCCAGTAGGGCTCGATGCGGCCGTAGTACGGATAGTTGTTCTGTGTTTCATCTGAAGTGTTTTCAGTTGAATGGTCGGCAGGTCCGGTCAGCTGCCCGCGGTGCTCCCATGGATACGTCGCGACGCCCTGATAGTGCACCGTCTCACCTTCGTCGTCATAAACCTCGCGCTCGGACGGGCCCTCCCACCCTTGGAAGTTTTGCCCGGCAACGCGACACAGGCCGTCCCAATAGAACGCCCAAATGCCAGTGTATTCGTCTGCGCGCATGAACGCCATATACGAGTCCATGTGCAGCATTAGGCCGAGCTCGGACGAGCGGTTGAATTCGCCGATCTCGAGAGAGTCGAAAGGCGAGCGGCCCGACCAGTCCGTGATACCGCCGCACATGGAGTTAGAGCCTTGCGAACCGCCGAGGTTCAGAGGCTCCTGTAAGCCTGATTCGACCTTGAGGCTGGTATTCGATCCTTGTGACACAGTATCGCCGAGACACTTCGACGGATCGTGCATGTATGTCGGCTCGGTGCTGATGATCAGCCCGCTACTGTCGCCAGGCAGCTGCATGAAGCGGACATAGGTGCCGACCGTAAGGGTGTCGGCGTCGTAAGCGCCGATCGGTGAGACGGTTCCGCCCATACCTTTAGCGCAGTCGATGGTGGGACCCCCACCACCGGGTTGTACACGATAGCAGCGTGCCATCGGAATGGCGTCGACTATCTGCCCATACTCGATACGACCAGACGAGGAGAGGTCATGCTGCAACCCCATGCCCGCGCCCATACTGTCGGCTTGTGGGAGCTGATCACCGGCAGCGCCGGGCATCAGTTTTGTGGCCCACTCCAACGTACGCGCAACCCGGCTGATCGTACCAGCGGAGTTTACGATTTCTTTGAACATTATTGCTTACCGGTTATGGGCACAAGGCCCTAGGGTGTATACCCCAATACCACTTCAGCTTGCCTTAGGCGACCGCGTAGGTCAACCACAGGAAGATAAAGCCGAGCTGCTCATTGACAACCATATCTTGCGCAGACACTGCACCGCCGTAGCTGTTAAGCACGACATGATCCATGACTACGGTAATCGTAGCCGACGAGCCTTGCCCACCATTGGCGCAATCAGCCTCTGCATCGATCTGGATGTCGTTTTGATCCGCGTAGCAGACGTTGCCGTACGTCGAGAAGAACGACGCGGCGAGCGCTGACGGGCCCATGACTCGTGACATGGAGCCTTGCCCCTGCGTACGTCCACTCACCAGCACGATATCCGTCGAAGTCACGTCGTACAGTCGCGTAATGTTCTGCATGTACTGCCACTGCATGTTCTGCACCAGCAACCCAGTGAGGGTCGTGTCGAACGTGATCGTAGCACCATCAGCAGAGAACGCACCGCCAAATGTGACGTCATTTGAAAATAGGTCAGTAGCCATGCTACAACCTCCTTGAATATCCAGGGTTTGCCAACACCCCAGTGGTTCAGTTGTCCGACAATGTCGGGTGGCACTTTTATGCGATGACCTTCTGATGCACTTCCATTTGCGGCGTCCCGCTGCCGTGTCCGTGTGGGCGCGGGATTGTCAGCTTCACATTAAGCACTAAACTATCTTCAAGGTAGACGTGCCGCCGCACACCTTCAACTTCGCCAGCCACAAGTTGTGGCCCAAGACTAGGCACTCGCGTACCGGTCATTCTTCCGATCTTCTGTCGCATCTTGTTCGTAATCCGCCCGATAAAGCGCGCCGTCACTGGCGTTTTGCGTAGCAGGCGGACGAGCTCTGTCCGGAGCTCCTTGCTGATACTATCCAAACTTGTCACGATTGTTTCGTCAGCACTCGTCGGATCTCCGAATTCAGCCGTCGTCACGGCCCGTCGCGTCGTTGGCTTCCCGTCGCGCGTGTTCACAACCCATACGCCAGACTCGCTCATCATATCGAGCTGATCGCTATCGAATGCACCCGTATCGACAGTCAGTCCAGAGATCTGTACTCCAGTCAAATCACGATGTGGCGCGCATCCGCTGCGCAAGCCGGCCAATGCTGCACACAGCGCCCAGCCCTCCAAGGCTGTGCCGTCCTTAGCCGTTACAGTGTTCGACCATACTGCGCGGATACGTTTGCTTTGATACGATGCTGCGCGGTCTGCAATAACCGTCGACTGCTCGTCGACGTCCAGCTTGCGCCATATGGATATTGGAACTGCGGAGTCGCACGGCAGCATCCTGCCTTGCACTACCACCGTATCTTCATTGATCACTTCTGTTACAACGTATTCAGCATAATTATCGCTACCATAACGCAATACATCACCTGTCCGCACGCCAAGTGACATGAACCGTCCGTTACGTGCCGGTACTTCAATGACCGGCGGTCCGGGTGTCGCCGCGACGATTCCCAGCAACGGCTCCAAGTCCGT
>Ga0180431_10006925_pt1 | contig 13357 bp, 8 predicted proteins | sample SS_ome_11_FD_132459 | JGI IMG/M metagenome (GOLD analysis project Ga0180431, IMG submission 132459) | Hypersaline lake sediment archaeal communities from the Salton Sea, California, USA - SS_1_MS_1 metaG | ecosystem: Environmental > Aquatic > Non-marine Saline and Alkaline > Hypersaline >... | reverse complement strand
GGGCCTTGTCTGGCGCGAGTGGGCTGGCTTCCAAGCGCCGATTCAGGCGCTGTCCTTCGATCCAAGGATAGAGGATGGCCAGGGGCCCGTCCGCCAGGTCAAGGTGACCGCTTGGAACTTGCACATGAGAAGACGAGGCACCCGCGAGAAGCTCGGAGACCTCGTCGACGCAGAGCCGCGGATCTAGCCGCGGATCATGTCGCCAAGCGGTCTCGGCACCGTATAGGTGGAGCTCGATCCGCCGGCCGGTCTGCGCGTCCAGGGCGCGATAGACGGTCAGCGAGCCCTCGCTGACGAGCTGCTCCTCTAGCTGGTAGCGGTTCCCGATCTCTTGTCGATCCGCCCCCATCGAATCCTGTCCTCCGCTCGTTTGCTTGGCGCAAGCGTTGAGGCGGTATCAGTATACTCGGGTGAGGCTGAGCGAACAACGCGGCAGTGGGATCTCTAGGAAAGCAAAACCGATCCCAGCTGGTAGGCGATCACGCCACCCACCAGCGAGATCACCGCCAGGAGCAGAAGGTTGAGGAGTGTCCATTTCCACGACGCCGTCTCCTGGCGAATGGCGGCCACGGTGGAAACGCAAGGGATGAAAAGCATCTGTACGACCAGAAAGGCTAGGCCCGCCGCCGGCGAGATCGCGCCCGGTAGCACCTCGCTCAGAGAGGCACCAGCCTCGCTTCCTCCATAGAGGACGCCAAGCACGGCGATCGAGTTCTCCTTGGCCACAAAGCTGGCCAAAAGCGCCACCAACGCGCGCCAACCGAGCCCCATCAGAGCCCCTATGGGTTCGAGCAAGTGGCCGATACTAGCCAGCAGGCTGGTCTCGATCTCTCCGGTTGGCACCGTGGCCAGCAGCCACACCAGGGCCGATGCGGCTAGGATCACCGTGGCTGCCTTTTCCAGAAAGGCGCGCACACGCTCCCATACGGAGATGCCGATGGTACGCCAGTTGGGGATGTGATACAGAGGGAGCTCCATGATGAACGCCGCTTGTTCGCCTCGGAAGATGACGTGGTGAGCGATCCAGCCGCCAAACGCCAGGATGACTAGCGGCAGGGCGGTGAGAGCCCAAGCCACGACGGTTGCGTGTTCCGGGAAGAATATCGGCGTCAACACGGCTACGATGCCTAGGCGGGCAGCACAGGGCACCAGTGGCGCTAGCATGATGGTCAGCATCCGACCACGGTGCGACTCGATGACCCGTGCCCCCATGATGGCGGGTACGTTGCAGCCAAAGCCAAGGAACAGAGGCAGGAAGCTCTTGCCGTGTAGGCCAATGGCATGCATGAAGCGATCCATCACATAGGCGGCTCGCGCCATATAGCCGGTGTCTTCGAGGATGCCCATCGCAGCAAAGAAAAGCGTCAGGATGGGCAGGAATGTTAGCACGGTACCAACGCCGCCGATGAGGCCGTCGGTGATCAGCCCAAGGACCCAGCGCGGCGCATTCGCAAGCCAGAGCTCTGCGAGCCCGATCAAGGGCGAAATCACGTACTGATCGAGCAACTCTTGGAGAGGGCTCCCTACCGAGTAGGTCAAGCCAAAGACGAGCGCCAGAATGGCACCGAGCACGGCGAGCCCCCAGAAAGGATGCGTCGCTATGTTGTCGATGCGATGCGTCAAGGTGACGCGGCCTGCTCGTGGACGGCGTAGCGCTGCCCTGGTCATCCGGCGAATCCAGGCATAGCGCCCGCCTGCCACTGCGATGATGGCATCCTCGTGCTGGAGCAGGATCTCTTCCATCCGGCGACGGCTTTCGGGCTCTAGCACCTCGCGGATCATGCCGGTCACCTGCTCGTCGCCCTCTAGGAGCTTGAGCGCAACCCAGCTCTCCGGGTAGGGATCCGGGACGTGATCGCGGATGAGTTCGAGGATGGCCTCTAGCACCTCGCGGTGGTCGTCTTGGATGTCGGGGCGATTGGGCTCGCAGGTGGGCCCATCGCGTGCGACCTTGACGGCGGTGTCGACTAGCTCGTGGACACCGATATTACGGCTGGCCACCATGGGGACAACGGGCAGGCCCAGAGCGGCCGAGAGCACATCTACGTCGATATCAAAGCCCTCTTGGTGGGCAACGTCCATCATGTTGAGGCCGAGAACCAAGGGGGCTGGCAAGGCCAACAGCTCTGCCACCAGGTAGAGGTTGCGTTCCAGGCTCGCAGCGTTGATAACTGCCATGACGACGTCAGGTCGCTCGCGCATGATATAGTCGCGCGCGATGGTTTCTTCCGGCGAGGCTGCCGTGAGGCAGTAGGTGCCAGGGAGATCCACCAAGTGGATCGCGAGGCCATCGTGAACTACCTCGCCTGTACGACGTTCTACGGTTTTGCCGGGCCAGTTGCCAACATGTTGGTTAAGCCCTGTCAGCATGTTGAACACGGTGCTCTTGCCGACGTTAGGCTGACCAGCCAAAGCTATGACGGCTTTTCTCTTTACCACAGCGACTGTCCAGTTGAGGCGTGCGTACTATCTGGGCCTGACCAACACGTGTGCGGCTTGGCCACGACCCAAAGCAATCTGCGTGTCAAGGATCGAGACGATGAGCGGGCCGTGGCCCGGATTGGAGCGCACGATCAGATCGGCGCCGGGCGTGAATCCGAGAGCCGACATGCGAGCCACGAATCCCCGTCCACCTTCGATGCGCGCTACGGCCGCACGCCCGTCAGTCGCAAGTTCGGAAAGGCGGATGAGTCCATGTCTCAAAGTGCGTCTCCGATCGGTCAAGTGCTTGGCCATGCCTGTGAATCAGCCTGTTGCTGATCGGGGTCTCTCCCCACGCAGCTTGTGGCAATCTACACCCTGCACCAATGCGTGTCAAGATGGCCTGGTGCGGATAGCAAGGCCGTGCAGGCTGTCAAGGCAAGCGATCGGAGCCCTCACTCTGGACGTTTCTTGACATCAGGGCCGGCAGCACATAAACTATTTTATATGTTCTTTATCGAAATGGAGCAATAATCATGGTGCAGATTCGACGACGCGCCTTCCTACGCGCCGCCGTGACCCTCGGTGCGGCAACCTTGGCGGGATGTGTCTCCGCTCCCGCTACCGATCCGACTGAAAGCGAACCGACGAGTATTCCAGCTTCCTCTGCGACAACACGCCCCGCCAAGCCGACCGCCACAAGGGCTTCGGCAACGCGAGTTGCCTCACCTGTGGCCGAGGCAACGGCTGGTCAGCGGGAACCAGATCCTACAGCGGAGCCAACGCAAGGCGTAGACCCTACCACGGAGCCTCAACCAGCCTATCTTGCCGTCGTTCGTGGGGCCGATGCAGAGGCCATCACGCGACGCGCCATCGTTGCCTTGGGCGGCATGGAGCGGTTTGTGCAGCCGGGCTATCGCGTCATCGTCAAGCCCAACATATGCAACGCCAACCACGGTCCCGAGTACGCCTCCACGACGAATCCTACGGTCGTGGCGACGCTTGTGGCCATGTGCCTGGAGGCAGGTGCTTCATCGGTGCGCGTGATGGACTCGCCCTTTGCTGGCACGGCAGAGGCGGCCTATGCGCGATCTGGCATCGGCGATGCCGTCGAAGCGGCAGGCGGCGAGATGGATCTCATGGCGTCCATGCGCTTTCGCGATACGGATATCCCTCAGGGTCGCGATCTGACGTCTTGGCCCATCTATCAGCCCGTGCTAGATGCCGATCTCGTCATCAACGTCCCCATCGCCAAGCACCATAGCTTGGCCCGGCTGACCTTGGCCGGCAAGAATCTGCTGGGTGTGATCGAAAAGCGGCCGCAGATGCACCGCAACCTGGGGCAGCGTATCGCCGACCTGGCTTCGGTGGTCCGTCCGGGACTCACCGTGGTGGATGCCGTGCGGATCCTCCTGGCGAATGGTCCCACTGGCGGCAACCTGGCCGACGTACGGCAGGAGAATACCGTTATTGCCAGCACCGACATGGTCGCCGCCGACGCCTATGCGACCGGGCTGTTTGGCCTAGCTCCGCGCGATATCAGCTATGTGGCTTGCGAGGAGGATATGGGACTTGGGACCACCGACCTCGCTAACGTCGCTGTGCAAGAGATCGAGCTGTGAGCGATTCGCATCGCTGGCAGCGCTGGCGGGCAGCACGCCGCTGGGTTCAGGCACTGTCGCTCGTGGCGTTCACCGCCCTCGTCGTCGTCACACAACGAGGGGCGCCTGGAAGAGCGGATGCCGGGATACTGGTGGGGCTCGACCCGTTGGCTGCGCTCGCGACGGTCATCGCGCAACGACGCTGGCTCATGGTGTTCCTGCCTGCTGCAAGCGTACTGGCCGCGACGCTGCTCCTTGGCCGCGTCTGGTGTGGGTGGGTTTGCCCACTTGGGACCTTACTCGACTGGATCCGGCCTGCGCGGGTTCCAGATGCTCCTTCACGCAGGTGGGCACGCATCGGTCAGGCGCTGCTCTCCATCATCCTCCTCATGGCGCTATGGGGCAACCTCAGCTTGCTTGTTCTGGACCCCGTGAGCATCTTTGTCCGGAGTCTGACGCAGATCGTGCTCCCGGCTACGAATTGGCTGGTGACGCGCGCCGAGTACGCGCTGTATGGCGTCGCTCCGCTTCGGGGCGCCCTGGATAGCGTCGACGGTCTCTTGCGCGGCTCCGTACTCCCGTATGAGCAGCCCTACTATGCGGTAGCTGGCGCTACCGCGTTTCTGATCCTCGTGTTCAGCCTGAACTGGGTGGCCCATCGAGGTTGGTGTCGATACGCCTGTCCTCTTGGAGCTATGCTAGGGCTGGTGTCCAAGGTCGCGCCGTTCAGGCGCAAGGTGTCGGAGGCGTGCATCGACTGTGGGCGATGCGCGAACATCTGCCCGACAGGGGCCATCGACGAGGGACAGGGCTATGCCAGCTCGGCAAGCGCCTGTATCGTCTGCATGGAATGCCCACCCGAGTGCCCGGTGGACGCTATCGGCTTTTCCAAGGCTGCGCACGAGAAGCGATGGGAGCATGATCCTGGCCGACGGCACCTACTGGGGGCTGCTGTTGCCGGCGTTGGCCTGGCTGCACTGGGGAGGGTCACACCCTCATCGCATTATCCCCATTCGCGCCTGATCCGTCCCCCTGGCGTTGATGAGCAAGAGATGCTGCAGCGATGCATCCGGTGTGGCGTCTGTGTGCGGGTCTGCCCCACGCACGGCTTGCAGCCAAGCTTGACCGAGGCAGGCCTGGAGGGATTCGCGACGCCCATGCTCGTCCCAAGGCTGGGACCTTGCGACTATGGCTGTACGGCCTGCGGCCAGGTCTGCCCGACGGAAGCGATTCCGCTGCTCTCCCTCGACGTGAAGCGGAACACGCCGCTGGGGGTAGCCTTTGTGGACCGGGATTTGTGCCTGCCCTGGTCCGGGGCGAGCCCGTGCATCGTCTGCGAGGAGATGTGCCCTGTGCCCGACAAGGCCATCGTCCTGCAGGAGGTCGTCACGACATATCGCGACGGCAGATCGGTGACGTTCCAGGCCCCTGTCGTGGAGCGGGATCGCTGCATCGGCTGTGGCCTCTGTGAGAGCAAGTGCCCCGTTGCCGGCGAAGCAGCCATCCGTGTGCGGGTAGATCCCTTGGCCTGAGGCGCAAGAACGGGGGAGACAGAGATGTCTCCCCCGTAGACGTAAGCTCTAGCGCATCAGGTGCGAAGCTCACCGCCGAACTCGCGGGCGACCGCCTTGACGATGCGCGAGCGCACGCGCTCCGATTCCTTGCTGGTGAGGGTGCGATCCAAGGCTTGCAGCGTCAGGCGGTACGCTAGGCTGATCTTGCCCGCTCCAACCTGTTCCCCGCGATAGACGTCAAACAGGGACACATCGGCCAGAAGCGAGCCCGCCGCTTCGCGGATGGCTGCCTCTACCTCGTCAGCTCCCGCCGCCTGATCGACCACGAACGCCAGATCTTCCCTAAGAGGTGGCATGGGTGAGATGGGCTCTAGGGTGGGCGTCATCTCGGCATGCGCGAGCAAAGCGTCGAGCTCGAGCTCGGCGAGGAGCACCGGTCGCTCGGGTAGATCAAACGCGTTGCAGACGCGCGGATCGACCTGGCCCATGACGCCTACATAGTCGTCCTGGCAGTGCAGCGCGGCCGTCCTCCCCGGATGGAAGGTGCCATGCTCGGTTGCTTTGAAGCGCAAGTCATCGATGCCAAGACGGTCCGCAAGCTGCTCAATGATGCCCTTTAGATCGTACAGATCGGCCAGCGGAGCGTCCTGGGTGAGCCAAGACGAGGCCTCGCGCTGTCCGGTGAGCAAGATGCCAAGTCGCAGCGGCTCGTCGGGAAGCTCTGCGCCTGCCTTGGGCAGGAACACTGCCCCGACCTCAAAGAGCAAGACGCGGTCCACAAAGCGCAGGTTGCGGGATGCCGTCTCCAGCAGGCCGTTCATGAGCGTCCGACGCATGTACTCCTGCTCGCGTGTCAACGTATTGGCTAGGCGAATGTACGCATCGGGATTGGGGCGCTGGCCTGCTGGGTCGAGCTTGGCGACGCTCTCTAGGTTGGTGAGCGAGTAGGCGATGACCTCCGTCAGCCCGCAGGCCGCGAGAACGTCTCGAACGCGCTCCTCCGCCATCAGCTTGCGGTTCCGAAGGTGCCCTGGCGTCTCTTCCGCCATCAGCGTGGCTGGCAGGCGATCGTAGCCGTAGACGCGCGCGACTTCTTCCACGAGGTCGGCGGGCAAGGTCACGTCAAAGCGGAAGCTGGGCACGGTCACCTGGACAGCTGACTCTTGGATGGTGCACGCAAAGCCCAGGCTGCTCAACATGCCATCGATGCGCTCCGGAGATAGGCAGATACCGAGCAGACGTTCGACCTCTTGGGCTGTGAGCTCAATCTGGACCGGCTCGTAGCGTCTCGGGTACACATCCACAAACCCTTGTGCGATGGTACCTCCCGCGAATCGGCGCATCAGGTCGGCCGCCCGCCGCAGGGCAACGAGGGGCAGCTCGCGATCGACGCCGCGCCCAAACCGTTGGGCCGACTCGCTCACCAGATGCAGGTTCGCCGATGTCCGGCGAATGCTGATGTTGTCAAAGCTTGCCGCCTCGATCAACACATCGACCGTCTCGTCGGTGACCTCACTCTCCAGGCCGCCCATGACGCCTGCAATGGCCACGGGGCCCCCGCCATCGGTGATGAGGAGCGTCTCGTTGGAGAGCTCCCGCTCAACGCCATCGAGGGTTGACATGCGCTCACGGTCGTGGGCACGTCTCACGATGATGGTCGGCGGTCCTCCTGGATTCACGGGCCGGACCTTGGCATAGTCAAAGGCATGGAGTGGCTGGCCAAGTTCCAGCATCACATAGTTGGTGATGTCAACCACGTTGTTGATGGGGCGCATGCCGGCCAGCACCAAGCGCCGCTGCATCCACGCAGGCGACGGGCCGATGGTGACGTCGCTGACCAGCGCCGCGGCATAGCGCGGACATAGGTTTGGGTCCGCAATCTCTACCGCCACTCGGCCATCGATGGGCGCTCCCTCCACGAGCATTTCTGGAGGCTCCCATCGGAAGGGGACATCGGTGAGCGCCGCCGCTTCGCGTGCCACCCCTAGAATGGAAAAGCAGCGCGCCAGGTTCGGCGTCAGGTCCAGATCGAGGACCGTATCGCCCCAGTAGTCCACAAGCGCGTGGCCGACGGGGGCGTCCTCCGGCAGGATCAGGATGCCCTCATGGTTGTCCGATAGGCCCAACTCTTTTTCTGAGCAGACCATGCCCTCGGAGCGAACGCCTCGGATCTTGGCCGGTTTCAGGGTGATCCAGCTCTCTTGCTCGGCATAGCCGTCGATGAGGCGCGCGCCAGTCTTGGCAAACGCTACCTTCTGGCCCTTGCTGCCGACCGGCAGGTTCGGGGCGCCCGTGACGACTTCGAGGTCCTCGTCTGGGCCAAGACGGACGCGAGCCAGGACGAGCCTATCGGCATTGGGATGCTCCCGGATGCCAAGCACCTCGCCGACTAGGAGCTTCTCTCGGTCCCACCATTCCCCGACGTGGTCGATGGCTGTGACCTCGAGACCTCCTAGCGTCAGCCTTTCGGCCAGCTCGGGGATGGGCAATTCGACATCGATCATCTCTCGCAGCCACTGCAATGGTACGCGCATGAAAGCTCAACCTCCGTATGGGATCAAGGGCTAGCCGAACTGGTGCAGGAACCGGACGTCGTTGCCAAAGAACTGCCGAATGTCCCGGATGCCATGTCTGAGCATGGCAATGCGCTCAGGTCCCATGCCAAACGCGAATCCGGAGAACTCCTCCGGGTCATAGCCGCCGTTCCGGAGCACGGTGGGGTGGACCATGCCGGCGCCCAGGATCTCGAGCCAGCCGGTGTATTTACAGACCTGGCACCCCTCGCCTCCGCACAGCATGCAATCGATATCGGCTTCGGCGCTGGGCTCGGTAAAGGGAAAGTAGCTTGGGCGAAAGCGTAGCTGGCGCTCGCTGCCGAACATCTCGCGCGCAAAGCGCGTGAGCACGCCCTTGAGATCGGCCATGGTGATGTTGTTTCCGATGACGAGCCCCTCCACCTGGTAGAACATGTGCTCGCTACGGGTGGTCACCTGCTCGTACCGGTAGCATTTGCCAGGCAAGATCACCCGTACGGGCTCTGGGGCAAACCGTCGCATGGCGTGGATCTGCCCCGGGGACGTGTGTGTTCGAAGCAACACGCCTGGCTTGGTGGTGTAAAAGGTGCTCCACATATCGCGCGCCGGGTGGTGAGGGGGGATGTTCAGCAACTGAAAGTTGCGCACATCGGTCTCTACCTCTGGCGAACGGAGTACCGTGAAACCCATACCGGCAAAGATGTCATAGATCTCGCGCAGTGTCTGCCGGCTGATGTGGATGTGGCCTACGGAAGGACGCCTGCCAGGCAGCCGCACGTCCAAAGCCTCTCTCTGGAGTGCCTCTTGGAGGGCCTGCTGTCGGATGGCTTCTTCGCGGCGCTCGTATGCTTCTTGCAGCACCTCCTTGACCAGGTTGGCAAGCCGACCTATGACCGGACGCTCCTCCGGGGCGAGCGAACCCAGGCTCCGTAGGATCCCTGTCAGCTCGCCCTTTTTGCCCAGATAGGCCGTTCGCCATGCGTCCAAGGCCGACTCGTCTGACACGTCTGCGAGCGCCTGCTCTGCCTTGGCCTGCATCGCCTCGAGATCTTCTCGCAGCCCCATACTGTCATCCCTCATTTCGCAGCAACACGATGGATCATCCGCTAGCTAGTCTGGAAAAGCAAAAGCAGCAGCTCCCTAGGGACGAAGCTGCTGCTGCAATCTCCGCGGTACCACCCTGATTGGTTTCGTGAGAAACCCTCTCATTGGCGGCTGGCGAGTCTTGGTGACTCGCGTGCCACATACCCGGTAACGGCGGGCTGCCGGAGCGACCTACTCACCGAGGCACACGACCTCGGGTTCGGCCGTCGGCTCAGGAGCGAACTTCAGCGAGGCTCTCCCAAGGGGATTTGCAGTCGGTGATCCCCTCTCCCTGTCGGAGGCTGCCCCGCCTACTCTCTCCGTCGCTGCCGATCACGTGGACTCAATTGCCTCGATTATAGGCCCCCGGCAAAGGTCTTGTCAAGATCGCGCATTTGCGCACAAACGGCCAACTGCATAGAGTCAGGATGTTGCCAACCGACGCTCGGTCGGCAGGTTTGCTGGGGCCCAGGGTAACTTGTGAATTCTTACGAATCGTTGTAATCTCGGAACAATCCATCAATTCAAGGGAGAACCGCATGCTAGAGAAGCTCTTTCATCCGTCGTCGGTTGCCGTGATCGGCGCGTCGTCCAACCCGGGCAAGCTAGGTCACCAGGTGCTGGCGAACCTCATAGCTAGTGGTTTTGGCGGGGCGCTCTATCCTGTAAACCCAAAGGCTGACGAGATCCTGGGCCTTGAGGCCTATGGCAGCGTGACCGATATTCCGGGCCCGGTCGATCTGGTGGTGGTAGTCATCCCCAACAAGTTCGTAGCCGACGTGCTTGACGAGTCCGGGCGCAAGGGCGTCAAGGCCGCGATCATCATCACCGCGGGCTTTCGCGAGGCGGGGCCTGAGGGCGTCGCCATGGAGCAAGATCTCCTGCGTGTGGCTGAGCAGTATGGCATGCGGCTGGTCGGCCCCAACTGCTTGGGCGTCATCGACACCCACACTCCCATGAATGCCAGTTTTGCCGCTGGAACCCCCGAGCCGGGCAGTATCGCCTTTATGTCCCAGTCTGGCGCGCTGTGTACGGCCATCCTGGACTTTGCGCTAGCCGAGCATATCGGCTTTTCCCAGTTCGTGAGCCTCGGAAACAAGGCCGATGTCGATGACGTAGCCCTTCTCGACGTGTGGGGCGACGACCCCACTACCAACGTGATCATTGCATACGTCGAGGGCGTGAGCGATGGGGCCAAGTTCATCGAGGCGGCCCGCACAGCTGCCTCGAAAAAGCCTGTCATTGCCGTCAAGTCTGGCCGCACGGCGTCGGGCTCCAAGGCGGTATCCTCGCATACGGGGAGTCTCGCTGGCTCGGATGCGGCCTATGACGCCGCATTCTCACAGGCTGGCGTGCTTCGCGCCAACTCGGTTCAGGATCTCTTTGACTGGTCGACAGCCTTTGCTTACCAGCCGCTGATCAAGGGCAATCGCGTCGCCATTGTTACCAATGCGGGTGGACCCGGCGTCATGGCCACCGATGCGCTGGAGCGCAACGGCTTGGTGCTCGCTTCCCTCCAGCCCGAGACGGAGGAACGCCTGGCCGAGGTGCTTCCAGCGGCCGCCAACATCCACAACCCGGTGGACGTCTTGGGCGACGCGCGTGCCGATCGCTACACGGCAGCACTAGAGGTCGTGGTGGCGGATCCCGGCGTGGATGGCGTGGTGGTCATCGTCACGCCGCAGACCACGACGGAGATTGAGAAGACGGCCGAAGCTCTGGTTCGCGAGAGCGAGAAGGTGGACAAGCCGCTACTCGGCTGCTGGATGGGCTCCAAGGAGGCCTCCCGCGGCACGCAGATCCTGGCCAAGAACAAGGTGCCGAACTATCCCTTCCCAGAGCGGGCCATCGGAGCTCTCGGCGCCATGTTGCGCTACCGGACCTGGCGCGATACGCCTGTCACAACAGCCGAGACCTTTGATGTGGACAAGGTCTCCGTCGAAGAGCTGCTCAATGAGGTGCGTGCCGACGGTCGTACGGCCATAGGGGATGCGGAGGCGCAGACTATCCTGCAGGCCTATGGCTTTACCACACCGAAATCGGCCGTAGCACCTACACCTGACGAGGCCGTCAAAGTCTGTGCGGAGATTGGCTACCCCGTGGTGGCCAAGATCGCGTCGCCCGATATCCTGCACAAGTCCGATGTGGGCGGGATCATCGTCGGCGTCGACAGCGACGAGGCTATGCGAGAGGCTTTTGACACCTTGATCGAGCGGGCCAAGGAGCACCAGCCAGACGCGACGCTCTGGGGCGTGCAGGTGCAAGAGATGGTCTCCGACGCTCGCGAGGTCATCATCGGTATGAACCGCGACCCGCAGTTCGGCCCCTTGGTGATGTTCGGGCTGGGTGGCATCTATGTGGAGGTCCTCAAGGACGTGACGTTCCGCGTGGCCCCCATGACCCGCACGCAGGCCGAGGAGATGGTGCGATCCATTCGCTCTTTCAAGCTCCTCACAGGCGTACGCGGGCAGGCGGCTTCGGATCTGGACGCGGTGGTGGACGCCATTCTGCGTATCGCGCAGCTGGTCACCGATTTTCCTGCGATCTCCGAGCTGGATATCAACCCCTTGCTGGTCCGCGAGGAAGGTGAGGGAGCCGTTGCGGTTGACATGCGACTGGTCCTCGACTAGTATGACGCTGTGTTCGTGAGCTGCGCTCGGATCCGCGAGCGTGTCTAGGCGGCGACGATGCATGAGGAGCCTCTCGAACCGCGAGGGGCTCTTTTTGTGCCATGATGAAAGGCGTAAAGGAGCTAACCATGACCCTGATTGAGAGTGTTCACGGACGAGAGGTGCTGGATTCGCGTGGCAATCCGACCGTGGAAGTCGAGGTACAGCTCTCATACGGCGCGGTGGGGCGCGCGGCAGTGCCCTCGGGCGCCTCAACCGGCGTCCATGAGGCCGTCGAGTTGCGGGATGGCGACAAGGGCCGCTACAACGGCAAGGGCGTGCTCAAGGCCGTCGAGAGTGTGAACGACGTGATCGCACCCCAGCTCATCGGCATGGATGCACTGGACCAGCTCGCCATCGATAGCTTTATGCAAGAGCTGGATGGCACTCCCAACAAGAGCCAGCTTGGGGCGAACGCGATCCTGGGCGTTTCGCTGGCCGTGGCCAAGGCGTCCGCGGATGTGCTCGGCTTGCCGCTCTACCGCTACATCGGCGGGGTCAGCGCTCACGTGTTGCCCGTCCCGATGATGAACATCCTGAACGGCGGCAAACACGCCATGAACAGCACCGACCTGCAAGAGTTCATGGTCATGCCCGTAGGCGCGCCTAGCTTTGGTGAGTGCCTACGTTGGGGTGCTGAGATCTACCATAGCCTTGCGAGCGTCCTCAAGGACAAGGGGCTGAACACGAATGTCGGCGACGAGGGCGGCTTTGCCCCGTCGTTGGGGTCCAACGCCATGGCCATCGAGGTGATCCTGGAGGCTATCGAGCGCGCTGGCTATCGTCCTGGCGAGGACGTGTTCATCGCGCTCGATCCCGCGTCTAGCGAGATCTATGAGGATGGCAAGTATATCCTGGCACGCGAGGGGCGAGAGCTAACCAGCGACGAGATGGTCGCCTTCTATGCTGACTGGGCGGACAAGTACCCCATCATCTCGCTCGAGGATGGCATGGCTGAGGATGACTGGGATGGCTGGGTCAAGCTTGTGGAAGCCATCGGCGATAGGGTGCAGATTGTCGGCGATGATCTGCTGGTCACCAACGTGGAGCGTGTCAGCAAGGCAATCGAGCTCAAGGCTGCCAACTCGCTGCTGTGCAAGGTGAACCAGATCGGCACCCTGTCCGAGGCCGTGGCCGCTGTGGACATGGCACATCGGGCTGGTTGGTCGAGCATCGTGTCGCATCGCTCAGGCGAGACCGAGGACAGCACCATCGCGGACATTGTCGTAGGGCTTAATACGGGCCAGATCAAGACGGGTGCTCCGTGCCGTAGCGATCGTGTGGCCAAGTACAACCAACTTCTCCGCATCGAGGAAGAGCTGGGCGAGGTGGCGGTCTATCCGCAAATGGACGCCTTTCGCGTGAACCGCTAGTCGGTACCGCATCGCACGGGGCGAGAGGGAATCTCTCGCCCCGTTTTTTGCTTGAGAGGGATGCCGGAGCTGGCTACAATCCTCTCGTCACGCGAGGTCCAACGAGCCGAGAGGTAGGCATGGTTTCGGCGCTGCTCTGGTGGCTGGTCGTCTTGCTTCTGG
>Ga0180431_10006923_pt1 | contig 13359 bp, 16 predicted proteins | sample SS_ome_11_FD_132459 | JGI IMG/M metagenome (GOLD analysis project Ga0180431, IMG submission 132459) | Hypersaline lake sediment archaeal communities from the Salton Sea, California, USA - SS_1_MS_1 metaG | ecosystem: Environmental > Aquatic > Non-marine Saline and Alkaline > Hypersaline >... | reverse complement strand
GCTGGCTCAACCTGTGATAGAATACGACTTGTCAGGTCGTGGTGTGAGTTGTGCGGGCTGCAAGCCAGGGGGGAAATAATTTTTTGGGCGGTTGACAGACAGCCGGTCTCTATCGTGGGAACTGTCCCGGTGAGAGGTCGGCTTTTTTTTTAGGGAGTGTTTTAATCAGTGAGCAGGGAAGGAGAAGGGGGGTGGTTTATTAGTGGTTGGTCGTCCGCTGGGTGATCTATGGCCTGCTGGCGTATCTCGCTGCTACCTGGCTGGGAGGGAGCGGCAGCCTGAGGGAGACTTTGGGTGTGCTGGCGGTGGTAGAGACGTTCCACCGGAACGTCTCTACCACCCCGGTGTGAGGAGGAGGTGATGGGCGACGCTGCTGCCCTATCTTCTGGTTCTGGTGGTGACTCTCTTGATGGGCTGCCTGGGCGCTGCTGCTTTGGGCGCAGCGGTGAGAGGAGGTTAATCGTGAGTAGCTTGTTCAACCCTGGACGACACAGCCTATCGGGAGTGGCAAGAGAGGCCCAACCTCTTTTTACGAGGTGTGATTCTGATCGTTGTCGTCTCTCTCGTGGCCGGCCTCGTCACAGCTGCTGTCAACCTGGTGGACAGGGTAAAACCGGGGAGGGTGACTGCGATAGAGGAGTCTCTTGAGCAGGCGTTCAGGTGGAACCCCTGCCTGTCCTAAAATCCGGGAGAAGATAGACGAACAGATGGATGTGACCATAGAAATGGTGGCGGACCTTGCCCGGATCAAGTCGCCGCTGCCACGGGGAGTGAGCGGCTTTTTAGAGATATTGGGGGCTTTTTTGTCCCGGGCTCCGCGTGCGCTGGCAGGCTGGTTGTTCTACGGTGCGTTGGTGCTCATTGCCGCAAATTTGCTGGGGGGGACAGCCAGGTTGCCAGATTTTTTGGGAATGGTGGGGTTGCTGAATCTGCTGGGGCCGATCCTCTGCCTGGGGGCCCTTTTGTGGTTGGTGGGCCTGATCTGGAGCGTTGTGGTCTATGTCAAGGCGGTTTCGGTGGTCTCTGGCCTGGACACCGGCAAATCGATTGTGGCCGTGTTTGCGCCGGCCGTCGCCATCTTGCTGCTGGGCATCCTCTTGGCGATTCTGGCGGTCCTTTGGTTGATCATTATCTTTTGAGTTGTAGGCGGGGGCAGAGATGAGAATGCCGGCTGCCCGTCCCCCGACCATGACTCCCTGGACGAGGCCGCGCTCGTCTTGGGGAGTTGTGTCCAGGGTGTCGTACAGTGCGATGAGTGCGAGGATCAAAAAGCCGCCCAGTTTTCCTACCGGCGAGACGTTGGCCAGCACCAACATCGTTACACCTTGCAGCGCCAGGCCGATGAGAATGTAAGGCTTGCGGTGTCCCATACCAAAAAGGTCCACGGCATCCCAAAAAGATTTTGAGCACGAATGGTACGGCCAACACTGCTTGAAAAACGCCGACGTCGGCCTCGCCGTACCCAAACTCGCCGAGATACAGGATATTGAAGGTGTCGATGGCGGGCAACTCGGACGGTGCCAAAGACGTATTAGAGACGTGTCGAGGATGTGACAGTCTATCTATAGGAGTTGAGTATGCTGGATCGTATACCGCCTGAATTTATCTCTCTGGGCCAGGTCGTGCTGATCGCCATGCTGGTGAGCCTGGTGCTGGCTGGCGTACTCATTGCCCTGACGTATCGTCGTCTGAAGAGCATCCGTCTTCCGCCCGGCGCCGATTTTTTCACCACTCTGCGTCACGTGCCGCTATCGTTGGTGCTCTTTCTCGATCTGTTGGACTTTGGTTTGGATTTTCTTTCTGCGCCGATAGCATGGGTGATCCTGGGCAAGCTGGGCCTGCAATCCCTGCGGGGCGTCACTGTGATCGAAGAGGTCATCCCCGGCACCCAAGTTTTGCCTACGATGACTGCTGCCTGGTTTGCTGCCCGCCTGTTGTCCAGAGGCTCGTTCACAGGTTGAACAAATGGGGCGGATCGGTGGATTGGGCAGATCTGCCAGGTGGTTTGTTTTCTAGCTTTACCGACGAATCGATCAGCCCAGCCGCCCGGTGATATAGTCCTCGGTCAATTTCTTTTTGGGGGTGGTAAAGAGATCCTCTGTATCGCTGTATTCGATCAACTTGCCCAGCCAGAAAAAGCCGGTCCAGTCAGAGGCCCGGGCCGCCTGCTGCATGTTGTGGGTGACAATGACGATGGTATAATGCTGTTTCAACTGCTGCATCAGCTCTTCGATGGACAGCGTGGCCACCGGATCGAGAGCCGAACAGGGTTCGTCCATCAGGATGACTTCCGGCTCTACGGCTAACGTGCGAGCGATGCACAGCCGCTGCTGCTGCCCTGCCGTCAGGTCCATCGCCGGGCGCTTGAGGTTATCTTTTACTTCATCCCAGAGCACGGCGCGGCGCAGGCTCTGCTCGACAGTTTCGTCCAGGCTTTGCCGCCGGTGCATCCCCAGCACCTGGGGACCAAAGGCTACATTGTTATACACTGACTGGGGAAAGGGATTGGGTCGCTGAAAAACCATGCCGACCCGCTGGCGCAGGTTCACCACGTCTATGTCGGGGTCATAGATGTTTTTGCCATCGAGCAACACCTGGCCCTCGACGCGGGTGTCAGCGATGGTGTCATTCATCCGGTTCAACGTACGCAGGAAGGTGGATTTGCCACAGCCAGACGGCCCAATGAGCGCCGTGATCTGCTGCGCTTTGATCTCTATCGTGATATCGTTCAGGGCCTCGAAAGAACCGTAAAAGAATCGCAGGTTACGCACAATAATTTTGGTTTCCATGCCTAGCTCCTCGACGAACCTGGCTTTGTATTGGTCCGATTTTAACAGAAGAGCAAGCGAAAGTCAATTCCTCTCAGTTTGTCATGCCACACCTGGCTGCATTGACGAATCGGGACTCCCGTGTTATAATCCTTTTTTGGAGGAGAAACATGAAACGCAAGTTTCATCCGTTTTTGCTTGCTTTGTTGATGCCGATCCTTCTGATAGCCTGCGGAGGCCGTTCTGAGGCGTCTCTGCCAGCGAATGGCGCAGCGCAGACCATTGAGAACAAGGGTTCCGATACCATCGTCAACCTGGCGCTGGCCTGGGCAGAGGCCTATGCCAAAGTGCAGTCCAGGGTGTACATCTCGGTGACCGGCGGGGGCTCTGGTACTGGCATTGCAGCCATGATCAACGGCACAGTGGACATTGCTAACGCCTCGCGCAAGATGAAACCAGAAGAGGTGGAAAAGGCACGGGCGAATGGTATCGAACCAGTGGAGCACGTTATCGCTGGGGACGCCATCGCTGTGGTGGTACATCCTTCCAATCCGGTGGACGGTTTGAGTATCAGCCAGCTTTCTGCCATTTTTACGGGCCAGATCACCAACTGGCGCGCGGTAGGCGGTCAAGACCGTCCTATCGTCACCCTCTCCCGCGAGTCCAATTCTGGAACACATGTCTATTTTTTGGAGCGGGTTGTCCGCGAGGGCATCAAGGAGGACAATCGGCTCTTTTCCCCCGACACGCTGCTCATGCCTTCGTCAGAAGGGATCAGCAACGAGGTGCGCCAGAATCCCAACGCTATTGGCTACGATGGCCTGGGCTATGTGACGTCCGATCAGAAGGTGTTGTGTGTCATAGACCAGCCCGGCGACGCTTGTGTGATGCCCACCGTTGAGACAGTACAAGATGGCACGTATCCTATCACTCGCCCGTTGTTCATGTACACTGCCGGGGAGCCAACGGATGATATCAGGGAGTATCTGGATTGGATTCTCGGTCCAGAGGGACAGGTTCTGGTCAGAGAGTTGGGATTTGTGCCATTGGGCCATCAAGATTCTTGATCCTTTTTCACTCCTCGTTCAGCCAAGGAAGGGGGGGATTGGAGGCGTCAAGTGCCAAGGCAATCTTGGACGGTCTCGTGGTTGTGATCGGTGTCTCTATCCAAAGCAGTATTTCAAACACTCATTGGCCTGATTGGCGAGCTGATCAATTGGGTGTATAGTATACAAGGATGTGGCTATGATCCAAACTGAACCCTCTAGACGTCCCCGTTGGGGCGAATTTTTCATCGAAAATCTGATCCGCATCTGTGGCTTTTCGGCCATCGCTTTTGTGGCGCTTGTTTTTTTCTTTTTACTGCGCGAGGGACTGCCAGCGCTGGGCCGCGTTTTGCCCGCCGAAATGTTGAAACAGCGGTGGTACCCTACCTTTGATCTCTTTGGCATGTTGCCGCTGCTGCTCGGTTCGGTGCTGGTGACTGTGCTGGCTACGATCATGGCCGTGCCATTGGGGCTGGCCACGGCCATTTTCATCCGCGAGGTGGCTCCCAACTGGGTGCGTGAAGTGCTCAAACCACTCATCGAGGTATTGGCTGGTATTCCGTCGGTGGTGCTTGGATTCCTGGGGATGGTCGCTGTCGCACCGCTCATCCGGCAGTACCTCGACACGCCCACGGGCCTGACTGCCTTTACCGGCGCGTTGATGCTGGCCTATATGTCGCTGCCCACTATTATCAGCGTGGCTGAAGACGCGCTGGATGCTGTGCCCAAGTCCTACCGAGACGCGGCGTTGGCGCTGGGGGCTACGCGATGGCAGACTATTTGGCGCGTGACGCTCCCTGCTGCCCGGTCAGGGGTTTTGATTGCTATGATGCTTGGCATTGGGCGCGCTATTGGTGAGACCATGGCGGTGATGATGGTCACGGGCAATGCGGCACGCATGCCGCTTGCGCTGGACAGTGCCTTCCGGCCTGTGCGCACCATGACGGCCACCATTGCTGCCGAGATGGGCGAGGTGGCTCAGGGGAGCACACATTATCACATTCTTTTCATGGTAGGCATTATTCTTTTTGTGCTGACGTTCATCGTCAATGCCATCGCTTCGGTGGTCGGCATGCGTGGTGGCCCGAGGCGGGGTGGACGGTTGCTGGGGTAGGAATATGACTCGTCAAATGTCGGAAAAGGTGGCCTTTGCAGTGCTGACTTTGGCTGCTATCAGTGTCGTCGTGCCGATCCTGCTGGTGCTGGGCTACATTGTTGTTCGAGGCATCAGCGCGATCAGTTGGGATTTTATCACGGCTATGCCCCGTTCCGGCATGAGGGAAGGAGGCGTCCTGCCGGCGGTCGTCGGCACGGTGGTCTTGACCTTTGGCACGGCGATTGCCGCGCTGCCACTGGGTGTGGGTGCGGCGATCTATTTGGCTGAGTACGCCCCCGACAATTGGTTAACCCGCGCCATCCGACTGGCCATCATCAACCTGGCGGGCATCCCGTCGGTGGTGTATGGGCTGTTTGGGTTGGGATTGTTTGTGCTGGCAATGGGTATGGGCACTTCTATCGTGGCGGGGTCGTTGACGCTGGGCCTTATGACGTTGCCTATCATCATCTCGACTGCTGAGGAAGCGATTCTTTCTGTGCCACAAAGTTTTCGTGTAGTGAGTGTCTCGCTGGGGGGCACCCGCTGGCAGACGATCCGCTACCAGGTCTTACCGCAAGCGCTGCCCGGTATTCTGACCGGTGTCATTCTGGGCCTGGAGCGCGCCGTTGGTGAGACGGCGCCGATCCTTTTTACGGTGGCCGCTTTTTACCTGCCCCGGTTGCCCACCTCTATCTTTGACCAGACGATGGCTCTGCCGTATCACCTTTACGTTATCTCGACCCAGGTACCGGGTATGCCTGTTAATGTACAGTTTGGCACGGCGCTGGTGTTGCTGGCATTGGTGCTTTCGATGAACATAGTCGCGACGGTTGTCCGCAGCCGGTTCCGGCGACGGCGGCAGTGGTAGAGCGTGGGGTTTGAGATGGAAGGCGATCATCACGTTTTTAGGGTTCTTGGGGAGAGAGTGATTTGTGTCCAGGACGAATGGGATCAAGATAGAGATTCAAAAGTTGACGTTCTCTTATAGTGACAGTCGAGAGCCGGTGCTAAAGAACGTCAACTTGCAAATTCACGCTAACGAGATCACGGTGCTCTTTGGGCCCGGGATGGGCGGCAAATCCACGTTGCTGCGGCTGCTGAATCGCCTCAGCGATTTGGTGGAAGGGAACAGGATGGAGGGACGGATCCTCCTCGATGGGCAGGACATTTACGCGCCGGGTTTGGACGTGATTGAGCTGCGCCGCCGGGTGGGAATGGTTTTTGCTGTGCCTATCCCGCTGCCGGACACAGTTTGGGGCAACGTGGCTTATGGCCCCAAGCTGATGGGCATTCGCAAAAAAAGCCAACTGGACGAGATTGTCGAAAAAAGCCTGCGAGCCGCTGCCTTCTGGGAAGAGAGCGAAGACCGGTTGAACGAACCGGCGGCCGCGCTCTCTGGCGGGCAGAAGCAGCGGCTCTGCCTGGCCCGCACGCTGGCCCTGAAGCCAGAGGTTATCTTGCTGGACAACCCTACCTCCGGTCTCGATCCCCTCTCGACGGCCAAGGTGGAGGACACGTTACAACGGATGAAGCGAGATTATACCATTGTTTTGGTGCCCCATAGTGTGCAACAGGCAGCCCGCGCGGCCGATCGGGCTGCCTTTTTGCTGAACGGCGAGTTGGTGGAGGTGGGGTCAGCGGATCAGATCTTTACGCGCCCTCGAAACCAACGCACCGAAGCCTATATTACCGGGCGGTTTGGATGATCTGTTTGTTACTGCCAGCCAAACTTGCGATAGAGTTCTTGCCGGATGTCCTGCATTCCTAGTTCAAAGTAGGGATAGGCCAGCCATATCACACCCAGGCCGAATAATCCGCCGGTGATCATCCGCAGCACTGGCGTGCTCTCGTAAAGGCCAATGAACTGGAGCCCTCCATCAATCGCCATGGGCACCATAAACAGAACGAGGGCCAGCCACGGCAGTGGCTTGAGGTGTTTCCTCACGAGGCCAAAGAACATGCCTGCCAGCAGCATTGTTCCATAGATGGCCATATCTCGCTCGCAGAGGGACATTTTGTAGCCCAGTTCTGGGGTGCCGACAAAGTTCTGAGCTGTCCAGAGTGTCTCCAGGGGTTCTTGGCCCACCTGCGAGATCAGATAATCCTGGCTGTAATAGGCTTGTTCGCCAAAAAGAAAGAATGACCGCCAGGGGAGTTGGTGGCACATGGGCTTGTAGAGGGTATAGATGAGGCGGGCCGGGCCTTGGGCCCCGGACGACATCAATACCGGCGCCAGCACCGGCAGGCCGACGTACAGCCCCAGCAGCAGGTTAAAGACCAGCAGCCAGTGTTTGGCGAATTGAAAGATGAGCCTGTCCAGGGCGATGATAAAATCGCGCATCCGTCCGGTGGCCTGGTGCTGAGTTGGCTGGCCTGCCACCGGAGTGGCCTTGAGGTCAGGCACGCGATCCATCGCCCACCTCAGACGCTCTTCCGTGACCGGCGCTTGGATCGTCAGACCGTTGTCCAGAGCAACCACCGGCACTGTGTGGTGGTACCGTTGAAAGAGGTCGCTGTCTGAAACGATGTCCACCTTTTCGATGGTGAAACGATATTCGCCTTTCAGTTGTTCCAATAGACTCTCGGCCTCATCGCAGAGGAAACAGTCTTTCTTGGTATAGAGCAAAATACGATGCATGGGTCTTATTTCCCTCTCGCTTGGGCCACGTAATTTTCCAACTCGGCGGCGGTCACTGGCCCAATGTGGACCGCCGTGATAATGCCATCGGGGTTCACGAAAAAGCTCGTCGGCAATCCCCGCGCCTGGTATTTCATTGCTATCTGCCCGTCGCTGTCCAATAGGATAGGAAAAGTCAGTCTTAGGGTCGTTCCTCTCTCAGACTTTTGAGAGGATCCGATTCCCACTAGATTTCGATGTTGAGAAAAGTGCCAAAGCGGGCCAGATAGGTCAGCCAGCCGGCAAAGATAGCCACACCCACTGCGACGAGAAAAATGCCACTGATCACCGAAACGATGTTTAGGTGACGATTTAATTTACGCAGCCAGGGCGAAATGGTTTCAAACGCTCCTCCTACCAGCAAGAAGGGCAATCCCAATCCCAGGGAGTAAACGGTCAGCAGCAGCATTCCCTGACCGGCCGTCTGTGTGTCGGCGGCCAGGAAGAAAATGGCAGAAAGCACCGTGCCTATGCAGGGTGTCCATCCTGCTGCAAACGTCAGGCCGATGAGAAAAGAAGAAAAGTAGCCCAACTGTGGGCGCGCTTTAATCTCGGCACGAGTGTCATAGTAGAGGAACGGTATTTTGATAATGCCAATTGTGTGCAGCCCAAAGACGATGATGATGATGCCGCCAATCCTTTGCAGCATCAAGATGTACTGGTTGAGCAATTGCCCAATAATGCTGGCTGTGGCTCCCAGCGCCACAAAGATCGCCGAAAAGCCCAGTACGAAAAAGAGAGCGTGCAGAAAAGTTTGAAAGCGTTTGGGCTTTGCGCCACTCTCACTGATCGTCGTGCCACTCAGGTAGCCCAAATATGCCGGCACCAACGGCAGCACACACGGTGACAGGAATGACAGCAGCCCAGCAAACAAGGCCAAGGGCAGCGTGATATTCGACGTGTCCATATCTCACCTCAAAACGCAGGTACACTTGCCATAAGACAACAACCTCCCCACAGACCAGACTGTCCTCACCGGACAGCCTCGATGCCTTTGGGGAGGGATCGCAGCCAATCAGTTATATTTACGGCGAGGAACGAAATTTATTCTCGATCCTGGTGGGTCTGGGCCTGCCTGAGCGTCTCCAGTTCTTGCTGGAGCTTTTTTTGGCGGTTCGAGATTGAAAAGACCAGAATGAACGTGATAGCCCAAAAGACAGCATATGCAGCAACCAGGTACCCCATTGTGACTCTCCCCCTTTTTACTTAAGACGCTGTTATCCCCCAAAATCTTAAAGATCTTTGCAATTGCTCAAGTCAGGATCGTTTGTGCGGACGGGTTTCTCTCCAAGCCTTTTTTTTCACTTGATAGAAGTCAAAGAGGCTTTCAATCGAGCCACCTGGTCGGCCAGGTGCTCTACACGGACGCGCTGGATAAGGATGACAAGGTAGAGCAGCGTGAAGGCGGCCAGCGAAAAGAAAAACGGAAAACGCATGTTGGGCGAAAGGCCCATGTTGCTCGCGTCAAACAGCACCGGGTGAATGGTTCGCCACCAGCGAATCGCAAAGAACGTGATAGGCACACTGATAAACCCGACGATGCCGTACACAGCGGCGAAACGTGCCCGGCGGGCCGGGTCATCCAGGGCGCTGCGAAGCATCAAGTAGGAGATATAGATCAACCAGGTGATGGTGCTGGTTGTCAGGCGTGGGTCCCACGTCCACCAAGTGTTCCAGGCCGGTTTTGCCCAGATGGAGCCTGTGATGATGGTTGCTGTGATAAAGGCTACTCCTACTTCTACTGACGAGAGTGCCAGAATGTCCCACCGGCGCTCGCCTTTCCACAGGTAGAGCACGCTGCCCACGAACGTCACCAAGAATGCTAGAAACCCTACCCAGGCGTGTGGAATGTGAAAGTAGATGATCCGCTGTGCGTAACGTTGTGTCTCGGTATCCACATTGGCGGGTGCTGGCGACTGGATCAGAGCCAGATACAGCGCTACCAGGATGAAAACAGCGGTAACGAGATTTAGGACAATTGTTCCATCGAGACGTGAGGTTTTCAAGGGTTACCTCCCTAGCTCGCGTGGATCGCGCGCCACATTATTCTTCGACGACGTAATCAAAAGTCATGTACGAGACGGCGATAAAAATAATATCGAATGCGATCAGTAACTGCATCCAGTTTGTCATGTCGGCAAGGGCCCGACCATCAAGAAGGCCGGCGGTCAATTTGACAGCGGCAATCAATGCCGGCACAACGACGGGAAAGAGAAGAATGGGCAGCAACACCTCTCGCGCCCGCGTGTGAACTGTCATGGCCGAAAAGAGCGTTCCTACCCCAGAAAAGCCCAGCGTGCCCAACAGCATCACGGCCAGAACCCACGGTTGGATCAGGTTGACGTTGAACAACGCCGAAAAAATGGGCAAGATGATGGCCTCGACGACAGTGATGAACAAAAAGTTGCCCAGCATTTTGCCAAAATAGATGGCACTGCGATCTACCGGCGCCAACAACAAGCCATCGAGGCAGCCCTGATCTTTTTCCAGCACAAAGGAGCGATTGAGGCCCAACATTCCGGCAAAAGTTACCGATATCCAAAGCACTCCCGGCGCAATTGTCGCTGCATCGGCCACACGCAGTTCAAAGGCAAAGTTAAAAATTACCACCGACAGCAAGGCAAACACAAACATTGAGCTGAACATTTCTTTGGTGCGCAGTTCGGCGGTGATATCTTTGTGAACGATGGTAACAACCTGGCGTAGAAATGTCATGGGTTAGAAAACCGGTAAACTGAGAATCGGTAAATGATAAGCCGTTTTTTATGATGCGTTGAATTGGTGAGCCGGTTGTTAACCGGTCACTGATTCTCGATAGATCTGGCGGAAAGAGACCTCGTCCAGATCGGCGCGAGGGGCCTGGTAAACCAATTGGCCCGCTGATAGGATCGCGACTCGTTGACTCATGACCAGGCCGCGGCCCAGGTCATGGGTGGTCATGAGCACCGTGCGCGAGGTGGCCCCCACCGCTTGCATCACCTCGTCGAGCATAGCGGCGGCTTGTTGATCCAGACCGGTGTACGGTTCATCCAGCAACAGTACCACCGGGTGGTGTAAGATAGCCCGAGCAATGGCGAGTCGCTGCTGCATCCCCCGCGAAAACGTCCGTACCGGATCGCGCTGCCGTGCCAACAGTCCCACCTGCTGCAGCACCTCATCGATGCGCGTTGGCAGGTCGGATAAGCCATACATCCGGCCGTAAAAGCGCAAATTCTCTTCGGCGGTCAGATCGCCATAGAGCAACGGTTGATGCGAGATAAAACCGATGCGTTGTCGCACCTGGGCTGCCCCGTCGGCCAGGTTCCAACCATCCACCCATACCTCGCCGTTCGTTGGCCGGCTCAAGGTGGCCACGATGCGGATGAGCGTTGTCTTGCCTGCGCCGTTCGGGCCAACCAGCGTCAGGAACTCGCCCTCGGAAATGGTCAAGTCAACGTTTCGCAGGGCTGTGTGGCTGCCGAACGATTTGGAAAGATTGCGAATCTCGATCGTGGCCACAGCTGTTACGACTCCCGCATCAATTTTAGTGTTTCGCTCTTGATCGCCTGCCGCTGCTTGCGATAATTTGCCTCGTCGATACTGCCTGTCTCAAAGGCGTCGTCCAGATGGGCGATGGCTTGCAGCAAACGGGTGAGGCGCTCATTTGTCGGCTCGGCTTGTTGACTGGGAGGCATTGGCTTCCCGGATGCTCTCAGTGAAGGGTAGAGCAGCCCGCCTACCAGTGCCAAAGCCGCCAGACCGAGAGCGATCCACTTGGGATCGAAACCTTGCTGGGTCTCGCCTGGCATCTCGAGTTGGCGGGCAATTTCTTGAAGCCCTTCAAAGTGGACGGACAACTCGTCGCCGGGGGCAAAGTCTCTGCCGTTGAGATTGAGATACGCCTGCCCTTCTACGGTGCGAATCTCATTCAGCTCTATCCGGTCGCTGGTCACGTTCATACCCAGGCGGGGCACCAGCACATTGACGTTGGCGATAGGGTAGGTTAGTGGCCGGACAAAATCAAAGGTGTCTGCCTCGCCGTAGCTCAGGGTGTAGCTGTAGAGCACCTGCTGGCTGGCGCCCGGTCGCACGGCTTCTGTGTCGGCAAAACCATCCTGGGTGACCAGGTAACGGTCGCCCTCGCCGCCCATCTGAAAACGCAAGTCTTGTGCGCCGTCTGGCAGTACAAAGCGCAGGGTGACGCGCTGGCCCAGCGCGGCATCCTCTACGCCGATAAAAGTACGGTCGCCGGTGTTGGTAAAGATGTGCAGCTCACCCACCGACATTGTTTCATCTGTGAAATCCACAAACACGTGCATGCGCTCGACCTGAATGACGGCTTGCTCTGGATTTTCGGTCGCTTCGTAAACCTCGAGTATGGGGGTCAGCGTTGTTTCGTTGCTTTCTGTAAAGCTTAACGGCAGGGTGTTATACTCTATGTCTACATAAGTGGCGCTTAGAACGTAGACAATGTCCGGCGATGTATCCAATCCCTCAAAGTTCACCCGACCTTTGGCGTCGGCCACAGCAGTTTGAGGCTCAAGCTCGTCTGTCCCATCGCGAAAGGCGCGCAGCGTGACAGCCAGGCTTTCCACGGGGCCTCCGTTTGCGGTGCCGTTCACCACTTGAGCCTCGATCTGGCCCTCGCCCTGCGCCAGGGCGGCCGGTGCCAAAAACGCCAATGTCAGAATTACCCATCCAACGACAAAATGTTTGCGCACTTTTTTTTTCTCCTCCAGCCTACAACTTTTGCCCACACCTGGAGCAGAACAGATCTCCTGCATCGTAGGGGTGCCCGCAGTTGGAACAAGCCAGGGTCAGCGGCGTGCCGCAGCGCACGCAAAAGAGATCGCCGGCCTCGTAAGGACGGCTGCATTGGGGACAGTTTCGAGCAGTCGGGATCGCCGGTTGGGATGCGGTTGCTGCTGCAGGAGGGGGAACGGCTCGCCCCCGGCGCCGCAATGCGGCTATCTGTCGTTCCAATTCATTCTCCAAATCCAAATCCACGTCGGCTACGGTTGTTACTTTGGCCTCTCCTCCCACGCGGCCCAGGGCCCGATCGAGGGCCAGTTCGTCGGGGTCTGTGTAAGCCACGCCGTTTTGTACCATCAACTCGGCGGCAAAGGCAGGCAGGGTGTCTGCGTTTATGTTTTTCATGCCTTTCCACAATGGATAGGCCACCCATGCTGCCAATCCCAGGGCCATCAGGGCCACTACCACTGCTGTCAAGCTCTCACCTCCCCCCGGATTCGCTCCTGTGCCCTGGCACGGGCCTCAGCAGCTGAAGGCCAGGCAGCTAGGACTGTGCCCAACATCATCATTGCCCCGCCTAACCAGATCCAGTTGACTAATGGATTGACAAAGATCTGAAGGATGGCCAGGTTGCCCTCATCCTCCAGCCCAGCCAGTACGACGTACAAATCTTCTATCAGGCTGTAGCGAATGTCCACTTCTGAGACGCGCTGCTGGATGTTCCAGTGAAAGTTACTCTCCGGCGTCAACCGGTCCAGGAGCCGTCCCTTCCGGTAGACGGCTACTGTGGCCGCATTGCGCTGCTTTTCTTGGGTCACCTGGAAATCTGGGCCTTCGTAGACTAGCTCGTAGCTCTTGATCTCTGCTGATTCGCCCCGTTCCAACACTACTTGCTGTTCTATTTTGTAAAAGGACGAGCCGACAATGCCCAGGGCGATGAGGACCACCCCCAGGTGAATGACATAGCCGCCGTAACGCCGCCGGCTGGTCGTGATCAGGCCGTGAAGGGCCCGCCAGATCGATTCGCCGGTGATTTTGCGC
>Ga0180431_10006920_pt1 | contig 13361 bp, 11 predicted proteins | sample SS_ome_11_FD_132459 | JGI IMG/M metagenome (GOLD analysis project Ga0180431, IMG submission 132459) | Hypersaline lake sediment archaeal communities from the Salton Sea, California, USA - SS_1_MS_1 metaG | ecosystem: Environmental > Aquatic > Non-marine Saline and Alkaline > Hypersaline >... | reverse complement strand
TCCGAGACCAGATTGACCTCGAGCTTGCAGCCGCTGGGACAGGTGGCGCTGGTCCCCGGACCGAGACCCGGGCTTCCCACCGTCAGGTTGGCGGCTCCGGCACTCGCGGCGCACAGGAGCAACGCGACGGCCACCGTGGCGAGGAGGTTCGATTTCATTCTGTTCACTTTGAGATCTCCTTAGATGTTCGAGATGGGGTTGGTGGGCAGTCTATCGGGAGCAGCCTGGTTCCAGCAGCTCAGGTCACCCGATTCGAATCCGCTGACAAAGATCGCCGTGGCGTCCGGAGGGCAATCGGTTCCCGGCCGGCCGTCGTCAAACGCTCGGCCGTGGCCGCCGTCCTCCTCTGGAGGCGTCTCGGCGGTGATCGTTGTAGTCGTCTCCCCGGTGCCGTCCCGGTACGCGAGCTTCTGGAGCAGCGCGCCCGAGATCAGGGCCAGGACGATGCTCGCCGCCGCGGCGAGCGCGCGCCACGTCGTGGGAATCGCTCTCCCCGGGGGCCGTCGCCGCAGGGCGCGCTCGGCGCGGGCCGACGCGAAATCGACGATCTCCGCCGGCAGGGCCCCTGCGAGTTCCTGGCGGCAGGAGGGGCACAGCGCGAGGTGACGCTCGATCCGTTCGCGGTCGACGCCGCTCGGCGACAGGCCCTGGGAATACTCCGCGAGGGCGAGGCTGGGGACGTGGTGGGTCATGAGCCTCCATGCCTCCGCCGTCTGCTCGAGCTCGCGGCGGCAACTCGCGCAGGACGAGAGATGCTCGACGAGCCCCCGGCGCTCGTCGTCCGCGAGCGAGCCGTTGACCAGCCAGGGCAGGAGCTCGACGGCCTCCTGGCAGCTGACGGCAGCGGGGCGGTTCGGGTCGTCGGGGTGGCTCGTGCTCATGGAGATCTCCCTTGCTCACTCCCTTGGTCGTCGAACTGCGGCCCGCGTTACGCCTTTTCTTCCGCGGCGCCGGGTTGACCCGCCGCGAGCGAGTCCCTACAATGCGCGGCGCGGCGGGGGGCGCCGTCAGGCTCCCGGTCGCCGTGCAAGCCGACCGCTCAACGAACATTCGGAATCGAACTGTGGCGAACCACGAAGAGACCGCGCGCGAAGCTCCCTTCTGGCATGTCCTGGGAGCGATCACGATGGTCCTGATGGTGAAATTCTATTTGGTTCTCGGCAACATGCCCTCGATGTGGATCTGGGGCGATGAGATGCTCTACTACACGACCTCGTATGACATCACTCACCTGGGACAGACCGGGGTACCGCACCCGAACCTCTTCCACTACCCCCCGCTGACCTCGGTCGTCATCGCCCCGATCCACCTCTTCGAGCTGTCGCCGGCGGCCAGCTACCAACTCGCCTTGATCCTCTTGAACCTGGTCCATGCGGCCGGCGTGATCGCGGCCTATCTGCTGGTCCACGAGGTTTTCGGATTGAAATCGCGCCTCCTGGTCCTCCTCCTCCTGGTCGGCCCGGCGGCGTACGGCGGCTTCGCGCTGATGTCGGAGACGCCTTTTATCGCGCTCTACCTCTGGCTTCTTTATTTCTACGTCCGGCAATGGAAGACCGGCGACGCCCGGTATGCCGCCGCGGTCGGTGTGCTGATGGGCCTGATGATATTGACCAGAAAGAACGGCATCGGCCTGATCGCCAGCGTCTTGGCCGTCATGCTCGTCGAGCTCTTTCCACGAAACGGCACAAAGCGCCTTGCCGACCGGCTTCGCCTGCCTGCCCTCACCCTGCTGATCGCCCTCGGTATCGGAGTCACCTGGAAGCTGATCCTCGCCTACGGCCTGGAGATCCATTACGGATACTACGGACCCCTCGGGTATATCAAGCACGGGCTTCTCCCGGCCTTGTCCGGCGTCGAGAGTGCCGTCTTGCTCACCAGAAAATTCCTGGCCAACCTGAGCTACGTCTCGCTGTCGACCTACGGCTTGGGCGTACCGCTGGTAGGGTGGTTCTGTCTGCCGCGAAGGGCCGAGGCGGGAGAGCTCGCTCAGCAGAGAAAGCTTTTACGAGCCCTCATGCTCCACGTTCTGGTCTTCCTTCTCTTCGCCGCCTTCGTGGCCGCGGTCCATATGTTCATCAACTCCGACAGAAGCCCGAATACGCGATACCTGATGTACGGCAGATATGTGGAGTATTTCTCTGCGCTGCTGACCGCCCTCGGCTTCGGGATCGTCGCCGGCGGCTTGCGCGGGAGCCGCCGATCCGACCGGTGCGGCCTGCTGCTGATGACCCTCGCGATCGCCATCGCTGTCTCCGCGGTCATTCCTTCGGCCTTTTTCGCCAATCAGAGCGGCGCCGCCAGCAACATGGGCATCGGCTGGCTGATCAGCCTGAGCGAGGGATCGAGGCTCGCATCCCTCATGATCGGTCCCGTGGCCGCGACCTTGCTCATCCTGCTGCTGAGCTCACCTTGGTTCTCCACGAAACGGCTCGTGCGATCGGTCGTCTACGTGACCGTGCTCGCCCTGGCGCTGTTCAACCTCGCTTTCTGCGGCGAGCTGGTGGTCACCAAGTCGCGGACTTTTCACGAAGAATTCATGGGATATAGCGCCTTCGTGTCCGGCAACCCGGAGCTGTTTGAGGAAGGTCTGTTCGTCGACGTCAAGAGCTATACGCGGCGGGGCGGGCGACGCGATGGGTTGGCGACCCAGAAGCTCATCGTGGAACATCTGGACAAGGTCGTCGTGGGCCCCCGGGCCGAGAAACGCCTCGGGGAGATTCCGGTGATGAGCCGACTCACGAGCGAAAAGGTCGAGATCCTGTTCCAGGCCGAGGGGTTCGCGAATAAGATCTACGGCACCAGGACCCTGCAAGACGCCCCGCCCCGGTCTGACTCTAGCGCGCCGCCGGCCCCCGGTGCTTCTCATCCCGACGCGCCGCGAGCAGCCGCTCCCGCATCTTGAGGGCGCGCCGCCGGCAGCGCAGCAACCGGGCCCGGAGCGTTCCCTCGGCGACCTCCAGGCGGCGGCCCATCTCGCGATAGGACATCCCCTGTTCCAACATCTGCCAGAGCTCCCGGCACGACTCGGGCATCTGCTCGAAGACGCGCAGGGCGATCTCCGCCGCCTCGGCCCGCGACATCGCCTCCAGGGGCGACGGCTCCCGCGCCGGCAGCTCGAGCTCCTCGATGTCGACCCACTGGCGCCGGCTCAGGGCGCGCAGCCGGTCGATGCACTTGTGGTGGGTGTAGCTGCGCGTATAGGTCGCCAGCGAGCTGGTCCCGTGGAAGCGTCCTTCCTTCAGGCTGCGGGTCACCTGAAGCAGGATCTCCTGCTCCAGGTCCTCGAGCTCCGCCGCCAGGCGCGCCCGGTACGGTGTGAAAGCGCCCCGGATCCAGGTGCGCATCCCCTCGACGACCTCGGGATCGCCGTCGAGAAGGCGCGCGATGAGATCTGCCTGATCCATGGGAAGGTTCCCCCGGCCGGTCGATCATATCCCCGAAAGCTCCGCCGCGAGCACCTTGCGGCGCCGGGGAACCCCGGGTAGGATGATCCCCCCCGGAGAACCTCGGGAATCTGCCATGCCACGGGAAACCACACTTGCGCATCGCTCTGCTCTGCGTCGGACACCACGCGGACCTTTTCCGGGGTGGTGGCTCGTCGTCCTGGCGCTGGTGGCATGGCCTCTGGTCGCCTGCCGGGCTCCAACGCCCACCCCCTTGCGGCCGACGCGGGGTTACCTGCTGATCTCGATCGACACCCTGCGCGCCGACCACCTCGGCACCTACGGTTACGAACGGCCCACGAGCCCTTTTCTCGATTCGCTGGCGGCGCGCGGTGTGCTCTTCGAGAACGCCTACGTCCAGTTGCCCGGCACCCTGCCGTCGCACATGTCGATCTTCACCGGCCTCTATCCCGCGGAGCACGGCGTGATGCCGCCGGCGGGAGTGCTGAGTGGCGAGGTGGCGACGTTGCCGGAGGTGTTCAAGCGCCATGGCTTCCGGACCGCCGGGCACAGCGAGGGAGGCTACGTCCACGGCGGCTACGGTTTCGCCCGCGGCTTCGACGAGTGGAGCCACGAAGCGAAGGAGATAGAATCCGACGCCGAGCGCACCTTTGCCCGCGGCCTCGACTTCCTGCGCCGCCTCGGGGCGGACGAGCGTTTTTTCCTTTTTCTCCACACTTACAGCGTCCACGATCCGTACTTCCGCCTCGACGAGCTTTCGTCGTATCCCCGCGAGAAGTACGCCGGACTCTACTGGCAAGGGCCGATCCCCGAGACCTTCCCGCCGACCGGCCCTGAGCTGAGCGCCTTCAATCGCGGCGAGCGGGAGCTTTCCGCCGCGGGTCTGGAGCTGTTCAAGGCGCGCTACGATGCGGCGATCACCTACGTCGACGACGTGCTGCGCGATTTCTTCGCCGAGCTGGAAGCTCTCGGCCTGAGCGACGAGGTCACCGTGGTCCTGACCTCGGATCACGGAGAGGAATTCCTCGAGCACGGCCGGCTGACCCACATCCAGATCCATCCGGAATGTCTGCGCGTGCCGCTGATCGTCCTCCATCCGGAGATCCCCGGAGCGCGGCGCGTCGCCGGTGTGGTCGAGAGCATCGACATCGCGCCGACGCTGTATCAGATTGCCGGGATCGAGCCGCCGGAGATGTCCGGGGAGAGCCTGGTACCCTGGCTTCTGGGGCGCTCGCCCGCGGAGTCGTCCGAGGCCTTTGCCGTCGCCGACAGAGCCCAGAGCACCCTCGTGCGGGCCGACGCCCAGGGGCTTCACCAGCTCATCATCTCCCAGCCGACCAACGAGGGCATGGAAGGCTGCTGGATGGGACGTGAGCTATCCTTCGACGTCCTGAGCGGGAGTTTAGAGCTGGAAGCGTTCAGCTACCACGAGCCCCGCGAGTTGCGCGTCACGATCGACGGCCGGAGCGCCGGTACCCACCACCTGCTGCCGACGGAAGTGACCCGCATCAGCGCCGAGTTAGACGGGGTCTCGCGCATCACCCTCGAAGCCGACGGCTGTGTGTCCCCGGCGAGCCTCGGGCTCAGCGAGGATCGGCGGTGTCTCGCAGTCCACCTGCGCGGCCGCCCCTGCATCGATTTCCAGCTCTTCGACCTCGAGGCGGATCCGATGGCCCAGCAGAACCGTTCGCGGGAGGCCGAGCCGCAGGTGCGGTCCCTCTTGCAGCACCTGCGCCGCTACGAGCGGCTGGAGCCGGTCTCCACGACTTCGGTCAAAGAGCTCGATCCGGAGCTGGAAGAGCGGCTTCGGGCGCTCGGCTACCTGCGTTGAGATCGACCGGTTGGCCGGCTACGGCGCCAGGACATGGCGCGCCGCCGGATCGAGGACGAGAGCCGTTCGGGAGGCCTCCCGCGCCGCAGCGTGCCGACACGGACCGAGTGGTTGTGCAGCATAGGGAGAGGCGTCTTGCGGCCAGCAGACCCAGGGCCGCAGCGCCCAGCAGAGCGCCAAGGATCCAGAGACCGGTATGCCCCAGGGTAGGAATTTCGATTTCCGCACGCTCGCTGGCCACGGCCCGCACCATGATGGCGCGATGCGGGATGAAGATCGGGTCGGCACTGTCGAAAACGCTGGTCCATTCGTCGGCCCGATCATCGATGTAGAACACATTCACCGGTGCGGTGGCCGGGCTGGTATCGGCGCAGAGGAAGAAGAACGGATCGGCCGACGCATTCCAGCGGGCACCGAGGTAGAAGGTCCCGAACGGGATTCTGACGCCCGAGACATCGACCGCGAAGAACCTTCCACCGGCCACACCCTCCCCCACCGGGGTCGCGGTGGCCGGAATCGCTGCGAAGGGGGTGCTGGCGGGCTCTCCGGCCACATCGCGGTAGAAAACCACCTCGAAATCGAGTTCCCAGTCGGTGGAAGTCCGCAGCCAGCAGATGCAGACGGTCTCCAGGTTCCGGGTGGGCAACTCCCCGGAGTGAAACTGTTGCACATATTGCCCTTCGATCACGCTCGGGATCCAGCCCCAGCCGGTCTCGGGAGAGCCATCGTCCTTCACCACGCCGCCGGTGCATGCCGGATCCCCGGGTTGGGCTCCCGCAGTGATGGCCCCCACCCAGAACGCCATGCCGGCCAACCAGTACTTGCCTGCGAAACGCATCGACTGAAATCACCGTCTTCAGGGATCGATCCTTCGTCCGGAGGGCGGGTTCGGGACGCACGCCCAGCCGGGGCAGAGCCTATCGCGTCCGCAACAGCTGCGATAGAGTTTGTCCCGATCGATCCATCGACGATCTGTTCGGTAGAGGAACGCGATGACCAAAATCCTCGTCCTCGGCGCTGCGCCGCTTCCCTTCGAGCCCCAACGCCGCCAGTACGCGGCGAATCTGCGCACCTGGCACTTCACCCAGCCGCTCATCGCGGACGGGCATGAGGTCCGCCTCGTGGGCTGCCGTCTGCCCAATACCTGTCCCGAGGACCTCGAACCCGTCGTCCGGAGCCGCGAGGGAGGTTTCGAGTACTTCTCGGTCTCGGGGGAAATCTTCGAGGACCCGAGCTTGCTCCAGCAGCTCTGCGACGAGTTCGACCCGGAGGCGATCCTGGGGGTCAACACCTATCCGGCTTCCCGTGCGGTCGGCATCCGGACCCAGCGACCGATCTGGTGCGATCTCAACGGCTGGATCATGGCCGAGGCCCAGACCAAGACCTACGTCTACGACGACGACCGTTACCTCTCCCATTTCTGGAACATGGAACGGAGGGTGCTCGAACGCGCCGACGTCATCTCCACGGTCTCCGAAGCTCAAGCCCACGCGACGATCGGGGAGCTGGCGGTGTGGGGACGCCTGGGACGCAAGACCTTCGGCTACGAGTTCGTCCACCGGATTCCCAACGCGATTCCCGAGGTCGAGTACGAGCATTCGTCCCGGGTCATCCGCGGGGTGCTGGTGTCCGAGGATGCCTTCGTGGTGCTCTGGGCGGGGGGCTACAACACCTGGACCGACGTGAACCTGCTCTACGAGGCCCTGACCACCGCCATGGAGGAGGTGCCCCGGCTTCACTTCGTCTCCACCGGGGGTGTGATCGAGGGGCACGACGACATCACCTTCAACCGCTTTCGCGAGCGCATCGGCAACAGCCGGTTCCGGGATCGCTTCCACTTCGTCGGCTGGGTGCCCACCGCCGAGGTACCGAGCTACTACTTCGAGAGCGACCTGGGGATCAACGTCGACAGCCACAACTACGAGACCGTCTTCGGCGCCCGCAACCGGCTGAATGACATGATGAAGGTCGGCCTGCCGGTGCTCACCACCTTCGGCACCGAGATCAGCCAGGTGGTCGCCGCCGAGCGACTCGGGTTGACTTCCGCGCCCGGCGATCCGGGGGGCTTCGCGGAGCGCATGATCTGGGCGGCACGGCATCCCGGGGAGCTCGAAGCGATGGCCCGCTCCGCCCAGGAGTACGTCCGTGAGCATTTCTCCTACGCTCGTACCACCGAGCCCATGCGCGCCTGGGCCGCGGATCCCTACCGCGCTCCGGATCGGGGAGAAAGGACCGAGTTCCAGGACATCGATCTCTTCCAGCCGCAGGATGACGACAGGACCGAGGAGATCGAGGCGCAGTGCCGCGACCTGCAACAGGAAATCGCCAGAATCCACGGATCGAGAATGTGGCGCCTGTGGATGCGCTACCATGCCGTTCGGCGGTGGCTGCTGGCACCCTTCCGGCTCCGGGGATGACTCTGAGGAGGGGGGGTTCCGGCCACGCCCTCTAGCCAGAGCCGCGGCGAAACGGACTCAGAAGCATGCGGCGGAGGCGGTGATACCGCATCCACAGGCGCCACATCTTGGACTGATGAATGCTCCGCAGCTCGGCCTCGGTCTGATCAAGCCGCGTTCTCAGCGATGCGACCATCTCCTCCAGCTCCGCGACCCGGTCGGGGAGCGCCGGAGCTTCTCTTGGCGCCTGTCCGGCGTCGGCTTCCGGCAGGGTGGGGCTCGGCGCTTCCGGCTCGGGAGCGGGGTCCGGCGCCACTTCCGGCAGATGGATCACCGGTACCGAGCCCGGCGGATGAAGAAAGGTGGTCCAATCGCAGACCTGCCTCCCCCGCGGCCGGCGCAGGCGCAGGTACAAGGCCCGAGGCAGGCAGCCGAGAGCCGACGCCAGGGCCCGGCGTTGCAGCCGGGTATGGCTCCAGGGGTTGGCCCTGATCTCGTCGATGGCGCAGCGCAAGCCGGTCAGGATCAGCCGCAGCGGCCAGTGGATCCAGGCCAGGACCAGCCGATTCCGCCAGAAAAAGAGTTGCTTCCGTTCCGAGCCGTCGGTCATGGTGGCGGAGATCTGGTGCAGGACCGTCACCTCCGGGACGTTGACGACGTCCCAGCCGGCCCGTCGCACCTTGAGGCAGAGATCGATGTCCTCGAAGTAGTATCCGTAGATCTCCGACCACCCCCCCACGCGGTGAAATGCCGCGGCGGTGATCACCAGCGCCGAGCCGGTGACCGCCAGCACCGAGCGGCAAGGCGGCAGCGGGCCATAATCCTGCTGCCGGATGCCGATGCCTTCATCCCAGCCCCAGCCGTCGCGGGTGACGTTGATGCCGAGGCTGTTGAGGTATTCGGGGGCGCCGAGAATCAGCAACCGGGGACCGGCCACCGCCACCCGGCTTTGTTCACGGGCCGGATCCTCGATCGCGGCCACGAGACCGGCCAGCGACGCCGGCGGCGACTCGGTGTCGTTGTTGACGAAGTAGTAGAAATCCGGCTCGCCGAGCTTCTCCCGGGCCCAGGCGACGCCAAGGTTGTTGGCGGCCGCGAAGCCGCGCGGCTCGGGGCTGGCTACCAGCCGGACCCGGGGAGAGCTGGTGATGAGCTCCGGCAGTTCCTCGTCGCAGCCGTTGGCGACTACCACGACCTCGAGCTCGACGCCGTGCGAGGCGAGCAGACTGCGCACACAGCGATCCAGCATGGCCTTGCCACGATGGTGGACGATGACGGCTCGAACCGTTGCCATGGCGTTGCTTCCCGGGTTGTCGCCGCTCAGAGCGGTCCGGATGCCCGATTCTTCCACCGCTCCCCGGCGCCTGGCAAGCGCCGTGAGCATCCCCACGACAGCAAAAGCTCCGGCCGCAAGAATCCTCCTGCTCGCGGGTTTCACCCCCCAAGTGAGCAACCTCCGGAGACCTGGCACCGGGCGTTGCCGGACCGACAGCCAGGGAGGACCGTCATGCTCCGATGCTCCACTCCGAACGCCGCAGATTCCCAACGCCCCGCTTCGACCGCGCGGATGTCGCGTCGGGAGTGCATGCTGAGCCTTGCCGGTTGGGGCGTGGGCTCGTGTGCGGCCGCCGCTCTGGGACGGCCGCTGCTGGCGGCCGACGAGCCCGGCCTGACCGAGGCGATGTACTACACGCGCCTTGACGGTGGCCGCACCCAGTGCCAGCTCTGTCCCAACCGCTGCATCCGCTCCCGCGGCGAGAACGGCCGCTGTCGGGCCCGGGGCAACCGCAACGGACGCTACTGGTCGCTGGTCTACGGCCGGCCGTGCGTGGTCGCCCTCGATCCGCTCGAGAAGTGCCCTCTGTACCACTTCCGGATCGCCGGCAAGGCGTTTTCCATCGCCACCGCGGGCTGCAACCTGACCTGCAGCTACTGCCAGAACTGGATGTTCTCCCAAGCAGGGCCTGACGACGTCCCCCGCGACTACGATCTCTCGCCGCAAGCCACCCTCGCCAAGGCGATCGAAACGGGCGCGGGCGCAGTGGCGTTTTTCTACACCGAGCCGATCGTGTACTACGAGTACATGCTGGCGGTGGCCAAGCAGGCGCGGCGAGCGGGCCTGAAGGTGGTGATGGTGACGGCGGGCTACGTCAATCCGGAACCGCTCTCGGAGCTTCTTCCCTGGCTCGATGCGGTGACCCTCGGACTCAAGGGCTGGAACGAAGAGTTCTACCGGCAGTACATCGGGGGGGAGCTGCGATACGTCAAGCAGACGGTGGAGATGCTGGCGGCCTGGAAGACGGGGTGGTGGGAGGTGGTCCACCTCGTCGTGCCGTCGCTCAACGACGACATGGCGGAGATTGCGGCGATGGCGGCCTGGCTGCGCGAGGTCGCGGGTCCGGAGCGGCCGCTCCACTTCACCCGGTTCCGGCCGGAGTACCGTCTCAAGAGGCTGCCGATGACCCCGGCGGCGACCCTCGGTGCGGCCCGCGACGCGGCCATGGCCCGGGGTCTCAAGCACGTCTACGTCGGCAACCTCCCGGGGCACGAGGGGGCCCATACCTACTGCCCGCACTGCGGCCGGAGGGTCGTGGAACGGCTGGCCTTCACGGTCATGAATCAGGAACTCAGAGGTGGCAAATGCCGCTCGTGTGGCTACCCGATTGGAGGACATTGGCTATGAAGACGAAACCTATCGATGCGATCGCGATCTCGGTAACCTTGGTGATCGCCGTGATCGGACCGGGGGCTCCGGTCTGCTCGGCTCCGCGGCCGCGGCTGGCGACCGAGGTTCCCGGCGAGGTCGACGAGGCGCGGGAGCTCAAGCGCGAGATCTCGCTGTTGAACCTTCTCAACGGTCTCTATCTTTCCCAGGAGCAGCTCGACGCCCTGATTCCTCTGGCCGAACGCGCGGCCGAGCTTCGCGAGCGGTATCTCGCCCAGCTCGCGAGCGAGGCCGAGGCCTATTCCCGCGAGCTGGAGACCCTGCGCGACGCGCTCTACTCGACCACCGGCACCACCCCCGAGCAGAAAGAGCGGGCCCTGAGCTGGGAACGCCGGGTGGAGCTCGAACCGCGCGACCGCGTCGCCGAGGCGTTGGGGCGGATCGAGGATCAGGCCCGGCAACTCTTGAGCGACGGGCAGATCGCCATCATCGAGGGCTTCAAACCGTGCCTCATCCCGCCGAAGAACCTCGCCGACCCCATCGCCGTCGGCCAGGCATCGACCACCGGGCGCGAAGAGGTGGCGCTCGACGTGGTCCGGCGCATGCCCGCATCGCTCTATTCCCAGCAGCGGGAAGCGATCGCCGAGGCCGTCGTGCGCTTCGCCGAGCGCGAGAAAGGAGCGATGCCCGAAGACGTCCGCTCCGCCATGCTCGAGACCTACCTCGGGAAGCTCGACGAGGTCCGCGCGCTCTCCGCGGTCGACTTCGAGCTGCGCAAGCGGGAGCTGGCCGAGTCGTTCCAGCCCTTCGACGACGACGTCACCTACCGTCGCGGCCATACCCGGGAGCTCGGCGCGATCAGTCGCTACCTGCTCGATCGGCAGGCGGCGGAGATCCTCAAGCGCTGGCGGCGGGAGCGGGCCGCGGATCTGCCGGCAACGCCGGTGGCCGCGGCCGTGGACACGGATCCCCGCAGCCGGCGTCAACAGCGCGAAGATCGGGGCCTCGAGCGCTACGGGCGGGTCGTCACCGCGCTGATCCGCGAGCGTTCGCGCCTGGGCTCTTTGAGCTCGGGCGAGCGCCGGGAGATGGAGCAGGCCGTGAGCGACGCCAGCGCGCTTCCGTCGCTGGAAAAGCAGTTTGCGGCGCTCGCCGAGATCGCCGATCAGCTCAACGAGCGCAGGGTCACGCACCTGTCGGTCCGCTCGATGATGGCGCAGGTCGTGGGCCTGGCTCACATCAAGCGCGTCCCGGGGATTGTCGGTCGCCGGCGGGGGCCGGCGACGCCGATCGAAGACATCACCGGGCTCGGCCGCATGGTCGCGGAGGCGCGCCAGCAGATGGAACGTGGCCGGACCAGGGAAGCGTATGCCTCCCTGGCCAGGGTGGCGGCCTACCTGCATGATTTCGCGAGCTGACCCCCCGAGCTCTCACCATCCGGCAATTTGGTATCATGGGACAGGATTGGCCGCTCGGGCGGCGATCCGGGGACCGGAGCCTGCCCGTCGACCGGCGGCTGAGCCGAGCAGTCGGATCCGAGGCGAATCATGAGGAGCTCGCAAGGCCCCCACCAGAGGTTGTTCACCAGGCTGACGTCGCCGACGGCCTCGAACCTGTGGCTCGATGGCAGGGAACATGACAGGAATCACCTCATTCTCCTTCGACTGGGACTCCGACAAGGCCCGGGAGAACCTGCGGGAACATGGCGTGAGCTTTCCGGAAGCGGCCAGCGTTTTCTACGACCCCCTGGCGGCCGCCGTCGAAGACCAGGAGCATGGTTTCGGCGAGCGCCGGTTTGTAACCCTTGGATGCTCCGATATCGGCAGATTGCTCGTTGTGGTACACACGGGCGAAGAGCTGGAAAGTAACGTGATCCACGTTCGCATCATCTCTGCTCGCAAGGTAACCCAACGCGAAAGACGTCACTACGAGGAAATAAGATGAGAGATGAATACGACTTCGCCAAAGCCGAGCGCGGTAAGTTCTACCATCCCGACGCAGAGCTCCGGCTGCCGGTTCATCTGAGTAGGAACGTTCTGCGTCATCTCCTTGAGAAAGCCGAATCGACAGGTGTCGAGTTTGACCGGATCATCAACGATGCATTAGAAGAATATCTCGACACGGAAGCTCGCGCCATCGCCGGCAGGTATCCTGTGGGGGTCGTGGACGTGTACCCCATGGAGGTACACGAAAAGGGGGAGACCTACGATTCGGACCGGCAACCGGACGCCGGGCATGCCGGGACCGGGCCTGCGGGTCGGGTGATCCATTTATCTACCGACGTTATGCGGTACGCCACGGAACAAGCCCACGCCAAGGGGATTGCCGTTGAGCAATGGGTCAATGAGATTTTGCGCAAGCACTCAGCGGAGAAGAGCTGATTGGCTTCGACCGAGCGTATCGAGGTTTGCCCCTGATTGCCCGGGCATGGCCTACCTGCATGATTTCGCGATCTGACCTCACCCCTTCGGCGGTGTTCGTTCTGCTCGGCGCCTTCTCGCTCACCAGTCAGGTGCTTTTGGTGCGCGAGTCCTTTGCGCTTTTCTCCGGGAACGAGCTCTGGCTGGCGATTCAGCTCGGGCTGTGGCTCTCGTTCACCGCCGCCGGGGGATTTCTCGGAGCCGCCCTGCCGGCGCGGGCGAGCGCTCCGCTTCTCGCCTGCCTGCCGCTTGCCGGCGTCGGCGCGGTGACGCTGGTGCGCTTGCTGCCGCGCTGGCTTCCGGTCCCGGAGGGGGCGGAGATCCCCTTCGGCTGGGCCGTGGTGTCGTTGGCGGCGGCGCAGCTGCCGCTGAACCTGGTGGCCGGGGCGCTTTTCCCCACGGCCTGCCGCTGGTTCGCCGGCGGTCGGCAGGCGACGGCCATCGGCCGTTTCTACATGTTCGAGGCCCTCGGCGGTGCGGGCGCGGGGGGGCTCTACACCGTGCTCCTGGCCGGGACCGTGCGCGGCCTCGATTGCGCGCTGTGGCTGGCGGTCGGAGCTTCCGCGGCCGCCGTGGCCATTCTCTGGCGCCGGAGCCCGCTCTGGCGGTGGGCGGGGGCCGGCACCGGGATGCTGCTCGCCGCCT
>Ga0180431_10006918_pt1 | contig 13362 bp, 16 predicted proteins | sample SS_ome_11_FD_132459 | JGI IMG/M metagenome (GOLD analysis project Ga0180431, IMG submission 132459) | Hypersaline lake sediment archaeal communities from the Salton Sea, California, USA - SS_1_MS_1 metaG | ecosystem: Environmental > Aquatic > Non-marine Saline and Alkaline > Hypersaline >... | reverse complement strand
CGTTCGCGGCCCAGCGCGTAGGCATGCACGACCTTGTCGGTCAGCACGAGCTTTTCGTAGATGCAGTCGAGATGCCGGACCGAGGCATGCACGTCGATCGGTTCCACCGGGTAGCCGCCGGCGAAATGGATGCAGTTGAAATACTGCGTCAGCTTGATCAGGTTGCGGAACCCCTCCATGAAGCCCGAGACCTTGCCGGTCTCCAGATCCCAGTAGTTGGGCGGCGACGAGACGTTGCCGAAGAAGATGTTGCCGCCCTCGATCGGCAGCGCGCGGGCGGGGTTGCGCGGGGTGATCGTGAAGCCGCCGGGCGCCCGGGCGACCATCTCGGTGACGAAATCCTCGTCCATGAAGACCTGGCCGTCCTCGACCCGGCAGCCCGCCTGACGGAACAGGCCCAGCGCCTCTTCGTTGAGAAACCTGATGCCGATGTCCGACAGGATGTGCATCGCGCCGCGATGGATCGCCTCGACCCCCTCGGGGCCAAGCGGTTCGGTCGGCCGGTCGGGATTGACCGGCACGCGCCAGGGCATCTGGTCGATGGCATGGGTTCCCGCGCGCCGCGCGTTCCCCGCGCGCCCGCCCGCCCGCCTGCGTCGCCCGTCCTCGGCCATGATCGCCTCCTTTCCCGGTCGTCCTCACCGCGCAGGTTCGGCCCGGGCGGCGCCGGGGGCGTAGCAGCGGGCGACGCCGGAACGTCGTTTTTGGACAATGCCGGGATCGCCGCGGCCGGATCAGTCCAGGCCGAGCCAGCCGGGCAGATGGCCGATGTCGGGCAGCACGGCATCGGCAAGCGGCGCCAGGTCTTCCCGTGTCGCAAGGCCCGTCAGCACCGCGACGCAGGCCATCCCGGCGGCCCGGCCGGCATGCAGGTCATGCGCGCTGTCGCCGACCATCACGATCTCGGCCGGATCGAGCCGCGCCGCCCGCGCGAAGGCCAGCAGCGGGCCGGGCGCGGGCTTGGCGCCATGGCCGGAATCGCTGCCCGCGACGAAATCGAACAGCGCCTCGACCCCGACCACGGCCAGATGCGCCCGCGCCGGACGCTCGGCATCGTTGGTGGCGACGCCAAGCGCCAGTTCCGCCGCCCGCAGCCGCGACAACAGCGGCAACAGCGGCACCGCCTCGGCCATCGGCGCATCGGCGGCCAGCGCGTTCATCCGCGCCACCAGCCCGATCGGGTTCGCGCCGGGAAGATGCGGCAGCAGCACCTCGGCGATCTCCTCGGGCGTATGGGCGATCACCGGGCTCGCGGGATGGAAGACGTCGGAATCCATGTCATAGCCCGCCGCGCGGCCCAGCGCCGCCGCGCGCGCCGGATCGCCGCCCGCAAGGTCCAGCAACAGCCCCCGCGCCCAGCTGGCCCAGGTGCCGTGGAAATCGAACAGTGTCCCGTCCTTGTCGAACAGGATGCCGCGAATCTGGGGCATTGCGCGTCCTCCCGGCGTGCAGGATGCGCCCCGCCCCGGCCCGATGCAACTTGCCACGGCGCCGCGCCAAGCAGTTGACGCGGCGTTAGGATTCGTTGACGGTTCGGCCATGACACCCCGCCCCGACCGGCCGCCCTACCGCCTGCACGCGTCGCTTCTGTACCAGCTGACGCTGACCTCGCGGCTGCAGGAGCGTCGCTTCGAGGACGGCCTGAAGGCGCTGGGCCTGACCCGGATCTCCTGGTGCGTTCTGCTGGCGGTGGAGAACGAGGGGCTGAGCCAGCCCTCGGGAATCGCCGAGTTCATCGGGATCGACCGGACCGCGATGTCGCGGGCCTTGCGGCAGATGGAGGCGGCAGGCCTTGTCGAACGGCGCCGGGCGGCGGGAACCGACCGGCGACACACCGCGGTCGGGCTGACCGGCGCGGGCCGCGAGGCGCTGTGGCGGGCCACCCCGCTGGCCGAGGAGAACGCGCAGCATTTCCTTGCCAAGCTGCCGGCCGACGAGCGCGACCAGCTGCGCCGCCTGCTGGCCGTACTGCGCGAGGGTGAACCGAGAAACCTCATAAAGATCTAGGGCTTGAAGGCACCGGCGCGGGCCGGGCCGCACCCGCGGCGGGCGCTTCGCCCGGTCAGGCCCAGTCGGCCAGGTCACCGCCCGGCAGGGCGGCGCGGGCGCTGCGCGGCGCCTCGTAGGCCCGCCCGGCGGCATCGCAGAAGGCCACGATCCAGGCATCGTCCATCAGCAGGAAATCGAGCACCGATCCCAGAAAGGCGGGATCGCCGGCCCCGGCGCGCAGGGTCGCGCCATCCGCCCCGGTCGCGCCCAGGAACACCGGCAGCAACTCGTCGTTGCCGGCGATCCATCCCAGCGCCTCGAGCGCCAGGGTTTGCGCGTTTTCCGGGGTCATCGCCGTCATTCGGGCCCGTTTCCTCGCATGCGGAAAGGATTTCTTAACCTTTGCCGAAAAGGATGAACAGCAAGCAAAGACAAGTAAACCGTGCGGAGAGGATCATGGCGGGCAAGATCATGATCGTGGACGACGTGGCAACCAACAGGATCGTCCTGAAGGTCAAGCTTGCCTCGGCCGCCTACGAAACGGTCCAGGCCGCCAACGGGACGGATGCGCTGCGGATCGCGCGGCAGGCCCGGCCCGACCTGATCCTGCTCGACGTGCAACTGCCAGATATCGACGGGATCGAGGTCTGCAAGCGGCTCAAGGCCGATCCGGCGACCCGCGCGATCCCGATGGTCATGATCACCGCGTTCCGCGACCCGGACGCGCGGCTGCGCGGCCTGCGTGCCGGGGCCGAGGAATTCCTGACCAAGCCGCTGGACGAACATCTGCTGCTGGCGCGGCTACGCAGCCTCCTGCGCGCCCGCGAGACGGAAGAGGAACTGAAGCTGCGCGACACGACCTGGCGCGACCTCGGCTTCGCCGAGGCGACGGGCGCGTTCGACGCGCCGGCCAACATCGTGCTGGTCGGCGGGCGGCGCGAGCGGACGCTGATGCTGCGCCGCGACCTGGCCAGAACCTTCGGGCCGCATGTCTCGGCGATGGACCGCGAAGAGGTGATGGCCGGCGCCGCCGGGCTTGGCGCGACCGATCTTTTCGTCATTCCGGCCGACATGGACCGGCCGGGCGACGGGCTGCGGCTGATGTCGGAACTGCGGGCGCGGCCGGCCAGCCGGCATGCCGCGATCTGCATCCTCGTCGGCGCCGATGCGCGCGAGACGGCGGCGGTGGCGCTCGACCTCGGCGCCAATGACCTGCTGGCCGTCGATGCGCCGGTGGAAGAGGTCGCGATCCGCCTGCAAACCCAGATCCGCCGCAAGCGGATCGGCGACCGGCTGCGCGCCAGCATGGCCAACAAGTTCCGACTGGCGCTGATCGACCCGCTCACCGGGCTTTACAACCGCCGCTACGCGCTGCCGCATGTCGCCCGGATCGCCGAACGCGCGCAGCAGACCGGCCGCAGCTTCGCGGTCATGCTGCTCGATCTCGATCGCTTCAAATCGGTGAACGACACCTGGGGCCATGCCGCCGGCGACGCGGTTCTGGTTGGGGTCGCGCAGCGGCTGAAGGGCAGCCTGCGCAGCGTCGACCTGGTGGCCCGGATCGGCGGCGAGGAATTCCTGATCGCGCTGCCCGACACCGCGCTGGACGCCGCGCGCACCACCGCCGAGCGGTTGCGCGGCATCATCGAGGAACGGCCGGTGCGCCTGCCCGGCAGCCTCGGCGAGATCACGATCACCGCCTCGGTCGGGCTGGCGATGGGCGGCGGCGCCGGCATCGCGGTGGAACAGGTGGTCGATTTCGCCGACCAGGCGTTGCTCGGCTCCAAGTCCGACGGCCGCAACCTCGTGACCGTGGGCGGCAGCGCCGCGGCCTGAGGCCGGGCCTCAGTCGCGCGCGCGAAGCGGCGCGCGGCGGCGGATCGCGGCCTCCAGCGCGTCGGCATAGGCGCGGCGCGCCTCGGGCCCCATCGCCTCCAGCCGTTCGACGATCCGGTCGGCGCCGATCTCCAGCATCCGGGCCGCGCGGTCGCGTTGCCGGCCCAGCGCCTGTTCGGCGGCCGCCCGGTCGAACGGATCGCCGCGCAGCGCGGCGAGAAAGGCACGGGTGTCGGCGATCACGGCCTGCCGGATCTCGCCCCGGTCGCGCAGGTTGGCGAGCATCTCGCGGCGCAGCGCGCGCTTGGCCTCCGCCGGCAGCGCCTCGTAGATCGGCCCGAGCCCGGCATCGCCGATCGCCCGCCGCTCCGGCGCCATCCGGTGGTTCAGCCCGGCCCCGGCGATCGCGCCCAGCAGCACGAGGTTCAGCACCAGCGACCCGATCAGGATCGCGCGGGTCCAGCCGCCGGTGCGGGCCGGCGGCGCGGGGTCGGGGCGGGTGTCGCCGCCCGGCCGCGGGTTGCCGTCGTCGCTCATGCCTCCGCCTCCAGGTCGAGCACCAGCGAAAAGACGCCGTCGGCGCCGGGATCGGCGTCGAACGTCACGCCCGCGCTGCCCCAAAGCTCCGACGAGGCGGTGCCCAGCGCGCCGGTTCCGGTGAAGCCGATCCACAGCCCGGCCAGCCCGGCGGCCAGAAGCCCGCCGATGCCGCCCCAGCCGCCCAGCATCCCGATGATCCCTCGCCCGCCCGGCAGCCCCGCGGCCGGGGCGGCGCCGTCGCGCGCGGGCATCGGCCGGGCCGCCTGCGCCGCCTCGGCCTCGGCCAGCACCCGCGCCAGCAGGTCCGGGCCGGCCTCGGGCGGCCGCGCGCGCGCCGCGGCGAAGAAGGGCTCCAGCGCCCGGTCGTCATCGCGTTCAGTCATCGCCATATCCCAGTTCCTCCCGCCGACCCGCCAGCAGCGCGGCCAGCGCCCGCCTGCCCCGCGCCGTCAGGCTTTCCACGGCCTCGACCCCGATGCCCAGAATATCGGCAATCTCGGGGTTCGACAGGCCCTCGATATGCCGCAGCACCACCGCCTGTCGCTGGCGCTCCGGCAAACTCATCAGCGCGGCCTCCAGCGCGGCGGCGCGGTCGGCCTCGATCAGCGTGCTGACCGCGGCGGGTGTGCCGTCGACGACATCGCCGGCCGCCTCCAGCGCCACGCCGCGGCGGCGCCGCAACCGGTCGGTGCACAGGTTCACCGTGACCCGGTAGAGCCAGGTCGAGACCCGCGCCACCCCCGGCCGCCAGTCCGGCGCGATCCGCCACAGCCGCAGCATCGCCTCCTGCGCGACATCCTCGGCCTCGGCGGCATCGCCCAGCATCCGCTGCGCGACGCGCAGCGCCACCGGCGTCAGCCGCAGCGTCAGCGCCCGCGCCGCCGCCGCCTCGCCGGCCGCGAAACGGGCCAGCAAGTCCTCGTCGGAGGTGTCGTCGGGCAGGTCGAAGGCCATGACCATGTCGGCAGCGCTACCGCGATTTCACCGGCCGGGCAATCGGGCGGCGGGGCTGCCCGCCGCCCGACCCGCGCCGGCCGTCTCAGTTGTGGCCGCGCATCCAGCGGCCCTGGCCCTTGCCCCGGCCCTCGCCCATGCCGCGCAGCTTGGCGAAGATGCCGCGTGCCTCGGCGATCTCTTCCTCGGTGATCGCACCATCGGCATCGGCATCGATCGCCGCGAACAGCCGGTTGCCCAGCGGCAGGTCGGGCAGTTCGGTCACGGCCAGCTTGCCGTCGCCGTCGCTGTCCATGTTGCCGATCTGCCGTTCGGCGCGGATCGCCAGCCGCTCTTTCATGCCCCGCACCATCCGCTCGGTCATCTCCTCGACCGAGATGAAACCGTCGCCATCGGCGTCGAGCGCCGCGATCTCGGCCGCGCGCAGCGCCGACAGCTCGTCCTGCGTCACCTTGCCGTCGCCGTCGGCATCGGCCGCGGCGAAATCGAAGCGCGGCTGCATCTGGCCGTCACGCATGCCCTGCATCCGCTCCATCCGGTCGCCGCCGTGGCGGCCCCAGCCCTTGGCATCCGCCAGCGCGCCGGTCGGAACGGCCAGTGCCGCGGCACCCAGCGCCAGCGCCGAAACGGTCAGGATCGTGAACTTGGTCATCGTCGTTCTCCTCTTGGTGGCGGGGCGTTGCGCCCGTCGATGGTCATGAAACGGGCGATGCGGCGGTTTCCGTCGCCGGGCGGCGGGATTTTGCGACATCTTTACGCGGAGACGGCAAAGGTGGTTCCGCTGCCGGGCCGCGCCTGCGATAAGCGGAGGGTGAGCAGGGCCGGCCCGATGGCCGGCAAGCGAAGGCGGACCCATGCGCGACGACAGCTACCAGGATGACGCCACCGCCCCGGTGGCGGAAGACGACCGGCCGATGGGCCGGGCGATGATGCGTGGCTGGCGCCGGCGCTGCCCGTGCTGCGGCGCCGGGCCGATGCTGCGCGGCTACCTCACGGTGCGCGACAGCTGCGCGGTCTGCGGCGAGGCGCTGCATCACCAGCGCGCCGACGACGGGCCGGCCTATCTGACGATCCTGATCGTCGGGCACCTGATGGCCCCGCTGATCCTGATGGCCTTCATGGCCTGGCGACCGGACCCGATGATCCTGGCCACGGTCTTTGCGATCGGCACGGTCGGGCTGTCGCTTTACCTGCTGCCACGGATGAAGGGCGTGATGGTGGGCATCCAGTGGGCCAAGCGGATGCACGGCTTCGGCCAGCCCGACGGGGCCTGAGATGGCCGTGTCCCCGGCCGACATGCCGGTGCGCAACGCCGCGACGGTGATCCTGGCCCGGGCCGGGCCGGACGGGCCGGAGGTTCTGATGGGCCAGCGCGGCGCCGGCGCGGCCTTCATGCCCGACAAGTTCGTGTTTCCCGGCGGCGCGGTCGATGCCGGGGATTCCGCAGTGGCGCTGGCCGCGCCGATCGGGGCGGTCTGCGCGGCGCGGCTGGGTGCCGGCGCCGATCCGGCGCTGGCCCATGCCCTGACCGTCGCGGCGGTGCGCGAATTGTGGGAGGAAACCGGGCTGATCCTCGGCCGCCCCGGGGCCTGGGCCGGGCCGGTGCCGCCCGACTGGGCCGGTTTCGCCGCCACCGGCCACCTGCCCTGCGCGCGCGCGCTGCGCTACGTCTTTCGCGCGATCACCCCGCCGGGTCGGCCGCGCCGGTTCGATGCGCGGTTCTTCCTGGCCGATGCCGCGGCGATCGTCGGCGATGCCGAGGATTTTTCCCGCGCGACCGAGGAGCTCAGCCATCTGCACTGGGTGCCGGTGGCGACGGCTCGGCAGCTCAACCTGCCGTTCATCACCGAGGTCGTGCTGGCCGAGGTCGCGGCGCTGATGCAGGGCGCCGACCTGCCCGACAGCGTGCCGTTCTTCGACAATTCCGGCGAGGTCTCCGCCTTCCGTCGGATCGCCTGATCCGGCCTAGCGCAGAACCAGCACCAGCGCGACGAGGCTGCCGATCACCAGCGCGATCCCGACCCCCTCGCGCGCCCGCAGCCGTTCGCGGAACACCACCGCCGAGACCAGCAGGGTGAACACGATCTCCACCTGCCCGACGGCGCGGACCACGGCCGCGTTCTGCAACGAGAAGGCAAGGAACCAGCCATAGGATCCCGCGACCCCGGTCACGCCCACCGGCAGGGTGCGCCGCCAGGCGGCCAGCACCCGGCCGATCTCGCCCGGTTCCCGCAGGCGCAGCCACAGCGCCATCGCGCCGGTCTGCATCGCGGTCACCGCCGCCAGCGTCACCGCCGCCCGCGCCGCGGCGGCCAACCCGTCCAGTTCCAGCGTCGCGGCGCGGTAGCCGATCGCCGACAGGCCGAAGAGCCCGCCGGCGACGAGGCCCAGCATCGTCGCCCGCGCGTCGAACCGCGGTGCCGCCGCGCCGCCGCGCGACAAGAGCACCACCCCGGCGAACCCCGCGAGGATCGCCGCCCAGCCCGCGGGCGGCACCGGTTCGGCCAGCAAAAGCGCCGAGAACACCGCCACCTGCACCGTTTCGGTCTTGGTGAAGGCGATGCCCACGGCGAAGTTGCGCAGCGAGAACAGCGCGACCGTCGCCGCCGTGGCAAGGATCTGGCACAGCCCGCCGAAGGCCGCCCAGCCCCAGAACGCCGCGCCCGGCGCGGGCGAGGTGCCGCCGGTCAGCACCAGCGCGGCCAGCCCCGCCAGTGGCACCGCGAAGAGAAACCGCGAGAACGTCGCGCCGGCCGTCGACAGCCCCACCTGCCGGAGCTGCTTTTGCAGCATGAAGCGCAGGGTCTGCACGGCCGCGGCCGCCAGCGTGGCGATGATCCAGGCCTCCATGCGCCCCTATCGCATGGCACGGCGGTGCGCGGAAGCCTACTCGGCGGCGTGCGGGATCGGCGGGTCGGGCAGCCGCCCCGGCGGCTCCGGCGCATGGCCGGCCTGCCCCATCAGCGGATGCGGCACCGGATCCTTCGCGCGCAGGAAATGCCGGCGGAACACCTCGGTGTAGGAGGCGTAGCGATAGCCCTCGTTCTTGCGCAGGTAATGCGCGCGGCGCGCGGCATAAAGCGCGGGCAGCCGGTACCAGGCCACCGCCGGGTGGCTGTGGTGCACGACATGAAGGTTGTTGTTGAGAAACAGGAAGGCCAGGGGCCCGCGGCCCTCGACGATCACGGTGCGGCCGCGCGCCCTTTCATGCGCGCGGTGTTCGAGGAAGGTGCGGATCTTCAGCACCGAATGGCCCGCGTAGACCGCGACGAGATAGGCCCAGACCGGCATCTGCGCGACCCAGACGAACCACGCCGCGACCGGCAGAAGCCCCAGCAGGTGCAGCGCCCAGGCGGTGCGCACCGCCCGGTCACCGGCGAGGATGGCGCGCAGATCGCCGCGCCAGAACGCCGCCGTGCCCAGCGCCGGCCCGATGGCAAGCCGGCCCAGGAGCGTGTTGTTGGCCCTCAGGATCGCCCGCATCGGCCGCGACAGCCCGGCCCAGACGACCGGGTCAAGGTAGTTCGATTCCGGGTCGTCGTAGGGATCGGTCAGGCGTTCGTCATGGTGGTGTTGCAGATGCGTGTCGCGGAACCGGCGATAGGGGTAAAGCAGCGTCACCGCCGGGAACACCAGCGCCTCGTTCAGCGTGGCGCTGCGGAACGGGTGGCCGTGCAGCACCTCGTGCTGGATCGAGGAGAACATCGTGATCACCAGCGTCGCGACCACGACCGACAGCAGCGGCGACAGCGGCCACAGCGCCGTGGTGGCCAGCGCCCAGACGGCGTAGCAGGCAACGATCAGCGCAAGGGTCGGCCACTCCGGCCGGGGGTCGGGCTGCATCTGGTGAAGGTCCGTGAAAGGGACGTCACGGAACTGTCACGCCCGCGCGGGCCGTTGCGAAGCCTGAATATGATTAACTTAATTCGACGGTCGTGATATATGTCATCATATGTCGCAAAAGATCGACAAACGTGCCCGCGCGCCCCTGTTCCGCGACCGGCTCGCCCGGGCGATGGGCGAGAAATCCGTCAGCCAGGCCGCGCTGGCGCGGGCGGTCGGCGTCGATCGCTCGACGATCTCGCAGCTTCTGTCGGACGAGGGCGCGCGGCTGCCGAATGCGCAGGTGGTGGCCGAATGCGCCGCCGCGCTGGATGTCTCGGCCGATTGGCTGCTGGGGCTGACGGAACGGCCCGAACAGCTGGCCGAAGTGCTGGCCGCGGCGATGACGATGACCGAGGCACCGCGCGCGCTGATCGACGAGACGATCTTCGGCTGGCACCAGGAGGCGGCGGGCTACAAGATCCGCCACGTGCCGGCGATGATGCCCGACATGCTCAAGACCCACGCGATGCTGCGCTGGGAATACGAGGCGCATCTGGGCCGGTCGGCCGACCAGGCGATCGGCGCGAGCGAGGACCGGCTGGGCTTCATGCGCTCCAACCGGTCGGACTACGAGATCGCGCTGCCGATCTTCGAGGTGCAATCCTTCGTCGCGGCGGAGGGCTACTATCGCGGCCTGCCACCACGGGTGCGGCGCGAACAGGTCGACTGGCTGGTGGACCTGTGCGAACAGCTCTACCCGACGTTGCGGATCTACCTGTACGACGCGCGGCGGCTCTATTCCTCGCCGGTCACGGTGTTCGGGCCACTGCTGGCGGTGATCTACCTTGGCCGGCACTACCTTGTTTTCCGCGATACCGAGCGGGTGGCCGGGATCACCGCGCATTTCGATTTCCTCGTGCGCGAGGCAAGCCACGGCGCGCGGGAGTTTCCCGCGCTGCTGAGGGAGATGGCGCGCGGTATCGCCTGAGGCCGCCGCAAGCCGGGCGCGCTACCGCCCCTGCCCGATCGCGCGGCCCGCGCCCTCGGGCCAGGGCAGATCGGCATGGGCGGCGGCGATCGCGGCGATCCGTTCGGCCACCGCCGGCACCGGTTCGCTGGCCCGCCGGGTTTCGAGGTTGACGTGGATCAGCGTCTGTTCGCAGGTGGCGGCCAGCTCGCCGCCCACCGACAGTTCAAGCCACAGGCGATAGGTCTTGGGCTTGGTCTCCAGAAGCTGGGCGGTGACGCGGATCGCGTCGCCGGCATGCACCTCGCCCAGATGGCGCAGATGGGTTTCGGCGGTAAAGCAGGACATGCCCGCGGCGATGCAGGCGGCATCCACGCCGATGATCTCCATGAACCGGTCGCTCGCCTCGCTGAAGGCCTGAAGATAGCGCGCCTCGTTCATGTGGCCGTTGTAATCGGTCCAGTCCAGCGGCACCGCGCGATCCATCACCGGGATCGGGCCGGCGATGTCGGGCTCGGGCCTCGGCAGCGCCGCGTCGCGCGCGTTCAGCAGCGCGCCCGCGCCCCAGTCCTGCGCCTTGAGCGCGCGCATCATCGCGACAAGGTTGTTGTCGCGAATCCGCTCCAGCTCGCGGATCGTGTGGTGGCCCGATTGCGCGTCGGACTGCCCGGCGATGGTGTCGATCAGCTCGTCGGTCAGCTCCGGCACGTCCATCAGCTTGGTCCAGGGCCAGCCCAGACAGGGGCCGAACTGGGCGATGAAGTGCCGCATCCCGGCCTCGCCCCCGGCGATCCGGTAGGTTTCGAACAGGCCCATCTGCGCCCAGCGCAGCCCGAACCCGTAGCGGATCGCGTCGTCGATCTCCTCGGTCGTGGCCACCCCGTCGCGGATCAGCCACAACGCCTCGCGCCAGACGGCTTCGAGGAACCGGTCGGCGATATGGGCGTCGATCTCGGCGCGGACATGCAGCGGGTGCATCCCGATCCCGGTCAGCACCGCCTTGGCGCGGTCGATCACCTCGGGCGGGGTCGCGGCCGAGGGCACCAGTTCGGCCAGAGGCAACAGGTAGACCGGGTTGAACGGATGCGTGACGAGGATGTTGCCCGGTACCGCCGCGCCCTCCTGCAACTGCGAGGGCTTGTAGCCGGAGGTCGAGGAACCGACGATCACGCCGGGGTTCGCCGCCTGGATCTCGGCATAGACGCGATGCTTGATCTCCAGCCGTTCGGGCACGCTTTCCACCACCCAGTCGGCGCCTGTCACCGCCTCGGCCACGGTGGCGTGGCGGGTCATCGCGCCCTCGGGCGGCAGCGCCGCGTCATGCAGGCCGGGCAACGCGCGGCGGGCGTTGGCCATCACCTCGGCCAGCTTGCGCTCGGCCTCCGGATCGGGGTCGAACACCCGCACGTTCCAGCCCATCAGGCGAAACCGCGCGGCCCATCCGCCGCCGATCACGCCGCCGCCGATGATCGCCGCCGTTCCGGTCATCTGTCGTCTCCGTGGTTTGCGGCGGGCCAGCGCCCGGCCGATGAATGTGGCGTCAGTCGATGCATTGCGTCAGCCGCGCACCGGTGTCGGTGAGGATCTCGTTGCAGCCGAACAGCGGCGTGATGGGGGCGCAGGTGCCCGACCGGGCGAGGCACTGGGTCGAACAGTCGGAGGCCCGCGTACAGCGTTTGCCGGCGTCCGGCGGGGTCATGAAACAGGTCAGCCCGCCGCTCTGGCCGCCGGGGGCGAAGCGGCCGCCGCGGCGTTCGCAGGCCAGCCGCGCGGCCTCGTCGGCGGCCGCGCCGACCGGCGGCAGCGCCGGTTCCTCCGGCCCGAGGCAGGAGGCGAGGCTCGCCGCCAGCACGAACAGCGCCGGGCGGATCATGCCGCGCCGGGGGCCCGTTTCGTCAGGCCCAGCTTCTCGCGCACCTCGGCCGGGCCGATCACCCGCGCGCCCATCCGCTCGACGATGCCCACGGCGCGTTCGACCAGTTGCGCGTTGGTCGCCAGCACGCCCTTGTCGAGCCACAGGTTGTCTTCCAGCCCGACGCGGACATGCCCGCCCGCCAGCACCGCCGCAGCGGCATAGGCCATCTGGTGCCGCCCCAGCGCGAAGGCCGAGAAGGTCCAGCCCGCGGGGACGTTGTTGACCATCGCCATGAAGGTGTTGAGGTCATCAGGCGCGCCCCAGGGCACGCCCATGCACAGCTGCACCAGCGCGGGGTCTTTCAGCACACCCTGCCGCACCAGTTCCTTCGCGTACCACAGGTGGCCGGTGTCGAAGGCCTCGATCTCGGGCTTGACGCCCATGGCCTCCATCATGCCGCCCATCTCGGTCAGCATGCCCGGCGTGTTGACCATCACGTAATCGGCCTCGGCGAAGTTCATCGTGCCGCAGTCGAGCGTGCAGATTTCCGGCAGGCAGTCGCGGACATGGGCCAGCCGTTCCTCCGCCCCGATCATGTCGGTGCCCTCGGCCGGCGGCAGCGGCCGGTCGGGCCGGCCCAGCACAAGGTCGCCGCCCATCCCCGCGGTCAGGTTCAGCACCACGTCGACATCGGCCGCGCGGATCCGGTCGGTGACCTCGCGGTAGTAGTCGAGCCTGCGCGACGGCTTGCCGGTGTCCGGGTCGCGGACATGGCAATGGACGATCGCCGCGCCGGCCTTCGCCGCCGCGATCGCGCTGTCGGCGATCTGCCGCGGGCTGCGCGGCACATGCGGGCTGCGATCCTGCGTACCGCCCGAGCCGGTCACGGCGCAGGTGATGAAGACCTCGCGGTTCATGGTCAGCGGCATGGCGTCCTCCCTTGGCCGGTCTGCCGGGAAGGTGCCGCGATTTCGGCCCCGCCGGCAAGCCCCCGCCGCGACACCCGGCGGGCGGATTGCGGCGGCCGGGATCAATACGGCATCGGATGCGCCCGGTGCGCCGCGTCCAACGCCGCCAGCACGTCGTCGGACAGCGCCATCTCGGCCGCCGGCAGCAGGTGGTCAAGCTGCGCCAGCGTCGTCGCGCCGAAGATCGGCACCACCGGGAACGGCCGCGTCAGCGTCCAGGCCAGGGCCATGCGCGCCGGGTCCAGCCCGGCCTCGTTCGCGATCCGCAGATAGGCGGAAACCGCCTCCCACACCCGCGGGCTGACCCGCCCGCCCAGCGCCGGGTTGAGCGTTCGGCGCGATCCCTCGGGGATCACGTCGCCCGCGTATTTCCCGGTCAGCAGGCCGGTGCCGAGCGGCGAGAAGGCCAGCAGCGTGACATCCTCGTT
>Ga0180431_10006917_pt1 | contig 13363 bp, 13 predicted proteins | sample SS_ome_11_FD_132459 | JGI IMG/M metagenome (GOLD analysis project Ga0180431, IMG submission 132459) | Hypersaline lake sediment archaeal communities from the Salton Sea, California, USA - SS_1_MS_1 metaG | ecosystem: Environmental > Aquatic > Non-marine Saline and Alkaline > Hypersaline >... | reverse complement strand
TGGAAGCTATGGCGCGTGGTAAGCTGATCTTGGCCTGGAATGGCTCTACTATGAACGAATACATTCGTCACTGGGAGAACGGGCTGTTGTTTAGGAAGCTTCCATCTCGGATAAACCTATCCGATCTGGACAGATTGCGAAGATCTTCTTTCAAGCATGCTCGACGAGTGCGTGCGGCTTTAGAATCGGTGGTACGGACATGAGTAAGCCTTTAGTCACTGCAGTTATGATTACTGGCAAGACTGTGCATCACGAGAAGTTTTGTCGTGTGGCGCTGAGGTGCTTTCGCGAGCAGACGTGGCCTAACAAGAATTTGGTTATAGTTTCGGATAGGCATTACGGTCTATTCGAGGAGGAGTTGGGCTCTGATGTGGAATTAGTTGAGCTGCCCAGCAAGCGCCAGCTAAGCGATCTTCGAAATGCGGGCTTGGATGCTGCTAGCGGTGATTATGTTATTCAGTGGGACGACGATGATTGGCATAATCCAGACCGTATTCAGGTTCAGATGGAAGCCTTGTCTTCGAACAAGCTGGCGTGCTTGTTGCAATATCAGATTAGATACTCTTTTCGGAATAATGCGGCGTATATAAAGCGTCAGCGTATATTCGGGACTATTCTGCACAGGGCTACCAAGCACAGATACGATGTTGGTCTAAGACGCCATGAGGATACTCATTTTTTCAAGAAGCATTTTGGTTCAAGTTACGTGATGCTTGGCAAAACGGACAGAGACGCAGATCACTATATTCGTATGTTTCACGGTCGCAACACATTTGGCGAGCCCCACATAATGGGTCGTTGGCGTGGCAAGTCTAATCATTGGCAGCTGCTGAAGCATCAAAGGCCGTTTTTGGCAAAAGTACTCCATGATTACTATGGTATTACAGCTGGTCATCAGAAATCGTGTGTTGGGGCTGATAGGTGGAATAGAAGCAGATCACAATGACCGATCAAATCTCAGACATGGCGGTGGTCATACCGTGCCATGCTGGCGATATACAGGCTATAGTTCCGTTTTTTGATTGGTGTAAGACGTTGAAGCCTGGTATAGCTGCGCCGTGGTTTCTGTATGCTGAGCAGACGGTACTTAGTCTGTTTGATAATAAATTGGATAAGCAGCTTACATGGCGGCCTTCCAGGTGGTCACGTATTACTTTTCCTGGCAAGAGTGTGCCTCCGTTTTGGCCGCATATGCCTAATCGTATGTTTGCGCATCTGCCAAAAGTACGCGCGTTGCCGGCCTGGTATCTGTGGCTGGAGTTGGATTCAGTGCCGCTGCGGAAAGGTTGGCTGCGTACGATCTACGAGTCGTTTGATCGCAAGGCGGATTACAGCGCTTTTCCTAAGCTGGGCCGGTCTATTCCGCATTACAGTGGAACTGGTGTATATCGTAAGGAGAGCTTTATCGGGTTCGAGGCGTCCAAGGCGCCACTCAAGCCGTCCGGTCGTGGTTGGCACGGCCGGGTGCCCTTTGATGTGGCCGTGCATCGACTCAAGTACAAGGCTGCCCCGTTGGATTGCATTGTTTGCTGGACACGCGGGCGGTCAGATAAACACAAGCCTCGATGGCGCAGGTTTATAGGTACCAAGCGGGTGCTGTTCCACGGCTACAGGCTGAGGCCAGGCGAAAAACTGCCAAAGGTTCTGTGCTAGTAAGGGGTTGATCAAATGCTAAGTGTCGTGCTGGGTGTAGGCGCTCTGACTGGTCCGTCTGCTGCTTCAGCTTCTGGCGCAGGCTGGATGGGGCCGCCTGTGACGAGACGGGCGTCGTTTACCAGAAGTTGGACTCCAATGTCCGGTAGTATTACGTGGGATCGAAGGCGTCCGCTGGATTCTTTTGCTAGCGGCGGTACCGGCTGCTTAAAAAAGGTGAGCCGAGTAGCATCAGTTAAAGCTCCTCACTGGAGATCTGATGATGTTCCGGGTCAGCAGTACGGGGTAGGAAGGTCGAGGCAGCCATGAGACCACGATGGGTAGAAGTATCAGGCGGCGCGTTGAAAGGTTGTTATCTACATATCGATCCGTCTGTTCATTGGATGGGGGCTATGGCCCGCGGTGAGTACGATCCCTATATCTATCAGTGTCTGGAGGGTACGGATCTTACTGGCTGTGTAGCGTGGGATGTAGGAGCGCATATTGGTTATCACACCTTGTCGTTTGCCGTGCTGGTAGGAGCCACCGGCCAGGTCCACGCATTCGAACCAGTTCCATATAACTCGAATCGTATCTTCCGTCATCTGGAGCGGAACAGCGAGTTGAAGTCCAGGGTTCGTATACACGAGTTTCCTCTGGCAGATTGTCAGGGCAGTGCGGTGCTAAGGTACGACCCGCGCGGTGCTGATGGCGGTACTGCTATGGGCGCTTACTTGACGACGGCAAAACCTCCACGTAACGGGGGTCAGCCTAAGTTCAAACCGCTCAAGGTGAATACTACCAGTGGCGATATCCTGATTGCGAAAGGCAGGGTGCCGCGTCCCGATATAATAAAGGTCGACGTGGAGGGCGCTGAAGGCCTAGTTCTGCGAGGAATGGTAGGGCTTCTTGCTGCCCAGCATCCGGCACATCTGTTTATCGAAATCCATAATGTGACTGCGATGTTCGACGTTATGGATGTTCTGTACACTTGCGGCTATGCGCCGGTGTTGATGCATGCAGCATCGGTATCTCGGTGTTTCCTGCATGCTGAAGTTAAGCTCTGCTAGGGTGGCGTGAGTAGGTCGCTGCTGCTGCGTCTTTGAAAGTGAGGTGTCTATGGTGGCGGCAGGTTTCTGCATATGCGTCCGCGAAACGTCGCGGTGTTGCTCAAGGAAGAGGCCCAGAACCCACGCGAGGACCGATAATCGAGGTACTAGTAAGGCAGGCAGTCGATCAAAGAGGCGGGCTCTATCAGTCAGCCTTGTTCGGTGCGCCCTCTACGCTAGGAGTTATGGGAGTTATAGGAGTCATATAAGGCACGCTGGTAGCATCAGCTGGTGTTCTAGTACTAAGTTGGAGGACTAACAATGCTGTTTTGGCGCTTCATACCTCTGAGCAAGATCAGCGCATCTGATTCTAGTAGGTGTCACAGGCGCGAATCTTCCACACGCGGTTGGTGTACCAGCAGGCTCGGCAGTAGGCGGCATCTGTACCGTAAGAGGTCCTGGACGGGCACAGCGGGCGGGTCCGGCCGCTACAGATCGAGATCGAAGGGTTGCCCGTGATAGCTCAAATCGGATGTTGCGCTGTTTTTTCTTTTCATTCTAGCTGTGGTCGCAGGGGTACCACCGCGAACTATCGATCTTGGTGCCAGTTTGTTTGCACCAGCGTAGCTGCAGGGGCCATCGGCTATGATTTTGAATCGCACGCGCACTCTAACAAATCTGTCCGGAATACCAGTCATGCAAGTTCACGACGCGGCGAGCTGCAGCGTTCTATCAGCGGGACGTTCTAGCGTGGACTGGAAGGACCGGACGGACAAGTTCTGGACCACCAAGGAACTCAAGGAAATCGTGGATCCAGTGTAGGCCCCTAGACTGGCGGGTCGTTGTGCAGGAATTTAACACTGTTCTGAAGGAAGGTTAGATGGCAAAAGCAGATCCAGGCAGGCGGTTCATCAAAGCAGCGCAGAAAGCCGGCAGCGAAGAGGCAGTGATCGATGCCTACCAGCGGCTACTGGCGATAGATGAGTTGCCGCGCCCGTTTGGTTGTGACGGTTATAGCAGCGACACGCTATTCGAGGCTAAGCTACAGGGAAGGCTGGTATCAGCGGGCCATGTGATTTTAGCGCAGGCATGTTATTACCTGCGACGGTTTCAGATGATAGGTATAAGCAAGGGCGTGCATTATGCGCCGCCGATACGGGTGGCTTGTGTGGATAAGAACGAGGCGTTCGTTGTCAAGGCTAGCAGTTTGTCGCCTTATACCAGCAACAATATGTATGATTGGGAGCGACCGCCAAGTTCGCCCGACCTTGCGCTGGTAAGCGCGTTACAGGCGGAGCGCCTATTCGTTCACGATATGACATCTGAGGCTGGGATAGCTGCGTTTGTAGCTGACATATCTACCGGCGGGGATCGCCCGAAGCAGTTGATCACCAGGGAGAATTTTGCGCTCGTATTCCAGGTCTGGCGGACGATGTTTCCTGACCTAACGCCCCAAGAAGCGGCCCTGGCGTTCTTCTCGGATATTCAATGCCTGTCGTTCGTAAGTGAGGCGCGGGGAATGGTGTCGTTCCAGCCAATGGACAATACCGGCGCGGTCCTGAATAGCATAACAACCCGCGTGGAAGTCCCCGTCTATCGACGCTTCTGGGATACCTACAAGTTGCCGCCGGACGCGGCGTCCGTAATGTCGATCCTGGAAGCGAAAGACCAATTGATAGCCATGCAGTCCAGAAGGTCTACCGGGGAGTTTTTCACCCCAATAGAATTAGCGGCCCTGGCCCATGAATACATAGGTAAGGCCATTCCCAATGAGGGCGGCGGCGTTCACCACTCAATGTACGACTCTCATTACTGGTGGGATTGCTGTTGCGGAACAGGGAACCTGACCCTGATCTGCCCATCCGTAATGAGGGACCGGCTCGTCATGTCTACGCTGAACCCCGAAGACGTATCAGCCATTCAAATGAGCGGTCAGAACCCCGGCGCAATCCTGTTCCCGTACGACTTCCTGAATCAGCCCGACGCAGAGTTGCCGGAAGCGGTAAAGAAACGGCTGACTCCAGGAAGCAAATGGGTTTTCATCCTCAATCCGCCTTTTGCAGCTGGAACAACGGATAGTATGCAAGGTGGTCGGGCCAGAAGGGGGATGTCGGACACTGAAATCAGGGCCTCAATGCAGGCACGCAAGCTGGGCCACGCCTGTCAAAACCTCTACTCCCAGTTCCTTTTCAAGCTGGGGCAACTGAAGCGCGATTACCAACTGAACATGACGATTGGCGCGTTCAGTATGGCCCGGTGGCTCAACGGAACCGGGTTCAAGGCGTTCAGGAAACTGTGGTACGAGGACTTCGAGGAGCAGGGCGGCTTCTGTTTCAGAGCTTCCGAGTTCAACGGAACAACGGGCAAATGGCCGTGTGTGTTCACTGTTTGGAGAACGAGATGAAACTCGACGTTGTAAGAACCGAAGACGGCATGGTCGTAAAAGAAGGCACAAAAGAGTTCCGCCCGGCTGAAAAGCCGCTCAACAAATGGGTGAAACGACCAAAGGGTACGCAGACCACCTTGCCAATGTCTTCTGCACTGAAGGTAGCAAAGGGGCGGTCTGTCCGTTGCGATAGGCTGGCAGAAGGCGCGTTGGGGTATATAAAGTATCACTCGAACGACGCATATCACAACAACCTTTGTTATTTCGTATCAGGCGCAGCAGCAGACGGCCACGGCTGGTCCATTACGCCCGACAATTTCGAGCAGTCAATGGTGTGCCTGGCGGCTCGTCGTCTGATACCTGATACTTGGTTGAACCACGAAGACGAGTACAATCAACCAGATGAACAGCATTCCGACTATCAACAGCTTGTCAACGATGCGGTGATTTACGCCCTTTTCAACGGGGCGAATCAGTCGTCCAGTATCACGCCAGTAGACTACGAGGGGCAACAAATAGAGCTTCGCAACGAGTTTTTCCCTTTTACGCGGCACGAGTTTATGACCACTACCGACCTACCGCTATGCGTTTACCAAGATGCGCAGGCTTACGGAATAGACCCGTTCGTGTCTGAGTGGCTACACGACAGGCTTGTGATCGAGGGACAACCAGGAGAGCCCCGACAGCACTTCACCGCTTTCAGTCCTGATGCTCAGACCGTGCTTGATCTGGGACGGTTAATGTTTACGCAAAGCGTAGCAGTACGTATGAACGCCGACCCTCAATACCAACTAGGCCGTTGGGATGCTGGGTGGTATCAGTTGCGCATGGGCGTGTACAAGAGGGCCAAGTTCGAGCTTTCAAAGGAGCTAAAGGCGCTCCAGTGGGAGTTCGAGAGAGCGTACAAACTCCTGGCCGAACGGCTGGAGAAGCTGATCTACGAGCTGGGGATGCTACCAAAGGCTGAGCTGCTGGAGGAGGAAACCTGAGCTATCAGGGCGCAGGGTGCAGAATCGTAATCCCGATTGTTATCTAACAGGCTGCTAGACTGGCGGATCATTACCGTATAGAATAAGTCTGTGGCAGTCAGCTCACAGGAGAACAGTCTATGACGACCAATCTGAGCAGCAGCTCGAATTACACCGCTCTAAACAATCGGTACTACGGGGATAAGTTCCCCAATCCTTGGACCGACTATAGCAGCGACGACTTCCCGCTCGATCTGCCGCGCATATTTAGGTTCTGCGAATATGTCTGGTATTCCTGCGGCACTTTCAGCTCGGCCAGCAAGCGCGTTATCAGGTATCTGCTAACCGAATTAGATTTCGGCGATCTGGATAGTGTATCCAGAGATAAGTGGCAGGAACTGATGGACGGGGCTGGCATATTATCAACGCTGGGCGAAATAGGTGATAATTTTCTGGCCTATGGTAACGCCTTTTCCAGTATTTATCAGCCGTTCAAGCGGTTTCTGCAGTGTCCCAAGTGCGGGCGCGAGATCCCTTTGTCTGAGGCTGACTACACGTTCGAGCACTGGTCGTTTGTCATGACGTGCCCGAGATGCAAGTACCACGGTGAATTTCGTCGACACGATGTGAGGCATACTGATCTCAAGAGCGTCAAGGTAAAAATCTGGAGTCCGCATGATATCTCTATGATCTGGCATCCTGTCAGTCAGAGGGCCAAGTATGCTTGGAAGCCTCCTGCGGCCTTTAAGGAACACGTTCGCAGGGGCGATAAGTTTTATCTTGAGGATACACCCTGGGAGCTGGTGGATGCTGTCAGGAACGATGGTTTGTTTGTGTTCTATCCTGGCAAGTTGCATCATGCTAAAGAGCCTACTCTGGCTGGTGTAGAAAATAGAGGCTGGGGTATACCTAGGGCTTTGGCGCATTTCAAGCAGGTCTGGTATTGTCAGATGCTGCGTAAAGCTAATGAGGCCATATCGTTAGATTGGATTTTCCCCCTGCGTATCATAGCTCCTCCAGCTGGAGGAGGGGCAGGTGGTATAGAACCTGCCAGGCAGATTAATCTGGGCGATTTCAAGAGCAACGTTAACAGCATTATCGATGCACACAGACGCAATCCTAATCGATATTATGTGCTGCCTTTCCCTCTAACATACGAGGAGCCTGGAGGGCAGGGTCTCAAGTTTGCTCCGGTAGATCTGCTGGAGCAGAGTACGGCTCAACTATTGAATGATATGGGTTACCCTGTGGATCTGTACCAGGGCAATTTACGTTTGCAGACCATGCCTGCCGCTCTAAGGCTGTTTGATCGGAACTGGTCACATCTGCGAGATAGTTTCAACGAGTTCTTGCAGTGGTTTGCTGAGGCCGTGGCTAATTTATTCCGCTGGGAGGTCGTAAACGTGCGATTGCGGCCTGTGTCTCTGGCAGACGATCTTGAGAATCGTCATATCATGCTGAACCTCATGAGTGCAGGGCTGGTGTCAGATGAAACCGCGCTCGGTGAGTTCAATATCGATGCTAAGCAGGAGCGGCAGAAGAAGCTGCGCGAGCGTATGGAGTATGAACGTCAGACGCTTGAGATGCAGAAGCAACAGGAGAGCTCGCTGGCTATGATGGAGAATGTAGAGGGTGGGGCGCTGTCTCAGCCGGGGCAGGCTCCAGCACAGCCGGGCATGATGCCAGCGCAGGGCGCTGTTATAGCCCCAGGAGCCGACTTGGAATCGAAATGGGCTCAGTCGGAGCAAATGGCTCAGCAGCTGCTCAGCATGCCGTACACGCCTCGACGGCAGCTTCTTAACAGGATTAGAGAATCTGATCCTACGTTGCATGCCTTGGTTACCCAGCGGATGGATACAATTCGCTCTCAGACCAATACTGCGGCGGGCGAGGCAGCTCGGCAAGGTCAGCTGGCTTTGCCGGCGTAACAATCTTTTCAGTGTGTTATCACAGGTGCCAGCCTGGGATACGTACGTTTCAATTTTGCTAGTTCTAGCAAATTCAAGGAGACCAACTTGTCAGACGGCGACAATTCAGATCTGTACGAGCGCAGATTGCGAGCAGTGGAGAGTATTTTTGAGTGGGCAGGTCGTGCATTGGGCAATTGCAAAGAGATTCCGCGTTCTGATAGCGAGGCGTGGAGGGCTGATGGCGATCTGTGGTGGCTCAGGTTATCCCCAGATCCTGATAATCCAGATCTTATTCCGCACGAGTGTGTTATAGGACTGCGTTTTGTACCGGGCTCAGACGAAGTTTGGCGTCTGCAGTTTGAGAGCACCGTGTTTTCTCCCGCGGACGCAGATGACGAAGAGGAGGCCGAGCTGCCGGCATCGATGCCGGGTGGTAGCCAGAATACGGATGATATTGTGGTCCCAGAGCAGATAGTTCCGCGTTTCGGGGTCTACGATATTTCGTCTGACAGCATGTTGTTCAAAAGGGTGTTTGACTCGCCAGAGGAAGCTGCGCAGGCTGTGTCTCAGCATCTACAACTGTCTGGTGTGTCAGCAGTTATGCCTAGTCAGGACATGATGGTGATCGGATTCGCCGCACCAAGACCTGAAAGGGGTCTCTATCTGGGCATTGATGCGATCAAGCCGGACTGAAAAAGGAGGGCACGCGGATGGCCGATAATTATCAGCAGACTGCTACAGTCGTGTTTTGCGACTTAGCGGACGACGAGGAGTCGTGGCTGGTAGAGCAGTTAGACGGGGCTGAGCGTCTGCGTGAGGACTCTGATGTGCCTGATACTTCTGATGTTGGCGGTCTAGTGCTAACAGAATACATCAAGGATCGAGGATGCATGCCGTTCGAGTGGATTATAGACGAAGATGCAAAAACGTCTGGCAAGCTGTTTTGGGTGTTTGCTGACGGTACGTGGTTTGACCCTGAAGGCTTTGCGGAGTTTGTTCAGGCGTTCCTTAAGAAATTCAGGCCCGCGTCTTGTGCTGCGGCATCGTATTCGTACACTTGTTCGCGGCCGCGTAGAGACGAGTTTGGCGGCGGAGCAGTATTTGTTACTGCGAGCAAGATCAAATACAAGGATACGCTGGATTGGACGATAGAGAAACGGGTGCGGCATAAACAGTGCTTGTTGGCTGACGCCACTCATGCGGCTATAGAGGCCTGGTCGTCGGATATTGAGATAGACGACGATGAAGTTCTGGCGCTGATGCGGCCTCTTTTGGGCAGAGATGTGGATCCAGACGCTTTGGAACCAGCTATTCATGCTGAGTTAGAAGATAATACGGTGTATCACGCTGTCAGGATTGCAGTTACCAAGCTGTACGAAGCGTCAAAGCCCGATGTCGAGCTTTCGTGGTGTGATATAAGCAAGCGTGCGCTGTGACGGGGTTGAGGCAGAATGGTGTTTCTGCTAGACTTAGATGCATGGGTAAAAGTGCGTCTGATGATCGTAGTCATGTCATTGCTGCTCGCATATGCGCGGAAGCCGGGGTTGTTCCACAAGGGTCTATCGTAGACGAGGTGTTGCGTGTTGCTGCGCCTCGCATTTACGGCCACGAATTTGCAGCTTTAGAGGGCGCTATCAGGAGCAGAATAGCCGCCCACAAAGCGCAGACCGACAGCTAAGGGAGCCGTCATGGATGATTTCGATCTTGCGGAATCGATGCGAGAAGCAGGGATTCCGTATGATGATTACGAATGGGAGGTAGGTCAACAGGTGAACGAAGAGTTGGCTCGCTACGTAGCTCGCTGCTTGGCGATCATCAAGATGGCCGGTGTTGATTCTGAGCTGCCAGACCAGCCAACCGATCGTGAGTTTGACACTGCTACTTACATAACAGCCAGATCTAAAACTGGAGGTCCTCCCGTTTCCGCGCTGGTAGAGCGACTGGGTCAGAAGGACAAACCCGCCGACAAGCTGGGCGAGAGCCTAGAGGAGGCTACGGGTTCACTGATGCTCCGGAGCGGATACAAGAGTATTGGACGTCCTGCGTCCAGGTGTATTATCGGCTACTACATGTTTACTCCGATTGTAGTGAGCAAGTGTTTGGCTACGATAGAAGAAGCACAGAGAAGGTAGTAGCATGGCTACGCGCGACGATACCAGGCATTTATCACGTTTGCGGCCCAGGCAGCTTCAGGAGTATGTTCTACAGGAGCACAAAGCCCAACGTGCTGGTCATCATTACGATTTAAGACTAGGCGGAGGCCCCCGCGACACTTTTTTCAGCTGGGCGCTGCCAAAAGGCATGCCGAGGCCCGGCGAGCGACCTCGCTTGGCCGTACCCACTCCTCTACATACCCGGCAGGCGGCTACGTATAAAGGCCGCCTGTCGGGCTATGGTGCAGGCGAAGTGGACATTGCCAAGCGCGGCCAGGTGATGGTGACTGAGGTTGGTCCGGGCCTGGTTTCGTTTACTATAGCGTCTGAACGGTATCCTGAGCGTTTTCAGCTGCGCAAGCACAATAATAACTGGTTGCTTATCAACACGACTCCACGCGCAGCGTGGGTTTCCGATCAGAAAGTTAGATATGTCAAGGTCCCAGCTGAAAAGGTGGACCAGCTGTTCGATCCTAAGTTTGCTGTACAGGCCAAGATAGACGGTGCTGCAGCGTGGTTGCGGCTGCTCAAGGACGAAGTAGAAGTAGCCAGCTACAGAGTATCAGCTCAAACAGGCAGACCGATAGTGCATACCGAGCGTATGGGCTTAGCTGGCTTGAAGGCGCCGATTCCTGCGCATTTGCAGGGCAGTGTTTTACGAGGCGAGATCTATGCGGAAAAGCGGGATGCGTGATGACGAGGCCTTGATGTTGGGTGCGGCGGCGGCTAGTGGTGCCACCGGTGTTTTGGCATCTATGCTGGCGTCTTCGGTGCTGAACAGACGTGTGAGCAAGACTTTGAGCAGCATGCGAGGTACGCCTCCCTCTCGTCTAAAGCTTTTCTGGAAGAACATACCGCGCGATATCCAACGCCGTGTCAAGGCTATTCGTGTTCCTGGGTTTCGCAATGCTGCCTTCATACCTGCACGGCCCTATCCGTTGATTGTTACGGACGAAAAAGGCAAGACTACCTTTCTTGAGTCCAAAAAGAACTACATACTGTACGATCCTGGCTTCTTCATACCTGGCGTGGTTGCTCATGAGTACGGACATGCTACCGACTGGTTGCGGAACAAGTGCACTCTGGGCGGCGAGGCTTCCAAAGATCTGCTTGCTGGGTTGTTGGGTAGTGGTGTGATGCTGGGTGGCCCATTTCTGCTATCAGCCGCTACACGTGACCTGATGCCGAAATCAGGTTTGGGTCGTGGTTTGGCTCTGGCTGGTGTACTTGGTGGCGGTGCGGTGTTAGGAGGTTTGGGATCGTACTTGTCTCAGTATCCAACATTGAAATCGGAGCGAACGGCCAGCGACTTTGCGCGTGAAGTTATCGCCAAATCCAGGCTTGCAGCTGCCAACGCTGAAGCTAACAGACGCGCCTTGAAAGAGGCATATCGAACGTATTCGGTACCGCCTGTGCTGTCAGGCGCGTTGTTGGGGTTGGGTGCCGGCTTAGCTGGCCAGGTCAGATGATAACCTGTCCCTGGGCCGTATCGTGTTGGAAGAGGACGGTGGCGTCGTGGGCGCTGGAGTCGTTGTTGGAGCTGATTACTAGAAGATCTAGACAGCTGGAGGTTGAGCAATGAGCTACCGAATCAGGCTGGAGCCGGATGGAGACATCCGTCTCTGCGATTGGGAACGGTATGTGGCATTTCGCCGGGCCTTTGCGGACTTGTTCTCACGCTATACTCCAGAGGAGGTTCTGGAATGGGGCCGCAAGACCTTTGGAGATCGATTCTTTCAGGCAATTGCGCAAACGGATATGTAGGTGATGATCAGTGAATGGAGCAAGTGCGGTACTGCCGGCGTCTGAGTTAGGCGGCATTCTGAATGCCACGATTGCTAACTCTTTGAAGCGTCAACGCGAGAAAAATGTGCGTATGCGCATGGCATTATTTGACGTTGCCAAATATGGACGCAAGCGCATGACCAAAGAGATGCCTTATCTGGAGCGACTGGCCAAGGTTAAGGAAGTGGCTAGTGTATTGCCGGCAGGCGTGTTCACCGTACCAGAGACTTTTACAGATCCTGAAGAGCAGCGGAAGTTGTGGGATCAGATAGTAGCTGGTCAGCATCCGCTGACTACGGAAGGCATTGTTGCTCATCCGCTGGCGGGTGGAAGGCCGGCGAAGGCTAAGGTCTATCCTGAGTACGACGTATTCGTGCGTGAAGTGTTTCCTGGTGAAGGCGGGCTGGCTGGCAAGGGTGCCGGTGGTTTTAGTTACAGTACTACACCTGACGGTCCAATAGTTGGGCGTGTTGGCACAGGCTTTGACATGTCTACACGTGAAGATATGTTATCTGCTCCTGAAGAGTGGGTTGGCAGGAAGGCTCGTATACGTGCCCAGGAACAATTTCCTTCGGGAGCATATCGAGCTCCGGTTTTCATCGCACTACACGAGGATTATCCTATGAACAAGGCTGCGTTTCAGCTAGATCCTGATGTTCTCAAGCGCATGGCTACATCTCCTGTTGGTATGGGCCTGCTGGGTGCGGGTGCTGGCGGTCTGTTAGGCTACGCTCTTCTTGGTCGAAAAGGTTTGTGGGGAGCAGTGCCTGGTTTCGGAATAGGATATGGTGCGGGCTATTTGAAGCCGCGTTTGCCTGGGTTGTTGGCTCGTAGCGGTCAGGGCGCGGCTGACAAGATAGATCAGGGGCGTACCGCTTCACAGGCACAGGTATCCAGATTTAGCCCAGAGGATTATGCTTATCGCGAGGCGTATGAATCTGAGAAAAATGTCAGAGGGCCTGGCTACGTGCCTGCAGTGGAAACATCTATATCTCTCGGCCCTCTAGTTGCCAAGTACGGTGGTCGTGCTTTGTGGCGCCGCGCCGTGCCTGGAAGCCTGGCTGGTCGCGCTGGCATGCAGACCTGGCTGACCGGCGCCACTGTGGCGAATCCTGCTCTAGCAGCAACACTGGCTACAGAAGCTGCGCGACGAATTATTCGATATCGTACTGGTGTTACTGCCGGGCTGGAAGCGGCGGAAGGCGCGTATGCTGGCAGCCAGGCGCGTCGACGAGAGTATCAGTTACAGGCGCATCAGAGACTTCGCGGTTTGACCAGAGAACAAGCGCTGGCCGAGTATCCTCATTTAGCTCCGAGATCGCCGGATTACTATACGCTGGCTGCGTTGCAGTCTCAGCTGGGCTACACGCGTCCGGAGGCTCTACGCGCCTTGACGCAGATACGAGGCGAGGCTGAAAAGTGGACGAGAAGGGCGGCTGGAAGAGGGCCAGTTTCCTGGTTGGGAACTGCTGCGACCTTA
>Ga0180431_10006914_pt1 | contig 13367 bp, 13 predicted proteins | sample SS_ome_11_FD_132459 | JGI IMG/M metagenome (GOLD analysis project Ga0180431, IMG submission 132459) | Hypersaline lake sediment archaeal communities from the Salton Sea, California, USA - SS_1_MS_1 metaG | ecosystem: Environmental > Aquatic > Non-marine Saline and Alkaline > Hypersaline >... | reverse complement strand
GTTGACTGGGGTGTAATCTACAAGGATATCTTCTCAAAGATGTACAGCGGTGTTTATACCAATGAGAATCTTGAGAACGTGGACTACTGGTGGATGCTTAAGCATGGTGCTTGTGCCCTTGGTGGAGACTTTGATACACCTATCAACCCCGTCTTTGAGGACGAGTTGAAGGCATACATGATAACCGACCCCATCTTAGGCGAGATCAGTGCATATGACTTGGTCAATGTGCGTCTTGAACAGATGATGGAGGAGACTGTTCTCTTTGAGCCATTCACTGGGCCCCTCTATGATAATGAGGGTACATTGAGGTTTGCAGAGGGACAGCGTGGAAGCCACGATGATCTATGGACTATCAACTGGTACGTCGACAATATCGTCGGATCAGTGCCAGTCTCATAACCCTCTCTTTTTTCAATATATTTTTAGCATTCTTACATACAGAGTTGTTCTATCAGTATGAGGCAATGTGATGACGCTCATAGAGATGACCGGTATAAGCAAACATTTCCTACCAAAGATCACAGCCCTAGAAAACGTGGACTTTGCAGCAGAACCCGGTGAAATACACAGCCTGCTAGGGGAGAACGGTGCAGGCAAGACTACATTGATGAATATTCTCTATGGACTCTACAAGGCGGATACGGGTAAAATCAACTTCGATGGCACAGAGGTTGTGATCAATAGCCCCAGAGACGCCATCAACCTCAAAATAGGCATGGTTCACCAACACTTCAGACTTGTGAAACGCCATACAGTAGCAGAAAACATCGCTTTGGGTCTAAAATGCGATAATTCCTTGTTCCCGTTGCCCGAAGTGAGGGCACTCATTGAACAAGTCTCGGAGAGGTATGGTCTCAATGTTGACCCAGATTCTTATATCTGGGAATTATCCGTAGGCGAGCAACAACGTGTCGAGATTATCAAGGTTCTATGCCGGGACATCAAGGTGCTCATACTGGATGAACCGACAAGTATACTCACCCCGCAGGAAACGGAGACACTATTCAGGGCACTCCAGTTGATGAAACAGGAAGGAATCGCAATTGTATTCATCACCCATAAGCTGGATGAGGTGATGAGATTCAGTGACAAGGTTACTGTGCTACGAAAAGGCAGAAAAGTTGACACGGTCGAGACTGGGTCTGTTGATAAACGTGGTCTCGCCAAGCTGATGGTTGGAAGGGACGTATTATTCAGGGTAGAGAAATCAGAGGCATGCCCAGTTGAGCCAGTGTTGGAGATTAAAGAACTCCGAGCTATGAATGATTCTGGTCTTCAAGCACTCGATGGATTATCATTATCGGTTTGTGGCGGTGAGATTCTTGGAATCGCCGGGGTCTCGGGAAACGGGCAACGTGAACTCGTTGAGATAATCACTGGGCTCAGAAAAAAGACGAGTGGAGAAGTTAAGATCGGTGGCACTGATGTTTCTGGTTTCAAGCCGGGAAAAATAGCTGATATCGGTGTCGCACACATCCCCGAGGATCGTATTCACAAGGGCTCTGTGCCCGATATGAGGGTTTTAGACAACCTGATGCTAAGAGACTATAGGCAGTACAGCAAAGGTCTGCTGCTGGGCTCTGAGACCATGCGTGATCAATCCAATGAGATGGTCAAAGAATACAACATAGACACTCCATCACTAGATACACCCATCAAGCTACTCTCAGGAGGAAATATACAGAAGGTTATTCTTGCACGTGAACTCCATGGGAGCCCCAGTCTAATCATCGCGTCTCACCCCACCTATGGGTTGGACGTGGGAGCCACTGAGCAGATTAGAAACACGTTGCTCGGTCAACGTGACAGGGGTGCAGGGGTATTATTGATCTCTGAGGACCTTGACGAGATACTGGATCTATCGGACAGGGTTGTTGTAATCTATGAGGGACGTATTATGGGTGAGGTTACGCCTGATACTGATGTCTCGGAGATTGGTTTACTCATGTCAGGGGGGAGCCAGTGATGAGAATCAAGATAGAGCCCAGAGCTGACCCCACGTGGAAACAGACCTTAGCGGTTACTGTTTTCTCTGCTCTCATCGCGTTACCAATAATCGCGGTTATCTTCTGGGGATTCCATGTGAATCCAATAGAGGCTTACTCTGTTATCTTCGAGGGCGCCTTCGGTGACTGGTATGGGTTATCAGAGACATTAACCAAGGCAATCCCATTGATTCTATGTGGAGTTGGGCTCAGTGTTGCTTTCCAGACAGGCTTCTATAATATCGGAGCCGAGGGTCAGCTATTGATGGGGGCAATATTCACCACATATGTTGCCCTCAGATGGGGTGAACTCCCATCAATAATCATTATTCCAGGTATGCTAGTCGCAGCGTTTATCGGAGGAGGAATCTGGGGGCTAATACCCACGTATCTTAGGGTACGGTTTGAGACCAACGAGGTAATCACAACGTTAATGATGAATTATATCGCCTCAAAGACCCTTGAATATCTCGTCTATGGTCCATGGAAGGGCGCTGATGAGTGGGGATTCCCCTATACAAGCAAGTTCAATGTGAACACATGGATTCCCACATGGGGCTTTACTAGAATACATACGCCTACACTGGTGTTCGCTGTACTATCAGGCATAGTGTTATACCTTGTGTTGACTCGGACCAAGATCGGTTTCGAGACACGTATCGTTGGCAAGAACCCTGAAGCCGCAAGATACCTTGGCATCAGCTATCAAAAGATATTCATGATTGTTATGCTCATCAGCGGAGGATTAGCGGGAATAGCTGGATTTGGTGAGGTAGCGGGAATACAGCACAGGCTCAGACCAGGCATCTCACCCGGGTATGGTTTCACAGCCATCATAGTGGCTTGGCTTGGCAGGCTTCATCCGTTGAGCACCATGCTTGTGGCTGTCTTGTTCGGTGGATTACTTGTAGGGGGCGAGATGCTCCAGATAAGGCTGGGGCTACCATCTGCTACAATACAGCTGTTCAACGGGGTTTTCCTGTTGACCATTCTAAGCGGCGAATACCTGCTAAGAAACAAGATAATAATCGAACGGGAGGCAAGGCAATGATAGACCTAATTATTGGCGTACTCAGGGCAGCCATAAGGGCTGGAAGCCCCCTACTCGTAGGCACCCTAGGCGAGATATACACAGAGCGCTCAGGGGTCCTAAATCTCGGCGTAGAGGGTGTAATGCTCATGGGGGCTGTAACAGCGTTTGCAGTCACACAGACAACAGGCAGCATAGCCGTAGGAATATTAGCAGCTATTATTGCGGGGGGTTTGATGGGGTTACTGCATGGTTTCATGAGTGTGACCCTGAAGGTTAACCAGTATGTGGCTGGGCTTAGCCTGGTTATGGTGGGCAGCGGCGTGAGTAGTTTGATTGGCTTAGGGTATATTGGTATCAGGGGAAAGAACTTGAGACCTGTTTTTCTCGGCTTCGATATATTGGTCTACTTGTTCATCGCCTTGGCTATGGTACTCTGGTTCATTCTCTACAGGACTAGGATAGGCATTGAGATCAGGTCAGTGGGTGAGAACCCCGCCGCAGCTGATGCAATGGGTATCAATGTTGACAGGACAAGATATCTTTGCACGGTGTTAGGGGGAGCACTAGTCGGACTAGCTGGAGCCTATCTGAGCACGGCTTATCTGAGCAGCTGGACAGATAATATGACCAGTGGCAGGGGCTGGATAATACTCGCATTAACTATATTCGCTTCATGGGACCCCAGAGGCGCGGTGCTTGGCGCATGGATATTTGGAGGAGTAGAAGCACTCCAGTACAGATTGCAGCCTTTGGGAATCTCTCCAAGCTTTCTAGGTATGTTGCCTTTCATCGCCACAATTATCATACTAGTGGTGAGTGGTAGACTCAGCAAGGGAAATAGGGGACCTCCTGAGGCTTTGGGGAAGCCGTATAGACGTGGTGAGCGGTAACCCCATAAGTCTCGCATGCATTTTCTCCTCTATGATGCTCAAGATAATCATAGGAGACTATGTTTTCAAAGCCAAACTGCACACTGATAAAGCTCCCGAGACATGCAGGATGCTATTAGAGAAGATGCCCATCACAGGCAAAGCTATTCAGGCACGGTGGAGCGGAGAAGCAGCATGGTTAGAGATGAACCCATATGGTATAGAGGCGCCTCAGGAGAACGCGACAAGCTACCCGGGTCCGGGTCAGCTCCTGTATTATCCTGGTGGGGTTAGCGAGAAGGAGATACTGATTCCCTATGGTTCCGCGATATTTGCGAGTAAGTTTGGGTTATTGCCGGGAAATCATTTCGCCACCATAGTGGAGGGTACTGACTTCCTTGGGTTGATGGGGGAGCTGGTATTCAGAGAGGGAGCCCAAAAAATAACAATCGATCCCTGCTGAGCCATTAACTCTTGGGGTAAGTGATGAACACAATTAGATCATCTCCCTTCTCGTAGGGCTTGCCATGGTGATCGCCATACTCTTCTTTTATCTCGAATCCTGCCTCATCCAATAGCCGTCTTATGACTTCAACATCGTGAACGTAGACATTGCTTCCCTCATAGAACCGCTCAGTAACGCGTCCATCTACCACGTGATCATACCACATATCAAGAGACATTAGCCGCTTCTCTGGTCTGGTGACATGGTACCCGGATCGTATTACCTGTGAGCCGTCTGGCAGATTCTTCCTCTGGACAAACCAGCCGCTATCAGCAACAAGCTCCTTAACGAGATAAAGATCGAAAACATATCTGCCCTTAGGCGCCAAATGATTCTTGATGTTAACAAGAGCAGTCTTCTGGTCCATGGGGGATAGTATGTGATCAAAGCTACAGCTGGGAAAATAGATTAACCCAAATCTCTCTGGGAGCCTAAAGCTCTGAGCATCCCCCTGAACCATGTGGAGTCGCGCCTGTGTTTCATTGTCCTCACGTGCTATGTTTTTTTCAGCTGCTTTGAGCATATGCGAGCTGGGCTCTACGCCCCATGTATCTACACCAGCACGGGCCAAGTGTATAGCAAGTCGGGCGGTGCCCACTCCAAGCTCAAGAGCTTTTCCACCGCTGGTCTTTGCTTGTTTAACGTAGAAATCGACATCATCTTTCTCTCCGAATAGATCGTAGAATCGCTCTGCGCCTTCTCTGTAATTCTCCAATAGTATCCCCCAGTGTTTGGTTATGGATGAAGGTGGTTAATATTGATATTAACTTTTTATGGGTCTTGGCGGAATCACGGTTTTTACTCTGGGAAGAGGGGGCTAAAGCCCTGTTCTTTAGCGTACTGGATGGCTTCTTGTTGCTGGTCTTCATCCATGGGCTTGAAGGACTCACCTGCCTCAAACACCATCTCCCAAAGCCTGTGGTCACAGGGTGTAGGGTTGTTGGCGACTGGATGCTGGCTCAGGGCGAAGTGTACTCCAAGCTTCACATCCTCTAGAGTATCGCTGGGCTCGTACCATGTTCGGTATCTGCGTTCGCCCTTCCATCGTCCGCGGCAGACTGCCTTGATGGCTGTGACTCCCATATCATGTTCCTCGGCGTGCTCCAACACTGGTCGGTAATCGTTCATGGGGTGGAAATCAACTGCACTGCAGAGACTCACAGGAAGTAAAACCAAGTCGAAGTCGTATCGCTTGATTGCTTCAAGATGGACTCTCATGTCTTGGTGTCCTGTGATGCCCAGATACTTGACCAAGCCTGTTTCCTGTGCCTCCTTGAAAGCCTCCATAGCGCCTCCGGGTCCAAAGACTTGGTCCAGTTCCTCCATGGTTCCTATCCCGTGCATCTGGTATAGATCAAAATCCTTGACGCCTAGACGTTCAAGGCTCTGATGTAGTTCTCTTTCAGCTGCTTTCTTGGTTCGTTTGGTGGTTTTCTCGGCTAGGAAAACCTTGTTCCTGTGGGTTTTCATCCATGGAGCCAGCCTGAGTTCACTGTCCCCATAAGTAGGAGCAATATCTACCATGTTGACGCCGTGGCTGAAGGCTGATTTGATTACAACGTCTGCTTCCTCTTGGCTGATTTTTCCTACGCCGCAGCCTCCGAGGCTGATCACAGATACATCTCGGTTGATTCTTCCCAGTCTTTTCTTGGGTATCAAAATATTCACTATGTAGACTCTGGATGCCTCTTTTTTAAAGATTCAATAGATACTATGGCGATAAGATTCTTAACAAATAATCATTGAATAGATGTCATGAAATTTAGATCAAAATTAGCGCTAGCAGCACTAGTATGCTTTGCGCTATTATCAACTACAGCCGCATTTGGGGCTGTAATCGAGGAAGTCATCATCTTCGGAGACTTTGATACCAACGGCAATATCGTACCCAGTGACGTATTCACACCAGCAGATGACATCGTGGGCATATGGTTCAACCTATCTGATGTCAACCCCGGTGATAATATTATAATTGAGTGGTGGCCGCCATCAGGTGACTTGTATAAGGTACACAACTGGACTGCGCCATCTTGGGTACAACCCAATAGCGACTGGGATATGTGGGAGGACATGGAGATCATGGGGGATCCAGCGGAGAACATGCCCGGGGTTTGGGCGGCGGATATCACGGTGAATGGTACGTGGTGGGGTCACGCGGCTTTTGAGATAGTCAAGGATGGCTCAACTGGGACAGATTCGGGGTCAGGCTCAGATGATGAGGTGATCAGAGGTTACTATATTGAGGTGACTGAGGTTAGACCCGTTGGGAATATTGTGCTGGGTCAGAACGTGACCATTGAGGTTGATATCAAGTATAATTTCCTTGAGGTTCCACTGGTGCCGACCATCATGGACCAGAACTATGAGATAAGGGGAGACACGAGCGATACAATCCAAGGGAGCGAGGAGAAGACATACACCATCACCATGTGGACAACCGAGAGTGATGAGTCCATGTACTTCGCTGCTGTGGCTTACTATTATATTGATGGTAACTGGACTTATCAAGAACCATGGGGGGTAAAACCATTCACGCTGGAAGGTGGCGGGGTTATCCCTGATGGAATAAAGCTCCCGGAGGGCATTGATTTCTCTGATATTGATGTTGATGAGATTGCCAGTACCCTTAATGATACTATACAGAAGGGACTGGACAAGTTAAAGGACGTTATTCCTGATGATTTGTCTGAGATAGAGGATGAGGTACGTGAGCGCACAGGTATCCCGGGTTTTCCCATGGAGGCTCTCTTGTTGGGGGCATCCACTCTAGTCTATGCCTTACGGCGCAGGGATTAGCCTCCTTTTTATTTCATGGTTTTATGGTTTAATTATGAGTGAAGTAAAGTTTCTGCGAGACCAGATAGAGACCACCTTCAAGGGGGATAGCTGGCATGGACCCAACCTCGTGAAGACACTGGACGGGATTGATTATACTCAGGCTATGATGCGTCCACTAGGGGAACGGCATACCATCTGGGAACTAACAGACCATATCAGCTTCTGGATGGAGGAGGGCTGGAAGAGTGTCCGGGACAAGGCGGCTTTGAATCCTGATAAGAAGAAGGATTGGGATGAGATGGGTGCATCCGCTGAGGAGTGGAAGCAGTCTGTGAAGCGGCTGGAGGCTGCTGTGAATATGACATTGGATGCCTTGGTTGACTGGAGTGAAAAGGACCTCTACAAGCAGGTTCCGGGAGCCGAATATACGTTTAAGCAGATGCTGCATGGCATGGTGCATCATAACCTGTATCACACTGGGCAGATCAACTTGCTGAAAAAGAAGCTATAGCTGCGATCCGTGGGTTACAGATTCAGTATTTTTGCTAGTTCAGTTGCGGCTTCTCGATGTTTATCATCAAGAAGTAAGCGAGTGTTTGCTAATATGTGGGCGATGGATTTTCCCACATGTGGTTCAAGTTGAGCTTCTGGGTTACGCATCTCTTGGCGTTCCTCAAACTCTTGCTTCTGTTGAATATACAGTGTTTTGACGAGTTGTTTTACTGTCTCTATTTTTTCTGGTGGAACCTCGATGTTGTAGGCTTCTAATCCCTTGACTAGTCTTGTCATGAGATCTTCCTGCCATACTTTATACTCTTCATCTCCTGTCATGGCGTCATCTAGATAGTAGGATATGTGAAAACTCCATGCTGTTGCTCTATAGTAAGGCTGGATCTTGTTCTGTACTATCTCTTCGCGGACCTTTTGAACCAAACCGGCTTTCTCAAGGAGCTTCAAGTGATAGCTAATGCTACTAAAATTTTTGTCTACTTCTCTTACGAGATCGGCTGCGCTCATCTCTTTATGAGTGACAAGATGCAGTATGTTTCTCCGTATTTTGTCACTAAAGAGTTTGGCGACTTCGGGATCTTTGATGACCATCAAGCCTTTTGGTTCCATATCAGAGCACTCCATATTTTTCTAGTACTGGGATTGTGTCGTTGAATAGTTTTCGTATTCCCGGTTATCGATGACAGCCTTGAGGTGTTGGATACATTCCCAGACCTCGATATAACTAGTGTACAATGGTACAGGGGTCAACCTGATAGTGGTAGGTGGCCTGAAATCTGTTAAGATACCTCGATCTCTGAGAGCGAGATCAACCCGTTTTCCCTCTTCATGCATAATAGAGACGTGACCTCCTCGTCGCTCTGGGGCTCTTGGGTTGCCGATACTATAGTTGTAGGGTTCCTGGGTTAGTTCAGCGTCCACTAGGTCCATCAGGTACTGAGTGATCTTGAGGCTTTTGGTTCTGATGTTTTCAATGCCTACTTCGTCTACCATCATGCTGGAGCCGTAGACTGGTGCCTGTGCAAAGTTGCTGGGGTTTCCAACGTACCATGCTTCTGCGTTCTCTGCTGGTCTGAACTGGACCTCGAAGTCGAATCTGTTGCTCCAGCTGTTTCCCCACCATCCCGGCATACCCGGCATAGTCCCAAAGTGTTTCCTGTTGACGTATAGTCCTGCGATGGCGCCGCTTCCTCCGTTCATGTACTTGTAGTTGCACCATAGGGCAAAGTCCACGCTCCATTTATCGAAGTAGTGAGGCACTATTCCGATGCTGTGGCAGCAGTCGAACCCGATCTTTATTCCGTGTTCGTGGGCTGCCTTTGTGAGCCTCTTTATGTCCAGTAGCTGCCCGCTTGTGAAGTATACGCTGGGCAGGAAACAGACAGAGATAGTGTCGTCCATGGCTGCGATTATATCGTCTTCATCGATTGTTTTGCCGTCTCGGCTCTTTACCAGTACAAGGTTCTCGTCTGGGTCTTGACCTTTGAGTCTGATCTGGCCCCAGAGAGCATATAGGTCGCTTGGGAAGTTGAGTGTGTCTGCTAGGATCTTTGTTCTTTTTCCTTCTGGTTGGTAGAATGTGCTGATGAGTACGTGTATGTTGATGGTTGCTCCGGCTGCCATTATTACTTCTTCTGGGTCTGCGCCTACTAGTTTGGCTTGGTAGTCACGTGTTTTTTTTCCTATGTTGCTTCCTCTGCTTGTCAGTGTTTTCCAGAGTTTGATCTCGTTTTGGATTCCTTTTTCTGCGTATGTGCTCATGAGTCCGAGGCTGTTTCCCTCGAAGTATTGTATTGGTTTCTTGGTTCTTTTTCCATCTAAGCCTAGGGTTTGGCGTTCTGGGATGTAGAATTCTTTTCTCCATTTGGCTAGAGGGTCCTGCTGGTCTAGTTTTTCAGCGTATTTTTTTGTGGTGTCCATAACCATTCACTACTACAGAAAATTGTAGTACTACAATTATTTAAACAATATCCATGAGGTAGCAGCCCCAAAAGCAAATAATTAGTATTTGATGTTCAGGATTGATTGTGGAAAGGGTTTTTCCTACAGCCGTGATTAGATTAACCCATGACATTCAAAGAAGAGGAATATGATGCTTATCTGGACCAACGAAATGTTGACCCAGAAACCAGGGCATCCTACAAGAAGGCGGTCCTGAGGGCGATGGAGTATTTTGAGGAGCATGAGCTAGTGTTTGAGGAGGCGGGTGTCTCTGACTTTGAGGCTTATATTGATCACTTGATGGATGCTGGGGAGAACTCTGAGGAGAATATCTTGGGGTTGGCGCGGTATGTGTATGTGCGGGATATGAAGGAGATCTGGATCTATTTCGCGGCTATCATTGGAGGAAGAGAGATCTTGCCTAGTATCGCTGATAGGCTTGAGGAGATCGCAGGTAAAGATGTGGCAAAGGAGATCTTTAGTGAGGTTAAAGCTCCGCCACTGGGCTCTATGCCTGAGAAGTATTGTGATGCCACGAGTAGCTTGATGAAGGAGTTCAGGGAGAAGCTGAGCCCCGAGGTATATCAGAGGGTCTTGGCTGGTAATCATCACCATGTGCCCGTTGAGTGGTTTGAGAAGCACAAGAAGAAGCTTGTGGAGCTTGGTGGGGATATTGATGCTTGGCTTAAATGGATGCATGAGACTGCTGTGGCTGATCTTGAGCTACATCTACGGGAGGACAAGGTGTGGTTTGAGCAGGTGATTACTCAGGGTATAGTGGATTATGTTAAGGAGAATCAGGAGTTGCTCGCTGGGGTCCGTGATGGTGACTGGATCTATAACACCAAGTTCCCATATGCTCCACAGGATTATCTTGATGAACAGGATCCTTTGATGAAGCGGTACTATATGTGTCACTGTCCATTGGCGAGGGAGGCTGTGCTGAGTGGTGAGCCGGATATACCCATGGATTGGTGTTACTGTAGCGCTGGGTATGGTAAGCTGAGATATGATGTGGCGTTCAGTGAGGAGACCGAGGCTGAGGTACTGGAAAGCGTATTCAGCGGCTCAGATAAGTGCAGGTTCAGGATCAAGATACCAGAGAAGTGGCGATAGCGATAACGTCTCGGATTAGGGATAAATCGATCATGGTATGAGTTATGGTGAAGTGAGGATAAAATTATCTGTATGAACACCTCCATATATTATGAGTTTTATGGAAAAATTATCATTACCCTCACTACAAGAGATTGAAGCCGCCAAAAAAAGGCTTGAAAACATCACTGTCCACACTCCATTACTCAAATATGATGAAACCAACCAGATCTACCTTAAACCCGAGACACTCCAACCGGTTAAATCGTTTAAACTAAGAGGAGTATTCAACGCAGCCGCATGCCTACCTAAAGAGCAGCGAGAAAAAGGGTTAACCACGATGAGTTCTGGGAACACTGCTATTGCTCTGGGGTGGACTGGAAGATTCTTTGGGGTCCCGGCGAAGACCTATGTCCCTGAAACGACGCCCATCATAAAGATCGAAACAATGGAGTCATATGGGATGGAGGTTGTGAAGATGCCTTATGATGAAATGGTGGAGTGGATTAATGAGAGAGGATGGGAAAAAGAATCCGCTAATTTCATTCATCCATGGCATAACAGGGATCTACAGGCGGGTCACGGTACAATGGGCTTGGAGATACTTGCAGACCTGCAAGATGTTGAGACAGTTTATGTTCCTGTTGGAGGTGGAGGCTTGATAACCGGTGTGGGTAACGCCTTGAAGCTGGTGAACCCAGAGGTTCGGGTTGTGGGAGTAGAGTCTGAAGCTTGCGCCAGTCTTTATCACTCCTTTGATGCGGGTAAGGCTGTGCAGATTCATGGATCGGAGACTATTTGTGATGGCTCCAATGTGCCAATGATCACTGAAGAACTGTATCCTTTGCTGAGACGGGTAGTGGATGATTCTGTAACGGTTTCTGAGAAGGATGTGAAGAAGACATTGAAGGTTTTGATGATGAAGCATAAGCTGATTGTCGAGGGTTCTGGGGCGCTAGCTACAGCTGCTGCTTTACATGAGTCTGTTGAGGGTCGGGGTAAGTCGGTTTGTATTATCTCTGGGGGTAGCATTGACCCCGAGAAAATAGTATCTGTGCTTACAGACCTCAATCTCTAAAATTTACATCACAGAAATGTGAGGATAAAATATTCGATTAACGAGATGATTCTCATTTAATTATTGATTGTACCCTACCCACTTTACCATCCGTTAAGCGTACCTTGATGCCATGGGGATGTGTACTACTGTTGGTAAGAATAGTTTTGACGATGCCCTCTGTAAGCTTGCCGCTCCGCTGATGCTGCTTCATGACGATGTTGACCGTTAACCCGGGTTTGATGTTGCTTCGTTGTTGGTGGGGCTGCATTTCGTGCCTTTGTGGCTTGGTGGCTTATAGGTTATCCGTTTATACTGGTGTTCTAGGGCTTCATCTGGGGTTGGACTCGATCTTGTTTCTTCCTAGGAAATAGATGAAGGGTATACTGCTGAGAAAGATTAATCCTGCGCCTCTAAATGGGCTTGATGGACCTATTGACCCGTATAGGTAGCCTCCCAGTAGAGGACCCACCGCTGAACCCAAGCGAGCACCCGCCATGCTCAAACCGAACGCGAACCCCTTTTTCTCTTCTGGGAATACTTCTGATACTATTGCGAGGCTCGCTGCTCCTGTCATTCCCAGCAATCCTTTGGATACTACATAGATCAATAAGTATGCGTACCATTTGTCTAGGATTCCCCATAACCCATACAGTAGTGGGACTGGTAGTAGAAATAATATGATGAGTTTTTTTCTGCCGTATCTATCCGCGAGCAGTCCTCCGGGTACTTGTACAATAATATTGACGATGTTGGATATGGTGAAGAATAACCCGATGCTGGTTATTGTGGTTTTTAGCTCGTTGTTTAGGAAGATGGGTAGCATTGTTCCTATCATGGATTGTGCTGAACTTTTTAGGAATCCATATGTGAAGTATAGCAGGGTAGTGAGGAGTGGGGCCTTTATGTTTGTGGTTTTGGGGGAGTCGGTGGGCTCATTTGGGGTTGATTTTTCTTTTATGGAGACTATAGGGATTATGCCCAAGAAGAACAAGATTGACGCGATTATCAAGGGTATGTGCCACCCTATTTTTTCTGAGAGGAATCCGCTAAGGGGTGGGGCGATGGTGCCTCCGATTGTAAAGTCTAGGCTCATTAGCCCGAAGACTGTGGCTTCTGAGGCTTGTGCTGATGCGGAGGATATGAATGCCATCCTGGCTGGACCGACGAATGCGTCTGCGATGCCGTGAAATGTGTACAGGAATGCTACGGTTTTCCAGTTTCGTGCATATGAGATTAATAGGGTTGAGATGCCCCAGAGAAGTATGCCGATTATGAACATTTTCTTTTTTCCTAGTTTGTCCATTATGTAGCCTGAGGGTAGCATGAGGGCTGTTCCTGCGATGCTTGAGAGGGATATTACTAGGCTTATCTCTAGTTCTGTGGCGTTGATGCTTTGTAGATAGAGTGGGAATAAGGGTTGGATTAGTTGTAAACCAATGACTATTAGCAGTCCTGCCGAGAACAGTAATAATAGGTTTTTTTCGTTTCGGCGGATGTAGTTTATTCTTTTTATTGCTTTTTTAAGCATCATGTACTATTTTTGTTACTTGTATATAAAACGCGGAATAATCAAATGAAGTTTTGTCAG
>Ga0180431_10006913_pt1 | contig 13367 bp, 12 predicted proteins | sample SS_ome_11_FD_132459 | JGI IMG/M metagenome (GOLD analysis project Ga0180431, IMG submission 132459) | Hypersaline lake sediment archaeal communities from the Salton Sea, California, USA - SS_1_MS_1 metaG | ecosystem: Environmental > Aquatic > Non-marine Saline and Alkaline > Hypersaline >... | reverse complement strand
GGCGAGCGCACGACCCGGCGGCGGTTGATGGAGGACCCGCTGCGCACCGTCGGCATCCGGGATTACCACCCCGAGGACAGCCTGCGCCACGTCCACTGGAAGGCGACCGCCCATCGCGGCGAGCTGCAGGTGCGGGTCTTTGAGCCGACTGCCCGGATCAACCTGGTGATCGTGCTGAACGTCTCCACCTTTGAGCACAACTGGCAGGGGGTCCTCCCCGATCTGTTCGAGCGCGCCATCAGCGTCGGTGGCTCCATCGCTACCTGGGCGGTGGGGAACAAGTACGAGGTCGGACTGGTCGCCAATGGCTGCCGGCCGCTCTCCGACCAGCCGATCCGCGTGCTGCCGGGCCGTTCGCCGGGCCAACTGGCCGCCATCCTGGAGGCGCTGGCCAACGTGACCACCTTCGCCACCTCCTCCATCCAGGACCTGCTGCGCTGGGAGAGCCCGCGACTGCCCTGGGGGGCCACGCTCGTCGTCGTGACCGCCATCGTCACCGAGGGGCTGGCGGCTGCGATCCTGCACCTGCGCGACGCCGGGCGGCGCATGGCGCTGGTCTCGCTGGCCGATGACCCGCCCCCGCACCTGGAGCGGGTCGCGACGTGGCATTTGCCGCCCTCCACCCCGGTGTTTCAGCGCGCCTCCTGGGGACCGGACGACGCCACCGCGGCGCTGCAGGCCGCCGGGCTGACCGCGCGGGAGGTGCGCGGTGGATAGGTTCCGCGGCTGCGCGCGGCGCGAGCTGATCTTTTTGGCGCTGGGGACGATGGATGTGTGCGTTATCACGCCGCTCTTTGCACCCATGCTCTCCCGCATCGTCCCGGCCCAGCGCTGGCCGGTGGCGGCGGTTTTCTTCGCGGCGATCCTGGGGGTGCACTACCTGGCCCGCCTGGCTCTGTGGCTGCCCCTCTCGCCCGGGCTGCGGCCGGCCCTCCTGGGAGGGGGGATGCTGCTGAGCGGGCTGCTAGCCCTCCACCAGGTGCTCCACGCCCAGACGCCGCTTTTCCGTGCCGCCTGGCTGGTCGATGTCTTTCGTAGCCTCCAGGCTTCGAGCCTATCCCACGAGAGCGCGTCGCGCGACGTGATCCTGTTCCTGCTGGTGCTGTTCCTGTGGTGGCGGGGGCTGGTCCTGGCACAGCGCCGCATTGATGGCCAGTCGGTCGCCTTTCGCTTTCGCCTCGGGCTGGTGATGCTGGCCATCACCACGGCGATGGGCGGGTTCATCCTGCCCGGGCCGGTCCACCATTTCGTGTTCCTGTACTTTTTCGCCAGCCTGCTGGGGGTGGCGCTGGCGCGGGCCGAGGAGGTGGGGCAGCAGTACGGCGGCAGCCAGTCGCCCTTTGGCCTGGCCTGGCTGGGGATGCTCGTGGCCGTCACGCTGCTCGTGCTTGCGCTGTCCGCAGGCGTGGCCGCGCTGCTGACCGGCGAGAATCTCACTCTGTTCCTCCGGCCCGTCCTGCTGGCCCTGCAGATCGTGCTTTTCGGGGTGGTCTACGTGGCCGGGCTGGCCGCGCAGGTCCTGGTGACCGCCCTCCAGTTCGTCGTCGGCGAGATCCACCTGGAGGGGTTTCGTCGCCAGCTCTCGCAGTTCATCCCTGAATCGTTCGAGCCGCGACCAGCGCTAGCGGCTGCGTTCACGACCGAGCAATTGGTGCTGCTCAGGACCGTCGGCGCGATCGCGGGCGTGCTGGTGCTCGTCGTCGCGATCGCGCTCTCGCTGCGCGGGCTGCGGGCGCTGGCCGGGCGACGGCGCAGGGATGAGCGGGAGTCGGTGTGGGAAGGGACGCACGTGCGGCGTGGCCTGCGGGACCTGCTGCGGCGCGGGCGCGACCGTCTTGACGCGGCCGCCGCTGCGCTGAGCAGCTCCGTGCTTGGCCGCTTTTTTGCCGCCCGCACCATCCGCCGCATCTATGCCCTCCTGTGCGCGCTGGCCGCCGAGCAGGGCTATCCCCGGCCCGAGCACCAGACCCCCTACGAGTACCTGCCCCTGCTCGAGCGCGCCTTTCCCGAGGATCGCGAGGGACTCGCCCGCATCACCGATGCCTACGTCGCCGTGCACTATGGGGAAGTGCCCGAGCGGCCGGAGGAGTTGGCGGCGGTGCGGGTGGCTTGGGAGGGGATTCGGGGTGGGGAGGGGTGAGGCAGAGTCCTTGCATTCGGTGTGGGTTCTGGTAGGGCCGCTGGCGCACTCTGACCCCACACGTGGCAGTAAGACAGCGCCAAGTCTCAGCGATCAGTAGTTGGTATCATGAGCACCCTTCCCCAAGGTGGTAGATATCGACTAAGGTGCATAGCAGTCTCCGGTCGAACCGCGATAACTGCCTGTGTGTCAGTTATGTGAATGAGAGGCACGATGGCAGAGTAGACAGAAGGCGAGACAGTTTCACTTACCATCGAGCCAATGACAAGCACCGGCAGGCCAGGTTCCAGTGAAGAGACAATCGACGGCTCGGCGGGTAGAGGGATAGCCAGGATGATCGTATCATTCAAGTCCACCGTGGCAGGAAATATGACCACAGACTCCGTAGGCACAGCCTCTCCCTCGTGTATCGCCTGCAAGGTAATGGCCTGGTCAACCAAAGACGCAGTGTCAGTGAGCACAGTGCCATCCACGGAGGTTCCGACCTGATCGAGGACCACATCTCCCGCACGTATTCTTTGATAGGGCTTCAAGTCAATGTAGGCCACCACCACGTTGCCATCTGGGGGCAAGGCTGCTCTGAGGTGGATCATCAGGAAAGACAAGCCACCCAAAAGAAGTCCGAACAGGGCAGTCGAGAACAGTGTCAGCAGGATGCGCCCTATCAGCCGGTCGCCGAACGGTGGAGGCGTGACAGAGGGTTCTTCTTGGAACTCCTGTGTTGTCCTGGTGTCTTCACTCACTTCCCATCCTCCTCCGATGGTGCTCCCAGTTTGACATACAGCATGTGCTCATCGCGCTTTGGACCGCCAGTTGTAGGCTTTTTGCCCTCGTAGTACCATGCCGTTTTCCCCTCGGCGGCATCGAAGGGAGGGGAGTGGAAATACCACCACTGCATCAGTTGAGGCCAGAGTTTCCATTCCTCCAGGGGTGACGACGGTAGGGGTACCAGAAGAGCCTTCAATAACTCGTTCCGGTACAGATCGAAAGCCGTACGGATTAACATGCCGTACTCGATGGCACGATGGACGGCGCTCTCGTAGCACCAGTTGCAGAGAATGAGGCCACCAGCGACGGTGCCCAAGAAGAGCCACCACTGGCTGGCCACGAAGAAAAGCACGGTACCGCCAGTGACTGCGAACAGAAATGAGAGCGCGGCACAGAAGAGCATGGCCGTAAGCGGTGTGCTTGATTGTTCCAATCGGGCCTGGAACTCGACGGGCAACAGTTGCACCAGACGCGGCCAGACCGTTGGGGCGTCGAAGTTGTAGACAATCTGGCTGTACTCTTCCGCCGCCCTGATTACATTGCCCAAACGAGTAGGCATCAACCGGGCAGGAGCTTGGGGAAAGGTGCGATAGAGTTCCGCATATAGGCGATCATACTCTGCATGTACTCGTTCCTTTTCCTGATTACACTGCTCGGCGAAGGTACGCACAAGCTCCCTCTCCGTGTCTTTCCAAATGGCTTGGTGCGAGGGGTCCCGTTCGAACTCCCCTCGAATATCAGCCCTCAGGGACTGTAGCTGGTGGAAAAGCGTAACCAATTCGCCTGCTCGCCGTTCCTCTTTCTCCCTTGGGATCCGGCCGAGATCTGTACGAAACTGCTCTACACGTTCCTGCAAATCGGTCTTACTGGAAGCCAGAGTTCGATGGGGAGTGGGCTCGTGCTCAACCCACTCTAGCGCCCGCTTGATATTCCATTCCTGGGTGGACGCAAGATCCAGGCGATCCTTCAGATGCTGCCATCGACGCCTTTGCACGCCCACGGGAATGCGCCCCAGTCCCTGTGCCCACTCCGGCCAATACCCCTCGTAGAAGCGGATCATCGTGCCCAATAGGTTATCGCACACGTACGCGAAGAAGGTAATCAGTACCAATCCGCCGACACTTAGCCAGACCTGTGTCAGCGGGGGCAGTGCGCTCCAGGCATTCACGGTCGCCTGAGGACCGACCGCAACAGTAGCTACGATTGCTCCTGCAGCGCCGAAGAGGAAGCTCGGGAACCAGACACTGAAAAGAAATCTCTTGTCAAGGTAACCGCTGACCTTTTCGAGGAACACGCTTAACATAAGTCTCCTCCTATTCCGCTCCAGAAGGTTCGCGTTTCTCGACGAGATGCCCCCAGCGATCGCGCATCTTACCCTCTGCGTCAGGGCGGACTGCGTGGGGGCCGTAGCAGCGATGTTCCACCGGGCAATAGTAGAAAACGTGCTCGACTTCGGGGTCGCCCCATAGGAGCGCGTGAGCTGCCCGGAAGACTTGTGCCGTCGTGTCAGGCGGTGGAAGAAAGTCAAGAACGATCGTACGACTGAGAACACCGATTGGTCCCCCCGTTTCATCGGCGACCACCAGTAGCCAATCTGCATCGGTCTCCTGCTGGACAAAGAAGTCCAAAGCAGCCACCTGAGTACGGCCTGTGATCTCCGGGGGCAGCGACAGGCGCCCCAAGTTGTCACCCAATGGTCCACTCCAAGAGCGCGGAAGAATTCGACCTCGCAACATTCCGACGGTAGTCACTGCGATGACCTCGGCAGCGTCGAAGATCATGGCAGGCTTCTCACCAGGCGCATCGTAGAGTCCTTTTTCCATCGCATCTTGTAAGCTGTCCTGTGTTGATAGGTGAAGTGCCTCCTCGATGGGAATCTTAACTTCGTCTACTAGCGTCTTAGGTGCCCTGTCTGCGTTCATCCTGCTTTCCTCCTTGGCGTCTGTGCATTACCATTGACGTAAATCAAACACTCTGTCACAGTTTACCGTCCTTCTGAATAGGCTGACGGCGAAGATCCAACCCTCGCCGCCAGCGCGGCGACGGGCGGACCAGTTCGCTATTTGAGCCTCGAATCAGTAGCACGGGTATGGCCCAAGTCGGTGGGGCAACGCTCTCTCGCGCGCGATAAATCGCTTGCCGCCCTCTGCTCACAGCGTCGTCCACTGAGCCCGTGTCAACAAGTGCATCATAGAAACTCCGAACGAACGACAGAGCATCGTCATTGGGGATCTCGTGCTGCATGGCCAGCACGAGCGGGACACCCTTGTTGGCCAGCATGGACGCCAGACTTGGAATGCCCGCCCGGAAACCGCTGCCAGCCGTCTCACACGCATTGAGAAAGACCATGGTCAAGGCGGACCCAGAAATCACCGGGGCCAGATCGAGGACGCCCAATTGTGCCTGGTGCCCCCTCTCATCCTCTAGGATCAGGCCGCTCCTATCCGCGTGCCCTGCGAAGTGCAGAATCTGGTAGGCATTGGCCTGGAGTTCCGCAAGCAACGCTTTCGGGGTAGCATGCTCGATCACGCGCATCTCAACCTGGCGCAAGCGGCCGGACATCTCCCTCAGTACCTCGACTTCCCGTTCGATCATTGGTATGGGAAGCTCCTGCGGTGAAGCTATGGCTGCCAGCACATTCAGGCGACGGGATGGTTTCCATTCGGGCAGCGGCTCAGCACTCTTAGTCCGACGGGTGATCGAGTACTTCCTGGTCAGCGCCAGGGGCTGCTCTACATGCGGGTCACAGAGCACTTCCCAGGGCAGCTCTGCCAACTCACCTGCCGGGCATAGACGCAGTCGCAGAGTTGTCTTCCGGGCATGCCCCCTTGAGGTGGCGTAGATACTCTGAATAGCGCTAGCCCCAAAGATGAACTCGAACAGATCTTTGCCTGTGGCGTACACCTCCTCTCTGCGGGTTGGACCGGCAAAGAATTCCCCTCTGCTCTCCTTGAGCTCGAGAAACGACCCGGGCAGACTGACGATGACTTGATCCTCCCGTTTTTCTGGACCTCGAACTTGAATTCGATAGTTGTCGGCCTGAGCGGTGGCTGTGATTTCAACTTCCAATTCCACAGGCTTTGGCGGCCTTTTCAGCCGCAAATATAGGAGAAGGGCCAGAATCGCAAGTACAACTACCAGAGCAACGGTGGGTAGTGCCATTTTGATGAGAGAACCGGCCGGGATCTGCTCCCAGAGAGAGGGTAATGCAATCCTCGTCGAGTAGACGCCACTATTGGCCGTTCCCGCGTAGAGAACTTCCCTGTCTTGGGAATCCGGGACGGCGACTGTGATTCCTGCATTGACGGTAGAGGTGCTCACTTTCCATCCTGCCCTCTGGAATATAAGGGTTGCGGACGACAGTGGAGGAATTCTTTGCCGGATACGCTCATCTTCCTGAGTTGTCCTGACCAAGAGGAATCCATCGGCTTGATAGGGATAGCTCCAGATGCTTATCTGTTCGTTGGGCTCACTCTCGATTTCGGCCTGCTGCCAGCCCACACTTGAGGTGCGGTAATATAGGCTGCCGTCTCGGGTTTGGGCAAACAGTGTCCACGGCGCACTTCCCAGGAAGAACCTTTGCAGCGCTGTTGAGCTGGTAAGGGCTAGCCGATTGATCTGTTTCGGCGCCTGTTCATCTCGTGACCAACTCCTGCCGCCGTCCTGACTGACATAGAGTTCCCCTCCTGTTGCAGTAGCGAAGAGCGTTTTGGTCCGGGGCTCCCATAGGAGATTGTCGACTTCCTGTGCAAGCTGCAGCGGAGCAGTTCGTTCCCATATGCTTTGGTCGTTCAGTCTGTACAGGCCATCGTCCGTCCCGGCCAGGAAGATTTGCTCTGACCCGAACTCGAAAAGGACGAGCGAGCGCACCTGCCAGGCGCTGCGGGGCAGGCCGTCGCGTAGCAGGTTCCACCCATCGGGGTCTGTTCTATGAACATAAACGCCGTTGCCATTCGTACCTGCACAGATTGCATCCTGCTGATTGTCTGCTACGAGCACGTTGACAAAACGCGCCTGCCGCGGCAATCCCCGACCGAATCTCTGCCATTCGCCGTCGGAGGTCCGGCGAAATACTCCGCAGCACGCTGTGCCAACGTACAGGTCACCGCCTCCTGGGAGCAACGACTGTACCGTGAGGATAGGAGAATCTAGTACGCGAGCTGGAATCCACCCACCACTTGAATCACGAAACAGAATGCCGTCCCCGTCGGTACCCACCACGAGCCGCCCTTCATCTGTCTGGAGCAGCGACAGAACCGGTACACCGATCTGATCTTCTAGTTCCCAGGTAAGGCCCCCGTCCAGGCTGACGTGGAGGCCTCCACTTCCGTACGTGACGGCATAGATCATTCCCGGCGTCACGGCCGAGAAGATCAGATCTTCGACGACGGAATCAAAGACCTGTGTGCTTTTTTGCCACGTCTCTCCGCCGTCCGCACTTGCATAAATGTGCCTTTCCCAATCACTCACAACGAGATGGTCAAGGTTCTCAGGATCGACAGCCATCGCAACGATCAGGATATCCCGGTCAATCCCTTGCGTCGAATGGTACCAGTTCTCACCCCCATCTGTGCTGCGAAAGAAGCCGCCCTGTGTGCCCACGTATAGGTGGGGAGTGATTTCGCTGCTGGCAAAGAGAGTCTGTACCTGTTCAGCCGGACTGGTTCCCCACTCGTCAAGGCGCTTCCACCTGTCGCTCGGATATGCTGGCCTTGTCAACACGTATATTCCTGACTGAGTGCCAACGTACAAGAACTGATCGTTATCTCCGCCTACTGCGACTTCGGTGGCGGTGAAGCTCTCCGCGCTCAGCCCTCGTCGCAGGCCCATCCACGTTCCGTCAGGCATGTGAGCGCACACACCCTGGCCCAGGGTGGCCACAAAGATCTGACCATCACAAGACGCGCAGATGGATTCTATGTCGAGCGCGTAGTCTGGCTCGCCCACACCGGTACTGTCACTACGCGGAAATGGCTGGCTGTCAAGCAGGTGCCAACTCTCTCCCCCATCGGTGCTCCTCAATACCCCTCCATTAAGCATGCCTGCGTAGAGGATTCTTGGATTAGTTGGGTCCTTCGCCAGCGCGGCAACGAAACTGGCTTTCGGGCCATCCAGGCTTCGCCAATCAGCTTTCTGGATTGCCGGATTGGCACAGCTGCTTAGTCCAAGGATCATAAGACAGGCTAAGCACCATCGCCAGGTATTGCCCACTGCGACAAGGGATGTTACGGCGCGGAACGTCCCTTGGAGAGCGTTCTTCATCATCTCCTCCTTTCGAGCTCCACAGATGTGACGAGTAGGGAGAAGGTGCGGAATGGATGCTTCTCGGCAAAATGCCAAGGGCACAAGTAACCGGCTTTTGCTACGAATTGTACAGGCTAGCCCACCTGCCGATGAATCATCAGGCTCGGAGATCACCCCAGGCAAGGCCCGTTTTCCTGTAGGAGCGGTTCCCGAACCGTTCCTACAAGCTCGATGATTTCATCGCCGAGAGGTAATGGATTCATCTACCGGTGGACCGGCGGCAGGGTGTCTCCGCCTTGTTGTGCAGAACCGATCTCTGGGATGTTCTTTCTGACATTTTGTAGTTCAATTCAATGCGAGCTGGCCTAGCCTTGAGTAGCTCCTAGTCTCCCCTAGTCGCCTTGCCTCGCAGATAGAGCGCCAGGACCAGCAGGCATAGACCTGCGATAGCTACCAACAGAATCTGTAGGGATAGTGCAATGGGCAGTCCGGCTGACGGAACCGGTTTCTCACCGGCGTAAGTGTCGCGGTATTCGTACTCCAAGGTGTCAGGATTCCATTCGTGAACCTCAAAGGTGCGACCCTCACAGATCTGTGCATACCCGGCTTCTCTGGCTTCCTCTAATGTGTTGAAAGGGCATTCCTCAGACCCGTCCTCGCATCCCGGATTATCATCGAGGCGGACGTAGTAAATGGGGGGTGGTTCATTGTCTTGAGCGGACGCGGGTATTACACTCAGCAGCATAAGAAGCGCGACGAACACACTGTAGATGATCCTTTTTGTCATTTTCTGTCCTCCTTCTTATCTGATTTGCAGTCCTGGCTGCCACTGCAACGCATCGGATTCTCTAGGGGCCATCATCCATTGGTGCTTCCTCTGGGGTGTCATTGGCTCCTCCACCAAGCATGATATCCACCCTTTCCACCAGGTCCCCGGGAGGATGGAGCGCGAGGACTTGGGCTAGCGCAGTCTCGGCTCCAGCTTCATCTCCTATCCTTGACAGAGTCCACCCTAGATAGAACTGAGCTGTCACAGAGTCTGGCTCGAGATGCGTCGCTCGCTGCAACGCACGAGTTGCTCCTTGCAGATCGCCAATTTCCGCGTGCACAAGCCCTAACCCAGTGTAGGCAGCGGCACAGGTCGCATCTTGTTCTAACACCCGCTCAAAGGCCGCTCCAGCCTCCACCAGATTGCCTTGACTCAGATAATGCATGCCCAGATGGTACCTGGCGATGGCGAGATCAGGATCAATGCGCAGTGCTTCTTTGAAAGCACGCACCGCTTCGCGCTGCTGACCAAGCTGTTGATAGACGATCCCCAGGTTCTGGTGGGTTACAGCGACATCAGGTTCTATTCGTGCACTCAACTGGAGCGCTTGCAGAGCCAACGCAGGATCGTCCTGCCTGAGCAGCATGAGTCCCAGATTGTTTGCTCCCGCTCCATTCTCGCTCGCCACTTCCGCGTAGCGCAGCATCGCGCCGTCGAAGTCTCCAGACCCTGCGGCTAAGTTGCCAAACGCGACCATTCCAAAGGGATGATCTGGCATCAGGTGGAGAACATCAGACAACTGACGCGCCTGCCTTTCCTGCGAAAGGTAGGCCTGTTGCACTGTTCTCAAACATTTCCAATCTGCACGCAATATCCTACCAGGTTGAGTGAACAGCAAAAAGCTTGTAAACAGAACTAAGGAGAGGGACATCCCTGCCCCAACGGGGTACTTGATTACCTTCGAACTGAGAAGTCGTAGGCCCTCCGTGGTTTTCCGTGTCAACGTCCCAAGAACGTTTTCCAGCACTGAGGAAACAGATGAGAACCTAGCGGATGTGGCCAGCCTCCTGGAAACTGGGGTGGTCCTTAGATCCCGCTGCCACAGAAGCAGAACCTCGGCACTCCTGCTGTGTGCGGTCAAGCACGTTCTTGTCGCTCTACTCCGACCGATGACCAGTGCTTCCCCTGCCCACTGCCCAGCGGCCAACTCAGATCGCAAGATGTGCTTGTCGCTTAGGCAGGCTTCAGCTTTGACCCTACCCTTTGTTACAATGCACAGAACATTGGCATAACTGCCTCGCAAGTCGAGGGTCTGTCCACCGGTGAGGCGCCGGCTGACCAGTTTGTCGGCAACCGCACCTAGCTCATCGCGCGACAGGTGCCCGAAAAGCGGAATCAGACGCAAATAGGGCCGTAAGCTCGCACGGGTCATTATGTGTTCCGTCCACCAGCCAAGAAAGCGTGGTATAATAGGTCTACATCAACGGTGGAGTACTTGCAGGTATATGCTCAGGGAAAGAATACCCGTAATCATCCTATCCGCGCTAGGAGTGGGCCTGCTTCTCCTGGCGCTCATGCTCTGGTCTCAAACTTGGCTAGCAGACTGCCTAGAAACCGAGCAGACCAATCTCTATCTGGCATATGAATGGGTTCCGGACCCTACCATTGTTCCTGCCACTTCCACTCCTCTCCCTACACTGACCATCCCCCCTACGCCTACTGCAACGCCCTTCCCCACGCCAACGCCTCAGCCACAGCCTCCGACTCGCCTTGTCGTTGCCGGGATAGGCATCAACAGCGCGGTACACCAGATCGGCGTCAGTGTCAGTGGCGATCCTCTCAATCCTAGCGTCACCTGGCCAGAACTCGGAGCCGGTGTTGGCCACGACAGAGCCTCAGTGAACCCCGGTGAGTCAGGAAATATCTTACTGTTTGGTCATAACAATTACGCGGGACAGGTTTTCCGCCGCCTTAGTGAGCTAGAAGTAGGAGATGAAATCCATCTCTACACGCTTGATCAAGGCTTCTCCTACGTTGTGCGGGACGTAGATATCGTACGTGCCGTAGGTGCGACAGAGCAAGACAATAGAGCGCATGCCTTCTACCTGGGGCCAAAATCTGAAGAGACATTGACCTTGGTCTCCTGTTGGCCGTACACCACCTACACCCATCGTGTGTACGTGGTCGCCAAGCCCATTGGCATCACGAATCAGTAGCCAGCGTATTCGTGTGCACAATGCAAACTTGCCTGATACCACGTACCCTTCCTCAGTTCTTGCTCATCCACAGCACCATCCTCCTATCCCCAATGCTCTCGCTGCCGCTTAGCATCTCCTCGCTGTTCTACTCCAAACCTCGCCAGATACGCCGGCTCCACTGCCCGAAATGCCTTCCCGTGCTGCGGATACTTCAAGTGCAACAACTCGTGTACGATCACCCGCGCCCGGAAGGCGGCTGGCTGATCCAACAAGTCCCGGTTGATCGTCAGCCGGCCCGCGTTCGAACAACTCCCCCATTTGCCCTTCATCTCCCGCATCGTCACCAGCACCGGCTCGACCCCGATCCGCTTCGCCCAGGTCGCCCTCTTCCTGTTGAACAGCTCCACAGGCCCGCGGGTTTTTGCAGGCGGCTTCTCAGAGCCAGTTTTCGAGCGTGGTGATGTCCAGGGTGCGGTTATTCATCACTGATGTATCCTGTCACAGTTCGGTGTGCCCTTCCGAACGAAAACGCCCGCCCAACCGTCGATCGTGCCTTGACGGTGGGCGGGTTGCTTGCTGCAATGTCCCTTTCTGTGGGCAATCCCACCGCCCCGGCCACAGCCTCGAGATCTCTATCTTTCCCTGATCCAACTCACTCCGCTTGCTCAGACCCTTCTGGGGGTGTGAAGCTGATTTCCAGAGGAATGGAAGCAACCTGGTGCCATCCGGTTTCGCTCTCTTCCTGGAGTTCCACACGGAAAGCGTGGCGTCCTGCTTCTTCTATGTGCAGTGGTTGGATACGTCCACGGCTTCTGTATCGTCTATGCTCGGACAGATCAACATTGTACTCAAAAGGGCTGTCGGTGGCTACACCGGAAGGCGACAGGAAGGTCACTCGTGCGAGTCCTCCGGCTGGCACCTCAACTTTGGCCCTTGCCCACAAGGTCACGATATCGAGCGACATGGGGATCACCACGTGGCCGGGTTCTCCCGAGATATTCAGTTGCTCCACCACATTCTGGAGGCTCACATTGTTCGAGTCCTGATCAATGACAGCACGCGAGCAAACCACGGTCCATACGTGGTCTATCATGTGGCAACCCTCTCCAGAACCGGGGCGTTCAGGGTATCAGCGGCCTCGTCACCGACGTCGACATCGTCTAGTGGCAATGGCCAATTGCGTACCTGGATCGATCCTTCGCTGTTCGATGGTGCGGCAACGACGTCAGGTGAGTGCCCAGCCACCGGTGCTTCCTCCCGCGGTGTGATCCGCACCGCCAACTGCCCGTCCAGTGCCTCCACCACGCGCCGTAGAAAAGAAAGCCTTGGCTCGGTCTGCCCGCTCTCCAGCCGCGAAATACTGGACTGTTTGGTCCCTACCAGTTCAGCCAACTGCTCTTGAGTTAGACCTCGCATGACGCGCAGCCGGGTTACCTGGTAAGCGGATTCAGAAGCCTCCCACTCGGCTCGAAACCCAGGATCGGCCAACCGTTCCTTCAGCCAGTCTGCAAATCGGATATTGGACCTATTACTCATCTTTCTCTCTCCAAAAGCTCAACCATACGACGCTGAGCGGTGCCAATGTGTTTTCTCGGCGTTTTCCGCGACGTTTTGCGGAATGCGTGCAGAATCACAAATCGCCGTCCTGTATACGCAAAGTAGAACAGTCGAACACCTCGGGGTCTGAGTTCCCAGAGTTTGCCTTCGATGTGAGCTACGTACGGGGAGCCCAGCTTCACCCCGAATTCCTCCAACAGGGACAGCGTGCGAGCTATCGCTACCTGGTCCTTGGCAGGTAGCCCGTTGATGAACTTTTCCACCGGGCTTTTGCCGTGAGCATCAGTGTAGTATTCGATCGTCCATGATGCGGAGGGCTGTGTATCCATCTGACTTGTTCATATTATAACTCTATTGTTATATACCGTCAAGCTTCTCGCCTCTGCCGGTGCAGGGGTCAAATGCCCACCCGAGGTCGCCCCAACTGTTCGCAACTCGGAGTGGTCGTCTCGGGTTATCCACGTGCCTGGAGCCCTGGCGGTCAGGCGGTCCATGCGCTGGACGCTTGCCCCCCCCGCCAAGTTGGAGTACAATCCAGCCGCATGCGTGCGACAGATATAACTGTCGCATGGCGCTTGCGAAACGCACCGTTTGTGATATAGTCCAATGGTGTCTGCAAAATCCTGATCTGCAACTGAGGGCGGGCAAAGCAATACGAAAAGGAGGCACGGTGCATGGCAAAGTCGCGCAG
>Ga0180431_10006912_pt1 | contig 13371 bp, 14 predicted proteins | sample SS_ome_11_FD_132459 | JGI IMG/M metagenome (GOLD analysis project Ga0180431, IMG submission 132459) | Hypersaline lake sediment archaeal communities from the Salton Sea, California, USA - SS_1_MS_1 metaG | ecosystem: Environmental > Aquatic > Non-marine Saline and Alkaline > Hypersaline >... | reverse complement strand
TCAGTCGGTAGAGCACGGCCCTGAAAAGGCCGGTGTCCCCAGTTCGAATCTGGGCCTCGGCACTCTTGTGTCCTCTCTCCTCGCGGAGAAGACATCTGTCCAGCCGTACCGATCCTCCCCATGTGGCTTTCGCAGTCATCACCCAGCGCAATAAGCTTCAGCACGCGATTCCGCGTTCGCATGACCACCATCACGTTGTGGAGAACTCTGTGGAGAACCCCTCCAATGGGGCACGAAAAGGGGCGTTCGTTGTGGATAAGTCCGATTCCGGAACTCGGAATCCTCGCCGCGACTTCGAAGGCGCCGCAGGGGACGGCCTCTCAACAGCCTTTCCACAACGTTCCTTCCATCGATTCTGCCCTTGGACAGAGCCGTTTGTCGCTTTTCCACAGCGGCGGATCGTCGCTACTCAGGTGCTCGCGACCGACGCTCTTCGGCAGCGCGTAGCCCGCGGCTCCGGACATATGTCCCTTGCGGCAGGCCCTCCGATGTCTGCTCGCCCGCGAAACGGCTTCTCGCGGGCGGTCCCTTCGTCGCTGGTGCGAGCCCCTCTCGAATCGAGCGCTTGATCCCGAGCCAACCTCTTCGCTACGCTATGCGGCCGAACTCGAGGGAGATGGGAATGAGCTCTAGTCCAGTCACCGTATGGGATTCCGTCCTCTCTTCGCTGCGCAACACGATCCCGGACTCCAGCTATCTGACATGGTTGGCGAGCGTCCGCCCCATCGCGCTCGAGGAGGGCACGCTGACGATCGGGGTGCCGGATTCGTTCACCAAGAGCGGAATTGAAAGCCGGTATCGAACCGAAATCGAGCGGCTCGCCTCGGACGCGTTCGACCAGGCGGTCTCCCTGGAAGTCGCGGTTCTCCCGCAGGATCCTCCCGCCGCTCGAACCTCCGCAACGGTGACCGTACTCCCGCGAGGCGGGTTTCCTCTCAGCGCTGACTACACGTTTGATTCGTTCGTCCGTGGGAAGAACAACCACCTTGCACACGCTGCCTCCGAAGCGGTCGCGCGCGCTGTAGTCACCGCCGAGGAGAAGACCTACAACCCTCTCTTCATCTACGGAAACGTCGGCCTCGGAAAGACGCATCTTCTCCAGGCAATCGGCAACGAGGTCGTCCGGACGGACCGCCGAAGAGCCGTCGTCTACACAACGTCGGAGCGATTCGCGATCGAGCTGATCAACGCCATTCGGAGCAACTCGACCGGGGCCTTCCGTGAGAAGTACCGCGGGATCGACCTCCTCCTCATCGACGACGTCCACTTCCTGCAAGGGAAGGAGGCAACGCAGGAGGAGCTCTTCCACACGTTCAACGAACTCTACGGCGCCGCGAAGCAGATCGTCCTATCGAGCGACCGGCCGCCCGAGGAGCTGTCCGGCCTGCAGGAGCGCCTCGTTTCGCGCTTCCGCTGGGGTCTGGTCACCGACATTCAAGCGCCCGACCTCGAAACGCGGATCGCGATCCTCCGCGAGAAGGCGATCGCCCGCAGCCTCTCTGTCGACGACGCCGTCCTTGAGCTGATCGCTCGTCGCATTTCGTCGAACGTCCGCGCTCTCGAGGGGGCCCTCGTCAAGGCGCTTGCATGCGCACAACTTCAGGGTGAACGGCTCACCCCGCAGCGCTTAGAGACGATGCTCCCGAAGGAAGGCCAGCGGCCCCGGTTGACCATCGGACACATCAAGGAAGAGGTCGCCACACTCTACAACCTGAAGAGCCGCGACTTGGAGAGCTCGAGTCGGAAAAAGGAGATCTCGCAGGCACGCCACATCGCGATCTTCCTCTCCCGCGAGATGACCGATCACTCCTTCCCCGCGATTGGCCGCGAATTCGGAAATCGAGACCACACGACGATCATGCACTCCTACGCCAAGGTCAGGACACAACTGGACGAAACTCCCCTTCTTCAAGCTGAGATCGGGGAGCTTCGCGAGTCCCTTGCCTCACGCTTCGCTCTTCATCGATAGTCTCAGCTTCCCGGCGAGCCGTTCCGAGTCGAATCACCATGTGCACAACAACGCGAGATTTCTGGGGAAACTGAAGCACGGCTTGAGGAGAGTACCTGAGGAGAGGCATCGTCCGTCTTCTCCCCAGCGATTCTCCCCAGCAAGGCGGTCCTTTTCCTCGGCGAGTCCCCCAGGGACTTCTCGCGAATCTGCCCTGCGCGTCGAGGATTCGACGTTTCTCCACAAACCGGCACCCGCCTACTACTACAACAAGACACGAGAGCATTCGATCAATTGCCTACATGGTTCCCCGGGCTTGAAGTCGTTGTGCAACTCACCCGAATCCCCTTCTCTCAGCAATTGATGAGTAACAGAAAGCGCCTTAGAATGGGCGCCTCATGAACACGCTTCGTAGTACGACGATTCTTGCCGTGCACTCCACCAAGGAGGCCCGTGCCGTTATCGCAAGTGACGGACAGGCCACCCTTGACACGACCGTGATCAAGAAGACGACGAAGAAGGTCTACCGATTGCACAACGACCGTGTTCTCGTAGGGTTTGCCGGAGCAACCGCAGACTGCCTCGCACTTCTCGAGAAATTCGAAGGGAAACTGAAGAAGTACGAAGGGCAGCTTCACAGAGCGGCCGTCGAGCTGACGAAGGAATGGCGGACCGACCGAATCCTCCGACATCTGGAGGCGGTTCTCGTTGCGGTCAGTGAAGACGGTCTTCTGATGATCTCCGGGTCTGGTGACGTTCTGGAGCCAGACGACGGTGTCATCGGCGTCGGTTCAGGAGGGCCCTACGCTCTCGCTGCGGCGAAGGCGTTCCTCTCCGCAGCGGAACTCCCCGCGGTCGAGGTGGCGCGACGAGCACTCACGATTGCTGCTGAAATCGACATCTACACCAACGACGAGATCTCGGTCGAAGAGATTACGTGGTGAGAGAGAGGGACAGGATGGAGATCGTAGAGGTCGAGGACGATCGCCTCTCCGGGCTGACCCCACGGCAGATCGTCGAGGAGCTTGACAAGTACATCGTCGGGCAGAAGGAAGCGAAGCGCTCGGTCGCGATCGCGCTCAGAAACCGGATGCGTAGACAGGCCGTCAACGACGAGGAAATCCGCGACGAGATCAAGCCGAAGAACATCCTGATGATCGGTCCGACCGGCGTCGGGAAGACCGAAATCTCCCGGCGTCTGGCCCGCCTGACAACCTGTCCGTTCGTCAAAGTCGAGGCGACGAAGTTCACCGAGGTCGGATACGTTGGGCGGGACGTCGAGTCGATGATCCGCGACCTCGTGGACATCTCGATCGACATGATCCGCGAGGACGAGATCTTCCGCGTCGAAGAGGAGGCGGAAGACCTCGTGACCGAGCAGATACTCGACGCGCTTCTACCCCCGCCGCAACAGGACGACGAGCGCGAGGAGAGCCTCCGTCACACGCGAGAGAAGCTGCGCGCGAAGCTCGAGGCCGGAGAACTTGAGGAACGCTACGTCGAGATCACGGTGGAAGAGCAGATCACACCTCAGATCGACGTCTTCTCGCAAGACGGGATGGATCAGATGGGAATTGACATGGGCGACGTTCTCTCGGGGTTGATCCCGCCGTCGCGGAAGAAGCGGCGGATGCGAATCCGAGAGGCGAGGCCCCTCCTGTTCGAGCAGGTGGTCGACAGCCTGATCAACATGGACGAGGTCCGGCACATCGGCCTTCGCCAGGCGGAGGAGACGGGGATCATCTTCCTCGACGAGCTCGACAAGATCGCGGCCGGCGGACGTGAGGAGACCGGTGGCCCCGGCGTCTCGCGGCAGGGCGTGCAACGGGACCTCCTGCCGCTCCTCGAGGGGACCGCGGTGCGGACGCGGTACGGGGCGGTCAGCACCGAGGACATCCTGTTCATCGCGGCGGGCGCGTTCAACATGTCGAAGCCGTCGGACCTGATTCCGGAGTTGCAGGGGCGCCTCCCGATTCGCGTCGAGCTTGACAACCTGACCGCCGCTGACTTCCTGCGGATCCTTCGCGAGCCGAAGGACGCGCTGACCAAGCAGTACACGGCTCTTCTTGCGACGGAAGGCGTCAAGCTCGAGTTCTCCGACGAGGCGGTCGAGGCGATCGCGCGAATCGCTCACGAGCTGAATCAGACGACCGAGAACATCGGGGCACGCCGTCTGACGACCGTCATGGAGCGGCTGATGGAGGAGATCTCGTTCGACGCAGACGTCCGGAGCGGCGAGACGATCCGGATTGACGGCGCCTACGTGAACGAGCGGCTCGCCGACATCGTCGAGGACCCGGACCTTTCCCGCTACATCCTCTAGCGCCGGGAAGCGTTGTCCTGAAGCGCAGTTCCCGAGTAAGATGTCCGACTTCTTCGAATAGGGAGGTCGGCCGATGATCCAGGTTTCTTTGCCCGATGGGTCTGTGATGGAGGTCTCGCAGGGCACCTCGATCCTCGAGGTGGCTGAGCGGATCGGATCTCGCCTCGCCGAGGCCGCGCGATGCGCCCTCGTCGACGGTGAGTTGAAGGATCTGCGCGAGACGTTGCGCGAGGACTGCGCGTTGACGGTCGTGACAACCGGCGATGCGCGCGCGCTGGCGACGCTCCGCCACACGACGACGCACGTCATGGCCCAAGCGGTGAAGAGGCTGTTCCCGGCCGCCAAGCTCGGGATCGGACCGGCGATCGAGGACGGGTTCTACTACGATTTCGATCTCGAAGACGCGTTCAGCGAGGACGACCTCGAGCGGATCGCGGACGAGATGCGAAAGATCACTGACGGGAACCTTCCGATCGTGCGGAAGGAGCTCTCGAAGGCCGACGCGCGGGCGCTTCTCTCCAAACAGGGAGAGACCTACAAGCTCGAGCTCCTCGACGACTTGGAGGATGAGACGATCACCTTCTTCGAGCAGGGCGACTTCGTCGACCTCTGTCGCGGGCCGCATCTTCGTTCTACCGGACAGATCAACGCCGACGCCATCAAGCTCACCTCGATCGCAGGCGCGTACTGGCGCGGGGATGAGAGCCGGCCGATGCTTCAGCGGATCTACGGGACCGCCTGGGAGAAGAAGGCGGACCTCGAGGCGTATCTCTGGCGGCTCGACGAGGCGGCGAAGCGGGACCACCGGAAGCTCGGCAAGGACCTCGACCTGTTCAGCATTCAGGAGGCCGGCGGCGCGGGGCTGGTCTGCTGGCATCCGAAGGGAGCGCGACTGAAGCGGACGATCGAAGAGTTCTGGTACGCCGAGCACGACCGGGGCGGCTACGAGATCGTCTCCACGCCGCACATCGGGAAGGGATCGCTCTGGGCGATCAGCGGACACCTCGACTTCTACGCGAGAACATGTACTCGCCGATGGACATCGACGGCGTCGACTACTACGTCAAGCCGATGAACTGCCCGTATCAGATTCTGATCTACAATTCGCGTGTCCACTCGTACCGCGAGCTTCCGCTGCGCTGGGCCGAACTCGGGACTGTCTACCGCTACGAGCGGTCCGGCGTGTTGCACGGACTCCTTCGCGTCCGCGGATTCACGATCGACGACGCTCACATCATCTGTCGCTCGGATCAGATCCGCGACGAGCTCCGGCGCGTCTACGAGTTCAGTATGGATATGCTGACCGCGTTCGGCTTCGAGGAGTTCGCCATCTACCTCGCGACCCGTCCGCGCGAGGGGAAGGCGGTCGGTGAGCCGGAGCGCTGGGAACAGGCGACAGAAGCTCTTCGCGGAGCGCTCGACGCGCGCGGGCTCCCCTACGAAATCGACGAGGGAGGCGGCGCGTTCTACGGGCCGAAGATCGACATCAAGGTGAAAGACACCCTCGGGCGCCCCTGGCAGTGCTCAACGATCCAGTTTGACTTCAACCTCCCGGAACGCTTCGACATGACCTACACCGGCGAGGACGGCCTCGAGCACCAGCCGTACATGGTTCACCGGGCCCTTCTCGGAAGCATCGAGCGGTTCGTCGGGTGCTTGATCGAGCAGTACGCGGGCGCGTTCCCCGTTTGGCTCGCCCCGATTCAGGTGGTCCTGATCCCGATCGCCGATCGGCACGCCGGCTACGCAGAGTCGGTCGCAGAGACGTTGAAGGATGGCGGGATTCGTGTGACGGTCGACGCGTCGTCGGAGCGGATGAACGCCAAGATCCGGAACGCTCAGCTCCAGAAGATCCCGTATATGCTCGTCGTCGGCGATCGCGAGGAGGCGGCGGGGACGGCAGCGGTCCGCCTTCGCTCCGAGGAAGATCTCGGCGCGAAGCCGATCGACGAAATCGTCGCTACGCTTCGCCGGCTCATCGACGAGAAGTCCGTCGCGCTAACGTGAGGGGACTCGCGCGGGATTGGCGGATCCGGAAGGTGACGGAATGACCGAGTGGGGATTGATCCTTCGCGTTCTCGCCGCGGCGGGCCTCAGCGGCGTCATCGGATTCGAACGCGAGTACCACGGAAGGCCGGCCGGTCTTCGGACGCACGTTCTCGTTGGGATCGGTGCGGCGCTAGTGATGGCGAGCGGTGAAGCTGTAATCCAGTTGGTCGCGGCGCGGACCGGAGTCCAGATCGACCCCGGCCGGATCGCTGCCGGCGTGATTACCGGAATCGGCTTCCTCGGTGCAGGGACGATCATCCGGGTCGGGGATTGGATTCGAGGACTGACGACGGCGGCGTCGATCTGGTACGTCGCCGCGCTCGGGATCCTCGCCGGTCAAGGCCTGTACGTTCTCGCGCTCGGCGGAGCGGCAATCGGGCTGGCGGTTCTGACCGTACTCGACCGAGCGGAGGATCGCGTCCCGAGAACCACGTATCACGATCTCGTGCTGGAGGTGACGCCCGAGAATCGGGTCGCCGTGCGTCAGGCGATTGCCGAACTCTGTAAGCGTGAGAGGATCCGCCTCCAGCTTCGCGGGTGGGCGAGCGCCGGAGACGACGGGCCGGTCACGCTCGAGTTCCTGATCCGGCATCGGGGTTCGGTCGACCTCGGCGAGCTCGGCTCGCAGATCCAGTCTCTCCCGGGGATTGAGCGACTCTCGCTGGAATAGGCTGGGGTTGCGGTCAGACGGCGCGTCCGAGCTCGTCGACGCAATCGGTCCGCTCCCACGGCAGGTCGAGGTCATCGCGCCCGAAGTGGCCGTAGGCCGACAGCGGCGTGTAGATCGGCCGTTTGAGGTCGAGTCGATCGATGATTGCGCCGGGGCGGAAATCGAAGACCTGGAGCGTGGCCCGCCGAAGCGCGTCGTCGTTTCCGGCCTTGTTTCCCAGCGCTTTGACGCCGACTGCGAGCGGGGCGGCGCGTCCAATCGCGTAGGCGATCTGGATTTCCACTGCGTCGGCGAGCCCGGCGGCGACGAGGTTCTTTGCTGCGTACCGCGCCATGTAGCAGCCCGAGCGGTCGACTTTCGTCGGATCCTTCCCCGAGAAGGCGCCTCCCCCGTGTGAGCCGTACCCTCCGTAGGTGTCGACGATGATCTTCCGGCCGGTCATCCCGGCGTCGGAGGCCGGGCCGCCAATCACGAAGCGGCCCGAGGAGTTAATCAGAATCTCGGTCTGATCGTCGAGCCAATCTTCAAGGACGGGACGGATTACGTGCTCGACGATCCCCGCCTCGAGCTCGGCCTGCTCGGCAGCAGGCTCGTGCTGGGCGGCGACGAGGACGGTGGCGACGCGGACCGGCCGATCTCCTTCGTAGTCGACGGTCACCTGTGATTTGCCGTCCGGGCGAAGGAAAGGGAGCGTGCCGGCCTTACGCGCGGCGGCCATCCGTTGTGTCAAACGGTGCGCGAGGACGATCGGAAGAGGCATCAGGACGCCGGTGTCGCGGCAAGCGTAGCCGAACACGATTCCCTGGTCGCCGGCGCCGATCGTGTCGTACGGATCGGTCGAGGCGCCGCCGCGCGATTCGGCGGCGTGGTCGACGGCTCCGCGGATGTCGGGCGACTGCTCCTTGATGGCGGAGAGGACCGCGCAGTCCTCGAAGTGGAACCCGAGGCCCGGACGGTTGTAGCCGATTTCGGCGAGTGTGGAGCGGACGATATCAGGAACGTCGACGTACGTCGACGTCGTGATCTCTCCTCCGACGAGGACGAGGCCGGTCGTCAGGAACGTCTCGCACGCGACGTGCGCGTCCGGGTCATCGGTCAGGATTCGGTCGAGAACAGCGTCGGAGACGCGGTCGGCGATCTTGTCCGGATGCCCCTCGGTGACGGATTCCGACGTTCGGCAGGCTCTGTACATGATTCCCCCTTGAGATAAGCTCGAAGCGTAGCGGCGGCGGAAGGGGGACGCAAGGTGTGATGGGTCGCGCGCGGCGGCTAGAATCGCCCGCGCAAGGAGGAACGCAATGCCGCAGATCGAGCTGCCGTACGGGCGGGGCATCCTGACGGTTGACGTGCCGCCGCGGAACCTGCTCGGCATTCTCGAAGGAAAGCCGGCTCCGGTGGAGACGCTTTCCGCCCTGTTCGAGCGCGCGTGGGAGGCGCCATTCGGAATCGAGGATCCGGCAAGCGTCGTGAGCCCCGGCGAGTCGCTCGTCTTCGTCGTGAGCGATCAGACGCGGCCCACCCCGACGCGGGAGCTTCTCCCCCTGATCTGGAATCGGCTCCGATCGACGGTGTCCGCGGAAGACGTGACGATTCTCGTCGCGACGGGAACGCATCGTCCGCCGACGGACGAAGAAATCGACACGATGCTCGGGGATGCGTGCCGGCGATTTCGCGTCGTCGTCCACGATTGCGAGAAGGACTGTGTGCAGGTCGGAGAGAGCTCTTTCGGGAATCCGATTTTCCTCAATCGCATTGCTGTGGAGGCGGACCACGTCGTCTCGATCGGCCAGATCGGTATGCACTACTACGCCGGCTATTCGGGCGGACGGAAGAACATCCTCCCCGGTGTCGCGGGGGCGGAGACGATCGAGCGAAATCACGCAATGATTGACCGCGAGGCGAGCCGTCCTTGCGTGTACGACGGGAATCCGATCAGCGAGGAGATGGTCGAGGCAGCAAAGATGGTTCGCCACGATTTCATCGTCGACGTCGTGATCGGTCCCGATGGAGGGGTCGCAAAGGTCGTCGTCGGGGAGGCGGAAGCCGCGCACAAGGTTGGCCGCGCCTTCTGGGACGAACACCTTCAGGTTCCAGTCGACGAGCCGGCTGACTTGGTTATCGCGTCGGCCGGCGGTCACCCGAAGGACATCAACTTCTACCAAGCGCACAAGGGGCAATACAATGCCGGGCTGGTGACACGCGACGGCGGGATTCTCTACCTGGCGGCGGCCTGCCCGGACGAGATCGGACAGTCTGTCTTCGCCGACTGGGTCGAGCGAAGTCCGACGCCGGACGACGTCCTCCGGATCTACGAGCGGGAGGGCTTCCGGCTCGGCGGGCACAAGGCCGTCTACCTGGCGAAGGATCGGAAGCGGATCGATCTCGCCCTGCAGAGCGAGCTCGACGACGATCTCGTTCGGCGGTTCTTTATGATTCCGATGCACGATCCGACCGAGGCTCTCGAGCGCGCGAGGGCTCGATTCGGAGACGACTATCGGGTTCTCGTGATGCCTCACGCAGGCGCGACATTCCCGGTCCTCGCTCACCGGTGACGTGAAGCCGCTCGTCCGTCGGCTCTTGGTCGTCTCCTCGACACAGGACGAGGCACGGCGCCTCGTCGAAGGAGGGGAAGCCAGCGCCGGTCATGTGGTTGTGGCCGATCGGCAGACGGCCGGGCGGGGTCGATTCGGGCGGGCGTGGCTCTCTCCCACCGGAGGCCTCTACGCGACGTTCGTCCTCGAACCGCTCTCGATCCCATCGATCCGAGCAGGATTGGCCCTCGTCGAGACGCTTGCGCAACTGGGCCTCGCGACGACGCTGAAGTGGCCGAACGATGTGCTCGTCGATGGGAAGAAGCTCGCCGGGGTCCTGGTTGAGACGGCCGGCGAGCTCCTCCTGGTCGGGATCGGCGTCAATCTCACGACGACACCGCTCTCGACGGCGGCGGCAGCTTGCGATCACGGCGCCCCGATCGATGAAGACGCTTTCCTCTTCGAGGTCTGGGAACGATTCGAGCGAGATCGGCCGACTCGCGATGCGCTCGCCGCGTATCGGAGCGTCTGCGAGACCCTCGGCCGGCCGGTTCGCATCGTCCTTGGGGAAGGGCGCGCGCCGATCGAGGGGGTGGCGGAAGACGTCGACGAGGACGGTTGCCTGATCGTCTCGACGCGGGCGGGACGCCGGTCGATCTTCTCCGGCGAGTGCCTTCACCTCGGCCCGCCGAGAGCGAATGCATTTGACGGTCCGTCGGAAGGAGGCTAGCCTTCGCGATCGGAAGGGGTGAGATGGATGGGGCTCATCGACGAAGCGATCGCGCTCGAGGAGAGGGCCGAGATCGTCTACCGATCGGCGGCCGAGACGACGACCGACGCGAGCGCGTCGAAGATCCTGGCCCTTCTCGCCGACGAAGAGGCGAAGCACGCGAATGCTCTCCGCGTCATGGACGTCGGGTCGGTCGGCTCGTCCGACAGCCTGATCCAGGCGGCGAAGGACTGGATCGGTGGGGTCATCGAAGGCTCGTCTGCTGCGATCTCGTCCGACGCCGGCCTGCGGAACGTCCTGCAACGCGCGATGGAGATCGAGCGAGCGACGGAGACGTTCTACCGAGAGCGCGGAGAAGCGGCGGCAGATCCGGCGATCGGCGACCTTTTCGCGCGGCTCGCCGCGATCGAGAAGACGCACTTCCTCTTCGTCAGCTCTCTTGCCGAGTACTTCGACCGACCGACCGAGTGGGTCGAGTCGGCCGAGTTCGGCTTGAGGGCCGAGTACTGAGCCCGTCGGTTCGGCGGGCGGAAAGGCGGGGAAGGGTCGTGCAGAGGCGCTGCGGTGTCGGAGTCCTTCTGTCCCTGTTGGCGATGGGCCTCGGGTCGGTGGCGTCGGCGGAGCCGCTTCACGTCGTGGCGACGACGACACTCGTCGGCGACGTCGTCCGCTCGATCGCGGGCGCCCTCGTCCGCCTCGACGTGCTCTTCCCAGTCGGCGCAGACCCGCACGCCTTCCAGCCGACGCCTCGTGATGCGGTCGCCGTTGCGGGGGCTGAGATTGTCTTCATCTCCGGCGGCGGTCTCGAGGCGAGCATCGCCGATCTCCTCGCGAACGCGGCCGGTTCGGTCGTCGACCTTTTCGAGGAGCTGCACGCCGTCGGCCTCGTGCTGGACGGCGCCGAGACGGACGAGGACGGAGCGCACGACCACGATCACGACGGAGCCGATCCGCACGTCTGGCTCGATCCGAATCTCGTGGCGATTTGGGTCGACGCCATCGAAGCGGCGCTGGCCGAACGGGATCCGGCGAACGCAACCGCGTACGCTGCTGCCGCGAGCGAGTATCGTGCGGCGCTCGCCGAGCTCGACGTGTGGATCCGGGATCGTGTGGACGTTCTCCCTCCCGAGCGACGGCGACTTGTCACCGACCACATGGCGTTCGGCTATTTCGCCGCGCGCTACGGGTTCGAACAGGTCGGATCGGTCTTCCCTGGATTCAGCACGCTCGCCGAACCGTCGGCGCGGGAGATGGCTGATCTCGTCGAGACGATTCGGTCCCTCGACGTGTCGGCGATCTTCGTCGGAGCCGCGGTGAATCCGACGCTCGCCGAGGCGATCGCTCTCGATGCCGGGGCGGTAGTTGTGCGCCTCTACACGGGCTCGCTGAGCGACGCGGCTGGCCCTGCCGCTGACTACTTCTCGCTGATTCGGTACGACGTCGAGGCGATCGTGGAAGCCCTGTCCACGCGGGGCGAGCAGGAGTAGCTTACACAACGGTCGCCCGGTCTCAGACGTAGAGCGAGACTCCCAGGAGCAAGTGGAAGGTCGCGAGCAGGATCGCGACGTAGGCGATCGCTCGGTGGATCTTGAACGCTCGCCGTCGGAGGCCGCCGATCCGCCGTCCGACGAGGATCGTCGCGGCGGCGAGGACGACGGCGGCGTAGGTCGCGAACCCGACGAGCGCGATCAGCGGGAACGGGCCGAGTCGGAGGCCGTAGGCCCAGCTGCTCAGAAGATTCACGCCACTCCTTTCTCTTCGGAGGATGTTGGATCGGCGAACGCGAAGCGATTCCACGACGCGACCTCCTCGAGCGGACGGCGGACCCGGGGCGAGGTCTCCTCTTCGCGGTGCTTGGCGGAGAGACCGTCGAGGTCGCCGCTCGGATGTCCGACGATGACCAAAGCGATCACCGTGTAGTCGTTCGGCACCCCGAGGGCGAGCTTGACCTTGCGCTGCCTGAACCCGGCGATCGGGTGGGCGACGAGGCCGATCTCGGTCGCCTGAAGGACCAGGTTCATCGTGGCGAGTCCGCATCCGAAGAGGAAGTACTCCCGACCGTCCGGAATCCGGCAGTCGAGGTCGACCCGGGAGGCGACGGCGACGATGAGCGGCGCCGGTTTTGCCCAGTAGTTGCCGCGGGTGAGAGATCCCTTGACCGCCGCCAGCGTCGCCGGATCGTCGACCGTGATCAGTCGCCAGGGCTGGTTGTTGGAGCAGGAGGGCGCGAGATGCGCCGCGCGGAGGAGCGTCTCCGCCGTCTCCCGAGGGATCGGCCGATCGGAGATCGCGCGTCGGGCGCGCCGCGCTTCGATGGATCCCAAGATGTCGATCACACGAACCTTCTTTCGGAAAGGCGAACGTCTCTCTGTCCGCGACCGGGGAAGGAACGATTCCGTTCCTTCCCCGATGGAGTCATCCTTCGGATGACTTCAGGTGCATCGGCACGTTGCAGCAGACGAGCGTCCCGACACCCGACTTCGTGACCTTCACTTCCTGTCCGCACAGGTCGCAGACGTAGATCTTCCCTTCTTCGGCCATGGGTTGAACCTCCTAACGTCATCGGACCGGGCGAACGAACGGGAAGACCTGTTCGTTCGCTTGGCGTACTCGCCTTCTATGAGAGCGAGTACGCGCCTTCCCAGAGTCCGTGAATGTTGCAGTACTCGATCGCGATCAGTTCGCTGAAGTCGCCGAGGTTCGCGTGCGTGACGACCGTCGGAACTCCGTAGGTCGGGCCGAGGTCGAACGTGGCGACGTGAACGGCGAGGCCGGCCTTGACGCCGAAGAGCATGATCCACTTGATGTGGTGCTCGAGCGTGTTCGGGTGCGGCGTCTCCGCCCCGACCGTGATCTTGACGACCTTCTCCCCGCACGCCGGACAGTCGACGAGCTCGATCGTCGGGATGTGCTTCTCCTTGCCTTCTTGACTTGCGCTCTTAAACAGGTCTCCGATCTTCAACGGCTACCTCCTCTTCTTCATCTCCTCAAGGTCCTCCAGGAGGGCCTGGAAGTCCTCCTCGTGGTCGACTTCGTCCTGAAGAATCGACAGGACGATCTGATAGGTGATCGGGTCCTTCCCTTCCGTTAGGTCGAGAAGCTTCGTGTACACGTCGATCG
>Ga0180431_10006910_pt1 | contig 13373 bp, 11 predicted proteins | sample SS_ome_11_FD_132459 | JGI IMG/M metagenome (GOLD analysis project Ga0180431, IMG submission 132459) | Hypersaline lake sediment archaeal communities from the Salton Sea, California, USA - SS_1_MS_1 metaG | ecosystem: Environmental > Aquatic > Non-marine Saline and Alkaline > Hypersaline >... | reverse complement strand
GTCGCCTTGCTCGACGCCGTCAATATTGCTCAGAGGCACTGCCCATACCAGAGGCGCCTGGTCTGCGAAGTCCGCCATCTGCCGGAGCATGCCGTCGAGGACCCATGAGCCGGGCGTTTCGCCGGAATGTTGCCGTGCGATCAGGTAGAGCCCCGGCCTGGTAGCGTCGGGTGCACCATAATCGTTGGCCAGACGGGTGAGGGGGCGTCCTTTTTGGCTGACGCCGATAGTGTCCACACGCCAATAGCCACCTGCGGCCTCGACCAGGGCCTCGACCTCAGGTTGCCCGTAGGGGTAACAGTACGCGACATCAGCCCATGGCTTTGGGGCAGCAATCGTCCATGACACTGTCAGGCGGCCATCCGGGAGGGTGTCAACTTGTCCGGTTGGTAGACGTTCCCAGTCGCCGCCGGGGCGGCGGATCACAGGTCGCATGTTCCCCGGCTGCCTGGCTCCCAGCATCGTCTCAGTATGCTTGAGTGTCAGGCGTACTTGTGGGCAAATCGGCTCGCCATCGTCGTTCTCGATACGGAAGCAGAACCACAGGGACTCCGGGCCGCCATGCGGATGTGCTGCGAAGGCCAGCTCGATCGGGGCGCTGCTCTGCACGACCTCCACATCGCACATATTGCCATAGGGCAGTTGGGTATGAACCCGTATCGCCATCTGCTATGCATCACCTTCCCGTTGGGGCTGCGGCCGCTCCATAGGGCCGCCGACGATAAGCTGAGGCGGTGCGGCGGCTGCTACTTGTGAGCTGCGCCGACGAGCGAGTTGACATCCGCCAAATCGTGTGCGGCCAAGTATGCTTCGAGGCCTTCTACAATCTCAATACCGGCAGTCGGATTGACGAACGTGGCCGTCCCGACGGCGATTGCGGAGGCACCGGCCATGATGAACTCGAGGACATCATTGGTGTCCATGATCCCCCCCATGCCGATAATCGGCACCTGGACGTGTTCGTAAACCTGCCAGACGCAGCGGAGAGCAACCGGCTTAATGGCCGGCCCTGAAAGACCGCCGGTGAGATTGCCGAGCAGCGGGCGGCGACGCTCGACATCTATGCTCATGCCGAGAAGCGTGTTGATAGTGCTGAGCGCGTCCGACCCGGCATCAGCGGCGGCCTTCGCGATTTCCACAATGTCGGTGACATTCGGCGATAGTTTTGTGATCAGAGGTAGGCCTGTGACTTGTCGTACCTGGGCCACCAGCTGACCGGTAAGCTGGGCGGAAGTCCCGAAGGTCATACCGTCCTTAACGTTGGGGCAGGAGATGTTCAGCTCGATGGCGGCCACATGGTCGCAGGCACTGAACATCTCGGCGAGTTGAACATATTCGTCCACGGCCTCGCCGGCGAGGTTGACGATGATCGGGACGTGATACTCGGCCAGCGCAGGGAGCTTTTCGGCGATGATCGCCTCGGCCCCCGCGTTTTGCAGCCCGATAGCATTGAGCATTCCGGCGGCGGTCTCGACGATCCTCGGCGGGGGATTCCCGACCCGTGGCTGCACCGTCGCGGCCTTGATAACCACGGCGCCGAGCCTGCTGATGTCGAAAAGCTCAGCGTATTCGAGGCCATAGCCAAAGGTTCCGGAGGCGGTCATGACGGGGTTCTTGAGCCGCAAGTCGCCGATGCTCACCGAGAGGTCGGGGTTAGCGGCGGTCACTGAGAATCGCCTCCCAGTCGAGGCGGTTGGCGGCAAAGACCGGCCCATCCTTGCAGACACGTAGATGGCCGCCACCGGCAGCCTGGACCACACAACTCAGACACGCGCCGACACCACAGCCCATGCGCTGCTCGAATGAGCAATAGCAGGGCAGTGCGGCTTGCGCGCACATCTCTGCGACGGTCGCCATCATTGCAAGCGGGCCGCAAGTATAGAGCGCCTGAGCCCGGCCAGATTCCAACTGCTCGGCGAGCAGGTCAGTGATGAGGCCCTGCTCGCCAGCGCTACCGTCTTCGGTGGTGACGTAGAACTCATCACAGCGGCCAGCGAACTCGGTCCAGCAAAGCAAAGCGTCCTCATCGGCAGCCCCGAGGAGCCCGCGCACAGAGGGGGGCAGATCCCCGGCTTGTCGCCACGGCTTGTAGCTGCGCAGTACATCGGCCAGCATGATCAGCGGCGCGACGCCGATGCCGCCGGCGACTAACAGCACATCGCCCTCCCGCTCCGGCATGGGAAAGGGTGTGCCGAGCGGGCCGAGCAATTCCAGCTTGCCCCCGACCGCCGTAGCAGTCAGTATGCGGGTGCCTCGGCCAGCGGCCCGGATTAGCAGCTGCAACTGCCCGTGTGACTTCTCCGCGAGCATGATCGAGATCGGCCTGCGCAGGAGGGGATCGTGGGTCCTCGGGACGCGGACATGGACGAACTGCCCCGCCTGCGCCACCGCCGCGATCTGAGGCGCAACCAGTGTCAATAACCAGTCATCAGCCGCGAGCTGCTCCTTATTGACCAGTTCGCAATCCGTCGTTACCATGGCGTCTTCCTCTGGCGAGTCGGCCTGTTTGCAGTTATAACCCAGCATCCTGTAACGAACGGCCGGCGAGTATGCTATCCACGAGCCCACTGGTGCGCGCGTGTGCATCCACCAGATGCTGCAGTCGCTCAGTCACCAGATCAGCGTCGGACTGCGCCTTCCCGCCAAGTGCTAGAAGCATCTGACGCACGCTTTCCGGCCCCGTGCTGCCGAGGCTTTGCTGGCGCGCCAGACAGGCCTGCGGTTCACAGACGGAGGCAATCTCCTCGAGGCTGAGCTGCTGGTCATGTTGGGCCAAGATGCGCCGGACATCCTCCGCATCGTCCAGCGTCTTTTCTTCGGCGATGAGGGCGGCAACCAACTGCCCGATAATCTCATGACATGTCCGGAACGGGAGTTTGTGCTTAGCGACCAGGTAGTTGGCCAGTTCGGTGGCGGTGGCGAAATTCTTGCCGACGACTTCGCGCATGTGATCGGTATTGAAGTTCACCGTCTGGACCATTCCCGTCATCGCCAGAATTGTATTGTGGACCAGCTTGAGGGCCTGCCAAAGGGGTGGCTTGTCCTGCTGGAGGTCGCGGTTGTAGCCGCTGGGCAGTGCTTTCAGCAGGGTGAGTATCTCGATTAGGCGTCCATATACCGCGCCGGTATTGCCGCGCGTCAATTCCGCGATGCAGGGGTTCTTCTTCTGCGGCATGATCGAGCTGCCTGAGGCATAGGCGTCATCCAGTTGCAGGAGGCTATACTCATACGTCGAGAAGAGGACGAATTCTTCGGCGAGGCGGGAGAGGTTGCACATCAGCATCGCCAGCGCCGCCAGCGTCTCGACGATCCAGTCGCGCGAGCCGACCGCATCCAGCGCGTGTTCGTGGCAGCCGTCGAAGCCCAGCAACTCCGCGGCGAGTTTTCGGTCGGTGGGGAAGCTGGTGCCGGCGAGTGCCGCCGCTCCCAGCGGGCTCTGGTTGACTATCTGGTAGACATTCGCCAGACGCCGCTGATCCCGTGTGAAGGCCGAGACGTATGATGAGAGCCAGAACGCCAGCGAAATTGGCTGGGCGTGCTGGGTATGAGTGTAGCCGGGCATGACCGTCTCTTGCTGGCCCTCGGCCCGCTGAAGCAACGCCTGCTGCAGCTCCGTAAGCGCAGCCTGGATGTCCAGCACGCGGACGCGCAGGTGCATCTTGGCGTCGCTGACCACCTGGTCATTGCGCGAGCGCGCGGTATGCAGCTTGCCGGCGAATTCCGGCCCGGCATCCTCCCGCAGATAGGCCTCCACATTCATGTGTACGTCTTCGAGCTCGCGTTTCAGCTCGAAGTCGCCGGCCTCATACTCGGCCTCGGTCTTGCTGAGACCGGCGAGTATCTCGCGCAGGTCCTGCTCGGTGATGATGCCGCAGGCGGCCAGCATGATGGCATGTCCCTGGCTGCCCCAGATATCTTCGGCGATCATCTCCGCATCGGCCTGAGTGGACTCGCTATAGTCGAGGGCGATATCGGCCATCTCGGCGGCAAAGCGCCCGCCCCACAGCTTTGATGATTTGTTGTCGCTGTCTCGGTTGCTCATGACGGTTAGTCCCTGTATGTCACTGCGAAACGCTCGCTCTATTCCTCCGGTAATCCGCGCAGCCCGAGGATCGAGTACTGGAAGCCGTGGATCTTGACTGCCGGGCCGCTGTCGCGCTGGTCGAAGCCGGTGGTCGCAAGCGACCGGAGCTCCGGTGCGAACAGCCCACTTTCCGACTCGCGGCTGAGGATGTCTATATTGCCCTTGTAGAGCTGCACCTGGTACTTGCCATTGACCGCCCACTGGCTCGACTCGATGAAGGCCTCGCAGTCCCGCTTGACGGGGTGATACCAGCCGCCGTGATAGACCATGTAGCCCCAGATACGCTCGATTTCAGGCTTGTATTGCACCTGCTCCTTGGTCAGGCAGAGCTGCTCGAGGTCCTTGTGGAGCGTGAGAATGACCTTTGCGGCGGGCGCCTCGTAGGCCTCCCGCGACTTGAGGCCGATGAGGCCGTCTTCGAACATATCAATTTTGCCGATGGCATGTTCGCCCGCCAAGTCATTGAGGTAGTGGATGATGTCGGCAAGGTCGGTCTTGCCGTCAACATTCACCGGCAGGCCCTCTGCGAACTCGACGGTGATGACCACCGGCTCGTCGGGGGCGTTCTCGGGATACCGGTACCACAGGTAATCCTCCTGGGGGATCCGCATGCTGAGATTATCCACCTCGCCGGAGCCGATCGAGCGGCACCACATGGTCAGATCGTCGCCGATGCCGGCCTTGTAGGGGATGCCATATTCGGCCGACAGCTTCTTCTCCTCCTCGCGGGTCCAGTTGAAGTCGCGCACCGGCACGATGACTTTAAGCTGCGGGGCGAATAGTGTGAAGACATTGTGCATCCGGTACTGGTCATTGCCCTTGCCGGTGGAGCCTTCACAGATGGCGTCACAGCCCTGCGCGACGGCGAATTCGGCCACCTTCCGCGCGATTAGCTGCCGCGTCATCGAGGTCGCAACCGGATAGCCCTCGTAATTCGAGTTAGCCATGATCGCCTTGGTGATGAAGTCATTGGCGAACTCGTCAGTGGCCTCGATGAAAGTCCATGGCACATCTAGAAGCTCGGCCTTGTCCTTGCACTGCTGAATCTCTTCATCGGACAGTCCGACATTGACCGTGACTGCCAGGACCTCTTCTGCGCCGTAGTATTCGGGCAGAATCTTCAGGGCCAGGGCCGAGTCAAGCCCGCCCGAATAGGCTACCGCAACCTTCTTGCACTGCTCCAACGGTATTACATAATCGCCGGCATTACCACACATGCTGATACCTCCTGTATAGCGCCCACTTGGGGCACCTTAGTTCTCTTCGTATTCCTGCTCGCAATATGCGCAGATGATGCGCCCGTCCAGCGTCTCGATGAACTCGGCTGCAACCGGCTCATCGTCACTATTGGTGATACACTTCTCATTCCTGCAAGGGCCCGTGACGGAAACCACACTGGGCTCCGATTTGGGCTCGATCACCTCTTCGCTTATCGTTCCTCTTGCCGGCTTGCCGAGGCCGATGCCCTTAACGGAGGGCTGGAACTGGGGGAGCTCCAGCAGCAGTGCGATAAGGGCCATGCGCACCGGCACACCACCTGCGGCCTGCCGGAAGTAGGCAGCGCGCGAGTCCGCGTCAACAGCCGGGAGAATCTCCCCGACGCGAGGGAGTGGATGCAGCACGCGCATTCCCTCCTGCGCGCCCGCCATCAGCTCCGGTGTCAGCACATACACCCCCGCCACCTGCTGATATTCCTCCTCATTGTCAAACCGCTCGCGCTGGATGCGGGTCATATAGAGGACATCGAGGTCGGCGATAGCCTCGTCAAGGCTCTCCGTCTCGGACGGACGCGAGCCGCTGATGGCCTCGACCTCGGCTAGGTATCGCTCCGGCATCCTCAGCAATTCCGGCGCGATGCAGACGATCTCGCAGCCCATCCGCGCCATCACCGGAGCCAGCGAATGTACCGTCCGGCCATACTTGAGGTCTCCGCACAGGCCCACCTTCAGCCCCGAGAGCGTCCCGCACTCGCGCCGGATACAGAACAGGTCAGTCAGCGTCTGCGTCGGGTGCTCGCGCGGACCGTCGCCGCCGTTGATGAAGGGCACCCCGGCAGCAGCCGCCGCGACCTTCGCCGCCCCGGCCAGCGGATGGCGCATCACGATGATGTCGCAATACGCGCTCATTATCTGCACCGTATCGGCCACTGACTCGCCCTTGGCCGCAGATGATGACTTCGCCTCAGCGAAGCCGAGCGTCTGCCCGCCGAGTCGCAGCATCGCCGACTCGAAGGAAAGCCGCGTGCGCGTACTCGGCTCGAAAAACGCCGCTCCCAGGATCCGGTCGAGCGGCTGTGCCGGCGATGCTTCGCTCTTCCCGCCGAAGCCGATAGCTTCCGCCATCTGCCCCGCCGTATCGAGGATCAGCTCCAGGTCCTGCTCGGGCAGGTCGCTGAAGGAGACCAGGTTTTTGATTGACAGCGAGCCCATCATCGCACCCACATTCATCCCGTGTGTCGGTCGCTCAGCCGGTGTGTCTCAGGGCAACACGGAGTTCAGGTCATCGCGCATGGTCCGTGCGGCCTCTGCGGCAGCTTGCTGGAAATCGCCGCCGGTCTCGCGGTAGGCGTAGATGATCCCGCGTGATGAGTTGACAATTGCCCCCAGCCCGTCATCGTCGAATGCTGCTGCCACATCCTCTGCCCCACCGCCCTGTGCGCCATATCCGGGCACCAGGAAGACTGTCTGCGGCATGAGGGCGCGCAATTCGGCAAGCTGCTGCGGATAGGTCGCTCCCACTACCGCCCCGACCGAGCTATATCCGCAGTCGCCGATGCGGGTTGCGCCCCATTCGCTGACCATTCGGGCGACTACCTCGTAGACCCTACCCGTAGCGGTTTCCAGGTCCTGCAGCTCACCCGAAGTCGGGTTCGAGGTCTTGACGAGGACGAATACGCCGCCGCGTAGTTCATCGGAGACGTCCAGAAAAGGTTGCACTCCGTCGTAACCCAAATACGGATTGACGGTCACGGCATCGGCCTGCACGACGGGTTCCCGCCAGTGCCTCCCGAAGCTTGCACTCGCGTAGGCCTGGGCGGTCGAGCCGATGTCATTGCGCTTGGCATCGAGTATGATCGGCAAGCCATGAAGGTGGGCCCACTTGGCCACCCGCCACAGCACGGCTAGCCCTCCGGGAGCCAATGCTTCAAAGTAGGCGGCCTGGAGTTTGACACAGGCCGCGTATTCCGCCGTGGCGTCAATAATCCTGCGGCAGAACCTGTAAATCCCTTCCAAGCCATTGGCGCCATCGGTAAATGTCTGCGGCAGCATGTCAGGGCGCGGGTCGAGGCCCACGCAGACACGGGAGTTTTTGGTGCTGATGGCTCGCGCCAAACGGTCTGGAAACGATGACGTCATGCTGAAAAGCGCCCCCTGACGCCCGTTGCGTGTTGGAAGCGATTATACAGGCATGGGTGCGCCATTGTCAAAGTACGGGTGTGACTGTGCATGTGGCCGCAGTTGTGATAGAATAGGGCAGACTCATCATTCGTTGGTGCGGGAAGCGAGGGCACGCAAATGAGAGCATCGAGAGTCCCGGTAACGGCGGTGTTGGGCGTCTGCCTGGTTGTGTTGACTTTGCCGGCAGCCACGCAGAATGACGCCGAAGCGTCGCAGAAGAGGCAGGCGTATGATGATGTGAAGTTGCTCCTGATGGCCCGTTATCTGCAGATCACGCGCGAGCAGACGCAGGCAATAGTGCCCCTGGCCACGGAGCTTGTGGCGGCTAAGACAACACTGAACGCGACGCTTGACGAGGAGTTGGGAAAGGCGGCAGGGGCTTTCGAGCAAGTGGTAGGAGAGAAACTGACCGGCAAGCAGGCGCCGGCGGCGGCTGTGAATGCTGCCGACGATGCTCTCGAGAAATATCATCGGGCGTATGACAAATATGATAGCACCGTGATAGGCGTGACGGAAAAGGTTATGGCGACCTTCTCAGCCAAGCAGAAAGCGCTTGTGGAAACTGAGGAGGAAACGAAGGCTCGTCTGGAGATGGCGGATCGTGCGTCGGTGGCGCCCGCTCGTTTCATCGTTGATCAGCTAGAGTTGATCCGCGCGCTGTCGCCGGAAGAGTATGAGGCCGTACGACCGCTACTGGCTCGTGAGATCGCGGACCATATTCTGTTCCACAAAGACCTCCCCGGTGATGCGCTGTGGCCCGTCTCCCATGACGTGCTGCGCCTGATGGACACCATTATGGACTGGAGCAATGCGGAGTTTGCCGATAGCCGCGAGCACCTACCTGCGGAGGTGGCCGAAATCTTCGGTCTTCCAGCGGCAGATGCGGCTCCGGTTGGTCACCGTCTAACCCTCGGCCAGATAGACAAGTTCCTGGCCAACCCGGCCACGGCCCAGGTGCTCGCCGAGCTGCAGTTCCCGGAGAGGCCGGCCGCGCCGCCGCCCTTGTATGGCTTCCTCAACGCGGGAGTTGCCAGAGGTGTGCAGCGGCTTGCCGAGACCACCGATACCAGACACCAGTTTGACCAGCTCCTCGACATGATGGATGCCGTGAATATGGTCAACGACCTGGATGTCACAGATCCTCAGTTGGCGGCGCTGCAGCCAGCGGTGTCCGCGATGCTGTCGGCCTACAACGCCCACCGCGGGACCTGGCGCAGCATTCTCACCGCTCAGGATGCCGCTTTGCCGGCGGTCGGCGAAGCTCTACGGGCCGGCACTGCATTCACCGAGCAACACGACGCCATTCTCTACGACCTGCAGCAGGAACAGGGGGAACTGGCGCTGGAAGTGCTCAGCACGGCCGCCGAGAACCTACGTATCGTGCGTGATGTATTCAACGAGGAGCAGAACAGGCTCATTGACTGGCGACTGCCGCAGGTACTTAGACAACTGGAGCCTCTCGACGACAGGATCGAGAGGCTACTCGACATCGCCGACCGGATCATCGGCTTCAGCGATTTTTTCAAGCAGGTCCGTTACATCGAGCCGATCGGCTTCCAGGATGGGGCTACTACATTAACTGAAGATTTCCTGGTCCAATACATGCGCGACGACACCCGTCGCTTCGACGGGGCCGTGAAATACATGATAGATATGGAGATCGAGGCACGGGAGGTGCCGGAAGAGGACTGGAACGATACGGTTGCAGCGATGATTGCTATTGACGCGATGACCGGACTGCGGCTGCTGCCTCGGAACCTGGGCCTTGATGCATCGGCGCCGGTGGATGATGCACTCTACACGTGGTGGGACCTGGAGCGAATATTCTCCGACCCGCTGCTGCCGGGCTTGTTTGGCAGATTCATGCAGCCACCTGGCGCACAATAGCCCGCGTACAACAAGGGCCCACGCGCCCTCTACGCCAACAGACGAGGCACCCATGCAAAGCGACCTGACCGCCATGACTGCCGCGCAGTGCAAGCAGCGCCTCAAGGAACTCATCATCAGCAAGGCGCTGAGTTTCGGTGATTTCACTCTCGCCTCGGGCCGCAAGAGCAGCTACTACATAGACTGCCGGCCAGTGACTTTGGACGGCGAGGGTGCCTATCTGCTGGCGCGCTGTCTACTTGAATTGCTCAAGGAGGAAGATATCGAGGCTGTCGGTGGCATGGCTATCGGTGCCGATCCGATTTCCGCGGCCACCTCTGCTATTGCCGCCTCGATGGGCCGCAAGCTGGATGCCTTTATCGTGCGTAAGCAGCCTAAGGACCACGGGACGGGCCGGCAAGTCGAGGGCCCACTCTGTCAGGGCGCACGGGTTGCCATGGTCGAGGACACCGTGACGACCGGCGGCTCGACACTGACGGCAATTGCGGCGGTGCAACGGGAGCGGAATGCCGAGGTGGTCATGATCTTAGTGATGGTGGATCGTCAAGAGGGCGCTCGAGAAGCGTTCGAAGAGGCGGGCTACCGTTTCGTGTCGCTCTTCACAGTCGAGGAGCTTGGGGTTAAGGTGTGACCATTGGGCGTGGCCGCTTCGGCTATTTTGCAGCTAACAGAGAAGCGCCACGTGATGGCTTTGGCGGCCACTGGTGGCGCTTGTTTGTATCGCCCCGACAGAGCGGTCTCAGGAATACAGCCACTGCACGGGCACGCGGGTAATCTGGGTCAGGTTGAGGCCGCCGGTTGCGTACTGCCCGGCGCAGTGTGCCAGCAGGACAGCGTCATCATCGTCGAGGAAGTGGATGGCGGTGTAACAGTAGCACCCGTCAGGATCATCTTCGAGCACCTTATGCTGCTCCCAGCTCCGGCCCTCGTCACGTGAGATGGCCGTTACCAGTGGCGTGCGTTTGGCCTTGGCATCCGGCGGCAAGTGGCTGTGGTCGGTATAGACGATGAGGATGTCGCCGGTCTGCGGGATGCGTCTGATACTGGCCGGGCTGACGCACCTGGTGATGATGTCAGTCGGCTCGGCCTCCGACCAGTGGATGCCCCCGTCTTCGGAGTAGGCCCGGTAGTGACAGCCCATGTCGGTACGCGCAAGCATCATGACACGGCCATCCTGAAGCTCGATGACGCAGGGCTCCTGGAGTCCCGCAACGCTTCCTTGCGGCGGCTCAATCTGTGTGCTCGCATGTTCCCAACTCAGACCATCGTCATCAGACAGGTAGCAGGTTGCCCGCCCGGGCCGGCGTTTTTCCCCGTCCTCAACCGGGAAGTGCAGGGAGGCCGGCATCAGCAGCCTGCCTGACGCCAGGGCCACCACGCGGTCATTGTTGACCACGTTGTAGGCCCGCCGGGGCGTGCAGAGAACCGCGTCCGACCATGTTTCTCCCTCATCAGTACTCCGCCGCAGGAATCCCCGGCACAACTTCACCTCGTGGTCCTTGCGCAGGTAGAAGAGGCCGATGTCGTCGTTAGCCATTCGCATCAGGCTGACCGACATGATGTTGCATCCGCCCTCATTCTCCAGGATCATCACGTCCTCCTGGGTCCAGGTCCGGCCACCGTTATCGGAGTATCTGCCGGCGAGGTATGCCGCCGCGTGATCCGCACCGCCGCCGTAGAAATGGGAGTAGACGAACAACACTCGGCCGTCTTTGAGGCGCACAAAGGCCCCCTCGGAATTGCGGGGATTCTGCTCAGACGGCGGCAGCAACGGTATCCTCCGGACTTGCTCAGCCATGCTCATTCGTCCTCCTGATTCGGGTGCTCACCGGCTTGTTTTATCCGCAATCTGCAAATCGGGCAATACGTCGTATTGGTAGGTTCACCACACATCTTGCATGACCTCTGTAGCTCATCAACGCCCGGGGCTTTCATCGCCTTGAGCATGGTGTGGGCGAACTGCATTTTGCCCATAGGGGCCTTGCTCTCGAGGAGCTCGAAAATCTCATTGAAGCGACGGCTTGCCGGGTCAAAATGAGGGCACTCCACATCCGTGTGCGGCAAATCAAGCAACTCGGCATACTTGGCCGTTGCGCTTTCGGGTGTGAAGTAGAGAGGCTTGATCTTGCGTGGCCGATGCGTGGAGGGTGGTAACAGCGGTCGGGGCGCTTCCATCTGGCCGGAGAGAAGGCCTTTCAGCATGAACTGGAGGATGTCATCCAGCGTATGCCCGGTTGCCAGCGTCTGGATTTTCAGCTTTTGGGTGATTCTGTTGAGCAATGCCCGCCGCACCGCGCCACAGACATTGCACTGGCGGAACTGGCCAAGGGGCTCAATGCCGACGCCGAAGTCGGCGACATTGCTGATATGCAGCGGCACACCCACCTGCTCACAGAGCAGTGCGGCGGTGTCCTGACTGATGTCAGAAAACTCCCCGAGCCCCATAGTGACATGGAGGCCGACAACCTGAATGCGCATCCGGCCGCGGAGGGAGTGTAGTATGTGCATCAGCGCGGCGCTATCCTTGCCGCCGGAAAGTGCGACGCCAATTGTGTCGCCCTTCTTGTACATCTGGCGACGACGCATCAAGCTCTCAACACGTCGGATGAGAAAGCCGGGGAAGCAGTCGGCACAGAGAGCCTTGCCGAATTCGCTGATCCGGATCAGTTCATGTTCGGCGCCACAGTGGGCGCAAGCGTCATCGTGGAAACTCAGTTTGGGAGGCAAAACGCACACCTTCGAACTAGATGGGTTGCGGGCAGTGGGCGCCAGGCTCGCGACGGGGCGAGGCGGTTAATGCGGGATTTTTCTTACTTCGTCGGCGGCAAGCCGTTCCGCCATTTCCGCGAGAGTCGCCGCGGCGACCTGCTCCGGCTCGATAATAACCAGCGGCTGGCCAACCTCGATGGCCCTGGCGCATGCTTCCGGTGCAGGTAGCACAACGCCGACGATCCTACACTGCAGATAGTCCTCGATAGCAGGCAGCTTCAAGTTGGTGGCCGATGCGGCAGGGGTGACTACGACTGCTCCCAGCTTGTCAAGGTCAAGGTCCCACGCCTGCAATTGCTTTAGTCGTACCCTTGCGGCTTTGACTGAACTCAAATCAGACTTCACCGTCATGCAGACGAAATCCGATAGCCGGATCGCCAGTTGTGTTGCCGGCGATTGATCGCAGGGGAGGTCAATTATGACAAAATCTGACATTTCAGCGAGTGCGTTGATGATGGCCGCGGCGTATTCCGGCTCGATCTCGCCGAAGGTTGACACGTCTTGGGGCCCATATAGGACTCGTACTCCGAAGGGGAGATCGAAAAGTGCCGCCTCCACCTCCTGTCGACCAAGCAAGTGGGAGGGCATTTTCAACAGATGACTCAGATCATATTCGGGTGTGCGGTTGAGTTCCACCGCCAGGGAGCCATAATCGGCACGCAGCTCGAGGAGACTGACATGTTCGTAGCGCTGGCCCAGAGCCGCAGCCACGTTGACGGCCACCATCGTCGTGCCCGTACCGCCCTTTGCGCCGATAAAGCTAATCGTCCTTGCGCCATCTTCGTCCTGGGCGGCACGCAACTGCTCAACTTGCAGACGGTGTCTCTCCAGCGCGTATCGAATGGTGCGGACAAGCATGCCGCAGCCGGTCTGGTCCTTGACGAGATAGTCTTGGCCGCCAGCCTGCGCAATCCTCATCGCGAGAACATCATCATCCCGGCGTGACACTACGACTAGCGGCAGGTCCGGCGCTCTTGTCGCCGCCATATTGAACGCCTCGAAGCCGGAGACACCCCGCAGCTCAGGCTCCAGTATGATGCAGTCAAAGTGGTCTTCGTCGAACAACTGCAATGCTTCGTGCATTGTCCGTACATGGGTGAACTGGAACTCGGAGGCCTCAGCTTGGGCGAAGCAATCCTTGAGCTGCTTAAGGTCCTGCTCACTGTCGTCAATAACCAGTACATTAATGGCAGCGTCGCTCATTGACCGTCATCTCCCCGCCCCCCAGTCACCTC
>Ga0180431_10006909_pt1 | contig 13375 bp, 10 predicted proteins | sample SS_ome_11_FD_132459 | JGI IMG/M metagenome (GOLD analysis project Ga0180431, IMG submission 132459) | Hypersaline lake sediment archaeal communities from the Salton Sea, California, USA - SS_1_MS_1 metaG | ecosystem: Environmental > Aquatic > Non-marine Saline and Alkaline > Hypersaline >... | reverse complement strand
GCAGACGAGTACGCAGTATCCGCTACCGTGCCTTCATTGACTGCAAAAGACCGGTTTGCAGATGCCTTGGTATCCTTACCAAGAGAGACGCAGCCGGTCTGTGTGGCCTGAGCATTGCTTCCAAATGCAAACGAATAGCTTCCGGAAGCAGTACACGCGTTCCCCCCAACCAGAGAATACTGCCCCGTGGCATCGTTGTTTAGCCCGCCGAGTGCCGTAGCATGCGTGCCGGTCTTTGCTTCGTTGCCAGTCCCCCCTAGCACGGCACTGTATTGTGTTGACGCTGTGTTGTTATAGCCCCCAAGGACCACAGAAACAAATCCAGTAGCGCCGTTGTCCTGCCCGGCAAACACGCCAGACCGCGTGCCAGTGTTAGCAGAATTGCCAGACCCCCCGACAACAGCGGCACCTTCAGAAGACGCTGTATTTCCCGAACCGCCCACGAGAACAGAGTATGCCCCGCTTGCAACCTGTGTTGCCGCACTGCGCAATGTCTGTAAATCAACACTGTTCTCTCCGCGCGCATTGCCCGCAGTTGCTCCTTCGTTCGCCGCTTGGATGTCATACGTGCCGTCGGTGCCCTGCACAGTACCGCCACTACCACCAGCCGCATCCTCAAAAGTAGGCGGAGCGCCCGCACCGGCAGAGGTAAGCACCTGCCCGGCTGTGCCCGTAGCCACATACGCAGGATCGCCCGAAGCATCATACGTGATCAAGTTCCCGTCGGTGCCGCCTGCCATCATGGCGAGGGTCACGGTGTCGGCGGGGATCGTGTAGAGGTCGGCTATGCTCTGGGCAGTGACGCGCCCTGTCTTGCCGCTATCGCTCGTGTCGCCTACCAGCACGAGGTCGTCTGTGGCTACGGTGGTCGCGGTTGCTGCGCTGATTTTCTGCGTTGTGTATTTTGTGGTGGTGTCACCATATTCAGTGGCGGGCAAAGATGCGCTAAAGTCGGATGTCCAACGTGCAGTGTTGCTCAGCCGAACCTCGTCTATGTACCCCTCCATTAGCGCGCCGGCAGCAATATTGCGCCCAAAATACAGCGATGTCGTCGGATTGATGTTATCCGAGTTGCTGAAAGACTTGCTATCACTGTCACCATTCACGTACAGCTTGCAAGTACCACTGCTCCGCACGAAAGCTATATGATACCACGTTTGAACAGAGATAGACGTGCTGTTAGCGGTAAGGAAATCGCCGCCACAGTAAGCCTGTATCAAGCCATTATCTCCGCGTCTGTACATCCCCGACGATCCACTTCCGCTGTCAAATTCCATTATCCCTTCGTCGGAAGATGCCGCGTTGTCAAAGTAGACCCATGCTTCCCAAGTAAAATCGCCGGTCCCCCAATCGAAGTCTGCGTGATCGGGCACGGTTCCACCGCTGGAACCGTCGAAATAGATAGAACTGTTGCCGAACTTTTTGGCAGTAGTAGACACGACTGCCCCCTCAGCCAAAGTGGTAGTGTGCCCAGTAGCGCTTGAGTCTGCTGGGCTTGTTCCACTGCCTTCATTAGCATGCACCATATACACGGTATTAGCATCCTGCGTATCGCCCTGCGCGAATGCTACCACCAAATCGTTGTGTTCAGAGACGGTTAGATCACTGGCAAGCACCTCAGTTGCCACCTCATCCAGCGCGGTCTGCACCGCCGCCTCGGTCAGCCCCTCCGTGGTCGAGTCGAAGTTCGTACCGTCGTATGTGAGGTTGTTCAGCGTTGCGCCGCCGCCCGCAACTGCGTCGTCAACGTACCCCTGAGACGCGAGCTTGTCGTTGTCGCCCGCACCGGCAGAGATCGACGTAACTGCTGTACCACCGTTGAGGCTGAAGCCACACGACATGTCAAAAGTGTCTGTGGATCCAGTGAAAGACAGAACGCCGTCAACCGTGGTGCTGTCAAAAGTTATGCTTGTCACATCTGTATCGTTGTCGCCAACCGTAATATTCCCCGTGAACGCCCTGGTGCCGTCAATCAACGTTAAGGCAGACTCCTCTGTGCCGTCCAGCAGATCTGCATTAAGATTGGACACTACAGTGGTCGAGGCGATTGTCAGTGGGGCCGTCCCTGTGGCAATGTCCGAATGAAACTGTTCTGCTGTAATGTCGAACGCACCTGCGTCCCAGTTGGCAGTGAGTGCAATAGTCCCATCTGCCTGTATAAAAGCCGCCGAACTGAGACCGTCTAGCAGGTCTGCGTTGAGGTTTGTCACAACCGTAGTGCTGGCAATGGTTAGCGGAGCCGTACCGGTAGCAACATCAGATTCAAGCGTCTCGGCGCGGATCTCAAACGCGCCAGCGTCCCAATCCGCCGCAAGCGGGATAGTCCCGTCCTCGTCAATCTTGTCACCAAGCTCTGTGACAAGGTCGGCCTGATTGCTGAGTGTCCCGGTAATCGCGCCCCACACAGCGCCGCCGGCTGCGGCTGCCTCGTTCTGCATGGTCCAGTTGGCGCCATTGTAAATAAGAATAGCCGATCCAGTTTCTGAAAGAGCATAATTAATCCCGGCCGGAGTCTGAATGTTATCTTCCCCGTGTCGAAAGGTAACAGTTTCCCCGGTGTACCCCAGGATAAACAGTACCGTGGGACCTCCGGTAATCGTGTCGAGGTTGTCCGTGGCAGCGCCGCCCTCGGTCCTAACCACCACAACGCCGGCGTTACCGGGTACTGTCAGCACCCCGTCATCAATTTCGACGGACTGAATCGAGGCCGCCTGGAACCGGAGACCGGAGATCCAGTCGGTCCGGAGCTTGTTGAGCAGCGGATCGAAGACAGCCTGGCCAAAGGAGGACAGGCAGACAGCGAGGGTTAGAAGACACGCAGCAAAGCAGCTTTTACGCATGATCAGGCTCCAAGTTCGAGGGGCGCGTATGTGAGAGCGGCCCGGTTGGCCCAGAGACCGCGGGCAACTCCGGTCTCCCAGACGGTGCCGGTCAACTTTCTCCGGGTAATAAACTCCACGTCGGTGCCGGAGGTCCAGCGGCTGTAGATGGTACTGCCGTCGGTCTGGTCTGTGTTCGTGGGCGGAAGTTCAGAGTGAATCTCCACTCCGTCCTGAACTCCGATGATTCTGCGCTTCGGGATTCGAGTAGGCATGATCAACTCCTGCCGGGCCGGGGGGGAGGCGGACCTCCCCCCGCTGCCGGGTTAGATAGTGGCAGGCAGTGTTGACTCCGCGATCTCATGGAACGTGGTGGTCAGACAGTCGCTGGCGTCAGTCATGTCGTCAGTGTTAGCTGTCCAGTCGGCTCCGTCGTTCGCGTTGACAACGATGTAGCCGAGAGCAGTGTTACCGGCATCGGCTGCCGGAAGCGCTGCGACGGCTTCGTCTTCGGTCTCGTAGACCTGATCCGCGGCAGCGGCCTTGGTACTGATGGTACCGGCTTTGTTGCCCTGCACGAGGAATGCACCCCAGAGCGCACCGGCGCCCGTGGCGGCATTGATCGTATACGCCGCGGAAAAGACCAGGTTGTCCTCGGCTGCCTTGGCGACGGGATACCCGTCAACAAAGTAATATGCCGTGGCCGTGGTCTTGAACTTCTCAGCTGTTGCCGAGATCGCCAGGTCCGCATTGACCAGAATGCCGCTGTCCAGAAAGTTTACCAGTGCGTTGTACTGGGTCTCCGTGGGGATGCGGGTATCCTGGAACTGCAGCGAATTTGCCGTGCTGTTCGTGCCTTCGCCAAGCTGCACAGCACCGGCTGCAGTAGCATTGGCGCCTGCGCCGACAGCGATAGACTTGGCTGCAGTCGCAAAAGCGCCCGCAGGATCGGGAATGGTACCGGCAGCGTTGCCCTGAGCAGCGCCGGCCGCAATGGCGTTGGCGCCAGACGCAACAGCACCGCGACCAAGTTCAACGCCGGTAGCGGATGTGAGGTTGAGGACTTCGAGTGAGCTGGCCATGTCAGAATCTCCTTGTTCTGATTTGATCTAATAGAAAGACCCCGGGGCGGAAGTGCCCCGGGATCCTCTGGTTCCTTATGCCGCGCCGACAGTCGGGGTGCCTGCGCCGTCAAGCACAAACTCCGCCCAGCCGTCTTCCTTGGTCGCCAGCATGTCGATGACGTAGGTGCCGTCACCAGAGTCGTCAGTGACCACGCCCGCGGTCGTGCCGCCGTCAGCGTCGGTAACTGTGACCGCCGTGCCGATCTCAACGCCGGTGAGCGAGCTCGCGAGCGAGACTTCGATCTTGGTGTTGACCGTGTCGTCATCATCATAGTTGGCGATTGAGAGAATGGACTGCGCCTGCGCCGCGGATGTCTCGGCAGTGTTGCAGAACAGGACATTCACGTCAGTGCAGCGACGATGCAGAATACACACCGCGTCGCGGTAGTACTGCAACGGCTCCGGAGCCGCCCGGTACCTGGCGAAGAAGAAACCCTTCTCCTTCAGCAGGTTGTTTTCCCGATCCTGAATATTGAGCCAGCGGAAGTCTCCGAGGTTGTCCTGCGGACCGAACTCGTGGCTGGCAATATTCGTCTGGTTGGGCGGGGGCACCAGTGCCCGGTATACGTTGTTCAGCATGATCACGGACAACTCGAAAGGAGCGTCCACGTATTCCTGATCAACGCGCACCGAGTCGCCGATGGTCGTCGGGGTTTCCTTATACGGCCATACCCGGACGAGCTGCGTCGGATCCGAAGGGTCGATCTGATAACGAATCGCCATCGGATCATGAATGTGGGCGAAATGCTTGTATGTCATCGCATTTCCGAAGCCCTCGATGAGCACTTCAGGACGGGCATAGCGGAAGTTCTCCGCAGCCGTCGGATCCTGGGTGATCAGTTCATTGCTGGACTCGGCACTTGTCACCAGACCGTAAACAGGTCCGCTGCTGTCGTTGGCGAGAGCCGCCATCGGACATTGACGATACAGGAACATATACAGGCGATCCAACATGTCCTGATGCAGACGGCCAATGCTGCCAAGGTCAATCCCGGTAAGGTCAACAGTGTCGGCCCCGAGCGGAATGGTGATCGGCTGCATCTGGGCATTTGCCACCAGATGTGTCGCGAAGTTCACGTAGTGTTCCCGGAGGAAGTTCTCCCACTCGCCGACGGTTACGTCGCCGAGCATGCCGTACATGAGCTTCAGCTGCTGTGCCATCTGCCACGTGAACATAATGTCCGTGAGGCAGACGTCGTGGGTCCGGCGGGTGGTCTGGTAAATCGTGTACTGCTTCTCTTCGAGGCCGTATCCGATAACCGGAGCATCGTACCGGCAGGCATCGTAGCCCGGGTCACCGGTCTCAGGATCCGCAGCGCGACTGGGCTGCATGGCTTCCCATGCTCTGTTGGTGTCCTGAAGAGCAAGCCCGCCGTAGAACTGTCGGGACTTCTGCGTATAGCCCTGGCCATACACGAAGGTGCCGCGGGGGACCCGGCTCAACCAGATATTCTTGTACTTCTTAGAATAATCTGCGATGACCGGGTTGATGTAGGTTTCTGCTTCGAAGAAACCCTGGTTGATCATTTCAAGGGTAAGTCGTCCGTCTTCCATTTTAGTTATCCTCCAGAATACGTTTGCGATTTATCTCCCCGGAGCGAACACAGGGAATTCTACGCTCCAATGTCCCCTTAACGCCGGGTAGCGCAAAGTATTCTGCCGATAACGCACGACAGCAGGCGAACACCTAATTATAACCCTCTTGAATTTCCGTGTCAAATGGAATTGTTCATTTTCCCCATGACCGCGGACACGGCTGAATCCAGGGCCATCCCGCCTTCGGGGACCTCTGGTCCGGGCGCGCCGGGAGCGGCAGGAGTACGAGAGCCACCGGGGAGTCGGGGAACTGCTTTTCGATAACGTTTGAGTTCCGTCTCCAATGCGTCCCGGGTGACTCTCTCCTGTTCGTACAGATGTCTGTAGACCGGGGCGGCAACACCGAGGGCCATGGCCTGTACCTGCTGACTTTGCTCGCCCTCGACCACAAGGTCGCGAAGGGTTTTGTTCAGCGTGTCAACGTGGCCGTTCCACTCTTCGTCGCCCGCTACTTTCCTGTACGGGAAATATCCGTCTTCAAGAAGAACTTCAAGAGCCTGCGCAACCTGCCCCTCCCGTTCCTTTCTGGTTGATTCTGTTTTCTCAGCGACTGCATCACTCTGCAGCTTCTGCGCCAGGGTCTGGTGGTCCTGCAGTGCCTGGTTTCGAGAGGCGATCGTCTGGTCCAGCTGACTGTACAGCGGGAATAGTACTCCCGCCATCTCCGGGTGATTCTTCTGAAAATATGTCAACCGGTCCTTCGGAGCCAGATTGACCAGTGTTTCGGCGGTGCCGGCCGGGACTTCGAGTGATTCGAACAGTTCGGTGATCTGCCGGAATGCCGCCTCGACTGGGGCCTGGTAGCGGGACTGGAACTCAGGCGAACGGGCAAAATTCAAACGTCCGAGTTCGTCCCGAAGCTTCTGGTTCTCGATCTCGCGTGTCTTGACCTGTTCCTCAACTTCCTTCGGGAGCTTGAAGCTGCCGTCCTCGGCAATGTACTGAGCTTTCAGCTCGTTGAACTCGTCGATGATCTTCTGCTGCGCCTCGATACGCGCCCGCATCGCAGCCATGTTCTCTTCCTTGCTACCGCCGGGCGGGGTCTCCCTGGCTTCAGTCTTCTCTGCGCCCGGCTCCCCGAGAAGCGCATCCGGGACCTTGATGGACTTCGAGTCGGATTTCTTCTCCGGAGTCGCAGGGTCTGCCGGAACCCCGGTGGACTTCGGGTCGGGTTTCTTCTCCGGAGCCGCAGGGTCTGCCAACGTCCCTGCCGGGGCTGTCGGGGCAGTTATGCCCTTCGAGACCTCGGCTACCAGTTTGCTGACGCCTTCCGGGGTGGCGTTCGGGTCCGCCGGCGGGCTGCCGTCGGAGTTCGGAGGCGGGGGCATATCAACAGGGGTGCTCATTACAGCAGTGCTCCTTCTGTATAGTCTGCTTCGATGTCGTCATCTGCTTCACGGGCAGCGTGATACTTGGATTCCAGCGAACCGATGATAAGAAAGGCTCCGGTGGTAAGACCAAGCCTGTAGGAAGCGTCGGCATCCGTGACCCCGGCCAGAATCGCCGCCGGGCGGCTCTCGAACCGGAGGTGCTGCAGAACAACCTGTGTCTCCCGGCTGGAAAACCAGGCGACGTACTCTTCAGCGGACATGCCGGGTACGAAATCCGGCATCGCGGAGGTGTTCTTCTTTGATCCGGGCATGATGTTACTGATTTCCTTCCAGTTGCTTCTGCTGTCTTTCGGCGAGGTCCTGCTGGAACCTGGTCGACTGAATATTCATCTGGTGCTGGGCCTTGGCCTCGCGCACCCGTGCCATGTTCTCCTCTTTTGCGAGACGTTCCCGCAGCACCGCGTCGGTCCGGATCCTTTCCTTCTCGACTTCGGTGTTGAGCAGCGCCTGCTCCTGCTGCGCCTGCTCCTGCTGCGCCTGCTCCTGCTGCGCCAGCCCGGACCACTCACGATACAGGTTCGTATACTGGTCCAACACAGCCTTGATCTCGGCAACTTCCTGCTGATACGCCGGGTTTGCCGCGAGCAGCGTCAGATGCTGACCCGTGTGTTCAATAATGAGACCCAGAGACCGGGTCCGCTGGATCCAGGAACCCGGCTGTGCTGTCGAAGCACGCAGTTCCTCCAGTCCCTGCAGGTGAATCTGTACATGCGCCATGTGATCTTCGCCATCTCCGGCCGTTGCGGGCTGTCCAAGACGCATGAGACCCGATTCCATGCGGGCAAGGGATGAATTGACCACCGGAATCTCGGACTTCGGCAGCAATGTCTGATATTTGTCCACGTTGTCAGGACCGACAAGAGCAAGAAGACGGTTACGCACCGCCATCTCCTTGCCGCGGCTGTCCAGCATAGGAGCAAGTTCCAGGACCTGACTACTGTTGAGGTCGCGAAGTACCGGACTGCCCGCTCCGGACGTCCGGGTGGCCCGAACCTTCCAGACGTCGGGCTTCAGGAGCTCTTTCGGAACCCCGCGACGAAGGCAGGCATCGATAAAAGCCCTGCTTTCCTTCGCTGCTGCCTCCGCAAGGCGGGAATCGGCGTCGAGAAGGCGTCTGAAGACCTCCCGGTACAAAGTGTCAACCTGGGAATAATAGAAACTGATGGCCGTGGACTCAAGTTCCATCTCTTTACGGGAGATGACCGAGACTTCACGGGCTGTTTTAGCCCCCAGACCACCCCCGGAATGGCGGAAAAGTCCGACATTCGATTCGAGGTTGGCCTTCAGTACGTCCCGAACTGAAGCGACCCCCTGCAGATTGGGGGTAAAATTGTTCTTTGACATCTCAAAACCATGCGGAATCACTGTCGTCGGGCCGATCTTCATCCGGCGCAGGTCCTCGACGTTGCCCGAGGACGTCTGGTTCAGCACTGCCGAGGCCGCCAGGATCCCGCCGTCCACCAGAGAGTTCATGAACCGGTTGTTCACCTCGCAGTGGGGGAAAATCCGGTGCCCGAGACCACGGACACTGTGGTAGGTACCATCGCCGATGTCATAAAAGAACAGGTTGATCACCTGGTCGAAGGATTCATACATGCCCGATGACTGGAACAGAAACTGTCTTTCCTGACTGTCACTGCAGACGATGAACACGGCAATAGACCCGGACATCTCCCGTACCATGATGTAGTAAATCTTCGCCGGTTTCGGACCGACCGCCGCTTCAATCAGACCGTTCGCCCGAATCTGTTCCTGAATCCCTTCCCAGGACATCTGTTTATCCCGGTAGCGGGCTGCATACCGATCGGAGATCAACTTTCGGATCAGGGTCGGATTCCACCCGGTCTCGCGGGAGACCTCAGTCTGCTCCGGCGAGTCGATGAGAGAGAAGAGGTCCACTACGCTCATCTCGGAAGAGAACACGATGACTTCCTGCTCATCAACATTCGACGGAGCCCCGGCCGGAACCAGAATGTCCGACATGCCGGCCGCCCGGAACTTCCAGTCCGTGGGGTCGGGGAAGAACACGGGTCCCACGCCGTAGTCGATCATCTCGGACTGATGGCGCATTGTGTGAAACAGAAACCCGCGCCAATCGCTCAGGACATTTCCGAATTCGCGAGCTATGATGTCGCCGAACTCCAGAATCGTCGGGGGCACAAGCTGAGCGGCAACTTCGTCATTCAGCAGAGTTTCGGGCAGGACACGGGGGACCAGAGTTACCAGCGGGTCCGCCTCGACCACGAGATCAAAGTAGCTGCTCTTCCGGGCCGTACTGATGCCGTCAGCTTCACGGAAATTCAGGTTCGTGCGGTCCCGCTGGGCGGACCGCCGCAACTTCGCAGGGTTGTACGGGGGGTTGCCGTCAATCATGCCCCGGACCCTCATTCTGCTCCTGGACCGGGGGGCGTCTTCACGGCGCAGCGCTGAGATCAGCTGCCAGGCCGCGACTCCGTCCCGGATCCTCGGGTCGGAATTCTGTACTGCGTCAGTTGTCGTATCGCTCATTCACTGTCTCCGGAGGCCGCCTTCGCCCGGCTGCGGCGTTTCTTCTTCGCCGGGGCCGCAGGCGCTTCTGCCGACTCAATATCCCCGGCGTCGACCGCCGGAGAAGACTCCGGGCCACCCCCGGCCAGCTGTTTCGAAAGTCCGGCTGCACGCTTCTTCTTCTCCTCGGCATCCTTCGCAGCCTTCGCCCGTGCGTCGGCAATCAGAGCCGCTTCGTCGGGTGTGGGCATGCTGTCCACAGCCGCGGACGCTAAATTTTTCAAAAAGACGCCGGGGGCGTCCGAGCGCACAAGATCAAGTTTGGCCGCGTCACGAGAACGCCCGGCGCCGCTGATCCTGCTGAACAGCTTGCGGCCGTCCGGGTACTCGCCTTCAAAAGTAATGCAGAGAGTGGTGATCCCGCTGTCCACAGTTTCCTTAATGTTCAGCTCGACCTGAAGTGCAGTCTCAACCATCTTGCCGTGTTCCTTTCTTCCAGCAGAAATCCGGATACAGTTCCGGTTCCGGGAATTCGGCGACGCGGGCCAGGGCCTTGAGGTAGGTCCCGTCAGCCGTGCAGACGCCGGCGTACTTGAAATCCTCCGTCGGGGGCAGCTTGCCCACCGCAGGCCGGAAGACACTTTCGAGAGTGCAGCTGTAGCAGCCGGGTTCCCTCCGGTTCAGGGGGCAGCGGCGGCAGACCTTCACCCGTTCCACAGCGTCGTCCCAGGAGACCAGGGCCGGCCGCTGCCGGATAATCTGACTCGTGGCACGCAGCAGTTGGGTGCGGGAAAAGAAAACAGGGGCACGCGTCTGAAGAGGACTGTGGGGGAGAACCCTTTCGGCAGGACGCGCCCCTGTTTTCTTTTCCTGAACCGGAGACACCAGCTCCGCCGGGAGCCGCTGACAAATTGAATCTTCAACAATCGCCGAGAAGTCGGGCGGAACCTCCAGTCCGTTCAGTTTCCTGGTACGGGAGACAAGCAGGACCAGATCCACCAGCAGGTTCTCCGTGAACCTGGTGTCCAGGTCGGGATCGTAGTACCAGTAGCCTCCGGGAGGCGTGACTGTGGGTCGCGCCAGTTTCAGCATTACATCAGCTCCGGGATTGAATACAGATCGTCCTCTTCAGAATAATAGTCCGTGAGATAATTATCGTCCGTCGGAAGCTCTCTGTCAAGAGATGCCGCTGCTTTTTTCTGCTCCCGGACCAGCGGGGACTCCCCGCCCTCGGGGTCGAAGCCCATCACTTCACGCACCACCGAGGCAAGGCAGACGCCGGCGTCGGCAATGTCGGGGGACTTGCCCAGCCGCAGCTTCATCCTGGTCTTCGGTTCCACTGTCACGGGCTTGAGCTTCTCCGTCAGCTGCCGCTCGCAGAGTTCTCGTGCCATCTCCGGCGGGACCCCGCGCACCAGTCCGGCACGGCAGAAACGGAACAGGACGTGCCAAAGCTCGGTCACCCGGTTCCCGTAGTAGTTGCGCCCGATCTCGTCCTCGTCGCCGGTCATGCCCGCCGGGAGATCCGTGGCCCTGCCGCCGAACTGGACCCGGTGCAACCCCGGTCCCGTGTGCTCCTTTTCAAGAATGTCGGCGAGGCCGCCCTGACTCCCGGTACAGTCAATACCCACGCCCCCGGAGCTGATGTTGTGAAGCTTCAGGACACGGGCGATGTCGGCAGCCAGTCGGTAGGTCAAAGGTTCGCTGGAAGTCGCGTCGAGCTTGATGGAATGGGGTTCCCCCGTAAAGGTGAGCCCGGGGCGCACCTTCCCGTCCTCACAGATCAGGTTCCCCGCCAGCCCGGTGACCACGATACAGCGGTCGCCCATGCTGGAGAACGCCGGATCGATGCCGGCGACGGGAATCGGCTCGGAAGCCCACTTCGGTTCCTCGTGACAGCGGTTGTAGGCCAGAAACCCTTCGCCGAAGAGCGCCCGGTCAAGTCCTTCCGGCGGGAAAAATCCGCGCCGCTGACTCCAGAACTGAGGGGAATCCGGACCGTACTTCTCACGGGTCTCGTCAATCGCCTGCTTCGAGAGCAGAAAAGGATACTTCCGGCGACCGTCGGGCTCGACCACCGCAGGACATTGGTAGCCGTCGAAAAACTCACAGTGCCCGTACTTCGTCTCCCAACCGTCACCGCAGGTGTCGGGATGCAGCTCGCCCCAGCCGGTCTTCGGCTCCGAGTACAACCCTAGCGGGTCGTGTCGGCTCTCCGGGTTGCCCATGCCGAGAAAGACAAACTCAAGACCGGAGCTGGACAGATTCGTCGCCGCCTCCACGGCCGCCCGGCGGGTGGCCTGCATCTCGTCAATGATCAGACCGACGTAGGTGTTGTGCAGACCGATGATGTTGCCCAGCGCCTCGCGCACGGTGCCGCGGAGCACGGCAATGCCGAAGATGCCGTTCTTGCTGTTCTCGTCGCCCAGCAGGATCGCAGACTCGCTCCTGCGGTAGGTGCCGGGGGCGTCGGGGATCAGGGAATAGTAGCGGATGAGTTCGCCGAAGATGCGTTTCTCCAGCATCGTGACTGTCGTGGAGCAGACAACACAGGTGGTGCAGGAGGGCGCCGAGAGCCAGTGGAGCAGAATGCACATGGCCGCGTCGGTGGACTTGGCCGTGGACCCGGGTCCTATCCAGGTCTGCCACGGGTGCTCGCAGAACGCCTGCATCCGCCGGGCAACCCAGGGGTGCCTGACATAGCGGTCCTCGGGGAAGAGGAGCCCGCAGGCATCGTACATGTGCCGCCAGGCGGGCTTCCCGGTCTTGAAGCCGTCGCGGGCGAGACGGTAGGCACCAAGCTCCATCGTCGCGGCACTGGTGCCCGCAGGCCAGTCAACCCCGTAGAGATGCATCAACCGCTCCCCACTTTCTTCTGAATCTGCGCGCTCGCGCGTGAGAGGGAATCGAGGACGTTGATCTGGATCATGGCCGTACCCGCCCCGGCGCCGGCCTGATCCTCGTCGTCGCGGGTCCGGGCAATCTTCGCCGAGTCGAGCAGGGACCGGCAGACTTCAAAATTGCTGGACGCCGCTTTCGAGAGGGTCGCAAGGTCACGAGGGGAAATCTCGGGGTCGTCGACGGCGTCGTTGATCCGGTCAAGCAGGCCCTGCTGAACCCGGAGGTACCGTTCGACAAGGATCCCGGCGCTGTCGGAGACCGCCCGGCCCACGCGTGCCGCAGCAGCTTTGCGGGAGTTTTCAAGGAACTCGGTGCGCCGTTCGTCCCAGCCGTCCTCGAAAATCCACCCGCGCAGGGTCTCCAGGGGAACTTTGGCAAGCTGGGAGACCTCATGATCGGGGTAACCGCGCAGCACGTACAGGGTGTGAGCCTGCTGCCTGTGAGGATCCCGGTATTCTGTAGGCATAAGTTCGGTGCTCATGTCGGGAATATATGACACGGGGGCGGCGCGGTCAAGTGGCGGGGTGCCGTGGTGTACAGAACGAGATCGGGTGTTTTGGGGCTGGGGTTGTGATATATAAGGTGGTATATAAGGTGGTATTGGGGTGATTTGGAAAAGGGGGAACTTTGTACCCCGGGCGTATATATATGCACGCTTGGATGCGGAAAAAAGGGCCGGGGTGCCCGCGTGCGACACCCCGGCCCTAAAGAATCCTTTTTACAATCGATACTTAGGCTCTGGTGGCCCCAATCGCCTGAGCCCCCCAGTCTTATAGCAGATCTCGTGGATGCACGCGCAAAAAAAAAGCCACGGGCACTTGTGTGCCCGTGGCTTCTGAATCCGCGTCACAACCTGTATTTCGGTTCCGGCGGCTCCATGCCGGCCGGGTTAATTAGTGCCAGCTGCGGCCGCAAAACCGCTGACACCACATAAGGAGGGCGCCCCAACCGCCTGGGAGCCCCCTACCTTGCGACAGCGCCTCTGGATGCTGTCACAAGGTCGAGGCGCTCAGGCAGCGCCTGCTTCACCGAGGGGGGCACTATCAACAGCACCCCG
>Ga0180431_10006908_pt1 | contig 13376 bp, 12 predicted proteins | sample SS_ome_11_FD_132459 | JGI IMG/M metagenome (GOLD analysis project Ga0180431, IMG submission 132459) | Hypersaline lake sediment archaeal communities from the Salton Sea, California, USA - SS_1_MS_1 metaG | ecosystem: Environmental > Aquatic > Non-marine Saline and Alkaline > Hypersaline >... | reverse complement strand
TCTTCACGCCATTGCTTTGGACCTTTCTTATCACCAGCTTTTGTGAAAGGATTTGCGAGTTCCTTTGCAATCTTCAAGAGTTCCTTCAGTTTTTCTCCTTCTTCCTCAAGCTGCTGGATTCTCTCCTTATGTGTCGTTGTTTGAAGTTCGCCCCGTTTTAGGATATAGGTTCCCTCATCCCTTAAACGTTGAATACGGATTTTGTCAAGCTCATCCTCAGCCTTTTTCAGTGTGGCTCTATTACCAAGCTGTTGCGCCTGATTTACAGCTTCTTGTGCTCGCTGTTCAGCCAAATGTGAAAGTTCTCTTGCGGCTTGAATCTTCTCTTCATTAGCCCCGGCTGTTGCGTACTTTTTCTTAGCTTCAGCAGCCGTTTGCTCGGCGCGTTCAATCTTCGCAAAGACCTGTTGACGGTCATTCAAATGACGAAGTTCACGTTGAAATGCAGTATCGGCAATTGCCTGTTGTGTCTTAGCAATTTCCTCTGTAGACTTCTTGATTTCATCGTCTACATTTAGAACTGCATCTCTTATCTTTTTGATAGCATCTTCTCTTTCCTTGAGAATTGCATCAAGAGTATGACCCAAGCTAGTTGCAACAGATTTTCCGCTTGCCTCTACCACATCAAAATCACGGCGATATTGACTTGATGCCCGGGAGAAAAGTTCTCCTGTAAGTTTGCTAAGTTCCTGCGATTCCTTTCGGCTTGCTTGAATCCGTTTCTGTGTTTCTTGTTGATGAATCTTTGTGAGTTCTTCTTCCTTAGCTCGAAGCTCTGCGATAAGATTATCGGCTCCTGCTGCCGGACCTTGGAAAAGTTCCGCAACCTTGAAAGCTGCAAATGCTGCTGCTACTGCAATCAAAATTGGCAAAACTGTTAGGAATGCTGCTCCAAGAGCCCTGGCTGATGTTGCGGCTGCTGTTAGCGAGAATGATAGTTCCAGTGAAGCTATCTTCATTCCTGCAAGACCAGCGATAGCCCCAATTGCTACAGCTTTAATCAAGTCTGTATTGCGAAGTACAGCGTCCATTGCGGTAACAATGGGCGTAGTTATCGTCAACAGATTTTGGCCGATTTCAATTAGGGTTGTGCCAAAGTTTTCCCAAGCCCGAGTAGCTTTACGGCCAACGGATTCCTCCATCTCACCAAATGCCTTGTCATTGGCACCAGCACTATTTTCCATCGCATCCAATGCTTTAGTTAAGGCATTTCCTTCCTTCGTAGTCAAGTTCAAGGCACCGACGATAGCTCGTACACGACCTAATAAGTCGGCAAATTCCTTATCGTTGCCTGCTGAAGCATCCTTCATCTTCAACAAGACACCAGCTAGACCACCAAAGCGCTTGATAGCTTCTGGACCAGTTTCAACACCCCATTGCTCATACAGTGCTTGTAGTTTCTCGGTTGGTCGAAGTAACTTTTGGCTGACTTGTGTAAGTTGAGTAATGGCAGTATGGGCAGGTACGCCTTTTTGTGTTAATGCTGCAATAGCTGCCGCCATCTCCTCGTAACGAATCCCTAATGCCGCTGTCAAGGGTGAAACTCGCCCGATTACATCACCGAATTCACTTAGACGCAAACGACCAAGTTCAATTGTCTTGAACATTACATCAGCAACACGGGTTTGCTCTGAAATGTCAAGATTATAGCTATTCATTACAGATGAAATAGCATTAACAGACTCTTTCAAGTTAGAATTTGTGGCAATTGAAAGTTTTGCCGCTTCATTGGTGAACTTTAGGGCATCCCCAGCATCAACAACCTGGTTCGATAATGTCTGGTAGACACCTTCGGCAACATCGCCAGCGGCTAAACCTAGATTTCGAGACAAGTCTAAAACATTCTGGTTCAACTGGTCCATAGAACCAAGTTGACCACCAGAAATTGTAAAGGCTTCAGCGACCGCCAATGAAAATTGACGTGCTTCAATTTGAGCTTCTCTAAAAGCACCAACTACGGCACTAATTGCACGTACAATAATCTGTGCTTGAACAACCCGAACAACTGTCTTCCAAGACAATGTTATCGTCTTTGCCGCGTTCTTTCCAGACTTACCAGCATTATTTAAGGCTCCAGCAGCTTGTCCCGCTGCCTGTTTTGTCTTAGCCGCTCCTTGCTGAACCGCATTTGCGGCCGTACCAGCAGCCTGTCCAGCTTGTTGCATAGACTGACCAGCTTGACGAAATGATGATGCAACAGCGGAAGAAACTTGTTGCGATGCTGCTCGGGCTTGAGCCGCAAGATCACCCATTGATGCTGCGGCTTCCTGAGCAGAAGTTTTGATTCCCGCCGCCGGGGCTGCGCCTGCTTGACCAACATTTTGAATGGCAATTCTTGCAGTAGTAGCAGCAATGGCAATCTGATTAAATGCCTTTACCGCTGGCATTGCATTAGTAGGAAATTTGCGCAAAGCACCAGACACACTTTGCAAGGATTGCTTAAAGTTGTTAAGCTCTCCTCGTAAGCGGCCTAGTTCTTGAATGGCTTTTGAGGCATCAAAGCCTAGTTGTTGCGTAATTTCCTCGGCCATTATCCTACCTTTACCCCTTTCAGGAACTTAAACGGATTTGGCAATTCTGTGAAACGCGAAAACTCTTCAAATGCCTTTTTGCCTTTCTCTTGAAAGTGGTAAGGAGTTGGATGCCGTAGACCGGAGCGGGAAAAAACGTTCGGAGCTTGTCCGTAAACCACTCGATTGTATTCATTGTACGCAAGATACCGAAGTGTACTATGGTATCTAAAATGCCACCGAGCATTATCAGGATCAAGTTGCAGTCCGCTATCACTTCCGGTTGCCAAACCCAAGGCCGTTCGATCCTTCAAACTTTTTTGAGGGCCATATGGAATACTGGTTCCTAGTTCTTGAGCGAGTTTTTGGAACGTTGCTCTTGACGCACGGGACCATGTGGGAATAACTGCGAGAACAGTTGCTTGTAGCCATTCGCGCCCTGCTTGCTTTAGCCAATCTTCCATATATTTGCTTAGATGCCGCCTGTAAGCAGCTAAATCAAGCTCAGGGGCGCGAAATTTGTAGGTGAACTTCATCGTCGTTTACGCCTTCCACGGGGGCGATTCGTCTTTGCGGCTGGCGGGGTTTTTCCTCCTCCCATTATTGCCTTCTTCTCTTCGCCTTCTTCATGTTGTCGTGTTTGGTCGTAAGCGATAATCTTGGCCTGTGTCCAAGCGTCACAATCATCCCAAGTTTCTTTGGCACCTGGTGGTCTTATTCCTACTCGTTCACAGGCTCGCCAGATGGCGTAGTCTCCAGTTCTGTTGGGCGGCCAGAGGATTCGACCGACTCCTCCGCCATCCCACGTAGAAAAAGCTCACGGGCTTCCTTCAGTTTTGCCTCATCAAGTGCATTCGCCTGCATTACACAAACGATTACTCGATTCACTTCGACATCAGAAAAACCAGCGCCGCGCAATTCCTTGTCCCAATCGGTCCAAGTTTTGGGATTGTCTAGTTGCACTGTCTCCCATTCAATCTCGCTAGGAACGAGTGAGTTTACTACGATGTAGGCAAAACGTTGCTCGTTGTAGCGCGCAACTTTCTGTAGGTAGGTTTTGTCATTTGACTGTGGAATCCAACCATCCTTTGTAAGTTTTCCTGGGGCCTTTGGCTCAGGAACCAACTTTTCAAAGGGCTCCATATCAGTGACGGCTCGTGTCTTGATTACAATGTCACCAGTCAAACGTGGTAGAACAAGGACTTCCTCGTTGGGTCCACTCACTTCTTTTCCACCGATTCGCATGTTTTTTCTCCCTCTCACAGTATTGTTAAAGATAGGTGGGGTGGGTAGACCACCCCACCTTCGACCTTAAACTTAGGCACAATCATCATAGTCATCGCGTGTAACGGTAGCTTCGCTCACGTTACAGTGACCAGACATTGAGATTGTTGCAGCACTCAAGTCGTACTCCAGGCTTTCATAGCGAAAATCAGGGAACACAACCAATTCGTCTTCATCTGTGCCACACGGAACACAGTGTAGAACTTCAATATCCACGGCATAAGGTTCGCAAAGGTCATCAGCAGCAGAAACCCATTCTGCGGCTCCACCAGAGCCCTTGACTGCATCAACAGGAGTGACAGATTCACTCGTACCTGTTGTGATGTACTCGTATACAAAGTCAAGGGAGATTTCAAGCGGTTGCTCGTCCCCTTCCTTAACCGTGTCAAGATCACCACGATCCAATAGGTACTCGTATTCCTTCGCTTCGGTCCAAGTCAAGTTACCTTCACCGATGGTTACTTCGATTTGCTGTGACGTAAATGTAATTACGTCAGACTGTGACGGTGTTGGTGTGCCCCATGCAGGGGTAAACTCAATGTTTTCGGTATCGTTTGCATTGAGTGTGCGATCGGTCACAGTATAGGTTGTAGTGTTGTTTGCTGTATTGACCGTAAATCGCGCGCCGATAGGAACCTTTGTGGTAATATCAGTGTTCAGATTTACAGTATTGATATCAACATCGGTGTCCGTGGCTCCCGGTGTTGTTTCTTCAATTACGGCAGTGCCACTAAGGCCGTCTTTAATGCGGATAGTGGCATCTCTACTTTCTGTTACCTCCACAAAGTGGTGGGTTAGTCATTTCTGCTAACCTCTGCATGTCGCCATGCAGAACAGACTATATCTTCACCCTCACATCATCCTTAATTGTTTAACAGGGGCTGAGCGTATAGTCGTTGAGGATTCTCATTCCTAGAGTCTTTCCTGCTGATTGTCTGCACTTAACAGATTGTTACGTCGTGCGTACTGTAAGATACCCAGAGTTTCCAGCATATAGCTCAGTTTAACATTTTAGATTACTCTAAAACGGAGCCAAGAAATTTAGCTCAATACGGGCCATGTTAGCCTCCTTTTGTTGAGTAATTTAAGGGATCACGTAGCCCCATCCAATAGGCCAGTCCCCTGACTTTCTATACCGAGAAAATCGTTGTCGTAAAGTTCCAGCCTTTATACCAAGTGCCTTAGCAGCATCTTGTAAACATGGGAATATTTTCCCATTGACTCTTACAGTCCTTGCTCGCGGGTTAGCTGATCCTTTATAAGCCCTATTTAATTCGGCTCGCGTTGGATTTGATCGACCTTTTGCCGCGGCGCGAATTCTCTCTTTTGCTTCCTCGTTATGTTTTCTACCGTACATTCCATTTCGTTTACCTTTATGTGCTTGGCTCATTTTCCTACGTGTTTTAACGTCGGGTTTCCAACCAGTTGATCCTTCACCGCCACCAGTAAGATTATACCCGTGTGGAGCTTTTGCATTTAATTGTTCAATTAAGATAACTTCCAGTTGTTTAATACTACTTTCGTCACCTTCATAAAGAACATCAAAAGCAAAATTCTTAATACCGTACTTTTGGATTGCTTGATACACAAGTTTTGAACCATGTCCACACTTATGTTCAATCCATCGACGACCAACATTTGTAGCAATACCAATATATTGCTTTCCATTGATCCAATTAGTAATGCTGTATAGATACCACATAATTACATCGAAAGGAACATTTCAAATCGACCATCCACAGCGGCCTGCCGGATACGGTCTTCGCGTCTTATTTGACCAAAGTGGATCAAACGCGCTGGTTCGCTAAACCCCGTCCGCTGAGTTAAGCAACCAACTAGGGTGCCATCATCGTCGGCTCCAGTCCCAAATCGATAAATGGGAATGTTCTCCGTCATGGCTTTCAAAAATTCGCCACCCCAACGATTGATGTTGTATGCGTCCTCAGTTGACATTTTCATTTGGTCTGTCAAGAGAACATTTATATCCAGATGAACTCTCCAATAGCCGTGGCTGATTTCTCTAACAAAGGGACCATTGACACGTAACTCGGCATGTTCACTCCGCATCGTATCCTCCTCACGTTCATCGACACCTTCAACGAAAAACGTGAGGCTGAGACTATCGGAAACAGCCTTAAAATAAACGGCAATTGATGCCATTGTCCAACGAGCTAGATTTATGTTCATCATGAATTCTCTGCTTCATCTTCAACATCCAACCAGCTATCCACCTTCATGTGGAATATCTGCTCGGGTCGTACACCTTTGACTTCTTTGCCAATAACTACCCAACCGGTATGTTGCTCAAATTCACTGATAGTCTTAATCTCGTAGCGACGACTATTGTAGACGAGCCAATCATCATTCGCTATCTCATACCCATCAGGCAAATCTCTGGCATCAATTAGAAATGTGCGAGTACCGGCGTCATAGGTGCCACCATAAACGAACTCTTTATTCGCTGATATGATGGAAATTGACTGAACAGCCTCCCGCTGTATTTTCACAGGTAAAACGATGCACTTTGCAACCGTAATCATGGTGCGATCATACGTTTTTTCACCTGTCTCATAATCCGTTTCTGTTTCTATCAGTTTGTAAACATCGACTCGCCCACCATACTGCCTTTTTAGGCTGTACAGGGTTCGTCGGATAAAACGATTCATGCTCCGATTAACGCCGCTCAACATCTTTCACGCCTTGCGGTGGTTCGGTAACTTCTACGAAAGGACAACGACTACAAAGTCGTTCCATCACACGGGCAACCCAACTAAGGCATTCGGCATTTTGTGCCAATGCAGTTGTTGACCGTTCTACAAGATTTACCAAAGTTTCTCGTTGATAGTCTTCGAGTTTCTCAACCCTTACGGAAAGCGCGTCTTCTCGTTTCCAATCGCGCCAGATGAAAAACAGCACAATTCCAACCAGGGGGCCAAAATTAGAAATCAGCCCGGTCCACACTGTATCACCCATACTGCGCTCCTTTAGAGAAGAAAAGAAACTGGGCGGGCGGTTGCCCGCCCAGTATTCAAGTCTTAGCTTTAGCCAAGCAGTACGCAACCAAGGTTCGCGTCTAGCACGGCCACTCCGCAGAGTAGGTCGAGCGTGACGATTGTGCCCTGGCTGGAAATATTGTACTGCATCGAAACACGCATGGCTACGTCATTGTAGCTACCGACACTGGAACGAACGCCAAGGGCATTGTTCGGCAGGGCCAGCGGCCGAGAGACGAGGGCCAAGGCATTCCGATGGAAGGCCAAGTTGAGTGAACCCGACGGGCCGGGGAATGCGGCAGCGTTGTTCGCCACAGCAGCCTCCAGCGGACGATCCAACCACATCAGGTGACGGGTGGCGTCGTCGGGGTCCACAGCAATGCTGATAATCGTGTACGTATGCCGAGAGGCACCCGTACCAAACGAGATTAGCTGCCCTTGCTGCGGTGGCGTGGCTAGCACGCCATCAGCGCCGTCGTCCACACCGAGGGCCTTTGAATAGCCCGCGGGGTAAGTGGCGGTATTATCGACGTAACAAGCCTTGAAGACTGTTACAACGTCGTTGGCACTGACGCCCGTTTCCAAACCTTCCGTGAGTACGATACTGTTGGTGTTGGTGCCGTCGTCTGCGGCCGAATCAACAACATGGGGCTTTCCTTCGCCCTCAACCCAAACGTATTCACCATCCACAACCTGGTAGGCTAGGATGGAAACGTTTAGTGTCGTCTCGTTCACAGGCTCGGCTTCATTGATCTCACCATCAGCATAGCTGGTGGTGGCCTTCAATAGACTCGGCACGTTCTGATCCATGTACGTGTCAAAGCCTAGTACACGACCAAGGCTGGCATCCCGAAGGGCTGTGCCGGCATCACCACGCTTTTCAGCACTGATGAATAGCTCAGTCTTCAATAGCTCGGTTTCAGACGAAGGTGACAAGACAAGGTTACGCCCGCTGGGGTAAGCCTTGTTGACATTCATCTTCTCACGGGCAGCCAATAGGTAATCCTTGGCATTGTCTTCGTCCATTTCCATCAGGTTTCCAGCCGTGTTGGCAAGGAATTGGTGGACCTGGCCGCAAAGAATGCGGTCAACGGAGCTAGCCATTTCCTGGGCGGCCGGGGTGAGGTACATTTCCACTAGGTCCTGGAAGGACTTACTGGCCTCACCGTCCTTGATTGTAAACGTGACGTAAACGTGCTGGTCAAGAGGAACCTGCACGTTCGTTGCGACGGCATCCTGGCTTTCAACGTTATCGGAATCCGTCTTCCGCTTAGCGGTAAAGGTGCCGGGCCGACGTGTATTCACAACGTCACCATAGTTGGCGACTTCATTGCTGAAATCCCGGTAGACCAAGCGGGCCATGACCATGTTCTCTTCGAGAATCGCCAGACCCTCTTGTGCCCATAGCTCCGGAACCAGCGCGTCATTGTCATTGGCATAGCAAGCCAAGACAGGGTTGCTATAAAGCAAATTCATTGCGCTACTCCTCAATTTGGGTTACTTAGCCCTTTTCTTAGGGCGAGGAAAAAACAGTTTTCGTCGCCCGAAACTGGGCAACTGAACAAACCACATGGCCCCTTTCTTTAACTAGGTCGCCGTCGAAGTCCCAAGGCTTCAGGGTTTTCCTTGCGAATCTTACGATATTGCTCAGGAGTGAGCTTCGTAGGATCGACACGACCTCCTTCACCCGGCGATGCGCCGCCGGTGGCGGAACCTGCTCCGACACCACTGACTACGTTTGACTTGAAAAGATTGCCATAAAGTTCAGGCAACTCTTTCATACGTTGTACAGCTTCTTCGGGGGTTCTTAGAGTGATGACTTGTTCCCCGCTCTTCTCGTCAATGTCGGGGAAGTCAATCAAAGGTGTAAACTTACCAAGACTGTTGCCCTGCTCGTCAGTTTTTTCCTGCATCTTTGTCATTGGCCGCAAAAGGCCAACAATTTGATGAGGATTGAAGGCTTCAGCACTTACAGCAGCATCTTGCAGAGACCGATCAATAACGGAACTCTTGTATAGTGTTTCCCATCGCTGGGCCGCCGTCTTTGTCGTGTCGAGTTCTGACTTGAATCGTTCTCTTTCTTGCTTTCGCTCGTACTCAGCCTGTTGTTCCTTGGTGCGAAATGACTTCTGCAAGTCTGCCAATTCAGCCTCAAGCTTAGCTCGTTGCTCCTTTTGCAAGCTCTTGTCAGCCAAGATTTGCTTGTAACTTTGTTCAAGCTTTGTATACTTTTCCGTATGCTTTCGGCGATCATCAGCTAGAATTCGATTCAAGTCCTCCTGTGAAAATGCTTTTTCACGACTACGTTGCGCCTCAGCAGCTACCTCTCTGGCTTCTGCTGCCTTTCGTTCAGCCTCTTCTTGTGCCCGTCGCGCCTCTTCAGCAGCCGCCTTTGCACGGCCTTCATAACCACCATCACCGCCTTCGCCTTCGACACCTTCGCCTTCACTACCTTCATCTTCGTAGCAGGCCAAAACAGGATTTGAGTACAGTCGGTACAACTCGTTGTAATTCATCTAGTCTCTCCTAACAAATGTTAGTCAACCCTACTTAGTAAAATTGCATCACTGTCGCGCAGGAATGGTCGTAGGTATCTCCACGCTGCGGCACTAGGAACACCGTTCATTATATGTTCAATCAACGTATGATTCCTGTTGTAAGTTGTTCTAACAGATGCAATGCCCTGGCTGACCACTCCCAGGTTTTCTAATTCAAGGTCAGGATCAACTCCATCTAGCAACGCATGTGCAATTTCCCAGCAGGCGATCTTTATTTGATCTGGAATTTCCGTATCCCAGCCACGGGGAAATTCTAGTTCTTGCGATGCTTCCGCTTCCATGATCTCTTCTTCCGTTACGTCATCAATCAATTCTCCCTCTTCATCGTACATCACGGCATAAACTGCGGCTTTTTCTCCTTTGAAACTAAGTCCATCAATGATTTGGGTAGCACGAATTAACGCCTTCACCCTATCTTCAGAGGAGGCATCAGTCCATGCCTCTTCAAAAAGACGGTTTGAAAAGTAGGTGTTCGCTTCTTCAACTGTACCGTAGTAAGAATACATGATCCTATCCTTACACAACTAGGAAGCTATAATCAACGGAAGCTCCACCAGTAATCACATAAAGGTCACTGGCTGCAATAACTGGAATCCAAATATCATCACCAGCAGCGAGTTGAAAACCAGTATTGACTGTAACATCACTGTCTCCAACGTAAACAGAATTGGCACCATCATGGTTCCGAACAAAAACTCCATGCTTCGCTTCCCAAGCATTGGCAGTTAGAGCAGCTTTTGCCGCCCCCGCTGTACCTTGACCAGTATGAAATTCACTGTAAGACTGTTTCGCAACTCGTACTGGAAGCATTTTCTTGTCTCCTCTTATACTGCTTTGGCTTCGCCACGGACGGGTTTCTTCGTAGTGTCCTTTAATGTGGTATCCGTAGCAGTTTGTCTTTCGGATTTTGCTTCTTCCGAAGCATTTTGTGATAGATCAGCAACACCCCTTGCACCAGGACTTCCATCTGCCTGACTTTGCTTAATGGAGGTTTGTGACTCAAGGATTCTTTCTACCCTTAACAAGTGATCTTCTCTGGCTTGTAGGTATTCATTTTCTGGAAAACCAAGTGCCATTGAAGCTACTTTTTCACTGACGAGACCTGCTTCCTTTGCCTGCAAGATAATGTCGGGATTACTTGTGGTATACTCAGCAGCATCAATCTCAGCAAAGATTTTGTCCAAGGTTTCAACATTAACCTTGCCTGCCAACAATGCCACCACGATATTCTTGGCCAACTCTCTCTTGACTGTGTTTCCAGGAACAGTGTACATAAGTTCTGAAAGCTTACCAGCTTCAATGATTCTGTCTGAATCAGTCTTCAAACTGTACCGATCAGGATACTTGATGGTAGCTATTTGGCGCTTCTTCACATTCTTCTGCTCATACGCAGCCCAATATCCAGCAATTTTTCGCTCAGCATTTTCCAAAACCAAGCCGATGTAGGAAAGTCCGGCTTCCAACCCCTGATCGCTCATTTTGAGAGCTTCGGCCGAAGTTGCACGCTTTCCAATTTTGTTTGTTACAGCAAGATTTACAAGCTTCCGAATATCATCTTCCAATTTTTCCTGGAGCTTTAATGAAGCTTCCAGTGGCTCTGGAGAGGGATGAATGAAGCCTGGACGCTCTGCCCTCAAGTCATAAATACGTCCATGAGTTGGTCCTACCTTCACTTCTTTTCCAAAGGCACGCTGCCCGCCAGTCATTGCTGAACCATCTGGATTTACTGGATGCTTTAAGTGATCTCCAACAGCCCTTACATCCTGTTGTTCAGTATAGAAAGGAAAGTTAGCTTTCAAGGCATAGGCAACATCACTTGAAGTCAAGTTTAGCAAAGCCGCCTGATGATTGGAAACATCTTTCAGTAAGCTATCTCCAATATCCAAGAGAACAAATGGAATTCGTTTTAATGCTAAAGTGATAGGTGTTCCATCAGACGGGTAGCCATCAGGTGTTATTGGATTGGATTCATCGTCATAAAATTGAACATTGACAAAGCCAGTTTTCTCATCAACCCAAATCAAGCGATACCTTTCATACTCACCATCTGGAAGTTTGATATTGTAGATTTCATGCTGAGTAAAATCAACCCCAATATCTCTGAGAAGAAGTGCTTGAAACTCAGTTGGATCATCTGGTTTGGCTACTGACCATGCAAGTATATCTTCCACTTGATACAGATAGAGATATGGACGTGCATTTCCAATATCAGCTAATGTCGGTCCTGTTAGTTGTGGCATGTCTACGTAAACACCGACTTTTCCCATTACCAATAATTCTGTGAGTACGTCGATGCCAAGAAAGCCATTCATCGTGCTTCCTTTTCGGTCTACGCCACCATTTTCACCTGCCACCGCTTTCATGTAAGTTTGAGAACCACCACGCCGCATAATATCTCGCATCCGTTGAAAAATGCCATTACGAACATCATTGATTGCGGCTTTTGCATAAGTTGGTGTTGGAGTTATGGCCATGCGAGTATTGAAATCAGTATCCGTCTCTCGCTCGGTAAACTTTCTCAGATACCTACTGGTGTAAGTTTCACCGCCATCATACACTTCTCGCCATTTCTCCCAATAGAGCATGTCATGGAAGTATTGCGGATTTCGCGTTTCGGTGACTGAGAATCCACTGTAAGCCATTACCTATCTCCCTTATAGAAACGTGCCAATATCCCGCCCCGTAACAATTCCTGCCGCCAAAGGCAAGGCAATTTCAGCGTATGTCAAAGCATGAACAAAGTGGTCCGCTCCGGTGTTTATGTACGCAGCGCGAGGATTGTTGAGTTCATCCTTTTCATAGGTTCTGACCACGTTTTTCATGTGGTCCCGAAATTCCATACTAATGTCCGCCGGAATCTGAATACGTCCACTATGAAATCGTCCTAAAGCAGCATCTAGCCAGTTAGTTCGATCTACAGTGGCAATAGGAGCACCACCCTCTTCTTCTGCTACTTGAACCTCTTTTCCTGTAACTCCACGTCGATACCTGCATAGATACACATAGCCATGAAAGCGTCGGGCAAAGCGTCTTGCATCATTGATTTGCGGGTCAGCATCAATTACACAGCCGAGAACTTGCCACTCACGCATTAACCTATCAAGTTCCTCGAAGTTATCACCAGGAAGTTTTCCTTCCCAAAGTAATCGACCAAAAGCTGCCACGTTCAAATCATTACTGTATTGATCGAAAAGGTATTCCATCACCACAACATTATTCATTTTGCCCTGGTCAACACCCATACAAATGCAACGTTCACCACCAGTTGTCGGACGTGGATCACTCTTTGAATATGGACCAACGGCTGCTTCAATTTCTGTATCTGTTACCAAGCCTCCTGCTGGTACATAAGGTTGTCCAAGTTTTGAGTTGTTGAACTCAACCATCGCAGCTTCATCACCAAGACCGCGAAAATGAGCAACAACGATTTCTCCTGGTGAAACGGTAAAACTGTAAAGCTGGTTAATCTGAAAACTACGATTATCGGGGTCATTAGCTTCCGTTGCTTCCCAAGTACAGTTTTTCAGATTCAGCCATTCCGCCTTTGTTTCGTGATCGAGCTTGTGACCGCATTCCTTGCACTTCAGGTACGATTCTTGGCATCGTGGGTCTGATACTGCCTCTCCTCTTATTTCCATGCAGTCGGGCCATACAAGCTCTGTATGGCGTCCACAGTGCGGACATTTGAAGAAGAAGTGTTCCTGTGTTCCTTGTTCGTAAAGTTTATGAATGCCATATTTAGGGACTGTCGGGGTCGAAATAGCCCAAACTGCTTTTCTTACGTGACCTGATAATCGTTCCAATGCCAGCCAGATTTGCTTCTGATCCATTTCGTTTACTTCATCAAGGATCAGCGTTGAAACTGGAATTGATTTCAGGTTAGCATCGCCTCTTGAACCTCGAATGTAAAGGTTGACGCCTGCGGCCTGTTTCAAACCAATTGTGTTTGTATCAGTAAAAAGTCGCTTCAAATAAGGACTGTAGAGCAAAGCTGTATTGAAACGGGCCTTTGCAAAATCACTTGCATTGTT
>Ga0180431_10006901_pt1 | contig 13385 bp, 16 predicted proteins | sample SS_ome_11_FD_132459 | JGI IMG/M metagenome (GOLD analysis project Ga0180431, IMG submission 132459) | Hypersaline lake sediment archaeal communities from the Salton Sea, California, USA - SS_1_MS_1 metaG | ecosystem: Environmental > Aquatic > Non-marine Saline and Alkaline > Hypersaline >... | reverse complement strand
GGGGCAGGTTATGACCATGACAGTGATAGCGCGCTCCAGCGACCAGTCAAACGGCCTATCGGCCCCCAGATACCACGCGACAAACGTAATAATGCCGGCGGTGAGGGCGATGATGGTGAGCCAAAACGCCGCGCGGTTGGCCAAATCCTGGCTGCGCGACTTCGACTCTTGAGCCTGCTCGACCATAGCTATCACCTGCGCCAGATAGCTCTCCTCACCGGCCTTCTGCACCTCAATCTGCAGTGAACCGTCACCGTTGACGGAGCCCCCTATCACCTCCTCGCCCGACCCTTTCTCCACTGGCGTAGCCTCGCCGGTGAGCATGGACTGATCCAGGGCACTGTGACCGTCCATAATTTCACCGTCGGCCGGCACCTTTTCTCCCGGCTTAATCAGCACGCGGTCTCCGGGTTTCAACTCGCTGATGGCGACATCCTCTGCTGTGCCATTATCTTGAAGTAAGTGTGCTTGGTCCGGCATGAACGCTACAAGCTCCCGCAGAGCGCGGGAGGCGCCCATCACTGAGCGCATCTCGATCCAGTGCCCCAGTAGCATCACATCAATAAGAGTAGCTAACTCCCAGAAGAACACTTTCCCCTTCAGGCCCAGCATCACCACTCCGCTATAAGCGAAGGCAACGGTAATGGCCAGACTAATCAGCGTCATCATACCGGGCTGGCGCTCACGCAGCTCACGGACTAGACCCGCCAGAAACGGCTTGCCTCCGTATACATAGATGACAATCGCCAGGCCCAGCAGCAAGTAGCGGTCGCCGGGGAAGCTGACTGCTTCGCCGATACCCAGCCACTCCTGAATCATCGGCGAAAGAATCAGCATCGGGATGGTTAGGCCCAGACTAACCCAGAACCTGGTACGGAAGTCCCGCACCATCATTTCGTGGTGGTTCTCATGGCCTCCGTGAGCACCATGGGCCTCATGGCCTCCGTGAGCGCCATCAGCCTCATGGCCTCCGTGAGTTCCATGTTCCTCGTGTCCTGCGTGACCGTGGGTATCGTGATTCATCTATGCACTCCCCTTCCGCTGCCTGCACTTGAGGGAATATCGGCAGTGATATTGCTGGGCGGATCCACCACGCAGCTCTTGCATCAGCTCTTCGGGTCGGGCCTTGACTGTCTGCGTATGATGAAATGGATGGTCTGGCGCTAGCTCAGACATAGGCCCAAGCCTCCTTCACACCTGCAATACGCCGGACTACTAATCAATATTCAAACTCAAATAGTGTGGCAGGGCTATCGGGACTTCCCCTATCTTGCCGCTCGCTATACCGGAAAAGCGAAGTATTAGGGAAAAAGTTTTGCAGCAGATCTGCCTTCGGCGAGAGTGCGGAGCAGCAGTTCCCGAATGCCGCCCAGACCATCGGACGTGGCGACAACAATCATACTGATCACTCCCCGTTCATCTCATCGAAATGTGCTACCGCCATGGTAACATTTTTCTGACTATGCAGTTGCTCACCTGCATTTGTCCAAGGCCAGGAGGGAATCCCCAGTGGTAAAGGAATGTTATCGTATATACAAGCGAGCAAACAAGCCCGTTTCTTCTGCGCTTGATTATGCCAGCAGCCGCCGGGGAAAGGAGATGAGGCGATGGCCGCGCATGAGCAGTTGGCCCGTATAATGGACACCGCTCAGATGCTAATGCTGCAACTGGATTCGCAGCATCGTATTGTATTCTGCAATGCCTTCTTTCGCCGAATCAGCGGCTATGAGGATACGGAGTTGGTTGGACAAACATTCTGGAACATTGTCCGCGCCGGGGAAGCCGACTCGCTGGCGTCCTCCCCGGAGGGTGACGACCTGAGTAAGCTCCCCCGGGAATTCGCAGCCCAGTTACTGGCTGCGGACGGAAAACGACCCACTGTCCGTTGGCAGATATGTCCCAGTGAGCAGGAAGATCAGCAGACCCTGCTTGTCGGGACTGACATAACTCATCAGCGCAAACTGGAAGCGCGAACCGGACGTCTGACCTCGCTTGTCCAAACCCTTCAGAGATTCAGTGACCTTATCCTCACTGAAGACAACGTTGACAGGCTGGCCGGTAGCATTTGCCGAATCCTGGCTGCGCGCCACTATCGAAGCTGCTGGATGGCCTTTATGGAGGATGAGACATTTGACCGAGTTTGGGGCTCTTCACCGAAAGCAAAGCTGGAGCGCTTCGAGCAGCAGTTGCGGAGCGGACAATTGCCCCCCTGCATCCAGCGGGCACTGGACAATGATGACGTAGTGATTATGAGAAATGTGGCAACCAGCTGTCGGCATTGCACCATGTCCGATGTTGAAACAGACACCGACGGCCTGATAATCAAACTCCACCACGCTGGGCGTACTTACGCGGTGCTTGCCGTGCATTTGCCTGCCGGAACTGTCACTGAAGAAGATAAGGTACTCTTCTCTCAGTTGGCGGCGTCCCTTGCACACGCTCTTGAAGCTTTGGAGATCAAAAGGGATCGCGAGAACACCTACCGGGCATTGAGCGAGAGATCGCGAGTATTGGATGCCTTATTCACTCATGTTCTCACGCCGCTGGTTCTACTAGACCGGAATTTCAACTTTGTCCGCGTCAATGAAGCCTATGCCAAAGCCGGTGACCGCCCTGTCTCTGACTTCTTGGGACGCAATCACTTCGATCTCTACCCCTCAGACGCCATCGCCATATTCAGGGAGGTCGTCGCGACCAAAAACCCGTTCAGCATTTCGGCCCGACCCTTTGTCTATGCGGATCACCCGGAATGGAGTACCACCTATTGGGATTGGACGCTGGCTCCTCTTCTCGATGAAGACGGAGAGGTCGAGTTCCTCATATTCTCACTAACTGACGTCACTGAACTCAAAGAGGCCGAACTGGTGCTGCGCAAACAACAGCAAAAACAGCGGGAGTTGACCGCGCTGCTGGCCATGGCGGAGGAACAGGAGCGGCGGCGAGTGGCCACAGTGCTGCATGACAATCTGGCACAGTTATTGGCCGGCATCAAGATGAACCTGCAAGGAGTCCGCGAAGAATTGTCAACTGCGGAACTCCGCCAACCAGTGGAGAGAACGATTAGTCTGCTTGAAGAAGCTATCGGCGAGACGCGCGCGCTTTACACACGGTTGAGTCCTCCGACGCTCGCCACAGGAAATCTGCCCGACGCCCTTCAGTGGCTGGGCGAGGACATAGAAGCACAGTGGGAAATGCGCGTAGAGACAGATGTCACGGGAGAATCTCGGTCTCTTTCAGAGGAAATCCGCTTCACTCTCTTTCAGGCCGTCCGTGAGTTGCTCAATAACGCTCATCATCATGGCCAGGCCGAGGTTGCGAGCGTGTCTGTTCACTTCGACAACGAGGCCGTAACCACTGAAGTCACCGATAATGGCATCGGTTTTGATATATCAGAACTTGGCGATGAACTCCAGCAGAGCGAAGGCTTCGGACTCTTCAATATCCGCGAGAGAGTCAGGTATCTGGGAGGGCAGATGGATATTGACTCGCAGTTGGGACGGGGCACCCAAGTCATCATATCCATTCCGCTGACTCTGTCAGAAGATGAGGCCGAACGGGACGATGACGAGAGGGGAATATCGAAATGAGCGCTAAGGTCATTTTGGCCGATGATCACCAGATAGTGCGGGAAGGATTGCACGCGGTGTTGCACAAGCATTCCGACATTGAAATTGTGGGCGAAGCCAATACGGGGGCGGAGGCGGTTGAGTTATGCCGCAAGCTGCGCCCCGATGTGGTAATAATGGACATCGGTATGCCCGACCTTAACGGAATGGAAGCGACCCGTCAGATTGTCAAGGAGACTCCTGATGTTGCAGTTCTGGCGCTGTCCATGCACTCGGACCGACAGTTTGCTGCCGGGATGTTTGCCGCCGGCGCCAGTGGCTATTTGCTCAAGGACTGCGCCGGCGAAGAACTGGCCGAGGCAATACGCACTGTAATTCGTGGCCAGTGCTACATTGGCTCAGGAATTGCCGCCAATGTCATCAACGACTACAGGCAACGATTGGGTGAAGCCGAAGATACGCCGTGGTCAGTACTCACTGAGCGACAACGCGAGGTTCTGCAATTGATTGCCGAGGGCCGGACAACCAAGCAAATTGCCGCCCAGCTATACGTCAGTGTCAAGACCGTGGAGAGCCACCGCCAGCACATCATGGAGAGGCTGGGCATCCATACTGTCGCTGAACTCACTAAGTATGCTGTCCGTGAAGGCCTGACGTCGGTGGACACCTGATACTCTCTGGCTGTCTCCCACTCCCCCCGCTCAACTTAGGGCATATCGAAGCAGGTAATCAGGGTTTACCTGATTGCTCATCCTCTTGTTGCCGTTTATCCTCTTACCTACATGCACGTTGCTACCATGTGAGCACCAGAAGCCGTGAGTGCATTCCGAAGCAGCAACGTGATTCTGGATGGTCAATTTAGGAATAGCGCTGAGCCGTTGCTCGCGAGGCTGCAACGCACCGCCGGAACCTTATCAGCTCAAGGAGTGAGTAGACAATGACAACGTGGTCTGCCAGATCGACAAATATTGGCCCGATTGCTTTCGCAGGTCGAATACGTGACCACCACTATTTCTATGACGTGCCTGCCGAAGAAGGAGGCAATGACGTCGCGGCGATGCCGCCGGAATCGTTACTTTCGGCGCTGGGCAGTTGCATGGGAATGGTGGTAGCTCTGTCCTGCCAGGCTCGTGATATCCCCTATGAGGGGATGCATGTGCAGGTGGAGGCTGAGGTCAACGACGAGCAGAACCGTCTCGAGAACTTTCACCTCACTATCCACATGCCCGCCACACTCAGCGATAAACAGCGCAGGGCAGTGGAAAATGCCGAAGCCCTCTGCAAGGTGCGTAACACTCTACTGGCGGCGACTGAAGTCCACGTAGAGATCGCCGACTAGCGCCCAATAGACGCCTTGTCACACTATGCCCATTGCGTCGTTGCACAGAGAGACGCTCGTAAATAGCCGACAATACCTATTCGACGTCACAAAGGAGTGGTGAACAAATGGCTCATGAACTACCGTTACTACCATATGATTATGACGCCCTGGAGCCGTATCTGGATGAGCAGACCCTGAGGATACATCACGACAAGCATCATCAGGGATACGTAAGCGGTCTTAATGAGACCGAGGAAAAACTCCAGCAGGCCCAGCAAGCCGGCGATTTCGCCAACATCCGGGCCCTATGCGACGCACTGGCATTCAACTATTCCGGCCATCTATTCCACAGCATCTACTGGACCAATATGAGCCCGAACGGTGGCGGCCGGCCCGAGGGAGCTTTGGCCGAACAGATCGAGGAAGATTTCGCATCCTTTGATACTTTCAGGAGTCAGTTCCTGGCGGCCACTAATGCCGTGCAAGGGTCAGGATGGGGAGTATTGGTTTGGCAACCGCTGGGACAGCAGTTGGTGATTCTGCAGGCCGAGAAACATCAGAATCTGACCCAGTGGGGTGCTGTACCGATAATGGTGCTGGACGTCTGGGAGCACGCCTACTATCTCCAGTACCAGAACCGCAGGCCGGAATTCACTGAAGGCTTCTTTGACGTGGTGAACTGGCCCGAAATAGCGAACAGATTCGAGCAGGCCTAACTGTATATCCCATCAGGAGGTAAAACAATCGCAAACCTTGCCGAACTAGATACGGTGCAAGCCTTCCAGCAGTACCTGACCCAAGAGGCCGATTCTCCGGTGGCGGTCTACTTCTGGTCAGCAACCTGTCCGGCGTGCCAGCGGACGAGCCCGGAAGTGGAGAAAGCCCGGCAACTGGCGGAGGGAGTAAGCTTCGCCAAAGTCGAGCTGCAGAAGGCCCGTGAGCTCTTCGAAAAAACCAGCATACAGGCGACTCCCACCCTGGTCTTGTTCAAAGCGAGCAAGGAGGTCGCCCGATTCGCCGGATTCCGCAATGCCGCGGATATTGCCGATTGGATCAAGGACCACACAGCAACTCAGCGCTAAGTCAAAGACGCCCCGAGGGCGGATTACAACGGGCCACCATCCCTATGCTAGCAGGCAATGAATAACATTTCAGGAGGTATCTAATCGTGAGTCTGGTGGAAAAGCGGGCACCTGTCTTTGAGCTGGAGGGCGTCGCCAACGGTGAGTTTGTCACTGTTGACCTGGAAGAATTGCATGGGCAGTGGGTGATTGTATTCTTCTACCCCCTGGATTTCAGTTTCGTCTGTCCCACCGAGATTCGCGGCTTCAATGAACGTCTTGAGCAGTTCGCGGAGTTAGGTGCGCAGATATTGGCCATCAGCGTGGACAGTAAGTATGCGCATCTAGCCTGGCAGAAGGGGGATTTGGGTGAAGTAGGTTACCCGATGCTTAGCGATATCACCAAACAGGCCAGCCGGCGCTATGGAGTATTGCTCGAAGAGCAAGGGGTCAGTCTACGCGGCCTATTCATCATAGACCCGGAAGGTATGGTGCGTTATGAAGTAGTTCATGACGAGGACGCTGGTCGCAGCGTCGCGGAGACCCTCCGTGTCTTACAAGCGCTACAAACTGGACATCTGTGTCCGGTTGATTGGCAGCCGGGCGATGAAGATTTGGGCGAAGCCTGAACCTGCCGTTGAGCAATTCTCATGATCCGGCCGCCAAAGATGCAGAGACTGGCCGACCTTTCCCGGGCGAACCTGACTGCCTTCTGCTGAAAAACCAAGAGATGACTGCAATATGGCTGATATCATAGCTGCAGACCGACTAAAAGCCAAGCTCGATGAAGGTGCGCAGTTTATACTGCTGGATGTCTTGCCACCCAGTTCGTATCTCGTTGCTCATTTGCCGGGCGCTGCGAATGTTCCCCTCGACTACCTCCACGATGTCATGGAGGTGCTGCCGCAAGATTACGAAATCATTGTCTATTGCAGGAACAGGGATTGCGAGTTGAGCCAGGTGGCGGCCCAACGTTTGGAGCTACACGGCTATACTAATGTCCACCGCTTCAAAGATGGCCTGGCCGGCTGGAAGCAGGCCGGCTATGAGCTGGAATCGCTGATCGAACCGTCTGGATAGCATTTCACAACAGGCTGGTGCTGAGCAACCCACAAGCAGCTTCAGAATCATAATCGCAGGCTTCAGCACAAGCTCACGACTCAATGAGGAGGTAGAGAAGCAATGAGTATCGAGGGAAAACGTATTGCCATATTGGTTGAGGAGGGCTTCGAAGACAGTGAGTTAACTCGACCCATGGCTGAACTGAAAAAGGCGGGAGCCGCAATTACTGTTGTGGGCGGCGAGGCCGGGAAGACCTACAACGGTAAGCATGGCCGCGAGCAAGTAACTGCCGACAGCGCCGCCGAGGAGGTAACCTCGGAAGACTTTGCCGCCCTCGTAATTCCCGGGGGTGGTGCTCCGGAGAAGATGCGGCTCAATCCGCATATGGTCCAGCTGGCCCAGGACATGAATGCTGCGCGGAAGACTATCGCCTCTATATGCCACGGCGCCCAACTACTCATTACAGCCGATATTCTTAGGGGCCGAACCGCCACTTGCTGGAAGGGTATCCGCGATGATGTCAAGAACGCCGGAGCGGAGTATCGCGACGAGCCAGTGGTTGTGGATGGTAATCTGATAAGCTCGCGTATGCCCAGCGACATTCCCGTATTCGTCAAGGCAATCAAAGAGGCGTTATCAGACTGAGAAGCGGGGCAGACCTGCAGCCGAGAACCGGACCACAAACTGCGCTCTCTGGCCGAACACACGCAATCCTGCACGGGACGACAAGAGATACATGCCTTGATGGAGAGCAGTATTATCGCGACCGGCAAAGAAGCAGCAAGCCTGGGCGATACGGTAATGGAAATACTGGCAAGTGGCCGCAGAGCATGGCGTTAAGTACGACCTGCGGAAGATACGCGAAATTTGCCTCAATTTGGGCTATCCTCAGGTGCTCACCGGCATAACCATAGACGACCGCCGCGACAAAGACCTGACCATCTGCCACAAGGTCGCTCTTGTGACAGGGAAGTTGCCCAAGCCTCGCGCGCGGGCCGGGCAGTATGCAGTGAGTTGTCAGTACGTGGACGGTCAGCCATAGGTCAGTTCAGGCACGATGGTCGCATGGACCCAATGTATCGGGGTATCGGGATTTGAGAGGGGCAATATGGGCGCTATAGACCGGCAACAACTACTGGAGTTCTATGAAGGGATGCTGCGAATTCGCTTCTTCGAAGAGAAGATACGCGACGTCCTGCACCCACAGGGGCTATTGCGAGGCAGTTCGCATCTGTGCATTGGCCAGGAGGCCGTGGCGGTGGGGGCGATGCACGCTCTGCAGCAGGACGACTATGTCCTTAGCACTCACCGTGGCCATGGTCACGCTCTCGCCAAAGGTATGGAGCCATACGTGATGTTCGCGGAGATATTGGGCCGCAAGAGTGGCTGCTGCCAGGGCAAGGGAGGCTCCATGCGCCTGGCCGAAACGGCTCTCAACTTCGTGGGGCAGGCCCCAGTAGTGGGCTCAAATGCGCCGATGGGTGCGGGACTCGCTCTGGCTGCCCGGCTCGAAGGCAGCAGTAGGTTGGCGGCGACATTCTTTGGCTAAGGTGCGCTCAATACGGGGGCTTTCCAGGAGGCAGCCAACATCGCGGCACTATGGCGACTGCCCGTGATATTCCTGTGCGAAAACAATCTATACGCGATTTCGGTGCCGTTGGACAAGTCCAGTGCAGTTACCAGGTTGGAGAGCCGACTGTGTTGCTATGGTATAGAAGGACGGCGGGTCAACGGAATGGACGTGGTGGAGGTCTATGAGGCTGTGCAGCAGGCAACCGAGCAGATGCGCACAGAGCCCTTCCCCGCTTACCTTGTCTTTGATACCTACCGTTTTCAGGGTCACCACACCGCCGACAAAGAATCATATCGTCCCACTGAAGAGGCCATCGCCGAGTTCCGCGAGCGCGATCCCATCCACATCCTCGAGTACAAGATGATTGACGACCATACCGTGGATATTGACACCACAATTGAGTACCGGGACCGGATTCGCGATGAAATTGATAGGGCTTTTGAGAAAGCGGTAGCGGCACCCTGGCCTGAGCCGCGCGAAGCCCTCAACGGTGTCTATGCGCAAAAGGAGGCTGAGTAGCTATGTCCGAACGGATCCGCAACGTTACCTTTGCGCAGGCCATCCGCACCGCTATTCGCGAGGAAATGAAGCACGATGAAAAGGTGATCCTCTTCGGCGAGGACGTGGCCCAGTATGGAGGCGTCTACGGAGCAACCACGGGATTGCAGCATGAGTTCGGTGACGACCGGGTGCGCGACACACCTATCTCGGAGATGGCCATAGCGGGCATGGCCGTGGGAGCAGCTTTGGCCGGCTACCGGCCTATCGCCGAAATTATGTACTGCGATTTTCTGACGCAGGCCTCCGATGCCATTGTCAACCATGCCGCGAAATGGCGGTATATGAGCGGTGAGCAGTTCAAGCTGCCACTGGTGGTGCGATCCCCCGCAGGTGGTGGTGCAGGTTACGCAGCCCAGCATTCCCAAGCCCTGGAGGCCTGGTTCGTGCATATTCCAGGGCTGAAGGTGGTCATGCCTAGCTCCCCGCGAGACGCGCGTGGCCTATTGAAAGCTGCGATCCGCGATGACAACCCCGTTGTCTTTATCGAGCACAAAGACCACTATTCCTACAAAGCGGAGATGCCCACCGCTGAGGAGATCATCCCTCTAGGGAGCGCTGAAGTCAAGTGGCAGGGCACCGACTGTACGCTGGTAGCTTGGTCGAAGACATTGACCTATGCGCTGCAAGCAGCGGAGCACTTGGCGAAAGAAGGCATCAGTGTAGAAGTCATTGATCCGCGCACCTTGCAGCCGCTGGATACTGACACCATCTGCAACTCAGTGGCAAAAACCGGCCATCTAGTTATCGCGCACGAGGCCGTCAAGTTTGGCGGCTTCGGCGCCGAGATAGCAGCGCAGGTTGTCGAGAAAGCCTGGGATAACCTGACAAAGCCCCCACTGCGCATCGGTGCTCCCTTTGTGCCTCTACCATACTCGCAGCCGCTCGAGACATTTGTGATTCCCCAGGTGAAAGACGTAGTGAAACAGATTACTGAGTACCTCGGAGCTTAGCGGTTATACCTGTGCATCTGCCAAGGAGCGGTCTTCTTCCCTCAGGAGGCTCGAATCTACTTGCTGACGACTCTTAATCCATTGCTCGGCAATCTTGCCTTCTTCGTGAGGTCGGTTCAGCACGAAGGCGGCCACCACTCGACTGCCTTGCAGCCACCAGGTGCTGAAGCTGCCGCCGGCCGGCTCCCCGCGATAGATGACCCGATCAGCTCCAGCTTGGTCGCCCCAATACTCCCACGACAGGTCAAACATATCGGAGTAGAAGTAAGGCACATGCACGAACGGTTCGCGCCGGCCCAACATAACTCGGGCGACGTGCTTGCCCTGATGGCGCGCATTGTCCTCGTGCTCGAAACGACGAACCCGCTCAGAAACCACATCATGGTATCTGGCCACATCGCCGGCAACGTACACATCGGGAATTGCTGTCTCGAGGTATTCGTTAGCTGCGACGCCGTCACTGGTGTCAAGCTCCGTTTTGGCCAGGCAACTCACCTCCGGATAGACACCGATGCCCACGACTACCATGTCGGTGCCTATCTCTTCGCCCACGTCCAGCGCCACGGAGATGTCACTGTTGGTACTGTCGCAGGATTGCACTCGCGAACTGGGCATAAGACGCACACCGCGCTGCTGATAGTACGTCTGAAAATAGTCAGCCATCTCGGCGGTAAAAACCCCGTTCATCACCTGATCATCCATAAACACAAGCGTAGTCTCGATATCCTGCTCGGCCAGCACCGAAGATACTTCCATGCCAATGAAACCGGACCCCACGACTACGGCACGCTCAGCTTGATGAGCATACTGGTGAATGTCCCGCGCATGACCAACATTTCTCAGGTAGAAAATGCCTTCAACCTGGCCCTCGACAACCTTCAAGTCGCGAGGCCAGGCCCCGGTCGCAATCAGCAATCTGTCGTAAGTGATTGCTTCGCCTGAGCGGCGTTGCAGAGCTTTGGCCTCAAAATCTGCGTGCGTGATCCAGGTGTTCAGCTGCAACTTGATACCGTGGGAGAAATAGAAATCCGGACTGCTAATCAGAATGTCGTCGAGGTCTTCATCACCGGCCAAAAAGCCTTTTGACAAGGGAGGACGCTTATACGGCGCAGTGTCATCAGCCGAGACAATACACAACTCACCAGGCTCTATCCCTTGCTTGACGAACTCCTTGGCGGCATATCCTGCGACCATGCCGCCTCCCAATATTACGTGTTTGTAATGAGCCATAAGGTACCTACCCTTAGCGCTGTAGCTATCGTTAGAGTTAGCCCGCTCTGTCGCGGCGAGATTAGCGATATACCACCAACCTGCCGACCTAATCCACTATTCTCCAATAATCGCTCAACACCTTCGTTGGCCTTGGAGCAGGAAAAGTCCCTGCCGATACCGAAACAGAATCCGGTAGACATTAAACCAATGGTTATTGGCTGCTACCACTGTAATCAATGAATACGAAAGTGCTGGGAATATCAACCAGTCCGCGAGTGCAGGGAAACACCGACCTGCTGTTGCAGCAGGCCCTCAGCGGCGCTGAGACAGCCGGGGCCCAGGTCGAGTACCTTTCTCTGTGTGATCTGAACATCGCCGACTGCCAGGCATGTGATTATTGCTGGGAGCATGGCACCTGCCGAATTGAAGATGATTTCCAGCAAATCCTCCCTAAGCTTCTGACAGTTGACCGGTTGATCTTCGCCACTCCTATCTTCTTCATGAGTGTGTGCGGCCAGGGCAAACTGCTGATAGACCGGGGGCAGTGCTTGTGGGCCCGCAAGTACGTACTGAAGCAGCCCGTGTCCCCTGATGCCGTAGCGCACCGGCGGGCTATGGTGATCGCCGTTGGCGCGACGAGGAGTACCAAGATGTTCGACTGCGTGCGGTTGACCATGAAGTACTGGCTCGATGCACTGGACATGGACTATGCTATGAACCTTTTTGTGAACCAGACTGATGCCCGCAGGGCGATCCTGGAACATCCCACCGCAATGCAGCAGGCGGCGCGGCTCGGCCGGGAGTTGATAGCCCCCGCAGGCCCGACATTTTCGGAACCTGTCGAGGTGGAGCTATTCTGACAACCCATGCTACAAATCAGATAATGACTACGACATTCGATGAAGCATATCGGCGTGTTGAGCCGGTGTTCGGGCTGGAGCCTGACCCAGTCTTGGCCCGCCTGGTGCTGAATCAACAATTGCACGGCCGAGCGCTTGACCTGGGAGCTGGTGACGGCCGCAACAGTCTCTTTCTCGCTGCTCAGGGTTTCACGGTGGAAGCTGTTGATCTCTCCCGAGCGGCAGTAGAAAAGCTGAAGCAGCTCGCCGGCCGGCGAAAACTGCCTATCCACGCCGACGTGTGTGATCTGTGCGAAGCAGGCAAAATCACTGGCGCGTATGACATCATTGTCGCCGATACGGTGCTATGCCACCTTCCCGCGCGCGAAACTGCTCGCCTGGCTCAGGAGATCAGTACATCGCTGCAGCCCGGCGGCTGGCTCTACGTGGCCGCATTCAGCGACGATGATCCACGGGAGAGCGAATTTGCTCCGCTCATCGAAACATACTTCACGGTGGAAACGCTCTGCACGCTCTTTTCAGACTTGCGACATGAACGCTGTGACCAGGTGCATGTTGTTGACAACCGCCATGGCTGCCGCCACCGCCATGTCCTGGTGCGCCTGATCGCGCAGAAGGAAGGTCGTTGAGAATGTCTCTGCAAGACAGAGTGGCCGTCATCACCGGGGCCACAGGCAATCTCGGAACTGCGGTCACCAAGCGTTTCGTAAGCGAACAGGCGCAGGTTGTCCTCACCTACTACGACGAGGCAGAACTCGAAGCGCTACTACCCCAATTGACGGCTGAAACCGATGTACTGCCGTTTCAGTGTGATGTAACGGTAGAGGCCCAAGTACGGCGCATAATGCAGGAGACGCACGACCAGTTAGGCGGTCCACACATTCTGCTCAATCTCGTCGGTGGCTACGCAGGCGGCGATACCATTGCAGACACCAGTGAGACCACATGGGATAGGATGATGGCGCTGAATCTGAAGTCCGCATTACTGTGCTGCAAGTACGCCCTCACGTATATGGTGCCGCAAGACTACGGGCGCATTGTGAACGTCTCATCGAAGGTTGCAGTTGATCTGCCGGCTAAGTCGGCGGCGTATGCTGTCTCCAAGGCCGCCGTTATCAGCTTGACTAAATGTCTGGCTCAGGAACTCAAAGGCACAGGTGTATCGGTCGCGGCGATCATGCCCGGCATCATTGACACCCCTGCCACCAGAGAGGCCCGT
>Ga0180431_10006900_pt1 | contig 13386 bp, 10 predicted proteins | sample SS_ome_11_FD_132459 | JGI IMG/M metagenome (GOLD analysis project Ga0180431, IMG submission 132459) | Hypersaline lake sediment archaeal communities from the Salton Sea, California, USA - SS_1_MS_1 metaG | ecosystem: Environmental > Aquatic > Non-marine Saline and Alkaline > Hypersaline >... | reverse complement strand
CTGGCGACGGCTCTCCGCTCCGCCCTGCCAGCCTCCCACCTCCAGCCCGCCTGGCAGCGACGGCTTCGTGCCGCTGGAGCAGCTCAGGAGGCCGGGGAAAGACCACTGAAGCCCCCTAGACCAATCGGAAAATAGGGATTTTCGTGAAGGTCCAATTGCTGTATCTCTTCCCGGTTGAACTCGGCGGCTGCGTTCCAGTCAACCGTCGGGGCGAAAGCAACGTTCACCCCTCAATCATTCCCAATGGTCATTCGCGGCCCAGAACCAGCCGATGAAGTGGCGATCGCCCGGTTTTTCGCTGCCTTAGTCACCGCCGGGGACAGCCAGACATTTCTCTCCCATTCGTTCACGGCACGCGAGGCCTATCACCTGGCCCGGCGGTTCTGTCCCGAGGGCCAGCCCACCGAAGACGTCTACCGCTTTGGCTTTGCCCGTGGTGAAGCCGTTGCCTACGGAATGCTGCGGGGCGGGGACGAAGGTTTTGCCGAACCGAGCATTGGCATCGCCGTCCATCCTGATTTTCGCGGTCGGGGACTCGCCCGCCAAATGATCACCCAACTCCACGATCTTGCCCGCCTCCGCGGCGCAAAGCTGGTACGGCTCAAGGTCTATCGCGACAACACCGCCGCCGTCGGGCTGTATCAGAAACTCGGCTACATCCTCACTCCGCATGACGAGGCCCAGTGGCTGGGTCGGCTTTCGCTCACAGCAGGTGCCACCCCCAACCTCGCAAACTCCCTTCCCCAGAAGGCGGCGTGATGGATCGTGAGTTTCCCTCGCGATTCCCGACCTCTCAGGCAACGAGCAGCAGGATGCAGCCGCGGCGGTGGCGAGCGGCTAGATCTGGTCAACGGGCGAATTTCTCGACCGGTTTGAAACCGAGTTTGCTGAAGCCTGCAACTACGACTATGCCCCAGGCACCTCCAGTGGGACAACAGGCCTTCAGCTGGCAAGAACTGCCCCTGGACTGGAACCAGGGAGTGCTGTGATTGGGTCGGCACTCACCGCCACCGCCAACGCCGTCACCTTCTCCGGAGCCACACCAGTCTTTGTCGATGTCGATCCGGTCACGTGGCACCCTGCTCCAACGAAGATCAAAGCGGCCGTCACGCCACAGAAAAAGGGCATCATTTCGGTCCACCTGCTCGGTCATCCGGCCGAAATGGTCCTGAGACCGCGAGTGGTAATCCTGTTCGGCACGATGCTTGCGCTCCTGGAGACGGGCAACCCAGGCAAGCTGAGGGGAGTTGCGCGCTGGGCGGCGGGCGGTTATCGTTCCCGCCATGGCTGGACGGACGAAGCGAGAGATCCGCGATCAGGATGTGCAGGGCCTGAAGTGCCTGCGGAAGATCCGTCCGCTGCTGTCGCGGCTGCGGAACGTAGCCGCCGAACGCGATCGCGCCGGCAACCGCCGGCTGTTCGTGGATCAGTACTGCGAGTTGATCCTGATGTCGCTGTTGAGCCCGGTGATTCAGAGTCTTCGTGATCTCCAGCGGGCAAGCACGCTGGACAAGGTTCGGAAGCGGCTCGGTGTCACGCGGGCCTCGCTTGGCTCACTGTCTGAATCGGTGGCAATCTTTGATCCGGCTCCGCTGGCTGATCAAGATGTTCATCCGCACGTTCAAGCAGTTGCTTGGCTGTCGGCACCTGTTCTCGGACAACCGCAATGGCGTTGAGATCCAAGCGTACTGCGGCATGATCGTCTGCATGCTGATCCTGATCTACACCGGCGAGCAGTCGAACCGGGCGATGGAACAGATGGTCTGGTACTACCTGATCGGCCTCGCGAGCCTCAAAGAACTTGAGGCCTTCATCAAAAACAGAAGGTAATCCGCGCTGGCACTACCACGGCCGCAGAGCCGCGTGGAGGTTCATGCTGCGCTGATCAAATCCTCACTCGGAATTCCGGGAGGGGTGCCCGTGCCCTGAGAGCCGGCGTAGCTGGCCAGCGGAGCCATGGATGGCGGAGCGCAGGCAGCTTCGAACGAGCGGAGGCCTGGAGGGCCGTAGCGAGTGTCCGGCGACAGGGCACGGGCACCCCGCCCACGCTGGACGGCGGCGTTCTCCTCTCAAAAACAGCTCCGAAAATACCGGTCATCTGAGGAAGCACGGTTCGTGCCGAACAGGATTGCCATCCCTGGCCTGTTGAGACTGAGCGGGCTTGCAGAAAGCTGGGAGCGGGAGTGACCAGACCTGCGGTACACTCGGTACTGCGTAGCGTTTCGAGTTCGGTGCCGGGTGCCCTCACTGCCTTTCAAGCCCACCATGACCGCACCTGCTGATCCGATTCCTGTGCGGCTCACCGATGTCGTGAAACGCTACGGCCGGCGTACCGTGCTCGACGGAGTTTCGCTTGAGGTTGCCCCCGGTATCACCGGGCTGGTCGGACCCAACGGGGCGGGCAAGAGCACGCTCGTGCGGGCAATTCTTGGCCTGGTTCGGCTCGCCGGTGGCGAGGCCCGGGTCTTCGGCCACGACCCCTACCGACACCCACGACGGGTCCGTGAAGCGGTCGGTGTGGTTCCCGAGGACGAGTGCTCGGTGCCTGGCCTCTCCGGTGTCGAGATGGTGCGGTACGCTGCCCGGCTCTCTGGCCTGCCGGCCACTGAGGCTCTCCGCCGGGCCCACGAGGTGCTCGACTGGTGCGATGCCGGCCAGGAACGCTACCGGCCGGTTGAAACCCTCTCGGTCGGCACCCGGCAGAAGATCTCCTTCGCTGCCGCCATCGTGCATGATCCGGCCATGATCATCCTCGACGAGCCGACCAACGGCCTCGACCCGATTGAACGGCGGGCGATGCTCGGCCGGCTGACCACCCTGGCCCGCAATCACGGCAAGACGATCTTTGTCTCCACCCATGTGCTACCCGACGTTCAGGCTATCTGCGATCGCGTCATCGTGCTGGCCCGCGGCCGTGTCCAGCTGGCCGGCAGCATTGCCGACCTGACCCGTCCCGCGCGGCCGGAACACCATCTCACCGGCAGTGGACCACTCGACCAATTGGCAGCAGCCCTCACCGCCGACGGACTGCCGGCCAGCGTCACGGTGAGTGAGACCGGCCCGCTGATCGAACTGGCCTCCCCCCGGCCCGACCAACTCGGTGCCATCTGGTCGGCCGCCCGGCGGGCAGGCGTTGCCATCCGTTCGCTTGCCCCGGCCAGCCGGCCCCTCGAAGAGGTCTTCGTCGAAACGCTCCGGCGGGCCGATCAGCCTGCCGACGGCATGGCTGGCAGTGTTTCCCTGGCACCATTCGGGGGAATCGACTGATGCCGCTGCATGATGTGGGCTACCGGGCCTGGAACAGCCGCCGGTGCGGGCCCTCGGCCACCGTCTGGGTGATCGCGCTGACCGGTATCCGGCTGGCCTGGGAAAGCCGCTGGCTCAGACGGCTGGTCTTCTTCGCCTGGAGCCCGGCGCTCATCTTTGCGGCGAGTTTCTTTGCGTTTGAACAGGCGGTTGATGAGGGACGGCTGACGGCTCTCGGCGAGGGCGCGCAGGTTGGCCGCAACCTCGACGGCGTCGGTATGCTCGGCACGGTGCTGGCCGATGCCCTCGGAGGTAACCCGAACGAGGTCGATATTGAGTCGACCCGGCGGCTGGTCTGGACCCGGCTGCTCCTGGCTTTCATGCGTTCGCCCCAGGCGATTCTGCTGGCCGCGGTGGTGGGGCTGGTGGCCCCGACGCTGATCTCCCGTGACCTGCGGGCAAAAGCCTGGCTGGTCTACTTCACCCGGCCGGTTGGCCGCACCGAGTATGTCCTGGGCAAGTCGGTCATCCTGTTGCTGCTGGTGCTGGTGATCACCATGCTGCCGGCTGTCGCGCTCTGGCTGATGGGCGTGCTCGTCAGCCCCAGCATCTCCGTCGCCTTTGAGACCTGGGACCTGCCGGTACGAGTCGTCATTGCCAGCCTCGTGCTGGCGGTGCCGACGGTGCTGCTGGCGCTGGCCTACTCATCGCTGACGGCCGAAAGCCGGATTGCCAGTTTCGCCTGGTTCGCCACTTGGGTTGCCTGCTGGATTGCCCATGGCGCCCTGACCACGGCCGATTTTGTGGTGAGCATGCGGGAGCAGCAGGCTGCCGAGATGGAAAACGCCGAGCGGCCCCTCCCTGCCTATCGCCGGGCCACCGAGCCCCCCACCCCGTTTCGGGGCCAGTTCCGCTGGCTCGCCCGAGCCGCCGGCATCGACGCCCGGCTCGACCGCTGGGCCTGGATCTCACCTTATCATGCCCTCGGCGCGGTCCAGGCGGCAATCTTCGGCATCGACCGCCGTCCGGCCGCTTGGATGCCGGCAACTGCCACCCTGCTCGTTATGACCTTCGGTAGCCTGTTGATTCTCGCCTGGCGGGTCACCGCTCCGGCCAAAGCCTGACAATTCATGCTCTTGCTGTTTCAATGCTCGCACTCCAACACGTAACCAAGCTCTACGGGTCGGTAATCGGCGTCAACGACGTTTCGGTCGAACTCGGCCCGGGGGCCCACGGCCTGCTCGGTCCCAACGGGGCGGGCAAGACGACGCTGCTGGGCCTTATCACCGGACAACTGCGGCCGACCATCGGCACGGTTCGTGTGTTTGGCAAGCGGCCTTTCGGCAACCCCTCCATCCTGGCCCGGATCGGCTATTGCCCGGCAGCCGACCTGACCGAACGCAAGGCGACACCGCGGGAGTGGGTGACTTATCTGATGCGGCTAAGCGGCTTTCCCCCCGCTGCGGCCCGGCAGCGAGCCGACCGAGCCCTCGAAGAAGTCGGCCTGGCAGAAGCCAGCCGCCGCCCGCTGGCAACCCTTTCCAAGGGGATGCGGCAGCGGGCCAAGCTGGCCGGCGCCTTTGCTCACGAGCCCGACCTGCTGGTGCTCGATGAACCCTTCGATGGCCTCGACCCGGTGGCTCGGCACGACCTGGTCAACCTTGTCCGCCACTGGGCCCGGGATCGCAGCCTGCTGGTCGCCAGCCATCTGCTGCATGAGGTTGAGGCCCTTCATGCAGACCTTGCGGTGATCCTCGGCGGTCGGCTGGTGGCCAGCGGATCTGCCAGCGAAATCCGTGGACTGATCGACGCCCTGCCCTCTGAGGTTCGCTTTCTGACCGACGACCCCGACCGGCTGGCAGAGCGGGCCTGCGGGGCCGGTGTTGTCGAAACCCTACGGATCACCGGCACCGACTCCCTCATCATCGGCACCCGGCAGGCCGATCAACTGGCGACGGTGGTGGCCGAGGCGGTCCGCGACGGGCTCACTGTCCGCGAAGTGGTGGCTGCCGACCGAACACTTGAAGGGATCTTTGGCCGGCTTGTGCAGCTGCACCGGGGGATCGAGGCATGACAGACGATCTTGCGGCCACCGCCACAGACCGGCACGGGCCGCCCCCACCCGGTCACTGGCTGGGCACCGCCGCAGCAGTGATGCGATTTCAGCTTGATCGGCTGCTGACCCGGCCCCGGCTGGCGATGGCCCTGATCGGGGCGCTCTTTCCGGCGGCCGTGATGTTTGCCGTCATCCGCACCGCGCCGATCGAACGCAACATGGCCGTGGTGATGATCTACGCGTTGATTCCCGAAGCTCTCTGCGTGCTCGGCCTGCTGGTGACAATGTGCCCGGTGGTCGCTGACGAACTCGAGCGGGGCACCTGGATTCACGTCGCTGTCCGTCCCGGTGGCCGCCGCAGCCTGCTGCTGGGCACCTTCGCGGCAGCGGTAATCTGGACCAGCAGCGTTGCAGTGGTGGGGTTGCTGCTGACCCTGCTGGTTGCTCAGGTCACGCAGCCACTGCCGCTGGCGGTGATGTTTCTGGGGCTGATCGGGCTGTCCTGTATCGGTCGGGCGGCGCTCTTCACGCTGCCGGCGGTGATCCTGCCAAAGCGGGCGCTGATCGCCAGCGTCGGGGTGGCCTTTGGCGTCGAGTATCTGGCCGGATTTCTGCCAGCCGTTGTCAACCAGTTGACCGTCAGCCTGAGGCTGCGAAGCCTGTTGGTGGAATGGATGGCCTGGCGGCGGGAGCTACCAATCGAGATGACGCTGTTCGTCGATGACAACCCAGCGTCGCTGCAGGTGGCGGCTGTCTTCATCCTGGTCGGCGTCCTGCTGGGAGTGGCCGGCTTCATTCTCAACCGCCGCCAGTTCCCACCGAGCGTGGAGGGCTGAGATGGGGGCAGCACCAGCCGTACTGTCGGCGACCGAACCGGTCATCGAGGTGACTGATCTCGTCAAGGAATACCGCGGCAGTGACGGCAGCGTGGTTCGGGCGGTCGCCGGGCTCTCGCTGGCGGTTTCCGCCGGTGAGATCGTCGGCCTGCTCGGGGCCAATGGCGCCGGCAAGACCACCACGCTGCGGATTATTGCCACGCTGCTGCGGCCGACGGCAGGGACGGCCCGAGTCTGCGGCCATGACAGCCTCACCGACCCGGTCGGCGTACGGCGGTCGTTGGGCTATGTCTCGGCCACCACCGGCGTGCCCGACCGACTCACCGCCCGGGAATTGCTCACCTCATTCGGCCGGCTCAATGGGCTCACCGACAGCGAGGTGACCGAACGGGTTGGCTGGCTGATCAAGACTCTCGGGCTGGCTGGCTATGCCGATCGGCCAGCGGGAAGGCTGTCCTCGGGGCAGCGTCAGCGGATCTCCCTGGGGCGAGCCCTGGTCCATGATCCTCCGGCACTGGTTCTTGACGAGCCGACCAACGCCCTCGACGTGGTTGGCTCTCGTGATTTGCTCGACACGCTCGAGCAGCTTCGCGACAGTGGCCATGCCATCCTGTTGTCGACCCACCGGCTGCATGAGATTGAACACCGCTGCGACCGGTTCGTGGTGATCGACGCCGGCCGGGTCGTGGCCGCCGGCACCCGGGCCGAACTGGTCGGAGCCAGCGGTGACCTGGAAGCCGCCTTCTTTCGGGCCGTCGAAGGAGGGGCGATAGTATGAGTGGATCGGTCGCGCCGCTACGGGCCGCCTGGTCACTGGCCCGGCGGGATCTGCTGGAGTTTCTGCGGGATCGGCGGACGGTGGTGGTGACGCTGCTGCTGCCGATGGTGACCTATCCGCTGGTCGCCCTCTCCAGCGCCCTCGGCGTGCGAACGGCGCTTGAGAGCACCGCCGAGCGTCAGGTCGCCACCCCGTTGTCGCTGGTGCTCAGCGGCCCCGAGGCCCCGCTGCTGGCAGCCCGGCTGGGGCAGTTGCTGCATGAGGCAGCCGATACCCCGCCCCCGGAGTGGCCCAGCGATGTTTTTGCTGAGATCGAGCCGCCCCCGCGGGCTGAGGAACTGCTGGCGGCGGGCAAGGTCGATCTCTGGATCGATGTGCCGGCTGGCTTTACCCGAGGGCTGGCCCAGTTCGGCACCGTCAGCATTGAGGCCCGGGTGTCGGACAGCCAGCCGGCCGATCAGAAGACCCGGGATCAGTTCCGGGCGTTGATCACCAGTCTGGCAGAGCAGGTCCGCCGCGAACGGATGGAAGCGGCCGGTGTGCCGCTCAGCCTGTTTGAGCCCATCGAGCTGAGCTTTGCCGGCAAGCCGGTCGCCAAGCAAACAGTCGCCGATCGCAGTGTCGTTGCGCCGGTGGCCGGTGCCATTCTGGTGCTGCTGGCGGTGCTGACAATGACCGGGGCCTTCTATCCCGCCATCGACGCGATTGCCGGTGAAAAAGAACGGGGCACGATCGAGACCCTGCTGATCGTCCCCTGCGCTGCAGGCGACATTGTGCTGGGCAAGTTCCTGGCCGTCTTCGGCGTGACCCTGGCGACCCTGGCGGCCAATGTCATCTCGATTCTGCTGACCATCCTCGTCTCGTTGCGATTCCTGCCAGGGGCTTCGGTCGGCTACTACCTGCAGAACATTGGCGGTGGCACCCTGATCACGCTGCTGGCATTTGTCGGCCTCTCGGCGGTGGCCGCGGCGATGAGTCTGGCGGTCACCACCGCCTCGAAGAGCGTGAAGGAAGCCCAGAACACCCTCACGCCGGTCATTCTGATGGTCAGTGCTCTGGCTGGGGTGGCGATTGTGCCGGGCATCCGCAGCGACGGCTTCGTGCCGGCAGTGCCGTTCACGGGCCAGGTAGTCGTCTCGCGGACGGCCCTGACGCCACCGCCGGAGCTGCCAGCGACGATTGCCGCTGAGTTGGCAAGGGATGCCGGCCTGGGGCAGCTGCGGCCCGCTGACACCGGCCCAGCCGCCGCCGTGCTGCCGCTGCTGGTGACGCTCTGCTCCAGCGGGCTGGTGACGTTGGTGCTGCTGCGAGGCACCGCCGCCATGCTCACGGACGAAGAGATTCTGTTCCGGGGTCCCGATGCCGCCGGCGGATTGCGGCGACCGCCGCGACGGACGGTACCCGGTGTAGTCCACGGCGGGCTGGCACTGGCCCTCGGCCTGGCTGGTCTCTGGTATGCCCAGGGCCTCAGCCCGCCCGATATCGTGCTGGCCATTCCGGTGCAGCAGCTGGCAGTCGTGCTGCCGCTGGTGGTCTTGCTGTGCTGGCAGCGGGTCCGGCTGCGGCGAACCTTTGCCCTGCGGTGGCCGGGGGCCGGGCACGGGGTTTGGCGGCTGGCCAGCGGCATCACCGCGCTGGCCGGTGGCCTGCTGGTCGGCGGCGGGCTGTTTGTGCTGGGGGCAGCGGCACTGCTGCGGTTCGGCGGAGTCGAACTGTCGCCGGCCATGCGAGAGTTGTCGCAGCGGCTACTTGGACTGATGCTGGAGCAGCCCTGGTGGCTGGCCTGGGGCTTGATGGCGGTGCTACCGGCCTGCCTTGAGGAACTCCTCTTCCGGGGCTGGGTGCTGGCTGCCTTTACTGGCGACCAGCCCTCGCGACGCCGGATGATCATCGCCGTCGTGGCCCAAGCCGCCTGCTTTGCCATTTTTCACCTGTTGCCCGAACGCATGCCCCAGACCTTCGTGCTCGGCCTAGCCCTCGGGGCCATCGTGCTGGCCACCGGCAGCCTGTTTCCGGCCATCCTCTGCCACGTTGCCAACAACTCCATGCCGCTGCTTTTGCTCTACGGCTCCGGGTCATTAACCGATGCGGCCGTGAAGCAGGATCTCGCCCAGGAGATGGGCAGCCTCTCGGTGCCGCCGCTGGCCGTGGCCCTGGCCGCTGGCAGCGTGCTGCTGGGTGGGTTGTTGATCAGCTGGACAGGCTGGCTCAAGCGGCAGATTCGGTGCGCGGGTGATGACCGAGCAATGGGAGAAACTAATTGACTTCAACCAGCAAACGTTTACTCCACCGCAAGCTGCACGAAACCCATCTCAGGGATCCCGCCACCGACAGCGACGCCAAGTAGGGAGCGTGCGTCCACAGCTGCCGGCAGCGGCTTACCGTCATTCCCCGTGCCGGTGATCTCCACGCGATAGAGCCCGCAATTCACGCCCGCGTATTGAGCGTCAGGGATCGTCATGGCCACCACACCATCGGCATCGGTGGTGCCCTCAGCTGTCTTCACTTCGCTCCCCATACAGGGCTCCGGCACAAGCCGCACCACCGCCCCAGCGAGCGGTCGGCCTCGGTGAGTCGTGATGATCGCCAGCGGAGCGATGGCCACTCGGGAATCGAGCACCGCTTCGAGCCATGCCCGAAGTTCCTCCCGGGCCACCCCTCCGTCACCGTCGGCATCGAGCCGACTTGCTCCCGCGGCAATCGCCGGTACGGTCTGCTGCTCGGTCGCCCGCAGGCTCCCGTCGCCATCGGCGTCGGCCTGGCTGAAAACCGCCTCCACGATCGCCGCCGGGTTAATCCGCGGTGCGGGTACCCGGGCAGGGCGGTTGCTACAGCCGGCGAGTGAAGCGACGAGGAAGGCAATGACAAGTCCCGGAGCGAAGGGGTGGCGGGCCGGCATCTGAAACCTCAGCTGTGGTTTGGGACAAACAGGCTGCAGCCTGTCCTACTTTTCCAGAAACAACCTGCTCCGGGCGATCTTGTGGATGAGCGACCGGATGCCGTGGCCGGTGTCGGCCGCGGCGACCACAATGCGGTCGATCTCGGCGCGGTCGGCAAACGTCGGCTCAGCCCCCGTCGCATACATCACCATCTGCGTGACAAACGCCCGCGCGAGCCGCTCGGGTTGGCTCGCGAGGATTTCCCGAAACGCCTCAAACCCGTCGAACGACTCACCGTCGGGCATTGTGCCAGAGGCGTCGATGGCCGCGGCAAGCCGAAACCGTGGCTGGCTGCCGTCGAAGAGGAGCTCGGTGGCTGCCACGCCCCGGCGGCGCGAACGATAACGCTCCCGCCAGCCGCCAATCACATCAAACGATTCCAGGGCATAGCCGGGTGGGTCGATGGAACGATGGCAGGTGGCACAGGCTGCGTCGGCCTGATGCCGTATGAGCAACTCACGAATGGTTGTGGCCCCGGCCGTGTCGGGCTCGACCGCCGGCACCGCCGGCGGCGGCGGGGGCACCTCTTCGCCGAGAATCCGTTCGGTCACGAACACGCCGCGAACCACCGGCGACGTCGTCGTGCCATTGGCGGTCACCTTGAGCACCGCCCCCTGCGTGAGCACGCCGCCGCGATGGCTCTCCGGCGGCAATGCCACCCGCCGGATCCCGCTGCCCGTCACGTCACCGATCAGGCTGGTGAGACGGTAGTGCTGGGCCAGCCGCTGGTTGAGCATGGCGAAATCGGTCTTCACCAGACTCGTAATCGGCTGGTTGGTGTCGACCAGCTCACGGAAAAATGCCCGGCTCTCGGCCAGCAGCGAATTTTTCAGATAGCCCTGCTGAAACTCCGGATACAAAAACCGGTCGGGGTCGGTGTCGTTGATGTCGGCGAGCTTGAGCCACTGGTTCGTGAAGTCGGTGATGAAGCGGTCAGACCGCGGGTCGGCCAGCATCCGGTCGACCTGCTCAGCCACGGTGTCAGGATCATTCAAGCCATCGCTGGCAGCCATTTCGAGCAGGGCATCATCCGGCGGGCCATTCCAGAGCCAGAGGGCCAGCCGCGTGGCGATCGCATGCGAGTCGAGTCGGCCTGGGGTCTCCCGCCGAAACAAAAACTGCGGGGCGGTAAGCACGGCCCGATAGGCCTGCCGCAACGCCTCTTCAAAACAGTCGCCGGCCGCGAGGCGATCCGTGGCGATCTTCAGGTAGGGATCGATCTCGCCGGCAGTGATCGGCCGCCGAAAAGCCCGCGGCAGAAACGCCCCCAGCAGCCGGCGGGCATCAGCCGGCGGATCGTCGCTGAAGACCGTCTCGAGCGGCCGCTTCCATTCCCGCCGGGGCAGGTCTTTCTTATGCGGCCAGGTCCAGTTGGCCAGCCGCAGTGGCCGCCGCCGGGGCGGGCGGCTGACTGCGTCAGCAGGCAGCGGCCTGATCGGCAGGTCGCCGAACAGCCGGCGATGGCTTTCGGGGGGCCATGCGTCATGCAGCGGACCCTCGATCTCGATCCAGTCGATCGCGATGCCGGTGCGCTGATCGCGAGGCCCGCGGGAGGTGAGCGAGGCGACATCGAAGAGGGGCGGGCCGGTGCCCATCAACCAGGCCTCGACCTCATGCACGAGCGGCTCACCTGGCGGGGCGTCGAGGTACCGCGGTCTGCCGTCGCCAGGATCAAGCGACGCTACCTCGATCTGCGGTGACGGTTCGATACGGCCCTTGTTCCAGACAAAACTCCACACGGGCAATCGCAGCCGGTAGCGGCCCGGGAAGGGGGGCGTGAAGCTGATGAACTTTTCATGACCGCCAAAGTTGGGCGTAAAGAAGCCCACGGTTGCCCCCGCCGCCAAGGCGGCCTTCGCGAGCTCCTGGTCGAGCGGCGGATCATCCGGATCCTTGCGGCCGTCGGCATACCAGCGGGCTTCCGGCTGACCGTTGCGGAGCAAGACCGCCGCCCCGCTCTGTAGGTTCTGCCGAAACTTGAACATCGTCGCCACCTCAAACCGGTGTGTGAGCACCGGCGGCGGCTCAGACCGGGTGGCGATCGCCATGTCGAGCGCCCGGTCGGCAGCGCCGAGGTATTGCCGCATCTGGATGGAAGAGATGTCGAGGCCGTCGCTGAGCTTGTCGAAGCCGTGGCGGGTGCCGTCTTCCGGAAGGAGCGCGAGCACATCGACCGCGGGCACGGCGAGCAGGTCGCGCAGAGCGTTTTGATATTCCGTGGCCGTCAGCCGACGCAGCGGAGCTCGGCCCTCCGTTCGCACCCGGTCGCGATCTGCCGCCGTCATCCACTCGGCCAGCCCGGCGATAAACGCCTGCTGGTCTGCCACTGGCAGCCGGGGCTCTTCCTCCGGCGGCATTTCCCCTTTCGCGATCCGGTCGTGGACACGCAGCCACCGCTCCCGGGCATCGCGATCGGAGAGATCCCGCGGCAGGGCCACGAGATCGAGGCCACCTTCGCCACCAGGCCCAGAATGACACACCAGACAGTGCTCGTTGAGAAACAGCTCATGCACCGGTGCGGCGGCAGCGTGCAGGCTGGCGGCCGTGAGGGCCCAGGCGGCACAGCTGAAAATCAATCCTCGCTTCATGCGTCGAGCCCCGTGAGTGTGCCGGTGCTCGATCCAAAGGCGTCGGTCTCGATTCCAAACCGCTGCAGCATCGACACAAACAGATTGCACAGCGGCGTGTTGTGGTGGCGGTCAAAGGCCAGGTGCCGGCCGTGCTTGAAGCCGCCGCCGGCCAGCAGGATCGGCAGGTTGGTGGGGTCGTGCGAGCTGGCATTGCTGAGGTTCGAGCCGAAGAGCACCGCGGTGTGATCAAGCAGCGTGCCGCCCGCCTCGCCGGTGGCATCGAGGCCATCGAGCAGCCGGGCCAGCGACCGAAACAAAATCCGCTCGATGATCTCGAGGTCGGCGAGTTTTTTGGGGTCGCCGCCGTGGTGCGTCAGGCCGTGGGTCTCACCGGAGACGCCGGGGATCTTGGGCACGACCCGCAGCGGGCCGAGGTAGAGGCTCACCACCCGCGTGCTGTCGGTTTCCAAGGCCAGCCGCGTGAGGTCATACATCAGGTCGGTCTGGCTGCCGATCTCCGCCGGCTCGGGAAGCACCCGTGGCAGGGTGAGATCGACCATTGGCTTGGCGGTCTGTTCCCAGACCTGCGCCGCGGCCAGCTGGCCTTCCAGTTCGCGGACGCTCGTGCAGTATTGGTCGAGCCGGGCTCGATCGCTCGCCGGCAGGCCGGCGGTGAGCCGCCGGGCATCGCCAAGCACGGCGTCAAGGATGCTGCCCCCTTTGCCCAGGTCGTCGATCCGGGCGGCCACGTCCTCCGGTGTGCCCTGCACAAACAGCCGTTTGTAAAGCTCGGCCGGATTGTCCTCGGGTGGAATCGGCACGCCATCCCGGGTCGTCGAGGGGAGGCCGACGTCGGGCTTGCCCACGAGGAGCACCAGCGACGGCTCCCGCGTCTTCGCCCCCACATATTCCGCGGCCAGCTGGTCGACTGAGATGCCGCCCCGATAGCTCCCGCGGCCGG
>Ga0180431_10006897_pt1 | contig 13392 bp, 2 predicted proteins | sample SS_ome_11_FD_132459 | JGI IMG/M metagenome (GOLD analysis project Ga0180431, IMG submission 132459) | Hypersaline lake sediment archaeal communities from the Salton Sea, California, USA - SS_1_MS_1 metaG | ecosystem: Environmental > Aquatic > Non-marine Saline and Alkaline > Hypersaline >... | reverse complement strand
TCACAGCAACGGAACAGTGCTTCATCGGCACGTTCTAGATATCCCTGTGCGAAACGAAGATCAATCAGACGCTTGATCTGTGACATGGCCCATCGCAGACGCAGTCGCAATCGGCCGATCACGTCCGCCAGTTCATCGGCCATACCCAGCACACAGTCACGAAGGCATTCATGCCGCACGACTTCACTATCTGATTCCGGCCAGCCCTGGTGGAAGGCTTTCTCAACAGTTGAAATCAGGTCGTCCTGATTGGTTTCTATCAAAGCCTTAAGTGCAGACAGATCGAACACATGATCGCGGACCAGACCGTTCTCGAAGAGATAATGTGACACCCGCTGCGGCAGACAATCATTCAGTACTTCTTCGATACTTGTTCTTTCACCTCCTGAGCGAACTTGGTCCTGAGTGTATTGATGGAGGCGAGTGATCACACTTGCATGCACGTGCTTGGAAACCATGAGACTATTCCGCAGGTTGAATGCAGGTGGATCTATCCGCCCGGCCAGGATCTTCAGAGGCTCAGAGAAATACGATCGATCGTGAGAGACGGGCCGACTATAGGTGAGATCAACGGCCATACGGTGTCGGCGACCGGCACGCCCGGCGCGTTGCCAGTAGTTCGCCGGCAAAGGAGGTACATTGCGCATCAGTATGGCATCGAGACTGCCGATATCCACACCCATCTCGAGGGTCGGTGTGCAGACAAGGCAATTGACTGCTTCGGATTCTCCTTTGAATAGATTTTCCAGACGCTCGCGTTCATCGTGAGGCACCATGGCCGTATGCTCCGCAGGTCGGAGCATCGAATAGGCATGGTCGAGAAGCTGCAGGTTGTAGTTGTCGGGATCCTCCCGAAGGAATTCGATGTCCCCATCGCAGCGCCAGGCGGGACACTTTTGATATGGGGTACGCCGCGTTGTATGACGGCGACAGCTCCGACAACGCCACACGCCATGGTTTTCCCTGAGCCGAAGAATATCAGCGTCTACCTGATAGACCTCACTCACATTGGGAAGAGGTCTTCCTTTTGAGCCTTTCAAACGGACAGGTTTCAGGAATCCCTGCTCTGTCAGAAAGGTGAACAGATCTTCCAGGAAATGATCGACATCTTCTGAATCCACCCCCCACTTTCTGGCCATCTGACGGATCGTCGTATCACCCTGCGCGGGAATCCACTGAACGACCAGCTCTCTCTTTTCGTCGGGGTTCCGCTGAAGCTTGGTACCAGCTGGGTTGCCAAATTGCGGCAGATATCCCTGCTGAACCTCGAGATCTCCATCCATCCAGTACTTTGTAAAAATCTCCTGTTCCGGATCATGCAATACGCGCTTGCGGCGCAGGTAATCAAGCAGGCTGGCGACACCTTCTCGGAGTTCCTCCGCGGGTAATCCGAGCCTGTTCGCGTTCTGCTGAATCCAGGTCAGCGATGGCTCGATACCTTCATACTCGATCATCATTCGGCCCCAGGGCTCAAGGCCGATCGGCTGGCGGGCCGACTGTGTTACTTCCCGCAGAATCTGCATCCGCAGGAACTTACGCCGCTCCTGTTCGTGTCTGCCTCCGCTCCCTTCCTTTCGGGCGACCTGCCACACTTCGGGGACCAGAGCCCGAGACAGAGACTCATCTCTATTGAGGATCTCATCCAGATGATGCGTCAGATCACCAATCGATACAGCTCCTGTCTTGATGCCGTCGGCCATGAGGGCTCTGAGGCGGAAGCGGCGAGCGTGATCCTTCATCCACCCCGCCTGGAAGGCGGCATCCTGGCGATTATCACAGAAGACGAGGAGTCGGGGGCGTTCGGAATGATGGACCATATCCTGAGCCAGCACGTGGACATCGGACACGTTCGTCGCCCGGACAGGGCGGGCTGGCTCACGGTAGCGACCACCTGTTCGGCGTCCATTTGCTCCACAAGACAGACAACTTGTCAGATAACCCGGATTGTCCTCTTTCTGCCGTATCGCATACAGGGTGACTGTTTCACCGACTGCACTGCAATGCAGGCAACGAGTCACGGTTTCCGGGTGAGCAGTGCCGCAGAATCGGCAGAAATGCAGTGTTGCCGTCCGTTGGTTTTCTTCTGTCGATTCATCATCACTGCCACCGACGATTCTGTCGGTCAGAATAACGCGCCGACCTCCCTGAGACTCCTCAAGGGGCTCCCAGTAATGACTGTCACCAGATGCTTCTCCTCCGCCGGGCGATTTATCGATGAATTCGAAATCCTTGAGAAAGGTGACGAAGTAGTGCTGGCCACAAGTGGTACAGGTCGTTACCGAGAAGTGAGCGTAGCGAGGTTGTCCGCCGCCCGCCTGAATCTCGTCCTCAGCTGCAAGCCAGAGTTGAAGTTCCTCCTTTTCGGAGGGGAAACTCACAACCGCGCCACTGATACCACGAACGAAACCATGCATTACGGGTCGCAATAGTGGCCGGCCGTCGATCTGGGCTGCCGCACCGAGTGTGAGCCAAGCAAGGACTTCTTCCTCGGTCACCTCCCGACCGACTCTGTGCCGTATGCCAGATGGTAAATCGGCTAGGACGCATGGTTCAGCGAGGAGTTCACTCAACTGATAGATCAGTTCGTTTTGTGACAGGGCGGCGTGAAGGGCTGGAATTACATCACCTTCTGGAAGTTCTTCAGATGCAAGCTGGCGATAGGCATTTCTCAGGGCGGTTTCAGGATCGTCATCATCAACAGACGTCACGCAGGCAGTAAGAATCTCGACCGGGTTGCCCTGTGGAGCAGGCGGTATAGTGCGTCCATCGGCCCACACTTCCGGTTCGTAGGTTTCACCGACCGTTACGACATCATCCCGGTTGACACCAAAGAAACGTGATGCGAAATCGCGGGCAGCATCAGGATTCTCCTGATCGACAATCGTGGCAGAGGTGGCAACACAGACAGTGTCATGTGAGTCACGACCACAGAAGCTTCTCAGGCGTCTGATCAGGCACGCTGTTTCGGCTCCCTGGGCACCGGTAAAGGTGTGCGCTTCATCGAAAACCAGGTAGTCGAGACGGGCATTCGAGAAGAGCTCGATATCCTTCTGGCGGGTAAGGAGGAGCTCGAGCTGCTTGGTGTTTGTCAGGAGTATTCGTGGCTGACGTCCGGGCGTGCGCATGATCTCTCGTGAACAGATCTCCTCGGGCGGGAAGACTGTTTCGCTCCGTCTCTCACGGCGCACTTCAGTGAGTTTGGCTTCATAATCAGCCCGTGAAGTGCCTGCTGCGAGACGGATGCCAGATACTTCACTTTCCGTTTCGGGCGTCTTTCCCACGTACATCCCGAAGGAAATGCCTGTCCCGGCAAGTAATGATCTCAGACGTACGAGTTGATCTTCAGCCAGGGCATTCATGGGATAGACCAGGACAGCGCTGATGCCCGGTGGCGCATTCTCGTCCTTGAGTTCCAGGCATTTACTGACGATGGGATAGAGAAAACACTCGGTCTTTCCTGATCCGGTACCGGTTGATATCAGTGTTGTTCGACCTTCGTGAATAGCACGGATAGCATCATCCTGGTGCCCATAGAGCGAGACTATCTCCCGGGGGATACGCTGGCGCATATGCGGGTGGAAGATTCCCTCAGCAATGCACTCTTCAATTGAAGAACCTTGCTTGAATGGGCGTGAGAGGCTGATGTATGGGCCCTTCAAGAGGGGCGATTGACGGGTTTCGTCCAGGGAAAGAAGATGGCGCATCTGACCGTGCAACCGCTCATCAGCGAAGGGATACGCCGTCAATTGGTAGCGCAGGAAACTGCGAATCACCTTTTCTGTATAGACGACAGGATTCAGTGCCATACTCGTACCCTAGTCGAAGAGTTCCTCCTGGGGACTATTTACAGATGATTCTTCAGGGTGTTGATTGCTACTGATATCTCTTTTTTCAGTCTTATCCGCAGCAACATACTCTATCAACTGCTGGTACCCGGATTCTCCGAGGATGTTACGGGCGTGGAGATGACATTCCCGCCATGATTCTTCAGGTTCTTGGTCTATTTGCCATCGATACCATTGATTCTCAACCAGGCTCTCAGTTGTTGCATGTCCTTTTTCAGGTTCGCCATGGTCTTGATCGTGATATGACAATCTCAGAGTATCAGGCAGCTTCCATCGGGTGGTACTTGTTTCATCGCAAAAAGACCTGAGTGTGATATCTACGTGATCATGATGATTGTTCTCAATCCGTTTCATTAGATCGCGAAAGGCAACATTTGTGATAACTGTCTGTCGTAACTCTACGCCGATGTCATCATCTACACGCCAGAAGCCTTTTGGATTATTATGATTATCGGCATCATTGCTAGAGTTATCGCAACCACTAAATACAAATGAAGCATCATCCATATCTAATCCGTATCCATATAGAATTAAAGCATTGAGTATTGCTATTAATTCGGCTCTTCTTGCCTTAGATAAGGCCCAATGTTTCTTCCATGATATGTTTGTATCAACAAGCTCTTTAAGTGCTATCCATTCTGGGGCGTAAATGATTGATCCAATATTCAGTTGTAGTGTCAATTGTAATAATTGAATGATATTAGTATCTGTCGATTTAATAAGAGGTGCTTCGACTAGAATAAACTCACTCATATTCAATCCTGCTAGTCGGCGTCTTAAAACAAAATCGAATGCGAATGATGCAAATATTCCGGAAAGCACAAGGGCTCTAGCATAGTTGCTACTATTTGGAATGAAGAAGAATACACTGTCACCTGCCGGGTACCTGCACAGATAACTGGAAATAGTGGTACGAGTGTTTGTTGAAGAACTGATTCTCATATATGCAGTTTTTGGCCCCAATTCTACCTTTGTGGATGAATAGATATCTTCTGCTGATATGAGGTATTGAGGTTCAATTTGCTTTTGTCCCCAAGAAATATCTCGCCAAACAGCAGATCTGCCCTTGCCTCGTACCCAGCCCTTTTCACAGAAATCATGTAATCCAATCATTCGCCCTTCATAGAGTGGGAGGGCGATGTCTTCAATCTCTTGCTCCTTGATATACTGTGCTACGTTTCGTGACAGAATGTAAGCTTCTGGAATGTCAGCTCTCGGCACTGGCAACCGATCATATGGCGGTTGTGCGCAGCGACGTTCGCCTTCTGGCAGTGGTTTCACACCTAGGTCTGCCCATAGTTCCTCGATTGGCTGCCATTTACCTTTGATCCATCGACTGTATTCATCAGGTTGATAACCTTGCTCTTCCCATTTCGGTCGAGGGGGGAAGAGCTTGGAATCATTGGTCATATCAAACTCGCGTGAATATGTAACTCCCCAACCATTAGGGCTCTCATCACCCAGCAGTACAGAGTTTGAATAGATCTTCTCGAGTATTTCCAGATCTCTACCAGATTGGATTTCCAGTATGGCTTTAGAGTGCGGGCTGAAGCGAAGTATCTGGTCTCTTGTATAGGGCGCCGTATATCTCTCCCCATGTTCCCAGTCTTCCAGCTTGCGCCTCATGAATGCAGTTTGAATCTCGTTGGTGGTACCGCCCTTTTCGATGATTACTGGATTGAACTTGCTTCTGCTGTCGATATCAAAAATCTTCTCGCGGTTCTCGAAACCGAACAGCCATTCCCAGCAACAATGTTCAATAAAGAGCTCTCGCAGTGGCCCGGTTCCATCGTCAGAATAGAGACCCGAGGGAACAATCAATCCGAGACGACCGGAACCGTGCAGTAACGCATGAGCTTGTTCGAGAAAGAGCTTATAGAGATTGATATCTGCTGAGCCTTGATACCGGAATGGATGGTTCCGATCGGTATAGCCTCGTGATGGTGATCTGAAACGTCTCCACCGTGTGTGGAACTCTGCATTGGCTTTGCCACGTTTGATCGAGAATCGATCTTTACTCGTATCAGTGTCTTCAGGATCACCGAAAGCATAGGCAGAATATTTCAAATAATTCGATTGAGCTTTGAAACCGGCATTGTATTCAAGCCATCGTTTTTCCACTGATTTGTCACTGAAATAGTCAGTCTGATAATTCAGAGCCTCCTGTTTGCCGTAGGATCGATACAGTGGATCGATGTTGGAGAAGAACTCTTTTGAATTTGATTTGGCAATATCCCACGGCGGATTGCCCAGTACGGCATCAAAGCCTGAATCCTGGGTGCGAAAGACGTCGGGGAACTCGAGCTCCCAATGGAAGAATCGTTTCTCTTGGGTTAGTACAGAGGAAACAGCCCGGGTTTGATCAGCGGGGCCTAGGAATGTCGATGGCAACGGAGCAAGATCTATGTCATCGACCGGCCAGAACCAGCAGGAACACCAGAGGTCCATTGCGTCTTTGATCTCCCGATATTCCTTCGAGCCAACCAATTTCTCACGATAGACCCTTGATCTCTCAGCTGCGTCCTGAACGGGCATTTCGTGCAAGCGGTGCAGCATAGTAAGAGTCTCATCGTGAACCGATCTGGCTGTTTCCTGAGGATCTTCGGTATCAAAGATGGTACGGCCTTCCAGAAAATGCCTGATGTCTGGAGTTAGTGTATCCTTCACAAACGCTTTAATAGCCTTTGTCTGTGCTCCTTTCTCGAAGTGAACTCCATTGTTGTGGTTCTGATCGCCGGCCTCGCGATTCTTCCAAGCCATGACGGGATAATGCTGAAATTGATCGAACCAGGCGCCGATGAGCGAGTTTCCATACTTTATCTTGTGATCGAGGAAAGAAAAGGGAAGAGAACGGTCCATGGTCTCGATCCAGAGAGAGAGGCGGCAGAGTTCCACTGCCAGCGGATCGATGTCCACGCCATAGATGCAGCGTTCGACGACATATCTTTTCAGCACAGCCCTGAGGCGATCTTCGAAGGCATCATCGCCCGGAGGGCAGGGCAGTTGGGTTGCCTGAAGAGAGGTTACATCACTAGTGCTGGTATGAAAGCCCAGGATTTCTTCCAGCGCCTGGCCGAGCTCACCAGTGATTCGGTCGTGATGAAGTATTGACGCAAAGAGAGCATCGGTCAGATAACGAAGGGCAGCGACCGGGAAAGTGCCGGAGCCGCAAGCTGGATCTGCAACCTTCAGGTTGAGGATCTCTTCCGGTTTCCTGGGTGTCCACTTGGTCGGGGGTGCATCTGTATCAGGAGATCCATCGGTACCTGTGGGAGGATCCCAGGCAAGAGGACGAAGGGTCCGATGTACGGTGGGGACAGCCAGGCCGGGTCGCGTGTAGAAGGTTCCGGCACCTTTACGAGTACCACCCCACCTGACAAGATACCACTCACCGGGCAGGACCACCCGAGTGACGATCTGTCGGGCCTTTTTCGCTATTTTCTCTTCATACCGCAGCTTCTTCTCAGGGGTCAGTTCCCCGCGGGGTTTTCTGACCAGCTTCCCTACGACGACTGCTTTTCTCGCCCACGTTTCTGCACGGGTGCGAGTCGTGTGCCGCTGATCATCAGTGTCTTCGAATGTATCTTCTGCATCGGATTCTTCATCTGATTCGCCATCGTCATAAGATTCAGTGTCTTTCTCATCGAACTCTGTTTCCTCTTCCTGTTCCTCTTCTTCCTCTTCTTTCTCCTCCTCTTCATCTCCTGTGCTTGTGTCTTTCATTTTCTCGAGCAGGTTGCGAAGTGCTTTGTCATCCATTGCCTCAAGACGGGAGAGAGGCAGGGCTGGATGATTCCCGACCGCGAGAAAAATGACCGGTTCACCGGCTGAAGCGGTTCTCAACTCAAAGTCGAGCAATCCTTCATAGAGAATGCCGATGTATTCGCTAGAGAGGTCTGAGAAATCTACAGGGGCCGGCATCCAGGTGCTGGATCGTCCTCGACGTACCCGCACCCGGGTGCGCGTGATGCGCTGGAGAATACGATAGACATCATGATCGGATAGTGCCTCCTGCTCAAAGCAGGCCTGTTCAAAGACTGCCAGGGTTCTGGTCAGACCATCAGATGATTCCATTCCACCCGGTGTAAAGAGTTCGCCACCATATGATGGGATGGGTAGTTCCGGGTGATGAGAACCTTCGTAGACGAGACGGAAGAGTGCCAGGATACGCGGCCAGGCATTCCAGGAGCGAGTCAAGCGGGCTTTACCCCGGGCCTCGATCTTCTCCAGTTCCTCAAGAAGTCCGGTCAGGCCATATGAGCCATGGTAGAGTGCATTGTCGCGCGGCAGAAGATCACGTGATTCTGCAAACAGCACGACCACCATACGCATGACCGCACGGACAGCAGCGCGATAGATATCAGCGGGTTCAACGTCTGTACATCGCTCTTTCAGCACCTCTCCGTGGCCCTGAACAAGGATTTCAACCGCCTCGCGGACGCGCTCGCCCAATATCTGCGAGAGTTCGGCCTGCCCCTTCCGGCTGTCCAGGATAGCCTGTAGCAGGAGTGGTGGTTCATCAGCTGTCGATTCCCATAGAGCGGGCTGCAGAAGAGTGCGAAGAGCCTCAACCTGGGGCGAGAACTCACCCTCCTCGAGCCACAGGTCAACATCCCATTCACACCAGGCATCGAAATCGAGCCCGGCAAATAGCAGACGCCACTGCCGACCATTAGTGAGCAACGCCAACTGCTCATTGCCTGCTCGTAACCACTGCAGCACCTGGCTTGCTGCTTTGCGACCTCGACCTATACCAACGCGCTTTTCCCGATCGATAAAGACGGGCAGGACACCTCCCGTTTGGCCCTCCCATATCTGGCGGGGTTTCATCGTCTCACCCGTGATGGTGACACGTCCCCATTCAGCGGGAATCTGGTTGCCGCGTTTCCAGTCACCTGTGGATTCTGTGAAGCCGCACACCTTCTGAAGAAGGAATGAGGAGAAATCAGCGATATCGCCCTGATTGTCAAGTAGAGTGGACAAGTACCGACGCAGTCGTGATTCGTAGAACGATGGCAGCGGTTCGGGCTTGTGGGCAGCGACTTCACTCAGACGCTGCGCATCGAGCAAGAGCCCCCCGTGACGCAGGCGATCCCAGCCTGTAAGCCCGACGTCACTCATGATCCTGCCCTTTCGTTTTCGGGCAGACGGACTTCAATCCCGACTGGAAATATCTGCACGTCACCAGACAGAGCATATCGATTCGGCAGGAGATTCTTGAGTATGCGCTCACGCTCTTTCTCTAATTGAGTACGAACTTCCTCATAGTGTTGAGTGCGCCGATCGATCTCATCCTGCTTTTCCTCGAGTGAACGATCGATTTTTTCCAGACGCTCGGCTTCGGCGAAGAGCTGGCCCTGGGCACGTTCGATTTTCAGTTCTTCAATCTCCCGTTCGAGTTTGCCCAGGGTATTTCCTTCTATAAGAGTTGATATTTCCCCCTGACGACTGCGATATCGTTCCTCCTCTTGACGACGAGCCTGTGTGCCATCTTTCTCGAGCTGGTCACGGAGATCATTCGATAACGCCGTGGCATATGTCTGCAGGAAGGTTTTCAGATCGGGTTCACAGTCCTTGAGCATTTCGCGAGCCTGCTCATAGTGAACCGCGAGTGTTGTTGGTGATCCGTTTCGTAGCTCCAGAGCCGGGCGGTGAGGAAGGGGGTTGCCAAGCATGCCGTCAGAAATTGGGAAGATGAACGTTCTGACCCAGTGATGGAATGATTCACGTAGATCGTTTACGGCCAGTTCTTCGACCGACAGCAGAATGAGTGCATCACTCCTTTCGGGAAGGGTGCCCAATCGTACCGACCATCGAGATACCGATTCCCCCGTGCCGGGGAACCGACTTCTTGTCAGAGAACTCAACGCCTTCTGAATCATCGGATGTGAAAGGTGCATCAGGAGCAGGTCTGATCTGGACGTGAAAACAGTTCGTTCGCCGACCTTCCGGATAAACGGTTTCGCGCTGAATGCCATACGGGCGACAGGCCCGCGTGAATCCCGAGAGGTGGGAATACGGAGCGATTCATCAATGACTTCACTCCAACCAGAAAGACCGGGATCCAGGAGACGGCAGACATCGTTGCCGTTCGAGCACTCGATCTGAGGACGTCCTGCTCTGATTGCCAGGGCTGCTTCGAGAGTATCGCGGAGTCCGGTAGAATCCAGATCCAGTTCAGCGGCGATGGCGGCCAGATTGCTGGCGGAATTCTCTCCGTTATCACCCGTAGAGACTGTTTCATCCGCCTCAATTGAGGATCGACCACGAACAGCATCTACCCGCAGATCGAGATCGCGTTCTACTGCGGCCAGGTCCTCGCCATCAATGAGACGCCTGTGTGCAGCCTCATCGAATATCTCGTTGATGGAACCCAGATCTTCCCGTATCTCGTCAGCTTTCTTGATAACGTGGGCCAGGAACTGCAGATCATGGTCCTGGTCGCTCATGAAGTGAAAGACGGTGACATCACGCGCCTGTCCGTAACGGTCGAGCCGTCCGTTGCGCTGTTCGAGCCGGGAAGGATTCCAGGGGCAATCGAAATGCAGTACATAACGGGCAGTGGTCTGGAGATCCAGTCCTTCGGCGGCTGCATCAGTGGCGATCAGAATGCGAACAGGGTGATCTGGGTTATTGAAGGCTCGTTTGATGAGATCACGGTCAACCTCATCCATCCCTCCATACAGCGTCAGAAAACGATCATCTTCAAAACGTTGTCTCAGCCTTCGTACCAGGTAATCCAGTGTTGTCTTGTACTCGGTGAAGACGACAAGCCTTTCGTCATCCCTCCAGGATTCACCAGCACGCATAAGTTCATCGATCAGTTCATACAGTGACGCAAGACGAGTGTCGGCCTTCGGATCCTGTTCGACGATTTCATTGCCGGCAATATCAAATCCGAGTGCTTCAACGGCACTGTCAACGGAAGTGATTTCCTCTTCTAGATCTTCGGCGACTGTCAGAAGCCAGGCACCTACTACACCCGCGGCTGTATCCTCCCTCTTTTTCGTTTCACGATCATCACCTGTTTCTTGTCTGACACTGCGTTCGGCAGCCGCGACGTCTGCTTCGTCCGCAGCTTCGCCGGCTATCATTCCTTCACGACACCGTTTCCACGACTCAGCGAAGGCAGTCGGGCAACTCAGAAGTCGCTTTCCCAGGATTTCAACCGCGAAACTACCGGCCCTTCGACGTCGATGCTCTCCTGAAGATACCAGAGCTTTCACTGCTTTCCGGAAGCCATCAAAGGTGGCACTCAGATGCTCCTCTTCCGGGGACAAGCGGAGAGGACGGGCGCATGGGGGCTGGCGAGTACAGAATTTCGGCGGATCAGTCCGGGAGTTGATCTCGCGTTTTAGTCGCCTCATGACGACTTGAGGTATTCGCGCTTTAACAGCTGGATTGAGTTCGCTCGTCTGACTGAATCGAACCGGATCCAGGATTTCCAGAAGTCCGGTGAAGCTTCGCGTGTGTCCGTTATGTGGGGTAGCGCTGAGAAAAATTCTGTGTTCGAACTGTGGAGTGAGCAGCCGAAGCATCTGGCACAGGTCACTGTCATCCCCAAAGGGGGAGGGCATCAGATTATGACATTCATCAAGGACAAGGAGATCCCACGGGAGATGAGGTGAACCTTCAGGTGTGTGGCAGGCTGAGAGAAACTGCTCGAGAACATCAGCCTGACGCAGGTAGTGATAGGATGAGATGATCCGATTGAAAGATCGCCAGGGATTGGCATCGATACCCAATCGTTTCCGGAGTTCATAGGTTGCCTGCCGATCCACAAGATCGAAGGATAGAGAGAACTTCATCCACATCGCATCCCGCCATTGCAGGCGGAGTGATGCGGGAGTGAGGATGAGTACTCTCTGGATCCGTCGGCGCAGAAGCAGTTCGCTCAGGATCAATCCAGCTTCGATTGTCTTGCCCAGACCAACATCATCAGCGAGCAGCAAATTGACTCGAGGCATCCTGAGAGCCTTGAGCAAGGGTACGATCTGATAATCCTCGACCTGGATCGCCCCATGAAATGGACTCGAGATCGGTTGTCTTTCAACAGGTCCTTCGGCATCGGGATCGAGATAGGGTGAAGTTGCAGTCCAGCGGGCAGCGCGGAGCAGGGCGTCGAAATCTTCAACTGGCATCGGATCGGTATTGGAGACATTCGGCAGTGCCGTTGGTTCAAGCAGCGTTGAGACAGGCTCCAGCTCCCAGAGCAACTGTTCCTCAAGGGGGAGTTGATCGTCCTTGTACTCCAGATGAACCAGGTGAAGACGACCCGTCTCGCCATCATAGGGTTCGACAGCTGATATCACTCCCCGACGGTTCCTGACCATTGCGAACATGCCAACACGAGGAATAGTGGTCTCTGGGTTCACGGCCAATATCTCCATGACGTGGAGAGATGAATCGAAATGTAGGGCGAGTTTAGCAGATGGCTTGGTTGGGCGACAAATGGGGATCATTCCGATCGAGCATGAGATGGGCAAATAACCACAGAATGTCGGTTCACGACTTTTTCGGCCGAGTACTCAACCTTGAGGTTTCGCGGGATTGTTATCGCTGGTAGAAACTTGTTTCCATGATCCAGCTGGGAGCACTCGATTAGCGGTGGCAAGAAGAATGTCGCGATAACTGGGGTCCGAAAAATGAAACGTAACCGTTCTGTTGTTCTGCTCCCAATCCGTACGTTTTGTCCCTCCCCAGACGATTCGCGTATTCCCGGTCTTCTGTGAGTAATCAGCCAATGCCCTGAGGCAGTACAGGATTGCTTGATCTGAGGTAAATATGCTGACGGAAAACCTATGGTCTGCATGAGTTGTCATTTTACCACTCCATGCTGTGAGAAAAGGGACTACATTTGAAGATATCCATATACCTTCTGATTGATGTGCCTTGGGTAATGTGACAAAGGTAACATCTCATTGTGCGTTTCTTTCCCTCCAAGATTCAATTGCCTGAAGGCATCGGAAGAGGTTCTCCAGCAATTCCTCTGGTTCTGTGAGGCTTTCTGGCATGATATGCGCCGCATGCTTTCCCTGTTCACGGATATTGTCAGCAGCATTCTTAGCTGCATCATCAAAGACATCTTCTTGGTAACAGCATTGGATTCTGCGCTCCAATACTACAGGGTGATTCTGTTCTAAGCCGACGCTATCCTTCACGAAATCATCTGTGAATAGAGAACGAATAGCAGTGTCGAGAACTGCTCGAGTCATAACAGCCATTTCGGGAATCATATTGCGGATGTAACAGGATGCAACACGAGATAAATAGCTGTTTATTTTTTCTGACTTAGTTCTGCTGAGATACCCAAGAAGAACATACATTCTATCTGACAATATTGCAGGATCTGTATTGAACATACGATCCGCTTCTATCTGCATACATGTTTGGAAGAAGATCAGTTTCGTGCGTGGGTCATGAGGGCTGACAGGCAATAGCCAATCCCAGATTTTCCACCAATCGCTTGATACAATATTCTCTTTAAAGTGCTGCTCTAATTCCGATATGGATTTGTCAGCAGATTTTGCTTCTTCAGCGATAATGT
>Ga0180431_10006896_pt1 | contig 13392 bp, 14 predicted proteins | sample SS_ome_11_FD_132459 | JGI IMG/M metagenome (GOLD analysis project Ga0180431, IMG submission 132459) | Hypersaline lake sediment archaeal communities from the Salton Sea, California, USA - SS_1_MS_1 metaG | ecosystem: Environmental > Aquatic > Non-marine Saline and Alkaline > Hypersaline >... | reverse complement strand
GACCCCGCGAGATCGGCTCCCACCATCCTCGGGTAGCTTCCTTGGACGACCAGGAGCCTTGGTCGCGGCGCTGCGTCAACCGGTGCATCTTGGGGTGCAACGTGCCGTGCGCGTTACTCTCCATGAGGACGGGTTGGCAGGATCGTTCGTGACAGCGGCGCGAACCGTTGGAGAGGCCTTGCGTGAACGCGGGATTGCCCTCTATGAAGCTGACCTGGTGCAGCCTGTCCCCGAATCGTCCATCGTCGCTGGCCTCACGATCTACCTCGAGCGAAGCCTGCCGGTGCAACTGTGCGCCGATGGGGAGACGCTCCCCATGCGGACGCGTTCTGGTACGGTGAACGAGCTCCTCGATGAGGCGGGAGTGTCTCTCGGCCCGAAGGACTATGTCTTGCCCGCTGGCGAGACTCGACTCGCTTCCGATATGCGCGTCGAGGTCATGCGGATCGCCGAGGAGTACTATGTGGAGGAGATTCCCATCGCCTTTGAGGTGCGTCAGGTGGCGGACCCGGATCTGGAGATCGATGAGTGGCAGGTGGAGGACTGGGGTCACGAGGGGGCACTCAGGCGACGTGTGCGCGTGCTCTTTGAGAACGGTCGCGAGCAGTTCCGGACCGAGGAAGAGGAGTGGATCGCGCTCGAGCCGCAGGATCGGATCATCCGCTATGGCACCAAGATTGTGACGCGCACCGAGATGACGCCCAACGGCCCGATCACGTACTGGCGCAAGCTACGCATGCTGGCCACGTCCTATAACGCGCCGACCGCTGGCAAGCCGATGGACCATCCCTACTATGGCATCACGCGTGTGGGTCTTCGCGCGCGTTATGGCATCATCGCTGTGGATCCGCGCGTGATTCCGCTGGGCCAATCCATGTACGTGCCGGGCTATGGGCAAGGCTTGGCGGCCGATACCGGCAGTGCCATCAAGTGGCGCCGCGTGGACTTGTGCTATGACGACCACAATCTGATTCTCTGGCGCAAGTGGGTGGATGTCTACTTGCTGGGGCCCGTACCTTCGCGTGAGCAGATCCTGTGGATCGTACCGAACTACCCCAACGAGACAGGCTAGTCCGATGGGTTCCATCCGCCGCCTCTTGGCCAAGTATGACGTCGAGCCCTCCAAGGGGCTTGGTCAGTCCTTTCTCACCGATCGCTCGGTGATGGACACGATCATGTCGGCGGCCGAGCTGACGGGCGATGACATCGTGCTGGAGATCGGGCCAGGTCCTGGGGTGCTGACGCATCGGCTGGCTGACGCTGCCAGGCTCGTGGTGGCCGTCGAGCTAGATGCGCGCATGGTGGGCATCCTGGAACATGAGCTCGCCGAGTGTCGCAACCTCGTGCTCGTGCGCGGGGATGTACTCGAGATCGACGTGGTGGGAATCCTAGCGGAAGCCGCGCAGCAGGATCAGGGTGACCTACGCTACCATGTGGTGGCCAATCTCCCCTACTATATCACGTCACAGGCCATTCGGCAGCTTCTTGAGGCGCGCGTACGTCCAGAGCACATGGTTCTCATGGTGCAGCTGGAGGTGGCTGAACGCATCGTCGCTGAGCCGGGCGAGATGAGCCTTCTCGCGTTGAGCGTGCAGCTCTATGGGGAACCACAGCTCGTGCGGCGTGTTCCGGCGACGGCCTTCTACCCGCGGCCCAACGTTGCGTCTGCGGTGCTTCGCGTGGATGTCCACGACCGTCCTTTGGCGGATGCCGATGCTAGAGAGCGCGTCTTTGGTCTAGCCCGGGCTGCTTTCGGACAGCGTCGCAAGCAGATGCATAACAGCCTCGCCGCCAACCTTGGCTTGCCCAAGGCAGTGGCGAGGGAGAAGCTAGCCACGAGTGGTATTGATCCTCGACGGCGTCCCCAATCGCTGGCGATCAACGATTGGCTTCGCTTGGCGGAGGCATTTGCCTAGTCCTCGCCCCCATCCCAGGCGCTGGGCAGCGCTCGCAACACTGTACAGCCCGTGTCCGCTTCGCAGGGCCATCCAGCTATCACCGTCAACCACTGCTCATCGGTGTCGGCGAACCAAGCCTGTGGATCTGCAGGGGCCTCTGGAGAGACAGCCTGTTCGCCGTAGCGCCATACCTCTTGCACCGCATAGCGATAGGGCGCGGGGCCCACCCACACGTAGAGGCGATCGCCGCGCGTCAACTGCTGTAGCGGCTGCAGCAGAGGGTTGACCACGTTCGCGGGCCCGGAGATGATCACGTTGCCCGAATGACCAGGGCGCGCAGATCCTATGTGATAGACGGGGACATCGAGAGCATCGTCTGGCACGGCGTGGCTATCATCGGTCTGGACTGGGCGTAGGGTGACGTCAAGGCCAATGCCGGGAGCCTGGAGGCGCGTAGGGTCTGCCCTCGCGGGCGCATGAATGGGCGTACTTGTGGTCGTCGGAGAGGCTGTCAACGTCGGCGTAGCGGTGGGTGTTGGTGTGCTTGTGGTCGTAGGACTGGCTGTATGGGGCGGGGTGGCCGTTGCCTGGGGGGTCTCTGTCGCTGTCGGTGCTATCGTGAACGGCTTGGTGGACGGTGCGACAGTCGGCGAGTCTTCCGCAAGCTGGGCGACTCTTCCGGGAACGAACCATAGCAGCAAGAGCGATGCAACCAGGGCAATGACAGCCAGAGTGACGGCGATGGCCGTCTGCGTCAACCTCGTCAACGCTTCCCTCCTTGTGCCTGTCACAGCGCTTGGTGATCTGAGGCCTGTGGGCATTTGCCCTGGCAGCTCGCCGGACCTATAATCTGCCCTTGGTGGCCTTGGCTATCCCGCTGGCTTCGGTGATCGCGAGGGCCCAATCACGTCGCATAGAAAGCGAGATCGTTCCTCTGGGGGATAGAGATGCCAACGTATGAGTACAAGTGCAAAGAATGCGGTATCGTGTTCGAGCGGTTCCAGCATTTCTCCGAAGAGCCGATCCGGGTCTGCCCCGAGTGCAATGGCCCGGTATATCGCGTAATCCATCCCGTGGGCATTGTGTTCAAGGGCAAGGGTTTCTATATCACGGACAACAGGGGCGACCGCTCGGCCCTCTTGCCCAAGAATGGTCACGACAAGGAAAAGACTCAGGACAAGGACACGTCTGGCGTGGCTGAGGCTGAGAGCCCGGCGACCAGCGAAGCCAGTTCGAGCACAACGGAGGCCAAGGCAAAGTAACGCTCGCACCTTGGCTGGGAGGCTTTCGAGTCCCTGGTGGGCTCGTCAGAGCTGAAAGCCGCCAGTGGACTCGACAACTTTGCATTCGAGATCGGTTACGAGATCCCCAAGCTTCTCTCGGAAGACAGACCAGGTCTCGCTGCGCAGCGCCTCTTCCATGGATTCCATGTCCTCGGTTACGCCGCCAGCTAGGACCTGCGGCCCTTGTCCCCAAACGGCATACCAAGCATCGGTCGGTTGTAAGCCCATTTCGAGCAGGGCCTTCTGGAACTCGCTTTCGAGGAACTGCAGGTACTCGCGTTCTTTCCCCTCGCGGATGTTCCACGTCATGATGAGCTTGATCATGGTATCCTCCGTGTAGCTCGCACTATAGCAGAGGGCAGCGCGGGAGACAACCCGTCGGCCCAGTAAGGAAGGTCATTCTATGCGTGCCGTCGTGCAACGCGTCACCTACGGGTCGGTAAGCGTGGGTCATGCTATCGTGGGCATGATCAACGAGGGGCTTGTGATTCTGCTTGGCATCGGCGAGGGCGATGGCGAACAGGAGGCCAATTGGCTGGCCCATAAGATCGCCAACCTCCGCGTTATGGACGATGACGATGGACGCATGAATCTGTCCTTGCTGGATACTGGCGGCGAAGCTCTGGTGGTGTCGCAGTTCACGCTGTACGGCAATGCACAGCGGGGAAGGCGGCCGAGCTTTACCGATGCGGCTGCTCCCGCGGTGGCAGAGCCTCTTGTGGATCGCTTCTGCGATTCCCTCGCCGAGGCTGGCGTGTCTGGGGTAGCCAAGGGGCGCTTTGGCGCAATGATGGAGGTCGTGATCCACAATGCTGGTCCGGTTACTCTCATTCTGGACACGGAGCTCTCTCGCCGGGGTCGGCCGAAGAGCGGATCGTAGCCAGATAGCTTTCCCAGTGCGTTGCGCCTGACCCCAGTACCGCTGCAGCAAGCTGCGTATGGATGCGCTCGAGAGCGGCTGGCTCGGCCCACAGAATGCTATCTAGCTCCACGGCCATGGCGCCACTGACGAGCATTGTCCGTACGTCCTCCCAGCTCGCGATGCCGCCACGGCCGATCACCGGCAGGCCGATCCGTGAGACCTCTTGCACGGCGTGTGCATACACTGGCGCAAGAGCCGGCGCGTGGAGCATCCCTTCCAGGACCTCCCGCGACGGGCCCCGCGTACGTCCCTGAAGCGGAGCTGAGACAACTAGAGCGTCTGCACCACCGTCGGCAGCCGCCTCTCCAAGGCTCAATATCCCTTCCAACGGAAGCCGTACCAGACACGCCTGTAGCGGGGCGCTCGCCAGCAGGGCGCTCATGCCGGTCACGACGCGGGGCGGCATGTCGGGCGTGATGTGGAGTTCGACGCTGCGCAAGCCCAGATCGAGCGCAGTGTCGCAGAGCGCCTCGCATTCTTCCACCGTCGAGGGAGCCAAGGCGGCCAAGAGGGGCGTGTCTCCTCGCGCGCGACAATACTGGAGGGTGGCTGCCACCGCGTGCCGCCGTAGCGTGCTAGGCGTAAGGAGGCATCCCCCTCGCGAAAGCACGATGCCTGGCCTGGAGGCCCTATCATGGGGCCGATGCCCGAGTGCAGGCAGCACAAGGGCGCCCAGCTCGGGGTTGGCGCAGAGGTCATCCAGAAGCGCTCCGGCGCCCGCAGCTCCAGAAGCCGCCAGCAGCGGGCTTTTCAGAACGAGTGGCTGCTTGCGCGCTCGTCCTAGCTCGATTGGGGGAAGCGCGCCCGGCTCGGCAGCCAGTCCGCCAGAGCGTGGGGTCATGGCTGGCCATTTCTCTGGAAGTAGCGCTCGATGGCTACGGCGTACGCTTCGGCGAGGGTGTCGAGCACCTCCGGATCTTGGAGGAGCTCGCTCTCGCGGTCGTGTGTCATAAAGAGCGTCTCGCTGAGCACCGCCGGCATCTCGGAAGGCCGGAGGATCCGCTCGGATTCGGGACCGAGGAGAATGAGGAACTGGCCTCCCTCGGGGTCAGCTTCCAGCTCGTGGTCCATTTGGATGCCCCGGTCAAGGACGTCATGTCCGATGCCCCTGAGGGCGATCACCAGCTCTTCCTGGACGAGTGACGCTAGTCGCTCGTTCTGGTTGGCAAAGGGGCGATATACGTTGTAGAAGGTCACCGTGCCACCAACGTCGGAGGCTCGGCTGCCATCCGGCCAGTAGAAGGCGTTCTGGTGAACGGAGATGAGGGCGTCTGCGCCGGCGGCATTCACGGCGTCGATGCGAAGCTGTAGATCATCGACGTGGTCGACTATGCCGTCCTGGTTCACGTCGGCACCTTCTGAGTTCGCTTCATAATCGCCGTCGCGTGTGAGAAGAACGCGATACCCCCGAGCCAGCAGTCTGTCGCGTATGCGCAGCACCAGGGCCAAGTTGACATCACTCTCGGCGTAGGCGTAGGCGCCATTCTCATCGACGCGGACAGCGCCTAGGTCTTCTCCGCCGTGTCCGGGGTCTAGCGCTATCAGGGGTGGTTGATCTGTGGGCACAGGCGTTGCCGTGGGGTACAGGGTTGGGGTGGGCGTGTTGGGAACGGGCGTCCACGTAGCGGGAACGCCTGTGGGATGGTCGGTGGGCGTGCTCGTGATCGCAGGTGCTGCGGTACGTGTCGGGCTTGGGCGTTGCTGCTCGCCCACGACTGCCGGCGCGCAGCTCACGACCGATGTAAGGGCGGCGAGAAGGCCCAGCCACACGAGGAATCGTCTCACAAAAGCCCTTTCCTCAACTGAGTAGCAGATCCGCTAGGTCGAACACGGGTCCGTCTGAGCATATTCTCTGCCAGCCGCGCCGCGTCTCAACGAGGCAGCCATTGCAGCACCCTAGGCCGCAATGGATCTCCCCCCATAGCCATGCTTCGGCTCGTCCACGGGAGAGCCCGGCGGGGCTGTTGCGGAGGACGGAAGCTACAGACCGATAGAGACCCGGTGTCGCTGCGCCCAGCGTTGGCCCTGCCAAAGCTAGGCGGGTGGACCAGGCAACGGCTTCCCCAAGCGCATCTAGCCAGCCTGCTTTGTCCTCGGTTCCCACAAAGGCTAGGTATTCGATGTGCGTGGGTACGAGTTCGCGCGGCGGCAGCTGCGCAGCGGTAGGCGCCGAGACCAGCAGCTGTACGGGACACCGCACCGCATCCAGCAGTGCTGCGGCGGGCAACCAGCCGGTACCTTGGGCAACGACGGCCAGGGCATCCGTGGACCGAGCTCGCTCGAACCCGTGGCCGCATGGCCCGACAAGATCCACGGTGTCGCCTGGCCGACGCGACGCCAGCCAACGGAGGGACTCGTTCTCGGGCCGCACCAGGAGTCCGATGCCCTGGTCCAAGAGCCGGTGGATCGGTACGGCTTGGCGTAGGTATGGATCGAAGCCGGTGCCGCAGCGTGCCATCACGAACTGGCCTGGCATCGCCTGGGAGAGGGCTGGCGCGTGAAGCAGAAGCAGACGCGCACCTGGGAGCGGCTCCGTTACTGCCTGGACGCTGACCCAATGCTGCTTCACGGTCATCGCATTCCTTGTGGGCTATGGACGATGGATGAGCCAAACGGTCAGGGCGGCCAGCAAAGGGCAGACTAGCGCCAATGGCCCCCAGGAGCGCCAGTCTGCGTAGCCCATCAACCGACAGCCCAACGGCAGCATCGCCAACATCCCCACCGTCAGGATAATCCACTGTGCCGCTGCGCGGCGCGTGTTGATTGGTGTCGCATCGGCAGTCAAGGTGTCACGCCAGGCGTACGCGACTTGGGCGCGCGTTCGCGCAAGCGAGCCGCTGTTGTCGATCACCACATCTGCACGAGCCACCTTGGCCTCCGGACTAGGTTGGGCGTCCATGCGGAGGAGGGCCTGCTCCCGCGTCAGACCGCGTGTCAGCATGAGCCGCTCGATCTGTTGCTCTCGAGGGCTGGTCGTAACCCAGATCGCGTCACAATAACGGTCGAGGCCCGCCTCCAGAAGCTTGATAGCCTCCACCACTGCTACGTCTGTCTGAGCTTGATCGAGTTGGGCCAGAAGCGTTTGCTCGACGGCGGGGTGCACGAGAGCTTCCAAGTCCGCCAAGGCCTTGGGATCGGCAAAGACGATAGTGCCCAGAGTCTTGCGGTCGAGACTGCCGTCATCGGCGAGTACCTTGCTGCCGAACCGAGCGACGATGGCTCGGTGGACCTCGGTGCCGGGGCGCATGACCTCGTGAGCCAGCTTGTCGGCATCGATGATGGTGGCTCCAAGCTCGTCAAGCATGCGTGCCACGGTTGTCTTGCCGGTGGCGATGTTGCCGGTGAGCCCAATGACATGCATCCTAGTCGCTCTGCATCATGGCACTGGCCTGACGCTCCCACTCGGAGAGACGCTCGGCGAGCTCCGACTCGAGGTGGCTGAAGGATTCCGAGAGTTCGCGCAATCGGGTGACCTCTTGGGCTGCGCTGGCTTGCGCCATTTCGGCTTGCAGATCGTCCAAGCGTCTTTCGAGCAAGTGGATCTGCTCTTCCAGTTCCTCTGTGCGCCGTGCCCCTTCCCTCGCCGAGCGGCCTGACGGCGTTGGGGCTGTCGAATGCGGAGCGCCCGTGGCAGGTTTGGTTTCCGCTGCGCGGGCCGCCTCGAGTGCGCGGGCTTGCGCATACTCGGAATAGTTGCCGTCGAACTGCTCGAGATGGTCTTCTCGCACCATCCAGACATGCGTGGCTACGGCATCCACGAGATAGCGATCATGCGACACAAAGAGCAGGGTGCCGTTGTAACCCGCGAGCACTTGCTCAAGCACCTCGCGCGAGGCTACGTCGAGATGGGTGGTCGGCTCGTCAAGGATGAGCCAGTTGGCACCTCGCAATGTGAGGATGGCGAGCCCGAGCCTCGAACGCTCGCCTCCCGAGAGGGACGCGACGCGCTTGTCCACGGCGTCCCCGGTAAAGAGAAAGCGGGCCAGATGGTGAAGGGCCTGATCATGCTTGAGCTTACTCTCGGCCATCAGCTGTTGGAGTACGGTGAGGCTTGGATCGAACCAGTCATGGGTTTGGGGCAAGTACCCGATGCGCAGGCTAGCGCCTCGGCGCACGCGCCCCTGCAAGGGCTCCATCTCGCCCATGAGCATGCGAAGGAACGTGGTCTTGCCACAGCCGTTGGGCCCCAGGAGCGCGATGCGATCGCCGCGCTCGATGCGGAGCTTTCCCGTATCGAACAGACGCATCGGGCCAGTAGCGTCCGTGTCAGCATCTGGCATCGTCGGGTAGCCCACGACGATACCTTCGCTGGTGAGCACCTCATCGCCCGAGCGCAACGAGGCGCGCATGCGCATGCTGAGGGCACGGCGCTCGCGAGGAGGCTGGATACGTTCCAATCGATCGAGCTGTTTCTCGCGTCCGCGAGCTTGCTTACTTCGCTGACCCGCCTTGTAGCGCTGGATGAAATCTTCAGTGCGGGCGATGAGCTCCTGCTGTTCCTCGTACTCCCGACGCTGACGTTCGCGTCGATGTGCACGCTCGGTGAGGTACGCTGAATAGTTGCCGCGGTAGGCGGTGACTGTGCCGCCCTCGAGCTCCCAGATCCGGCTGACGACCTGATCGAGAAAGTAGCGGTCGTGGGAAACGATGATAAGGCTCTTGCGCCAGGCTTGGAGATAGGACTCGAGCCATTCCAAGGCTTTGAGATCCAGATAGTTGGTCGGCTCGTCTAGCACGAGCAGATCTGGCTCCTGCAGGAGCAGCTTGGCCAAGAGGGCGCGTGTGATCTGTCCGCCGCTAAGGATGTCGATGGGCCAGGAGAAGGCTTCTTCTGAGAAGCCGATCCCGCCCAACACGCGCTTGATGCGGCTCTCGTAGGTGTAGCCTCCTGCCCTCTCAAAGCGCTCCTCTGCTCGGGCATAGGCGGCTAGCAGATCGTTGTCGGTCGGATGCTGCGACAGTTCGTGGGCGAGGGACAAGAGTCTCTGCTCTTGCTCGCGCAAGCGCTCGAATACCGTGAGCATCTCGCGAAACAGCGTGCGCTCGCTCTGCAGCCTTGGGACCTGAGGAAGATAGGCCATTTCCAGGCCGCGAGAGCGCTGCACTACCCCCGAGGTTGGCTGAAGGTCGCCGAGAATGATGCGCAGCAAGGTTGTCTTGCCCTCGCCGTTCGGCCCGACGAGACCGACCTTGTCGCCCCGAGCCATGGCGAAACTGACGCCCTGGAAGACGTCCTGGGCGCCATAGTAGATGCCAAGATCGTGTGCGGCTAGGATGGACATGGTCTCTCCGTGCGAACGCTACCCGAACGATTATAGCATGCCACGACGGCCTCACCAATGGAGGTTCTGGCTCGATGGATGGCGGCCATGGGAGGGCACGCCAAAAGGGGGGCGGGTATCAAGCCGTCCAGCGGAGGTTGGCCCCTGAGGGCGCACGCTCTATAATCGGCGGGCGGGAAGGAGGTAAGGTGCGTCGCAGGTGGTTCCCTCTGCTCACAGCTGTCCTTGGCGGCCTACTCTGGGTGGCGCTAGGGGCCATTCTAAACACTCGTCCCCCGACGACGGGCAACCAGGTGCTCTTTGTGGCGGTGCTGGGGATGGCCTTGGCCGCAACCGTCATGCCCGTCAGCTACCTATGGCAGACGCGCCGCCATGGCCTCTTGTACATGACGCCACCGTGGCGGAATGCGGTGCGGCAGGGCGCTCTCGTGGGCGTGCTGGGCGCGGCACTGGTGGCGTTACGCCTGGTCGGAGCGCTGGGGATTGGCAGCGGGGTGCTCTTGGTGCTCTTGGCAGCGTTGTGCGAGCTCTTGGCGTGGCTGCGACGTCGCTACTAGCGGATCGCGCGCGCCTGAACACGAAAAGAGGGGATGGCTCAATGGCCATCCCCTCTTGCGCTGCTGTGATGTCTACTGATGGACTGACAGCTCGGTGTCGCGGTCAAACACGTGCATGTTGTCCATGTTAAAGTAGAGCTCGACGTCCTGGCCAACGCGTGCCACGGTACGGGGGTCGACGCGAGCGATATAGCTCTTGTTGCCCGAGACCATGTAGAGGAAGACCTCGTTGCCCATGAGCTCCGTGACGTCCACCTTGGCGGTAACGCTGGCTGCCGTGATGCCCGGAGGTGCGTACTGCGGGTCGTGGATGTCCTCAGGGCGCATGCCAAGGACGACCTCTTTGCCGAGGTAGTCAAACAGCGGCCCCGCCTTTTCGGCCGGTACCTTCACCTTGAAGGTGCCGGCATCGAGGTAGAGGTCCTCTTTGGTGCCCGTGACGGTGACGTCAAAGAAGTTCATGGCGGGGCTGCCGATAAACCCGGCAACAAAGATGTTGGCCGGCGAGCTGTACAGCGTCTGCGGCGTGTCGCACTGCTGGAGGATGCCGTCACGCATCACAGCGATGCGGGTGCCCATCGTCATGGCCTCGACCTGGTCGTGGGTTACATAGATGAACGTAGTCTCGAGCCGCTGGTGGAGCTTGGAGAGCTCGGCGCGCGTGGCAACACGCAGCTTGGCGTCCAAGTTCGAGAGCGGCTCGTCCATGAGGAACACGGCTGGCTCACGCACGATGGCGCGGCCCAGGGCCACGCGCTGGCGCTGGCCACCAGATAGCTGCTTCGGTTTGCGGTCTAGCAGCTCCTCGATGCCGAGGATGCCCGCTGCTTCTTTGACGCGGCGGTCAATCTCGGCCTTGGGCGTCTTGCGAAGCTTGAGGCCAAAGGCCATGTTGTCGTACACGCTCATGTGCGGGTACAGAGCATAGCTCTGGAACACCATGGCGATGTCGCGGTCCTTGGGGGCCACGTCGTTGACCAGGCGGTCGCCGATGTAGATGTTGCCCTCAGTGAGTTCCTCGAGGCCTGCCAGGAGGCGCAGCGATGTTGTCTTGCCGCAACCCGAGGGGCCGACGAATACGAGGAATTCCTTGTCTGCGATCTCGATGGACAGGTCATTGACAGCAATGACGTCACCAAATCGCTTGGTGACATGCTCATACGTAACACTCGCCATCAGAATCTCCTTTGTCTGGCTTTCGCGTCAGAGAAGGCAAGCTCCTCACGACGCGGTGCCCTCTGCTGTTGGAGGGCTCTTGACTGGCTCATGGCGATGGCAGAACTGTTCGGTCAGGCATCAAGCCTGGGCACAAGGCCAAAACCGTCCATCGCAGAGCCTCCTAGAAGCGAGAGACAACCGGACGCATGCTCGCGTTCCCCGATAGGCTATCCTCCTGGCGCGTCTGCGCCCAAGAACCCGATCGACGCCGAGTCTGAGACGAGCCTGCGTAGAGCAGGCTCAAGACGACTGCTAGCATAGGCAACGGCAGAGAAGCCGTCAAGCGGTCCTAGCATCCAAAGCGGAGGCAAGGCTCACTCGGCGCTACTGCGACCCTGCTTGTATCGGTACACGATACGCCCACGCGTGAGGTCATACGGCGAGAGCTCCACCCGCACACGATCTCCCAGCAGGATGCGGATATAGTACTTGCGCATCTTGCCAGAGATGTATGCCAACACTTCGTGTCCGCTGTCTAGCTCGACGCGGAACTGCGTGTTGGGCAGCGCCTCAACAACGGTACCCTCAACTTCGACCTTCTGCTTACTCGCCTTGACCATTATTCGGTGGGCCACCCCTCGTGTGTTTTCATTGCGTGATACTCGCCTCCTGAGCAAGCCAGGAGGACGCAGCCAGTATAACAGGGCCCACGTCTGCCGTCAAGGTATCCGGCGAGGCCAATCCTTGACAGTCCCCGATGCTTGATGCATAGTCACCTGGAGGAGAGAAGGCGTTCGCTTGCTGTGGTACGCTGATCCATGGAGATGATCATGCTGCATAACTATGCCTATCCGACCAAGCTGCGTGTTGGCTGCATCGGGGCGGGTAGGCACGCCTATCGCGACATTCTGCCCTGCTTCCGCTACTTGCCCATCGATCTTGTCGCTCTGGCCGACCATGATCGCGATCAAGGCATCGCCACTGCGTCCCTGTTCGGCGCCAAGCGCTTCTACCCGAACCATAAGGCGCTGTTGGCCAAAGAGACCACGCTCGATGCGCTCATCATCGTGGTGGGCCCGGATCCAGAGGGCCACCCAGCCTACCCAGACCTTGCGGCGGATGCCCTGCGCGCCGGCTTTCACGTCTGGATCGAGAGCCCTCCCTGCACGAGCAAGGATGATGTCAAGACGCTGACCAGCGCGTGCATGCGTGGCCGCAAGTTCTTGCAGACGAACCTGAACGGCATGTTCATGCCGGCCTATCTGAAGGCAGCGGCGATTCTGCGAGATGGCGAATTGGGCGCGGCTTCGAGCTTTGCCATGCGCTATCCGGCGAGCCTTACGCAAGAGGCCTTGTCCGAGCCATGCGAGGACCCGCAGTCGCTCTTGGGGCTAGTTCGTCCCTATGCGACGCTCATGCGGCTGTTTGGCGAAGCGCGCGGTGTCATGTACGCCGTCAATGAGCAGAGTGGCGATGCCTTGCTGACCTTCGCATACGCCTCTGGGCTGGTTGGCACCTTGCATCTGGCTGGTAGCGGGGCTCGCCGAGGTCCGCGCGAGCGTCTGGAGATCGTTGGCGAGGGTGCCCACGTGCTGGTTGAGAACGCCTCGCGAGTGACCTACTATCGCACCGGTAGCCCCGAGACTGACCCGGATCTGCTGGATGCCACCGACTACTATGGGGCTGCGGCGGACGCGCCGGTGGTTTGGGAGCCTCAGCTCTCGGATCCGGCTCCCTACAACCAGCACTTGGTGACGCAGGGCTACATAGGAAGCCTGGAGCACTTTGCCACGCATCTGCTGCAGGACCAACCGCCTCGCCATGGCAACGTTGTGGACCTGCTCCACCTGATGCTCGTTCTGGAAAAGATCCAAGAGGGGCCAGAGCGGACGTGGCTGAGCCTCTACTAGCAGCCCACGTGGGCTAGGAGGAGAATCGTGTCTCGATCGATCCCCATCGGAATCTGCGTCAACCCCGATGCTGTGAGCAAGCTGCCTTTCGGGTTCGACTTTTGCGAGATCGCGGCGGCTGCGACACTAGCCGGACACGATCCAAGCCCCGATGCCGTGGATCTGGAAGGCCTGTCCGAGCTAGAGCCGGCTGTCCGTGCCTTTAACTGCTTCCTGCCGGGCGATCTGAGGGTGGTGGGGCCAGACGTCCATCGCGATCGCGTCGAGGCCTATGTCGGCACGACCATCGCCCGTGCCGCAGAGGTAGGAGCTGATCTGATGGTGTTCGGCAGCGGGCGGTCGCGCAGCGTGCCTGATAGGTTCGCTCGGTCGGCAGCGTGGG
>Ga0180431_10006894_pt1 | contig 13393 bp, 10 predicted proteins | sample SS_ome_11_FD_132459 | JGI IMG/M metagenome (GOLD analysis project Ga0180431, IMG submission 132459) | Hypersaline lake sediment archaeal communities from the Salton Sea, California, USA - SS_1_MS_1 metaG | ecosystem: Environmental > Aquatic > Non-marine Saline and Alkaline > Hypersaline >... | reverse complement strand
CGGCGCGGCGGGACTGGCCAGCGCCGCCGCCGCGGGGGTGTCCAGCTCGACGATGCCGGCTGCGGCGCCCGGGTCGGCGACCATCACCGCGAACGGTTTCGCCGGCCGGTTCTTGCGTTCCCGCAGCAGCGCGACGACGTCGCCGTCGTCGGCGCGGCAGGCCAGGTGGAACCCGCCGATGCCCTTCACGGCGACGACGGCACCGGCCAGCAGCGCCGCCGCCGCCGCGCCGATGGGATCGCTGACCTGCTCACCGCCCGGTGCCTGCCAGGACAGCCGTGGGCCGCAGTCGCCGCAGGCGATGGTCTGAGCGTGATAGCGGCGGTCGGCGGGGTCGTGATACTCCGCCGCGCACGCCGGGCACATCGGGAACCCGGCCATCGTGGTGGCCGGCCGATCGTAGGGAAGGTCGGTGATGACGGTGTAGCGCGGTCCGCAGTTGGTGCAGGTGATGAACGGATGCCCGAACCGCCGGTCCCCGGGGTCGCGCAGCTCGCGCAGACAGTCCGCACAGACGGCGATGTCCGGTGGCACCAGGGTCCGCGAACCGTCTCCGGCGTGGCTGTCGAGGATCTCGAAGCCGCTTCCGCCGCAAGGGTCGACCGGGTTGATGTCCAGGGTGTCGATGCGCGCCATCGGCGGCGGCCGCCGGCGCAGTTCGGAGATCGCCGACTCGACGGCGTCGTGGGGGCCTTCCAACTCGCAGTGCACCGACCCGGCGTCGTTGTAGACCCAGCCGGACAGGCGGTGCCTGACGGCGATCCGCGCCACCGCCGGACGGAAACCAACTCCCTGCACCACGCCGGTGATGTCGAGGCGAACCCGGACGGTCACCACGACCACGCTAGTCGTAGGGTTTTTCCGATGCATGAACTGTCGCTGTGCCAGGCGATCGCCGGGGTGGTCAAACCCCACGCCGCGGGCCGCCGCGTCGATGTCGTGCGGGTTCAGGTGGGAGCGCTGCGGCAGGTGGTGCCCGAATCGCTGTCCTTCTGCTGGGGCCTGGTCCGCGACCACGAGGACATGCCCGACGCCGAACTGGAACTGGAGTTCGTCACCGCCGCCGTCCAGTGCCGCGGTTGCGGGCAACAGTCCGACATCGAATCCCGGTGGTCGGTGTGCTGCCCACTCTGCGGCAGCGCCGACGTCACGGTGGTGCGGGGCGAGGAGTTCCTCGTCACCTCCGTCGACGTCTCATAGTAAGGAGGAACACGATGGGCAGATTTCACCGGCACGACGACGGCACCATGCACAGCCACGAACACGGCGAGGACCAGCACAGCCACGATCACGGTGATCACAGCGCCTATGACACCGGCTCGCAGCGCATCGAGGTTCTCGAGGCGATCTTCGCCGAGAACGACAACCAGGCCGAGGTCAACCGGAAAGCATTCCAGGACAACGGCGTCCGGGCTCTGAATCTGATGAGCTCGCCGGGTTCGGGCAAGACCACCGTGCTGGCGGCCACGCTGGACGAGTTGGCCGGCGAGCTTGCCGTCGGGGTGGTGGAGGGCGACATCGCCACCGACCTCGACGCCGCGAAGCTCAGCGGTCGCGGCGCTCAGATCTCCCTGCTCAACACCAGCAACGGATTCGGCGGGGAGTGCCATCTCGACGCGCCGATGGTCAACCGCGCCCTAGCCGGGCTGGATCTGCCCGGCCTGGACCTGGTGATCATCGAGAATGTCGGAAATCTGGTGTGCCCGGCGGAGTTCGACGTCGGCGAGCACGCCAAGGTGATGGTGTACTCGGTCACCGAGGGTGAGGACAAACCGCTGAAGTATCCGGTCATGTTCCGCTCGGTCGACGTGGTTCTGCTGAACAAGATCGACCTGATCCCCCACCTCGAGGCCGACGTGGACACCTATGTCGCACGAGTGCGGCAGGTCAACCCGACGGCCACCGTCCTGCCGGTCAGCGCCCGCACCGGGGAGGGAATGGCCGCCTGGTTCGACTGGCTGCGCCGGTTCGCCGTACCGGCCGGCGGGGTAGCCGGCCCGGCGGGGTACGCCGTGGTGGAGTTCGCCGACCCCGAGTCGGCGAAACCCGGTTTCGAGGCATTGCGGGACGCGGTCGAATCCGGAGCCGTCGAACTGGTCGACGTGCAGTTCCTCCGGTCCATCGCCGGGGTGCCCAGCACGCTCCCCGGCGCCAGGGTCGACCCGGCGCTGGGGTCGTTTCCCGACACCGGGGTTCTCAGCCAGACCGATCTGGACCTGGTCGCCGAGGACATGCCGCACAACGCGGTGGCGGCCGTCGTGCTCTACACCGGTGGGCGAATAGAGTCCGCACTGGCCGCGTGGGACCGGGACGGGGTACGGGTGAGCCGCCGCGGCCCGGTCGACCCCGGCGATCTCACGGCGGCCCGGTCGTCCGGGGCCGCCCCGATCAGTCTGCTGCGGTCGGTTCGGGACTGACCGGGCCGAATCGCGCGGCCAGCACGCAGACGTCGTCGTTGCGCGGCCGGGCGGCCAGCGCCGCCAGTTCGCTGCAGGCCTGCGCCAGTGGGGTGCCCTCGGCCCAGCCGCGCGCCAACCGCTCCACATCGGCGATCCCGATCTCGATGTCGGTGCCGCGGCGCTCGACGAGGCCGTCGGTATACATCACCACGAGGTCGCCGGGTTCCAGATCGACCCGACCCTCGGCGTAGCGTGCCCCCGGCACCGGGCCCAGCACCGGACCGCACGCGTCGGAGAGCCGCATCACCTCGCCGGTTCGGGCCCGCCGCAGCACCACCGGGGGATGACCGGCGGACCCGTAGCACAGCGACCGGGAAGCGGGATTGAAGAACGCCACGGCCATGGTGGCGAACCTGCCCTGACTGGCGTCTCTGGTGAAGCTGTTCAGCTCGGTCAGCAGGCCCACCGGGGCCAGCCCCTGGTGCGCCAGTGCCCTTGCCGCGCTGCGCAGTTGGGCCATGTCCTCCACCGCGGGCAGGCCGTGCCCGACGACGTCGCCGACCGCGAGATAGACACACCCGCCCGGTAAGGCCATGACGTCGTACCAGTCCCCCCCGAGTCCATGGGCCACATCGGCGGGCTGGTAGCTGACGCAGACCTCGATACCGGACACGGCCGTGGGGCACGACGGCACCAGAGCGGACTGCATCACCGCCGCGCGGGCGTGTTCGTCGGCGTAGACACGGGCCCGCACCAGCGCCTGCCCGACCATCGTGGCCACCGCCGAGATGAAGGCCAGCTGAGCGGCGTCCAGCTTCTGGGGTTCGGACCAGGCCAACAGCAAAGTCCCGATCGACTCGCCCCCGGAGGTCAGCGGCCAACCGACGATCGACTCCGCGCCGCTGATCTCCAACCAGCGCAGGTTCGCCGGATACCGCAGCGCGTATTCCGCGGCGTCGGCGATGATCACCGGCCGGCCGGACCGTACCGCGTCGGTGGTGACGTTGGAGTCCGACAGCGGCAGTCCGCCCTGCACCTCGGCGATCACCTCCGAGGAGTAACCGGGGGTGATGACCCATTCCAGCCGGTTCAGGTCGGCGTTGACCAGTCCCAGCCCCAGAGCGCTGGCTCCGGCCTCGTTGAGGACCTGCTCCTCCAGTGCCCGCCCGATATCGCGAGGGGTCAGCGCGGCCGACAATTGCTGGGCGAGCCGGGACAGGTTCTCCAGGCGCAACCGCTCCCGCCGTTCGGATTCGTGGGCACGCACCGCGGCAAGCCGGCCGGCCACCTCCTGGGCGGTGAGCATGGCCACCAGCACGATGACCGCGATGAAAATCTGGGTGGCAGCCTGCCGCAGCACCGGTTCGGAGCTGTACTCGGCGAAGGGCCCATGCCCGGTCAAAGTCATGTAGTTGGCCGCCAGCGCCAGCGTCGAGCCCGCCAGCGCGGCTCCGAGGACGTCGAGCCGGAACGCGGCCCATGCCATCAGAGGCAGCAACAGCAGCGTGGGCGGGGTCTCAGCCCAGAACGCGGTCACCGACACCGCGACGGTGGCGACCAGCACCAGGGCCGTTTCGATCGGCCGTGACCGGATGACGTGGGACTGCTTGGCCCACAGCAGGATCGGTGAGGCGATCACCAGCGCGCCGATGCCGTCGCCGACCCACCACTGGATGACGTCGGACCACCAGGGATGTCCGGAACCGATCGCCGACAGACTGCCGCCGATCAACCCGCCGACCAGCGGTCCCGCGGTACAACCGGCGACGACGAACTTCGCCAGGTCGGCTCGCCTCCTCAGGTCGGGGGATCCCCCGCACCAGGCCAGGACCAGCGAGGCGCCGACGATCGGCTCCAGCGAGTTGGCGGCCACGAACCCGATCGCCACGGGCAGCGAGGTCCCGAAGTACATGTCAACCGAGATCTCTGCGACCGCGATCGCGGCGACGATCAGCGGCCACCGTCGCCGAGGGGTGAGCAGCATCGCGGCCAGGGTGATGCCGGCCGGAACGTAGAACTTGGGATTGAGCCCGACCTCGAAGAACTGCCAGGACAGGAATGCGGTCGCCGCGTAAGCCGCGGCCACCGCGGCGAAAAGCCGAAGGGCACCTCCGGAGCCCTCTCCGAACGGGCGCACCGCGTCAGCCTAGCGGCGAGCGTGCCGATTGATCCGCCCTGACCGGCGGTTCACGGATGAAACCGCACTCTCGCCGGGGTCCGGCCGGAGCCGGGTTACTTGACCAACGGGTCACGCGGCATACCCAGGATCCGTTCGGCGATCTGGTTGCGGGCGATCTCCGAGGTGCCGCCGGCGATCGCCATCCCTCGACCGCCCATCACGGCCCGGGCAGCCAGGGCGCCCTCCCCCTCATCCAGCGCGACCTCCGGGCCCACCAGCGACGCCGCGATGGCGCCCTGCTCCTGGAAATGCTCAGCGAGCTTGAGTTTGGTGATGTTGCCCTCCGGCCCGGGGCCCGCACCTTCGATGCTGCGCACGGCTCGCCGCAGGTTCAGCAGTCGCAGGGCGTGGTCCTCGGCCAGGAACCTGCCCACCCGCTGGCGGGCACCGGCCACCCGGTCGCCACGGGACTGGGCCAGCGAAACCAGCCAGGCGGTGGCCGGCGCGATGCCGCCGGCGCCGCCGCCGATGCTGACCCGCTCGTTCCCCAAGGTGGCCCGGGCCACCGTCCAGCCGGCGTTGGGTTCGCCGACGACGTCCTCGTCGGGTACGAACACGTCGTTGAGGAACACCTCGTTGAACTCCGAGCCCCCGGTGATCTGCCGCAGCGGGCGCACCTCGACCCCGGGCGCTGTCATGTCCAGGATGACCATGGTGATGCCGGCGTGCTTGGGGGCGTCGAAATCAGTGCGTACGGTGGCCAGTCCGCGCCGGCAGTAGTGCGCACCCGAGGTCCACACCTTCTGCCCGTTGATCCTCCAGCCGCCCTCGACCCGGGTGGCGCGGGTCTTGACCGCCGCGGCGTCCGAGCCGGCGGAGGGCTCGGAGAACAGCTGACACCAGATCTCCTCTTTGCGCAGCGCCTTCTCAACGAACCGCTCGATCTGAGAGGGCGTCCCGTGCTGGATCAGCGTCAGGATCACCCATCCGGTGATCCCGTAGTCCGGGCGGGTGACGCCGGCCGCGGCGAACTCCTCCTCGACCAGGAGTTGCTCGACGGCACCGGCGGCCCGGCCCCACGGTCGCGGCCAGTGCGGCATCAGATAGCCGGTGGCGATCAGCGCATCGAGGCGGGCGGTGTCGTCGAGTTCGGCAAGCCGACGGGCCTCGGCGCGGATCTCGGTGCGCAACGCCTCGGCCTCCGGGGGCAGATCGAGGCTGTTGGCCCGGGTCCGGCCCGCCGCGGTCAGGTCGAAGACCTCGGTCACCGGCCCGTCGCCACCCAGCACCGCGTTCACGCTCAGAGCCCGCCGCAGGTGCAGATGGGCGTCGTGTTCCCAGGTGAACCCGATGCCGCCGTGCACCTGGATGTTCAGTTCGGCGTTTCCGACGTAGGCCGGGAAGGCCAGTGCCGCCGCGGCGGCGGCGATGAGGCTGAACTCCTGCTCGTCCTCGCCGGAGGCCCTGGCGGCGTCCCAGACGCAGGCCAGCGCCGACTCGGCGGCCACGGCCATGTCGGCGCAATGGTGCTTGACCGCCTGGAAGGTGGCGATGGTGCGGCCGAACTGCTCACGCACCTTGGCGTACTCCACCGCGGCGTCCACGCAGTCCGACGCCCCGCCGACGGCCTCGGCGCCGAACAGCGTGCGGGCCCGGGCCAGCGCGGCGGCCGCACCGCCGGCGATGAGGTTGTCCGCCGGCGCGACTCCGCTGAGCCTGACCCGCGCCGAGCGGCGGGTCCGATCAAGGCTGGGCGCCGCCTCCAAGCTCACCCCGTCGGCGTCACGATCCACCAGCAGAACGTCGTCCCCGACCCGCAGCATCAGCAGTTCGGCCTGCGCCGCCCCCAGCACCACACCGGCGTCGCCGGACACCCGGCCCTCCGACATCACCAGGTCACCGCCGAATCCGACTGCGCCGGTGACGGATCCGTCGACCAGGCCGGGCAGCAGGCGGCTCCGCTGCGCCTCGGAGCCGGCCGCGTCGATCACTGCCGAAACCACCGCTGTCGGCACGAACGGGCCGGGTGCCACCGCCCGGCCGAGTTCCTCGATGACCACCACCAACTCCGGCAGGCCGAACCCGGATCCGCCGTATCGTTCGCCGATGTGCAGTCCCAGCCAGCCCAACTCGGCCAGCTCGCCCCAGAACGGCGGCCTGACCTCGTGGTCGGCGTCGAGCATCTCGCGGGCCGCCCAGCGGGCCTTCTGCGCGGTCAGGAATGACCGGGCGACTTGGCCGAGTTCGCGGTGGTCGTCGGTGAGCGCGATGGGCATGGCCCGGTGCTCCTTCCCCGGCGCTAGTCGAGCGCCGCGATCAGGTCGCCGACGGTGTGGTGCGCCTCCAGCGGATGACGAAGCCGGCCCCTGCGATTGACGGAGTAGACGTTGCGGCGGCCTTCCTTCTTCTTGACGAGGTAGCCGCTGCCGGTCAGGTCGGACAGGATGACCTGCACTGCCCGCTCGGTGATGCCGATGCGCAGACCGAGTTCCCGTGCGGTCAGCGCGTCGCCTCGGGCCAGGCAGAGAAGCACATGGGCGTGGTTGGTCAGGAATGTCCACTGCCGGGCCGATGTGGTGGCCCGGCTGGCCTCGGCGGCCCCGCGCGCAGTAGCCATGATCCTAATTTGTACCACTTTTCGCATTCGCGTAATGAGCTTCCCGCTTCATGGCGCGCGGTTCAGCCTCCGAGAGAGCGGGTGCTCCCGGTGGATGACGAAAGGCCCGGCCCTGTTCATCAAGGCCGGGCCCTTCCGCGGCAGGTCTGAGCGCGGCGTTCCCCGGCGGGTCCCAGACCAAACCTCGGCGCGGCGCCGGATCGGCGGCCGGTGCGAGAATCGACGCGGCTGTCCGCCCCGGGAGCACAGTCGGCATGGGAGTGAAGGGTATGGACCTGAACTGGTCGGAGAAGGACCTGAGGTTCCGCGACGAGGTTCGCGTTTTCCTCGAGGAGAAGCTCATCGACGACCTCAGGCAGGCGGGCCGGTTGATGACCAGCGTCTACGCCGACCATCAGGCCAGCATGACCTGGCAGGCGATCCTGCACGAGCGAGGCTGGGCGGCGCCGGAGTGGCCGGTCGAGTACGGCGGATGCGACTGGACGCTGACCCAGCACTACATCTTCGGCCGGGAATGCGCGCTGGCCGGCGCCCCCGCGCTGTCGCCGATGGGCATCAAGATGGTCGCCCACGCCATCATCGCTTTCGGAACACCTGAGCAGAGGGAGTACTTCCTGCCCAGGATTCTGACCGGGGAGGTCTTCTTCTGCCAGGGCTATTCCGAACCGGAGGCCGGGTCGGACCTCGCCGCCCTGTCGATGGCCGCCGTCGACGACGGCGACCACCTGGTGTGCACCGGGAGCAAGATCTGGACCACCCACGCCGCCGAGGCCAACTGGATCTTCGCCCTGGTCCGCACCGCCCGCGGTGGACGAAAACAGCAGGGCATCACCTTCCTGCTGATCGACATGACCTCGCCGGGCATCGAGATCCGGCCCCTGGTGATGACCTCCGGCGAGCAGATCCAGACCCAGATCTTCTTCGACGCCGTGCGGGTGCCCAAGGCCCAGGTGATCGGCGATATCGACCACGGGTGGACGGTGGCCAAATATCTGCTGGAGTTCGAACGTGGTGGCGGCGCGGCCGCCCCGGCTCTGCAGGTGATGGCCGAGTCGATCGCCGCCGAGTCGGCCCGCCGGCCCGGACCGGCCGGCGGCGTGTTGCGCGACGACCCCGCGTTCGCGGCCAAACTCGCCGACGTCCGGATCCGCACCGAAGTCCTGGAGATTCTGGAATACCGGGTGCTGGCCACGGTCGAGGCGGGCGGAAACCCCGGCGCGGCATCGTCGATGCTGAAAATCCTGTCCACCGAACTCAGCCAGGCGATCACCGAACTGGCGATGGAGGCCGCCGGGTCCCGGGGGCGGGTGTACCAGCCGCACGCCACCCGCCCGGGCGGACCGATCGCCGACTACCTGCCACCGCCGGACGGCTACCTCAGCGGGGATCCCTGGCAGGCGGTCGCGCCGCTGCGCTACCTCAATGACCGGGCGGGCTCGATCTACGCCGGCAGCAACGAGATTCAGCGCAACATCCTGGCCAAAGCCACCCTGGGGCTGTGAGATGGATTTCCGCCTGAACCCCGAGCAGCAGTTGCTGCGTGACGGGCTGGCCAGATTCCTCGCCGAGCGCTACCACCTCGCGGCGAGCCGGTCCGCCGCCAGAACCGGTGCGGGTTGGCAGCCGCCCATCTGGCACGCCCTGGCCGACGAACTCGGTGTTCTGGGCGCCACCCTGCCGGAGTGGGCCGGCGGAACCGGGGGCGGGCCGGTGGAGTTGATGGTGATCTCCGAGGAACTCGGCCGGGCGCTGGTGATCGAGCCGTTCGTCGAGACCGTCGCGGTGGCCGGCGGACTGCTGGCGCGCGCGGGCGGGCCGGAGGCGACGGCGGTGCTCGAGCGGATCTGCGCCGGGTCCGCGGTGGTGGCGGTCGCCGTCGACGACGACGGCGAACCCGCCCACGCGGTCCGAGACGGCCAGCGTTGGGCGCTCCACGGGACCAAAGCCGTCGTCACCGCCGCCCCCCTGGCCACCCACCTGCTGATCACCGCCCGGGCCTCCGATGGTCTGGGCTTGTTCCTCACCGGGTTCGACGCCGCCGCGCCACCGCCGGGCGCCCGGGTGCACGCCTACCGGACCATCGACGATCGCCGGGCCGCCGACCTCGTCCTCGACGGACTGAGCCTGCCGCCCGCCGCGCTGATCGACGCCGACGCCGAGGCCTCGGTGCGGCAGGCCCTCGACGAGGGAGCAGCCGCGGTGTGCGCCGAGGCGGTCGGGGCGATGCGCCGGGTGCTCACCGACACCGTCGACTACTGCCGGCAGCGCCAGCAGTTCGGTCAGCCGATTTCGAACTTCCAGGTCCTGGCCCACCGGATGGTGGACATGTACTGCGAACTCGAGCAGGCGGTCGCGGCGGTCTTCCTCGCGATGCTCCACCTCGCGGCCGATCCACCGACCCGGGCCCGTGCGGTGTCGGCGGCCAAGGTCACCGTGGGCCGGGCGGCCCGTTTCGTCGGCCAGAACGCGGTGCAACTGCACGGCGGTATGGGCATGACCGAGGAACTCGCGGTCGGCCATTACTTCAAGCGGCTCACCGCGGTTCAGTACGAGTTCGGCTCATCCGACTTCCACCGTGCCCGCTACGACCGGCTGACTCGGGGGAACAGCGGCGAGGGGCTGTGACGTTGGAGTCATCAGAGTGTCAGAAGAGGAGGTCCGCCATGCTCGCCAAGATCGCTGGAGCGCTCGGGCAGGTTGCCGGTCAGGTCACCGAGGCCGGCGGCACCATCGTGGGAATCCGGCATGGGACCGAGGAGCCCCCGTTCACGGTGTCGCGCCGGGTCGGTGAGGTCGAGATCCGCAACTACGGACCGCGGATGGCCGCGGAGACCACCATCGACGCCGACGAGGAGGCAGCCCGCAACGAGGGTTTCCGTCGGTTGGCCCGCTACATCTTCGGCGGCAACACCGGGAGCACCAAGATCGCCATGACCGCCCCGGTGGCCCAGCAGCGCGGCGAGAAGATCGCGATGACGGCGCCGGTGGCCGCCCAGCGCGACGCCGGAGGCGGTTGGATGATCCGGTTCTTCATGCCCGTCGAACACACCCTGGAGACCCTCCCCACCCCCAACGACGAGCGGGTCCGGCTGGTGGAGGTGCCCCCCGAGACCGTCGCGGTACTGCGGTTCTCCGGAGTCGCCAGCCCCAAGGCGGTGGCGACCCGCACCGAAGAACTGCTCGCCGACCTGCGCGCCGCGGGTATCGAACCCGACGGAGATCCGGTGACCTGGTTCTACGACCCCCCGTGGACGATCCCGTTCCGCCGCCGCAACGAGGTCGCCGTCACCGTCGACGGTTCAGCAGCGGCCGGGTAGCCGGTTCAGGGAGCGTCGGAACCCTCGGCGCCCGGGATCTCGCCGCTCGGGATCTCGGGGACCTGCGGGGCCTCGGCCGTGGCGGGGTCTACCGCCGCCGGACCGGTGACCGCCGGGTCCGACAGCGGGACGGTCGGCTCCGAACCGGGTTCGGCCATCGGCGGCGCCGCTGACGGGCCGAGTTGGCCGCGCGGGGTGGTCTGCACCCCCGGCGGGGCCTTGGCATCCAGCGAACGCTGGGTGAACAGCAGCAGTGCGTCGGTCATCGTGTAGTCCTGGGTGCGCACCGCGTGCCACAGATCCCGCAGGTAGCCGACTCGGCCCCCGTCGGTGGGCTCTTCGGCCGAGGTCCCTGGGGGCGGGCTGTCCGGGCTCGGAAGGTGGGCGACCCCGTCCTCGGGCAGGATCTCCTGCGCCGCGGCAGCCAGCGCATCGCCATCGGTGGTTCCCACCTCCGGAGACAGCGCGTCAGCGGCGGCCGGGCCGATCTCGGCGGACGCTTCCGGCCCCTCGGGGGTCGCCGCGGAATCCGCGACCAGCACGGTCGGGGCCGGCGGGTCGGCCGGTTCCTCGGTGTCGGCCGTCGCGGCCGGTGCGGCCAGCAGGGCGGCCGTGACTCCCAGCGCGGTCACACCCGCTCCGAACCGCCGCCGACCAGCGGCACTGGCCATCATCGCGATCACACCTCCACTAGCGCCCTCTCAAGGACCATCAAATCATGCACCGGATTCGTTACACCCGCCACTTCAGCCGACCCGGGCGGGTCGGCGGGAGCACAATGCGGGGATGCGATTACCGCTGGCCGTCACCCTCTGGGTGTGCGCTCTGGCCTCGGCGGCGACGGTGACCGCGGCCCCCGACCCCGGGGTGCCCCCGGTGGGCGATCAGGCCCGCGCCGCGGGACTGGTCGATGTTCGCAGCGTCGTTCCCGACGCCGTCATCGACCTGCGCTACGCCACCGCCGACAACTTCGTCGGTGCCCCGCTGTACCCGCCCGACGCGCGGTGCCTGGTGCACGAGTCGTTGGCCCCCGGCCTGGCGACAGCCGCAGCCGTCCTGCGCGAGCAGGGTTTCACGCTGGTCTTCTGGGATTGCTACCGCCCGCACGAGGTGCAGGTCCGGATGTTCGAAACGGTTCCCGACCCGGCCTGGGTGGCCCGGCCGGGCCCCTCCGCCCGCAGCCACGAATCGGGCCGTTCGGTGGATGTGACCCTGGCCGCGGGCGGTCGCCGGGTCGACATGGGGACCGGATTCGACGACTTCTCCCCGCGGGCCCTGGCCTACGCCACCGATGGCGTCACCGCGGCACAGCAAGCCAACCGGGCACGGTTGCGGACGGCGATGGCGGAGGGCGGACTTACGGTCTACGCCGGGGAGTGGTGGCATTTCGACGGCCCCGGCGCCGACGTCCCGCGGCCGATCCTCGACGTTCCGGTTAACTGACGGCGCAGGGCATATAGTCACCTATCCGGTGACTATGGACCCGGATCGGCCATCGTGGCAAACCCGGCGCGGTACCGTGATCGCACGGAGGATCGGGGTCGGGGAGATGGGGGTCGTGGTGCCTGACCTACTGCGGGGATTGACGCGAACCATTGTCGTCCTGCTTCTCGCTCTGGCCGGGTCCGCGCTGACGACCGTCCCGGCCGCGGTGTCGTCGATGACGACCCGACTCGCCCTGACCGCCACCGCGCTGTACATGGGCGGCACCGGCCATCCGCTCACCATCCCGGGACCCGACCCGCCCTCCTATATCGACCGCTATGTGACCTGGGCCTACGACACCTATGTCGGCCCCTCACAACTGTGCGGTCCGACCTGTGTCGCGACCGCGGTGTACACCCCCGCCGAATTCTGGCCGGACACCGGACTGGACTCGATGACCTTCGACGAATCGGTCGCCGTCGGCCTGGCCAACCTCGATAACTGCCTGCGGGCCCAATCCTGCACGGTGACCGATCCGCCCTATACGTCGACGACCACGCGGACCGTCAGCGACACCGACTTCACCGTTTTCGGCTACTCCGACAGCGCGACGATCGCCAGCATCCAGAAAAGCAATCTCATCGCCCACCCGCCGTCCGGGACCGTCAGTTTCGTGCTGGTCTCCAGCGGCAACCGGCCCAACGGCGGGATCCTCGAGCGTTTCGTCGGGGTGCGTCTGCCGATCCTCGGGGTCACATTCGGCGGCGCGACGGTGACGAACTCGCCGCAACCGACTCCACTGAGCACGGTCGATGCCGCCTACCAGTACGACGTCATCGCCGACTTCCCGACCAACCCGCTGAACCTGCTCGCGCTGGTCAACTCGCTGATCGGTTCCGCCTACGACCACCCGGAATTCGGCACCGGCACACCGACATTGCAGGGCCAGTACCAGGATTCGACGTACTACATGTTCACCGCCGACACACTTCCGCTGGTTCGGCCGCTCGAGGTGATCCCCGTCCTCGGCCCACTGCTCGCCACGGTCCTCGATCCCCCGTTGCGCGTTCTGGTCGAGACCGCCTACGACCGCACCATCAACCCCGGCGCCCCCACCCCGGCGAAGTATCTGTACTTTCCGAACCCGATCGCGTCGGCGGCCAACTTCGTGATCGCACTCCCGACCGGCTGGGACAACGGGATCGCCTATCTAACCCAGGACCCGTCCAACCGGCCCTTCGGCACCACCCCGCCGGGCCCTTACGGCGTGGGCGGACCGCCGGTCTACGCCGGTGCGGTGGATCCCTACGGACCGCCCACCCCGCTGGCCTGGCCGCCGCCGGCGGCGCTGCAGGTCACGGCCCCCGGCGATCCCGAAGTCGACCCGTCCCCGCGGCCCCGCCGTGGCGCGATCAGGCCCGCCCCGGCCGCCTCAACGGCCCCCGGGCAGACCCGGCGCCGGACTCAGGCGGTGGCCGCACCGGAGGCCGCCGATGGCCCCAGTGCCCGGTCGGCG
>Ga0180431_10006893_pt1 | contig 13394 bp, 27 predicted proteins | sample SS_ome_11_FD_132459 | JGI IMG/M metagenome (GOLD analysis project Ga0180431, IMG submission 132459) | Hypersaline lake sediment archaeal communities from the Salton Sea, California, USA - SS_1_MS_1 metaG | ecosystem: Environmental > Aquatic > Non-marine Saline and Alkaline > Hypersaline >... | reverse complement strand
GTTGTAGCAAGCGAAGCGAGCGGTTTGACACGCTTCCAGTATGCCTTCTTGGTTCGCCTTCGCTTCCGCAGCGAGTTCCGAGTAATACGCGGCTTCCCCCGCGTAAACGCTTTGCTCGCGTTCCACAATGAATTTCTCGCGTTGTAATAGTTGCACGGCGTAAGGCGTTCCACCACCGAGTTTGCTTATTGCTTCGTCTAATTGTTTTAATGTGTCCTCTAATATTTCTGCTTGCTCGCTCGCCGCATTAGCTTGAAGTAAGTTCGCGTCGTACTCACTTTCAAACCGCATTATTTCCGCGTTCGCTTCGCTTTGAGTCCAACCCGTTGAGTCCGAGCGGTAAATCTCGCCGCTACTCACGAAGTAAGAGTAGCCCACTGCCGCGCTCGCGAACAACAAGAACGCGAGGACAACAAACCGTTTAGCATTCATTATCTCACCCATCCAAACCATACTGGCGGTTGTAACCCTTTGAACCAATCACACCGCTTAATTCAACGATTAAAATGTACAAGCCGATTAATGAAAAGAATAACGCGAGTGCAATGCGTTCGGTTTCAGTAAGCGCGTGATCTTTGTATTCCACACTCGTTCTAACCGCGCCACCAGCAGTCAAATTGTAGCTTGAAGCGCAACAATCCCCAGTGTATGCGTCACAACCAGGACAATGCAAGCAAGTATCGGAATTATTACATGATCCACCCCCCGCTATGTCCTCACAAATCACGCCCGTAGCGTTCCAAGAACATTGATCGCACGAAGAACACTCAATGGAATTATCAAACTGAGAACAATCCAAAACACCGAAGCAAGTGGTGTTAGAACAATTATCCATTGTTGCTGAGCCATTCAAAAACTTGAAGTAGCCGTCAGTATAATTCATGGTTTGATTAACCGGAACGCTGTAAGTCAAACCCGATCCGAACACGAAGAAAGCGAGTAAAACACTTAAAATCCCGCCGACGATTAAGAAAGTTGAATTATTGAATTGCCGACCCGCCCAAATGAAAAATAAGAACGCAACGAAAAACACGCCGAAGAACAATAAGTCCATATGAAAATAAAGCAAGCGTATTTTACTTAAAAGCATTACGGTTGCCTAAAAAAAGTGTGAAAAAGAGGGGGGGGTGAAAAGAGTTGCCTTGTTTACTTCTTTTTTCTTAGGTAGCCCTTAACATGAACGCGCCCTTTACGACGCCCGGGAGCATCCCGATAATGCCCTTTTACACGAGCTTTTCCCTTCTTAGCCATTTCATACACCTCAATGTTTTTAATAGAAAGTAGAAGGGGGGATTAACCCCCTCTATTTCTTGTCCTCATTTCCTGCTGATTACTCAGCCGCGCATTTGGATCAAGCCAACAATGACCATCAATCCAACCACAGCGAGTAACAGCGGGAACAAGTCCGTTATGGTCTTGGTCGTGCCAGTGTACACCTGGTCGCTCACCACATCCCTCACGACGGGCATTACAACCGCCGTCAAGAGGATGAGTGCAATCATGCCACCGACGAGCAAGCCAACAATGCCTTGTCCACGCAGTTTCTTCATGGTTTTTCTCACTCCGCTTCCGCGAACCCTAAAAGGGTTCGCTTCCACGAGTGCAAAAAATAAAAAGTTCCTTTTAAATGTTAAAGGTATCCACTTTAATGGGTTTTAAGTCGTCCACACCCGCGAAATCGTCGGGCAACTCGGCGACTTTAGGTAACTTCTTCATTGCTAAGAAATCTTTCTTGCGCTTCTTTTCCGCTTGCTTTTCCTTCTTCTTCTTCAAGAACTCCGTTTTCTTCTTAGAATACCAATCCCACTCTTTCTTGTAGTGATACCCGAAAAACTTAGCGCGCCCACCAAAAGAAGGCGAGCCCAAATAACCCTCGCTATGCGAGCCGAGCCCACGAGAAGCATTAATCACTTGGGCCCGAGTGTACATTTCGTAGAACCCGCGCGCCCGCTTCATGCGCCCTTGCTTCATGTAAGGGTAAGTGCGGATTTTAGCGAGTGAACGCACGCGAGCTAACCGAATGTACTTATCAATCCACCGCCAGTCAGGAATGTTAATGATTAAAAGAATGTTTTTTGAACCGTAAATCATGAGGGTTTGAATAATCTCAATAACTTCTTTTTCAATTGCCCTGCGGCTGAATAACACTTCACCACCTTCATCAATGATGACTACGCTTCGGTCAGGCAAATTCATCATTTTCTTCGCTAAGTTCTTCTCGTAAAAGAAAACATGGCTTAGCTTAGGCGACCAATCAAACTTTAAGCCGTTCTCACTCGCGAGCTTGGCTTGAAACAAGGCGAAGCTACTCTTTCCACCGCGTTCAATCCCGGAATTAAGGTGTAACCAATCCCAATTATCGCGCTGGATTGCGTCCAAAATGTCAGCAAAATTACTGTGTATCGTGTCGTCCAAACCCGCAATTGTCTTGAAAGGCACTTCAATCTACCCCACCAACGCCAAAACAACGGAATACAACAGCAACAAACAACGGGTAAAAGAGTACTAACGCTCTACTCGCCACGATCGCGGGTAGCAAACCGATTAAACCACCAATAATCCCAAGTAAAACTAAGACGAAACCAACAAAGTACGCTTTCGCGCCAATACTCGCGCCAATCAAGGCACTCGCTAACAACCATAAGAAGAGTAACCCACCATAATTATGCGTGAAAACGAGTAGTACGCCGACGCCAGCACCGAGAACAAACTGAAAAAACCGCTTCGCCGCGCGCATGTTCGGACACGGCGGGCTCGGTTCGGCGAGCCATTTATCTAAGAGTAAGAAGAAAGCAAGGCACACACCCGTAGCGAAGTAAAATGGTATAACCCCACAAAACAAGTTATTAAACCATAATTGCTTAGGCGACCCGACGAGCAGTAAAGCCACGGGCACGGCAATAAAATAACCGAGAATACCCTTCCACCCAACTAATTCGTGTAAAAACAAGAAAACGAGGGCTACCCCCACGAGAGCGAAAAACGAAAAAGACAACCCGGCAGGCACGCCTAAACCAAGCAACGAGTTAGCACTAAAAGCAAGGAACGGCGCGTAATCAGCGTACGCGCCTTGGGAACACGCTTCCGCGTTCATTGAACCAGCGTAGCACAAGTGAAAGCCCCAATCAGGGCACTCGCGAGCGACTAAACCAGCGTTCAAGAACGCGGTAGCCATTACTAAAACACAAGCGAGTAACACGAACGGTTTAACATCAAAACTCACGCTTCCTTCGCCTCTAACTCTTCCATTAAAGCGTGGTTTACATCCGGCTGACGCATTTCAAAGCGAGTGATACCATCAATCTCTAAGAACTCAGTCAAGTAAGTAAACAACTCAATGGCGTCAGCTAACTCCACTAAGTGGGGCTTCGCCAAGAACAAGTCAGGGTTCAAGCTTTGAATTGCCTTCACCGTGTCACTCCCCTCATGATAACCAAGCTTCGCGCGAACCGCGCGGTACAACTGAATGACCTTCGCCCTAAACGAATACTCGTAACCGCCGAAGTCCTTAGCTTGTTCAATTTGAACGCGGTGGCGGTCAATCAAGTAAAGGTAATGGTTCGCTTCACACCAGTACAAGAACAAACGGTGTTTAACAGTGTCAAACAACGGTAGCCCCGCGAAAGTAGACGGAACGCCGTCGGGTGGCGCTTCAGGTGTCTTCGTATTCGGCTTCACTTACCCAGCAACCCTTTGCCTTGTGTTTCAGTAACATGCGTCTTGCGGCTTTCAACCAGCGTTGTAATCAAAGCGCGACGCTCGAAACCACGCAACGACGACTTACTCGCGAAGAACGCTAACAATTCAGCGTGTAACACGCGAGCCATGTCATCCAAACCGTCGGATACTACATGGTTAATTAAACTAACCCACAAGCGAACCAAAGGAATGTCCGCATCGTTAAGGTTCGTAATCTTGAAGTCGCGCGAAACGAGTGAATGGTATTCACTGTCCTTCAAGCGCGTTGGACTAATCAAAGCCATATTCAAGCCGATTAAATCTTCAATGCGCGACTGCGCTTGTTCCACTAACCGATCGTCCTCGCGTGGGTCATCTAAGTATTGGGGTTCGTTACCCCCGCCACCAGTGAATAAATCACGCAAAGCCATTTTACTTCTTTTCCTCAACCGTAATCTTTACTTTCGCGAAGCCCATTAACTTGTTGAACGCCTTGCCTTTAAGCCCTCGCTTCAACTCGTCGCGTAAACTCTGCGCGGTTTCACCTTCCGGATCCTCGTCAAAATCCATAACCACACAATTAAAACCCACGCTCTTGTCGGTTGCATGAATGAAAACCTTAGGGTTAGCGTCCTTGTTCGCCTTCGCAATCCCCTGCATCATTGTCTTCATTGAACCCGCAAGCGAGCGAGCGAGAAAGGCCGGGTTCACTTGAGAACAATCCACCGTCAAACGAAAACGCTTCAACTTTTCAGCCATGTTTTAACCACGCTCCAAGTGCCGTCCACTCGCCCAAGGCGAAGCCAAGCACAGTGAAACCACCACACATCATGGCCTGAGCCATGACTTCGTAGCCGTACGATTGAACACCGTATGCGCCAGCCAACGCGATAATACCCGCGCACGCTGCGAACACTTGCGCGTTCTTCAACGACTTTATTGCTTCCGCCTTATCCATTCAATCAACCCCCAATTTGGTTAGCCAAGTTTGTGCCCTGCGTCGTAATTTGGCTCGTTAAATCAGCACGCAGGTACTGAATTTCTTGGTAGTTAATGTAACCGAACGCCATAGCCAACAAGGCAAATAACAAAGCGCCGATTACCGCGTAAAACATTAACTCGTTCTTCCTATCCGCGAGTGTCTCGTACAACGACTTCATTAGCATGAGAATACTGTTAATGTGGTGAGGGTTACGCCAACGCTCAATTTCCTCGTTGCCTTCAACACCCCCCAAGTGAAACGGCTTCGTGTCCCAAGTGTTAAAACCATAAGTTGGGATACTCCCTTTGTACACGGCGTAAGCTTCTTGTGGCGTGTACGCCGCGCCAGCAATGTTAATCATTGGCTTCTCGCCCTTCAATTCACGAGTGTAAAAACGAATTTGCCCACCGCGCGTTCTCGTTAAAACAACCGCGTATGTCTTGCGTAAGACGCTACGCATTGCCAACGCCCGGTTCCAAGGGTTACTGAAAACCCAAGCGAGAACATAACCAATCGTCGCGCCGATTAAAGCCATTAAACCCCAAGTTGCATAAACCAAATAACTCATTCGTCATTCACCACAGTAATCGTTTTCAACGGGTCGCCACCCCAACGCCTTAAAGCCCGCCAAATAGTTCGTGGGCTCGTATCAAACTCATTAGCAATCTCTCGAAGCGACTTCTTCTGCCGGCGCATTGATAACACGGCGGAACGCGGCAAGTCCAACGGCTTTCGCCCAAACTTAACACCCTTTGCCTTCGCCCGGGCTCTACCCGCCTTAGTCCTCTCGTTAATCAATGCTCGTTCAAACTCAGCAATAGCCCCAAACAAGTTAAGCGTTAAATCCCTCAACGCCTTCGCCATACCATCTTCCTGGTTAGGAGTCGTGTTAATAACCCCATCAATTGTGATAAGTCCTTTACCCCGCGCACTAAGCCATTCAACCTCTTTCAGGATGTGTTTAACACTACGACCGAACCGATCCAGTTTAGCGCACACTATAGCGTCCGAGGATGTAACGGCTTCCTTGGCTCTCGCCCACCCAATGCGTTCAAAGTCCTTCCCACTCACTTGATCGTCCACAAAGCAATCAACCACTTCATGCCCGTTCCTAACAGCCCACTCTTTGATTGCATCCACTTGTGGTTGTGGGTTAGGAGAGCCGGGAGACGCCCTACCATAGCCAATTACTCTCATGCGTCGTTACCCCCAAACTCTTGTTCTTCCTGAGAAGAACCATTAATTGAGGGTTGGCGAATATTGAGATTATTGCCCCCTTGCGTTACTTGGTTTGTTTCGCCTTGTTGCGTGGCGGTTTCAACCTTCTTCTGCTGTGCCGCGCGCTTCCTCTTAAGTTCCGCCACTTCTTTGTTGAGTTGAGGCAAGACAAACCGCATCCAATAATAACGAACCGCCTCACTCGTTGAAGATTTAAAACCGCCGCGCGCCGACATTAGTTTCTGTGCGAGGTCAAAACTATTCAACATCTCAACGGAAACCGAAAGAGTCGTCGTACTTTTCCTTGTCATCTTAAAAAAAAGTAATACTATTAGGGTATATAAACCTAACTGTCACTAAGTGACAGCACGCGACATTAGAGTAAAAACACGGCAAGCCACCCAAAGAACAAATACGGGAAAAAAGCAATAGACAACTGGAGTTCACCACGCAAAAAGAACCGGGCGACGAGAACGACATTCGCCAAAACCACAGCGATAATAAGCAAGTTCAACAAAAAAACCCAGTTTGGGAAAGCATAACCAAGCAACAAGAACGCGAATGCGTCCCCTTCGGCCCACGCGCCAACATACAACAACACGAACCCCACTAAACCCGCCACGAGCGTAACACCAAGCGCGAGGATCGGCGGTGGAGCTAATGCGTGCGCGAGTATGAGCAAGCCAGCCCACTCAAAAAAGAACTGAGCATCCACCTCACCATAAATGTAGTCCAAGAGAGCCATCACTCCAAAACAAACAAAAGTTATAACCGGGGCGTACACAAGTTACCAACTGAAAAAGACACAAATAACTAACTTAAGTGTTGTCTTAATTCTATGATTTTTGTATTTCATCTTGAATACCATGAATACCATGAATACCGAGTTTTCAATTCCGCCTCTCGTGTGTATTCTATATTCTTAAACGAGTTAGAAAATGGGTATTCATGGTATTCATAGTGTTTTTTGGGTTGAATTTGGTAGGTAGGTGCGTGTCTAAGTGGAAAATCCGTGAATACCATCTTGAATACCATAATACCATGAATACCATGAATACCATCTTTTTCACTGCTTATTTTTTCCGTTTTACACTGTTTTTCGCCTTCATTCTTTTTCTTCATTCCACTTTTCACCCCCTTCTACCCTTCCTAATTTCCCTAACATTCGCGCCGCCCAGCGCACGCCAATTAACTCATACCTCGTGCTTCGCGTTCCATGCTCATCTACAACATAAGTTTGGCGCTTCACTTCAAAACCGCGCTCTCGAACAAACTTGGCTATGCGCCGGTGGTCTAACCGGCGCTTGTTCTTGGTTTCCACCCACGAGTTGAAGTGGTTACAAAACTCGCTGAAGCTAATGGAAGCATCCGGATCGTCTACTACACAATATTGGTTCATAAATCGTTGTACTGGGTCGGCGCGTTCGTCGTAACGCTTCGTGCGTTCCGCAAGCGTGCCTTCGTTCGTGAATGTCTTGGTTTTCAGGATTTTGCGGCTTTTTTCAATGCATTTTGCGGCGAGTGCTTCGTACTCGCGGTCGGGGATTTCAGCGAGGACATCTCTTTTTAAGCCGAAGCGGTGTGGGAAGTCCACTACGAGCCATCGGCGGTAGTACGCGGCGTCTTGGTTCTTTGGTAGTGGTAGCTCGTTACACGCCATAATACAAGTCGCGTATGAGATGTCACTGAACGCGCCTTTGCCTTTGAACTCGTAGCGTACTTCTAAGTCGTCGCCGGTAAGCCGCTTGAGTTGGTTTACATCCTTCAAGCTTTTTTCGTCGGCTTCACTTAAGAAGACGGTTAATTTTCCGTAAATATCACTGGCGGCGAAGCGGTTTCCTGTGAGGGTTTGCAAGTCCGTGCTGAATGTGTTATCGTGCCCTAGGAATTTGTTTACTACTTTAAGGAATGTGCCTTTGCCGTTTGCTCCCGCGCCGATTAACGCGAAGATGCGTTGTGCTGGTTGCGCGCGTAGTGTACAGTAAGCTATGATTTCGTAGAGTGTGTCCACCCATGACTCGTCTTGGTCGTCGCCGACTACCCACTCTTTAAATAATTTATCCAAAATCGGGGTTTCAGTGGTGTGTCCGACGCGCCATGGTATTGTGTTTTTGTTGAAGTATTCTGGGGAGCTTTCCGTTAATTCGCCTGTTTTTAAGTTGTATGTTTTGTCTGCGTATTGAACCCAGTGTGTGGGGGGTTCTTTTGGTTTTTTCTCGCGTGCTACGCGGCGTAGTGCTTCCAGTAACTCGTGTTTTTTACTTGCTTTTAAGGTTAAGAGGGGGTTTGGTAGCGCGCGGCTAATGCGTACGAGTAAGTTGGTTTCGTCGGTTTTCACCCAGCGTTTTTCTTTTTCGCTCCATTCCCACCATAACTTGGTTTCGTCGTAGTACACTGGTTTTTGGTCGGTGTATTCTTTTGCGAGTTGGTAGTAGTTTGCGGTTTGTTCGAGTTGTATTTGGTCGTCTAAGGCGGCTGTGTTGAGTAGTTCGCGCACGATTTTTTCAGCGTCTGAGAGTGGACAGTCGGTTATCCGTATGATTTCAAGGGGTGTGTTGAGTGGTTCGTATGGGTTGAGTGCGGCGAGGATTTCGTTGGTTTGTGTTTTTTTCACGAGGATTGTTTCTTTTTCGGGGTTGAAGGCGAGTAAGTAGTCGTCTTCATTATCTGTAATTATGGTTGCGTATTCTGTGTGTTGTCCTGTGGCGCGCCATGATCGGCGACCGCATACGCAAGTGTCGGGTAAACACCCTTTTGGTTGTGTGTCATGGTTTTGACAGTGGGCGCATTCATATGTGGTGGTTTGTATTCGTTCCACTTTCATTGTTGTTCGCCCTCGTTTAGTGTTTCAATGCTTTCGAGGTGGGTTTTGTTGAAGGTGTGTTCGCGGTTCGTGTACTCGTCGTGTATGGTGATGAAGTCCGTGTTTTCGTGTTGTACGGGGCCCCGGTAAATATACCCGGTTCTAGCGACGATTATTTTTACTCTCTTCATTTCTTTCTTCCTCCTTCATTTTCTTTCTTTCCTCGTGGTTGGTTATTGCGTTCGTCTTTTTAATTGTTTGCTGGGTTTTGTTTCGTGTGTTCCAGTAACCCACGCCGTGTGTTGCGAGTTCTAGGAATTTTTGTATTTCGCGGGCGTGGCGTGGGCAGTAGTGTGCGAGTGTTATTCTTTTGTTTTGGTGGTTGGTTAGTCGTAGTTGGTATAATGGTTTTTTTCGGCACTGGTAGTAATCGCATTCTTTCTTCATTCTTTCCTCGCCTCTTTTACTGCTTTCTCGCGCCGCGCGACCGCTTCGCGCGTGCGCCATGCTTCGTGCGCGGTTACCACAGCCGTGCCCGCGGCTTGCGCGTGTAATAATACTTCGCGGGCTTTCCAGTCCTCTGCTTGTAGTTCGCGGGCGAAGTCCCAGCCGATGCGGACGAGTCCCGGGTTTCGTAGGGGGTTGGCGAATAACCCGAGGTAATAAGGGTCTACGAGTTCAGCGCGGGCAATGTTAATCAATACCTTGCCCTTCAAGCGCAGGAATTCTTGGTAGCCGATTAAGTGCTTGTTTTCGGGGGTTAGTGGGCAAGCGAGGAAAGCGTAATCGCACCATTCCAACCCTTCGCGTAAAGTGTGGAATAACTCCTCGTATTCTTCCGGGATGTAAGGGTCGTAGTAGCGGGTTTCCACGCCGAACCCGTATAATCGCGCTTGAATTCGCGTGCCTATTTCCCCGCCGCCAATTACTAACGCTTTCTTGCCGGCGAGTTCCTCGCCGTCCGCGCCTCGCGCTTTCGGGTTCAAAACCGTGAGTTGTAAGAGCATGGCTACGGCGTGGTCGGCTACGCTGTTCGCTGGCTCGTAATCCGTTTCCACGACTTCGATGCCTCGCTTTTCGCACTCCGCGTAATCGATGTGGTCGCGCCCTCGACAACTATTCACTATGCGACTCGGTTTTTGCGAGTCGAGTAACTCTTTGGTTACGCGCGTGTTCTCATCAGCAACAATTACCTTCATTCCTTCAACACCTCTTTGTTTATTTCCCAATCGAAAGATACGGGGAGAAATTGGAATAATACGAAGAAAACCAAAGAAGTCCACGCAAATTTTACTTCTTCAAACCAAATGAATAAAAGCAAACACAAAAGGGTTATTGCTAAATTTATGGCTCTCCAAGTCGAGCCCTCCGTAATCCCAACCTTTTTCTTCTTCATTCTTTCAACGCCTCCTCTTCGAAGTTGCCGAAGTGGACATAAAACTCTTCGTCATCTGGGACGGGTCGCTTGTAAATGCTTTCGATGACTCGTTGTAATTCTCCACGCAAGAACGCGCCTTCGGCCTTGTATAAAAATTCTCGAATAAACCACCACGGCAGTTTCGGGCTAATCCAAATCACGCGCTCATCTCGTGGGTAACGCTTGTGCCGACTCGTGCAATACTTCACGCCGAACTCAATGCGTTTCCGCGACCAATCGTTAAACGGAATTCTATCTTTATTCTTATTCATTCTTTCAACGCCTCTTTTTAACTTTTTGAGTAATCGTAACGCCAACCAAGCCAGCGAGCAAGCCAGCGAACGAGGCAGTGAGCGAGCCGTAGAGCGAGCCGTAGAGCAAGCCAGCGAACGAGGCAGTGAGCGAGCGCGAGCCGTAGACCGAGCCACCGGCCAAGCCTACGAAAATGCTGAGTGTATTTCTCCCCCACAAGCCGTAGACCAAGCCACCGGCCAAGCCTACGAACAAGCCGTAGAGCAACGCTTGCCACTTACGAAGCAAATACACTACAACGCCTAAAACTAAATCCGCCGCGAGCCACCACTTTACTACATTAACTTCATCAACGGAAAGCGTTACCGTGAACTCACCCGTCCAAGTAGTAATCCACCACGCCAACGCTAACACGGGGATTAACCACAAGTAACGCGCCCACTCTTGAAATGCGTCTTTTACTTTCTTAATTCTTTTAGCGTTCATAAAAGGCAATACCCCCACGCAACAGCTTCACTAATAATGACCATTAAAAGAAGTAAACCCGCGATTGTTTGAAATAATGGAATGTTTGACTCGAATAGTATGTGGGCTAGTATTAACGGAACAGTGAAAGTTAGAATACATTCGGTAAATAATTTTCCGATTAGTGTTTCTTCGTGAAACTTTTTATGTCCTTCTTCGTGTTTTTGGATTGTTTCGGATTTATCGGTTAAGACAATTTCTTTCGTTTCGAGGTCGTAATAACTCATTCACTTCGCCTCCTTTATTTATTCTTATTCACTCTTCATTCGCCTCGAAGCGTTTTTCGTACTCGCGTTGGAACTCGTCCGCGCTCGACGCTATCGCTTCTTCTGACCGCCCTAAACCCGCGTGCATCGTCGCCGCGGCTTTCAAGCACGCGAGCCAAACGATGGCTTTCGACTTGTCGGCGCGTTCGTTTGCGGGATGAAATAATCGGTAGTCGGGCGACCTCGGTTTCACCGCGGCTATTTTAACTTGTAACGGGTTGTCAGCGGTTAGGTCAATGTTCTTGAACACGCCGTTTTGTTTGTACGCGACGCGGATTTTGCTCCCGACATTCACGCCTTTGAGTTTTGCGAATTCGCTCGCCGCTTCCTCGAAGCCGCTTACGCGTTCTGAGCGCGTGTAATCGCCTTTTTCGTCTTGGGTGGCTAAGTCGAGTTGGTAGACGCCGTCGCGGGACTCGCCGACTGCGACGAGTTTGCCTTCAATCACGCCATTCATTCTTCATTCACCTCTTTGGGTTTTTTCGTCGCGTTTTACGCGGACATTCGTTTTACAGCGGGGGCAACACGCGTAGAACGGCGCGTCGCCTTGGTAGTCCCACTCGTAACCGCAGTCAGCGCGCGGGCACTTGAGTTTCATTTTTTTCATTCACCCCCTTTTCTTCTTCAAGAAACACTTGCCCGTCGGCACGCGTGATCGCGTAGTCGCGTTGTAGTAGTTCCCAAGTCGCTACCATGTAGAGTGGTACGCTCGTTATTTTCGCTTTCACTTCAAACCACCTCGTTAAGCGTGCTAACCAACTCCTTCAAGCGCGGGATGTCGCTCACGGTTACTTGGTCTCCCGCTCGCCCCATCGGAGCAACCGAGAGGTCTCCGCTCGCGAGAATAGCCACTGCTTTCGGCTCGTGGAATTGAACGCTAACCACGAACTCCCCGAATTCCAACCGCGCGCCCGCTTCACCGAACCGCGTTATTTTCAATTCTTCGTTTTCCATTTTTTTTCACCCTCTTTGGTTTTTTGGGTTTTCAACCCCTGTCATACATACAGGTAGGGGGGTATATATATGTTTGGTTTAACCCCAAAACCCCCGAAACCGCGCGCTTGGGTAAGCACGACAAACCCCAAAACACCCCAAAACAACCACCTCCTCTGTAACGCGCGCGTAGAACGCGAGAGCGCGAACACAACGCGCCCCCGTGCGCACTGTAGAGCGCCAGCGCGCACGCACGCGCAACGAAATTCATACCTTGTCGCGTAGCTTTCGGCGACCGCCAGCACCCCGTTTTTTCTGTGGCGGCAATAAACCCAATTCAACGAGTTCTCGACGCGCTTTCCATGCCTCACGCTTAGTCAAGCGAAAATCACGGGAAACCGCCTCAACGAATTGCTTGTCCTGGAACGCCTTCGCTAATTTAGAGTAAAGCAAGGGGCATTTCACGCGCATTGTCTTGCGCACGCCCTCACTTTCGCCCCCAAGAATGCCATGCCGTAGCCATTAGCATGCCCGCGATGAATAAGAACAAGACGAAAACCCACATCGGCAACCACCCAAGAACCGATAACACAACGAGTAATGGCACGATCGCGACCAATGCTAACTCCATAGGTATGCGCGTGAAAGCCGCGATTACGACGAACAAAGCGATAACGAGTATTCCAGCGTAGTCAGCCGACCCAAGAATGTACTGGATTTCGCTCGAAATCATGTGCTCTAAAACGGTTAGGTCTACCATCAGTCATTCCCCTTGAGCCAAGTCAATATGGCTATTGCGAAAGTCAAGTTTAACACGGTTATGATTACTTGTATGAAGCCCGCCATCGGGAACTCAGCGTGCCCGATGCCCGCCGCGTTGAATAAAGCCGTGGGCATCGTGAATAAACTCATTATCCAAACTAACGGCGGCGCGACGAGAACATAAATGAGGATTTGCGGTGCGAATATGGTACTCGCTACTACGGCGGCGGCGTACACCCCAGTGGCGAGGGGATTAACCATATCCGCTATTTTACCGATGAAATCGTTCCCCTCGCAGTCGACGACTGTTTCACCTTCAACTAAGTAAGAGGTACACGACCCAGTGCCGAGTAAGAGCGAGGACGCTGGCGTGCTAACACCGAACGCGAAGAACGCGACGGCTATGAAGATGTACACGCTAATCATTTTTGGAAGCATACTCATTAGACCCACCGCTCCTTCAAGTAAATCACCGACAAAGCGAGTAGCGCGCTGAAAGTAAATATGTACCACCCGCTAATCGTGTAATCTTCCACGCCGAACCACCCGCCGACTGCG
>Ga0180431_10006892_pt1 | contig 13395 bp, 11 predicted proteins | sample SS_ome_11_FD_132459 | JGI IMG/M metagenome (GOLD analysis project Ga0180431, IMG submission 132459) | Hypersaline lake sediment archaeal communities from the Salton Sea, California, USA - SS_1_MS_1 metaG | ecosystem: Environmental > Aquatic > Non-marine Saline and Alkaline > Hypersaline >... | reverse complement strand
CCGCCCTGAGGACCATCGGGACACCAGCGACGCTCAGACGCGCAATCCGTCCTTCGGACAGCCCCCTCCGGTTGCTCAGGATCCCAACGAGAAGGCCCGAGTCCTTCAGGTGCCGGAGGAAATCGACCGTGTCCGGTCGAAGCGTCGACGGGCGTCCCCGCTCCAGCGTGTTGTCCAGGTCGAAAAGGACGGCCCGCTTCCCTTCGGCGCGAAGCTGACCGTAGTCGATATCGAGAACCGTCTCAGCGGTCCTGCCCGGTCTCAGATGGCGGATCAGGCTCATCATTCGGCGATTCCCTTTCGACAGAGGTGATGTCGGCGACCGCTCGAAGCCGCTCGACGAGTTCGAGGAACTCGCTCTCCATCCCGGGCGCGACGAAGACCTTGTACTCCGTTCGACCGTCATGGAGACGGTATTCCCGCCGCACGTTCGCCAGGCCGTCGTAGGCACTGACGATCGCGTCAATGAAGTGGACCTCTTCCTCGGTCGTTCCGAGCCAGTACACGACGGCGTCGGTCACCTTGGCTCTCTCCCTCGAAGACTTGGATTCGACGGCGTCGGTCACCTTGGCACTCTCCCTCGGAGATCCGGATTCGACGGCGTCGGTCACCTTGGCACTCTCCCTCGGAGATCTGGATTCGACGGCGTCGGTCACCTTGCTCCTCTACCTTGGGGACCTGGAGCCGGCGGTGTCGAAGTCGTTCTCTCTCAACCAGCCGCCTTCTCGAGTCGGTCGAGCGTCTTCCGTAGGACGAGTTCCGGATCGAACCCCGCCCGCCAGACGTCCTCGATCGCGCCGAGAAGCCGGGCCCCGGCCTCCTCCTCCTCGGTCCCGCCGGCCCGAAGCTCGTCGATCAGGTGCCCCTTCTCGAGCTTCGCCAGAGAGAAGACCGTCTTCCGGGCTCTCACGAGAATCGGCAGAGACGCCGACGGCCCCTTCTCGGCGCCCCCAGTCCGTCCCTTCTCCTGCGCCTTGATCTCCTCCCAACGCCGGTAGATCGACGGAAGATCGTTCGACGCCGCTCCGAAAACGTGCGGATGACGTCGCGTCAGCTTCCGCGCGAGAAGGTCGATGACATCATCGATCGCGAACTCGCCCTGTTCCTCGGCGATCCTACTGTGCAGAAGGACTTGAAGGAGTACATCGCCCAGCTCGCCCGCCAGGCCAGCCGGATCGGCCGCATCGATCGCCGCGATCGTTTCGTACGCCTCTTCCAGCAAGTACGGGCGAAGAGAGCGATGGTCCTGAGCACAGTCCCACGGACAACCGGTCTCCGGGTCCCTCAGTCGGGCGATCAGCGCGACGAGTCGATCGAACGGAGAGGCCTTCTCCGCCTCTCGTCCGTCCGTTCCTTCGACACCGACCAAGACGACCGCCCCTACGGCGTTGCGGAAGGCTCTTCGTCGGGCGTCTCCGCGTCATCGGCCGGCTCTTCGGTCTCGGGTTCGGGCTCCGCCGCGCGGAGGAGCTCCGCCACGTCGTCGGCGCGATACTCCGGATCGTCCGCTTGAACCCGCTCGAGGTCCGCAATCGCCGCGTCCGCGTCATTGATCGACAGGCGGAGCTCGGCCAACTCGATCAGCGCGTTGAGTCCGGTAGGGCCGAGCGGACGCCCGGCTCCGGCCTCGTCCTCCGCGACCTCCACGATCGCCTCGTTCAGGCGGATTCGCGTTGTCGCTTCGTCCGCCGTCTCTTTCGCCCGCTCGATGTACTGGATCGCAGTCGCGTGTTCTCCACGCCAGCGATAGGCCTCGGCAATCCCGAGCGTCGCGTCCAAGTCTCCCGGTCGTGCGTCGAGCACGGCGGCGTACTCCGTGATCGCCGCCCGCCACTTGTACTGAGACGCGTAGATCTGCGCCAAGTCCATCCGCAAATCGATGTCCGACGGATCGAGCTCCACGATCAGCTTCGCAATCCGTTCCTTCTGGGCCGTGTCGAACGACCGCGCGAGGCCCGTGCGCAGGTTCTCGAGTCCGTCCTCGATTTCGCCGCGGGCGATCAGGACCTGTCCGAGCCCCTCGTACGCGTCAGCCGTGTACGGAGATCGGATGATGACGTCTTCGAACTCGTCCTCCGCCTCATCGAGCCTTCCGGCAAGAAGGTGGACCTGGCCGAGCTTCGTCCTCAGCTCGAGCGACCCGGCACGCTGGATCCCTTCTTCGTACCGATCGGCCGCAACCTCGTAGAGCGCTTCGATCTGATCATTCAGCTCGGACAGGCGTGCCGTCTCTTCGTCGGTGAGTGTCTCCTTTGCGGCGAGCTCATCGCGCTCGGCGGCCGCCTCGGCCAGTTGCACGCGCGCCACATCCCCCTCCGCGATCGCCGCGTTGACGTTCTCCGGGTCGATCGCACGCACGCTGTCGATCAGGGCGCGGGCCTCGTCGATCGCGCCCAGCTCGAGGTGAACGTTGACCAGCTTCAGCATCACACTCGAGCTGTTCTCGCGAAGTTCGAGGGCCTTCTCGTACCGGGCTCTTGCCAGCGGGTAGTTCCCCGTTCGAACCGCCAGATCGCCGGACGCGATGTACGCGTCCACGTACGTCTCGTCCTTGGCGATGACGGCGGCGAAGCGCTCCTCGGCCTGCACGTACTCGCCGCGATCCACGTAGAGCTTTCCGAGAAGATACGTCGCATCGGAGCTGTCCGGATTCAAGCCGAGAATCCGGTTGAGGAAGGTCTCGTCGACGTCGATCTCCTCCAACGCAACGAGGTACGATGCCAGCGCAGCCTCTTCGTCTGCATCCTCCTGCGTCTTCAGCTCCTCGATCCGTGCGAGCTCGTCCTCCGTGGGCGCCTCGATCTCCTCGAGTTCCGTGCGCTCGCTCGCCGCGCGCTGCGCCTTCTCCTCGTAGATGCGCCCGATGTAGTAGGGCAGGTATTCATCGCTCGATTCCCCTTCAGCGAGAATCCGCTCGAATTCGCCGAGACCGAGATCGATGTCCTGCTCCTTGAGGATGTACGCACTGACCAACGGCAGGTTGATCTCGATCTGACTCGCCGCGCGCCGCCCGTTGTACCACTCCTCGACGCGTTTGCCCGCCTCTTCCTCCGTGTAGTCGGCGTAGACGTCGTCATACACTTCGTCCAACGTCGGCGTGTGCGCCGCCTCCCGGTCGGTCACCTTGATGATGTGATAGCCGAATTCCGTCTGCACCGGCTGGCTGATCTCGCCGACTCGGAGCTCGAAGGCGACCTCTTCGAACTCCGGAACCATCATCCCGCGGGTGAACCAATCCAGATCGCCGCCGTTCTCCTTGTTGCTCGTATCGATGGAGTAGATGCTGGCCAGTTCCGCGAAATCGGCCCCTTCATCGAGAAGTCGCTCGACCTCCTGGGCCGTTTCCAGGTCCTCGACAAGGATGTGGGAGGCTCGGACCCTCTCCTCGACATCGTAGTCGACGATGTGCGTCTCGTAGTAGGAGAGGAGTTCGTCCTCGGTCGGCACGATCAGCCCGGCAACCGCATCGTCCACCGCCGCCTCGAGCATCTGGACCTCGATCTGACTGCGAACGGAGTCCTTGAACGTGTCCAGGGAGCTTCCCTGCTGCCGCAGGTAGTCGATCAGCTGAGCCTCCGTCACCCCGTTCGACTGGAGGAAGTTGCGGTACTGCTGTTCGAGCGCAGCCTCGACATCGCTGCTCGGGAGCCGGATCCCTCGCGTCTGCGCCTCCTGCCGGTATAGCGCCTGGCGAATGACCTCTTCGGCGGCGTCAGCTCGCAGTTGAAGGAGGAAGTACTTCCCGCGCGCCCCTTCGAGAAGGACGCTTGCGTCCTGGCCGATCTGCTGATAGATGCTCTGGTACTGGTTGAAGATCTGATTCGCCACCGCATTCAGTTCCGTGATGTCGATCTCGTCTCCGTTGACGCGGGCCGCGTAGTCGGGCAGTTCGTCCTCAGTCGTGTCCGGCCTCGAATCGAAGATCCCGGCCTGGTTCAAGCCAACCAAGATCACGCTCCCAACGAAGAACGAAAGGACGACGATCCAGATGATCGACTTCTGGTGACGGTGAAAGAATCTAGACATCGCGGTAGCTCACTCCCTTGGTCAGAATCGGCGAATTCCCGGAATGGTACTGAGCCGACGCACAGAAAAACAAGACGTCTACGGACCCCCCCTGCTCGGCCCGACGCCCGAGCGTCGCCCGCCTCGCAAACCGTGGCGGGTCCGCACGCTGAACTGGATCGCCGTCTTCTCCTGTTCGCCGTCTTCGATCTGAACGCTAGCGAAGCTGGGGACGCAGTAGACGTCGAGTCCGCTCGCCGCGAGGTAGCCCCTGGCGATGGCGATCGCCTTGACCGCTTGGTTCACCGCACGCGGACCGATCACCTGGACCTCGGCGACCCCCATCTCGCGAATCCCGTTGGCGATCGCCCCCGCAGCGGCCGACGGATCCGAGCTCGAAGAAACCTTCAGTACCTGCATCGTCTCCTACCTTCGTGCGCCCCTACTTCGCGCTCTCGGTGAACTGCGTCTGTCGAATCACGTTCACCTTGATCTCTCCGGGGTAGTTCAGCTCCTCCTCGATCGCGCGGGCGATGTCGTAGGCGAGCTTCGCCGAGACGTCGTCGCTCGCTCGATCCGGATGAACCATAATGCGAACCTCTCGGCCCGCTTGCAGTGCGAACGCCTCATCGACCGCCGGGAACGACCGACAGAGCTCTTCGAGATCGTGAAGCCGCTGGACGTAGCGCTCGTACGTCTCCTGACGCGCCCCCGGCCTCGCCGCCGACAGCGTGTCGGCCGCCTGAATCAGAACGGCCAACGGTGTCCGCAGTTCGACGTCCTCGTGATGCGCCGCAATCGCCTCGACGATCTCCTTGGATTCCCCGTAGCGACGGGCCAGATCGGCACTGATGAGCGCGTGCGGCCCGTCGACCTCGTGATCGACGGCCTTGCCGATATCATGCAGCAGACCGGCCCGCTTCGCCTTGGTTGCGTCGACTCCGAGCTCGTCGGCGAGGATCTTGGCGATCGTGCTCACTTCGAGCGAATGCGTCAGCTGATTCTGCCCGTAGCTCGTCCGATACTTGAGGCGCCCGAGCAGGGTCGCCAGTTCCGGATGAATCTCGATCCCGAGATCGAACGCCGCCTTCCGACCCTCCTCCTTGACGCGTTCCGCCAAGTGGCTCTTCGCACGCTGGACCTTCTCCTCGATCTGCGCCGGATGAATCCGCCCGTCCTCGATCAGTCGACTGAGCGCCATCCGCGCAACCTCTCGCCGAAGTGGGTGGAAGCAGGACAGAACGACCATTTCCGGCGTGTCGTCGACAAGGAGCTCGACGCCGGTCAGCGCCTCGAACGTTTTGATGTTCCGTCCCTCGCGCCCGATGATCCGCCCCTTGAACTCCTCGGACGGAAGCGGGACGGAGCTGACGACGTTCTCTTCGACGTACTCGGCCGCGTAGCGCTGTACAGCCGTGGCGATGACATGCGCCGCCCGCTGTTCGCTCTCCTCGCGAGCGCGCCGCTCGATCTCCTCGACCTTCCGAGAGAAGTAACGCTGGGATTCGGTCTCGACGACCTTGATCAGATGATCCCGGGCTTGCTCCTGAGTCCAACCGGCGATCCTCTCCAGTTGGCCCTTCCCTTCCTCCAGCAGCTTCTCTCCCTCGGTCTTCAGTCCGAGAATCTCCTCCTCGTCCTCGCGGAGGTCGTCCTCCATCTTCTCGAGCTGCGCCAGCTTCTCGCGAAGACGATCCTCTCGCTTGAGGACACGCTCCTCCGCTTTGGCGACTTCGTCCTCGCGGCGTTGCGTCCTCTCCTCCAGCTCTTCCCGGAGCTCCTGAATCTGCTGACGCGCCTCCAGCAGATGCTCCTTCTTGAGCTTCTCCGCCTCCTCTTGCGCGGCAGTGAGGATCGTCTCTTCCTTCCGCTTCCTCGGCACGCTTCCGATGAGAAGCCCAATCGCGATCGCGGCGACGACACTGACTCCCCATCCGATGTATGTCAGAAACACGCTACCTCACTTCCCTTCATCTTTCCCCCATGCAGCTTCGCATTATACCCGTCTCCCGCCCTCGACATGGAGTGCCGCCGGCAAGAAGAGGAGACTGAACACAAGGGAGAACCCGATGCCGAGCAGGGCCGAGATGCCGAGCATTCTCAGACCCGGAGTTCGCGCGATGAGCAGGCTGCCGAAGACGAGCATCGTCGTCAGGGACGTGACGATGACGGCGACCGCCGTCGTGCTCGCGCCACGTTCGATCGCTCCGTCCGGATCGAGCGATCGTTCCTCGATCGTTCGATGGAGGATGTGAATCCCGTTGTCGACTCCGATCCCGATCAGTAGCGGTGAGATGGTGATCGACAGGAAGTTGAAATCGATCGAGAAGAGCCTCATCCCTCCGAGCATCCAGACGTATCCGAGGATGAGCGGCGTCGCCGCCAGCAGAGCCCGCACCCACCCGCGGAGGCTCCCCCGCAGAACGATGAGAATCAAGACGACGGCCAGAGCGGTCGATAGGAAGAAATCCCGCTTCATGTACTCCTCGAGCCGTTGAGCGACCAGCGGCATACCGAAGAAGTCGTCGGAGAACGACGAGGCGAACTGATTGAAACTCGCCAGGTTCCCTCGATCGTAGACGTCTCGATTGACCCGCGCCTGGATGATGAAGTCGCCTTCCTTCGTCAGATACCGCGATCGAATCCCTTCCGGGTAGGCCTGGAGGATGTCCCGCAGGAGCGTCTCCACAGGCGGAAGGTCGCGAACCGCCTCGAGATTCGCGTCGAGTTTCTCCAACGCAGTTCGAAGCGCCGCGACGCCTTCACGGGCTGCGTCGACGTCAAGCGCGACGAGTTGCCGTTGGATCGATTGGAGCTGGTCCAAGATCTCGCTACTGGTGAGCGCGTAGTCGACGAGACCGTTCAGCGAGGCGGCGTACTGCAGAAGTGCGAACTCCGCCTGCAACGCTCGGATCTCGGTCAACACCGCAGGGCGCTCCGCGAGAGAGGCTTCCAAAAGCCTCAGCTGGTCGACGTACCCCGCAATATCCAACTCCCGAAGCTTCTTCTGTTGGTCGGTCAGATCGACCGGCAAGATCTCCGCCGCCGAATCGATCGCTTCGACCAGCTCATGCTCCGAGAGACGCGAGACGACCTCTCGAAGCTCGGCCTCCGTCGATGCGTAGAACGTGAAGTAGCTCCCAATCCCACTGGGGCTGACATCGAAATCGGCAAGAATCTGATCCAAGACATCCTGCGACTCGACGTGTGGCACCAGGTCGTTGCTCGAGAAGACGAACGACGTTCGTGACGCCTGGAATGCAACGAAGAACGTCAGGATCAGGACGATCACGAAGATCGCTCTCCCTCTGCCGGTGACGAAGCGGAACAGACCGGTCATCCGCGTTGCGTAACCGGCGACCGTCTCCTTCAACGAGACTCTCAGGACATAGTGCGTCAGTGTGATCAGCGCCGGAAGCAGAAGGAGCGTCACAAGAAAGGCGATCATCACGCCGACGCTCGTGATCGCGCCCATCTCGAACAAGGCCCGGGATCGCGAGGTCAGAAGGCCGACGAAGACCAACGACGTCGTCGCCGCGGCGACGAACGAGGCCGTCCCCTTGTGAAGAACGGCCGCGTAGAGGGCCCGATTGATCGACCGACCGCGGCCGCGTTCCTCCGCGTAGCGTGAGATCAGATGAATCGCGTAGTCGATTCCGAGCCCGAGAACCAGCGCCGGCAGGAATGTCGTGACCAAGTTGAAGCCGCCGACGCACGCCTTCGCCCAGACCATCGTCAACACCACGCTGATCAGAAGCGGGATGACGGCGACGATGCTGTAGAAGAACGAGCCAAAGGCCAAAAGGAAGATCACGAAGACGCCGATCGAGGAGATGATCGTCGTCCGGAGCATGTCCGCGTTGATGACCTGGTTCGTCAACGCGTTGAACTGGTACATCCCGGTGACGCCGACGCGGACGCCGAGCGAGTCAGGATCAGCCGTTTCGACCGCTTCCTCGATCGTCTCCGTGATCAGCTCCGAGTACTCGACCCCCCGCTCCGATGGGTAGCGAACCGTCACCTGAAGGACCAGGCTTCGCTTGTCGGTCGAGAGGAACGGCGTCGGTTCGCGAGGGGCCTCGTCGACCGTCGGTGTGAAGATCCCGGTCAGCTCGTCGACGGCCGAGGTCACCGCACCGAGTCCGGGAAGACCGTCGATCGCGATGATCGCACCGGCATTGAGCGATTTCACCATCTCGAGCTGCCCGCGGAACTCGCCCAGTTCTCCCCCACCAAGCGCGTCCGTGAAGTCCCCCCCGTAGAGGGCCTCACTGAACGCCTGGCTGATCGAACGGTAGGCCGAGCCGAGCGTTGTCCCCTCCGGGAGGGGCGCGGCCTCGGCGTCGCCGGCGATCGCCGAACGAGCCAACTCGACGCTCTCCTCGATCTGGAGAAGCTCCGCCGTGTCGAGCTCGAAGAGCTGCAGGTACTGATCGGGGATTGCCGGAGAGATCTCATGTAGGTACCGCGCTTCGACGATCTCCGGGCTCTCTTCCAGATTCGCGGCGATCGCCTCGGCGGCGTTGAACAAGGCCTGCTTCCGCTCCTCCTCGTCGAGCCCCTCCGGGTCGAGAAGGGTTATCAGAACCGCAATCTCGTCGCTCTGCGCCGAGTACTCCTCGTTCGCGCGATACTCATCGATGATCGGATCCGCAGTCGGCAGCAGATCGAAGAGCGAACTTCGCAGTGGGATGTCGCGAACGTAATAGACCCCGAACCCCGTCAGGAGGAAGAAGACGATGACGACCCACCAGGCGTAGTACCGTCCGGTCCGGAACGCGCCACGAAGTAGCCGCTCTCTCAATGACATGTCGCTCGGGGGCGCGTGGGCCTAAGCCCCGGCCTCGGCGGGGCTGCTCACCTCGATGTCATAGCCGATCAGCTTCGCAGTCAGGCGAACATTCTGGCCGCCCTTGCCGATCGCGAGGGAGAGCTCATCGTCCGGAACGAGAACCTTCGCCGAATGCTGTTCCTCGTCGAACTCGACAGAGATGACCGAAGCCGGCTCGAGCCCGTTCTTCAGAAGCTGCGTGATGTCCTCGCTCCATCGCACCAGGTCGATCTTCTCTCCGGAGAGCTCGCGTGTGACGACTCGGACCCTCGATCCGCCGGCACCGACGCACGTACCGATCGGATCGACATTCCGATCGAGTGACTCGACCGCCACCTTCGAGCGACGTCCGGCCTCCCGCGCGATCCTCCGGATGACGAGGACGCCGTCCTCGATCTCCGGGACCTCCAGGCGCATCAGCTGCTCCACGAACTCGGGAGCCGCCCGCGACAGCGTGATCCGCGGGTCGCCCTGCGTCTCCTCGACGCTGACCAAGTACGAACGGAGCCGCTGGCCCGCGTGATACCTCTCGCCCGGAATCCGCTCCGACTCGGGGAGGATCGCTTCGGCCTCACCCAGGTTGACCCAGACGTCCTTCCCCTCGAAGCGGTGGATCGACCCGCTGATGATCTCGCCGACGCGGCCGACGTACAGGTTGTAGATGATCTCTCGCCGACGCTGGACGATCTCCTGACGGATCGTCTCTTCGGCTTTCTTGGTGGCGATGCGCCCGAATCTCGAGAGCTCGATTCGCTCCCCGTTGATCGTGATGTCTCCGGAGTGCTCGTCGATCTCGACTTCGACGTCCTCTTCGGTCTCTCGCTCTTCCTGGTACGCGACGGCCAATCCCTTCCGGATCGCATCGTACAGATCCTCCCGGGGGATCCCTTTCTCTTTGGCCATCTCCTCCAGGGCTTCGATGAACTCGATATTCATGTTTGAGATCCCACGGACGCGGGAACGGCACCTCCCCACGAAGTCGTTCGCCCGCTACCCTTTCCTCCGGTCATCTTCCCCTTATAACAACGACGGCCGCCCCGATCGGCGACCCCCACATTCTCTTTCCTTCCAGTCCTTGCGGGAACTTCGTATTATACGTTTGGTTCGGCGTTACGACAAACTCGACCAGGCCGGAAAGGATGCCGATGGAACGGATCGAAACGACGGTCGACGCCGCCTTCGACGGCGAACGACTCGACCGGTTTCTCGCCGCCGGGCGGACGGACGTCTCGCGGAGCGTCGTGCAACGAGAGATCCGCGACGGTCTCGTCCGAGTCGACGGACAGGTCGTCCGGCGCACCGCCCAGCGTCTTCGCTCCGGAGAGTTCGTCCAATGGGACCACGCCGAACCCGAGCCGCTGTCGCCGGCCGAGATTCCGCTCTGCGTCCTGTTCGAGGACGAACACCTGATCGTCCTCGACAAGCCGGTCGGACTTGTCGTCCATCCGGGGGCCGGAACGGAGGAGACGACGCTCGTCGAGGGGCTCCTTGCCACTCGCGACCTCCCGGAGAGCGACGATGCGACCCGACCGGGCATCGTCCACCGTCTCGACAAGGGGACGAGCGGCGTGATCGTCGTCGCGAAGACTCCCGAAGCGCTCGAATCGCTCCAAACGCAGTTCGCCGATCGGACGACGGCCAAGTCCTATCTCGCCGTCGTCGACGGCCGGATCGAGGAGGAGAGCGGGACGATCGACGCCCCGATCGGACGAGATCCGACACGCCCGAGCCGGATGGCCGTCGACCCACGCGGACGCGCGTCGGTCACCGAGTTCGACGTCTTGGCGCGCCTCGCGAACCGGACGCTCCTGCACGTTCGACCTCGGACCGGTCGGACGCATCAGATCCGGACGCACCTTCTCTACATCGGGCATCCCGTCGTCGGAGACGAGACCTACGCAAACGCCCGGACGAGAGGCACGGAACGGGACCTCCGCCTGCTTCTGCACTCGTGGCGCCTTGTCCTCCGCCACCCCGAAACGGGCGACGTCCTTCGCTTCGAGGCCCCCCCCCCGAAGGAGTTCCCTCCGTACGCGTATGAGAAGGTCCCCTGGCGCACGATCGATCGTCCGCCGTAGCCCGTATGCCGCCGCCTCCTCTTCACGGAGCAGGTTACGCGCTTCGATGATGAATCGCAGCTACCGGCCGTCGATCCGAAGTCTTGCTCCCGAGACCGCGTAGTCCACCGCGGCGACGTACGTCATCGCCGTCGCGGCATAGAAGATCTCCAGGCCCCCCGGCCACCGGACCAACAGGAACGCGATCGCGACGAACGCGAGCACGGAGGCCGCCTTGCCGGGGAGGCGCGCCTGCTGCACGGCGTTCTTCCGCGCCTTCAGCAGGAGGGCGCCCAGCCCGATCCCGGCTTGCGGAAGCAAAAAGAGTCCGAACGCCCAGGTCGGGATGTCTCCCAAGACGAAGAGGGTGCACAGGACCGAGACGTAGAGCGACTTGTCGGCGATCGGATCGAGGACCTTGCCGAGCTGCGTCACCTCGTTCCGGGTCCGCGCAACGAACCCGTCGATCAAGTCCGTCAGACACGCGAATCCGAAGAGCCACCATGCCGCCCACCGGTCTCCGGATGCGAGGAGGACCACGATCGGCACGATCATCAGCCCGCGGGTCAGCGTGATTACGTTGGCGAGGGACATGACGTCATCTTAGTTCGCCAGGATGCCCATCACAACCGGTTCTTGGACGCTCCAGCGACGCTTGCGTATAATCCGCCGCGCGGGACGAAAAGGGGGAGCTGAACATGAGAAGACGCGTCATCATCATGGGAGCCGCCGGCCGCGACTTCCACAACTTCAATGTCTACTTCCGAGATCAAGAGGACTACGAGGTCGTCGCCTTCACGGCGACCCAGATTCCTGACATCGAGGGAAGGACCTATCCCCCTGAGCTGGCCGGGAGCCTCTACCCGAACGGCATTCCGATCTACCCCGAGGGCAACCTCGAAGATCTGATTCGCAAGCTGAAGGCCGAGATCGTCGTCTTCGGATACAGCGACATTTCCAACCAGTACGTCATGGAACGCTCGGCGACGGTCAACGCCGCCGGGGCTGACTTCATGCTCCTCGGGCCGGCCTCCACGTGGGTCGTTCCCGCGAAACCGCTGATCTCCGTGACGGCCGTCCGGACCGGATCGGGCAAGAGTCAGACGACCCGCCGAATCTGCGACATCCTGAAGGCGAAGGGGAAGAAGATCGCCGTCATTCGCCATCCGATGCCCTACGGCGACCTGGTGAAACAGGAGGTGCAACGGTTCGCTTCGTACGAGGACCTCGACCTGCACGAGTGCACCATCGAGGAACGCGAGGAGTACGAGCCGCACATCGCCAACGGGACGATCGTCTACGCGGGCGTCGACTACGAGAAGATCCTTCGCCAGGCCGAGGCGGAGGCCGACGTCGTCGTCTGGGACGGCGGGAACAACGATTTCAGCTTCTACAAGCCGGACCTCTCCGTGGTCGTCGTCGACCCGCACCGGGCCGGGCACGAGCTCCTGTACTACCCGAGCGGCGTGAACCTTCGGATGGCCGACGCCGTGGTGATCAACAAGGTCGACACGGCCTCGCTCGACGACGTCCACTTCGTTCGCGAGAACGTGCTGACGCTGAACCCGCACGCCACGATCGTCGAGGCCGCCTCTCCGATCCAGGTCGATGATCCCTCGATCATCCGCGGCCGGCGCGTCCTGGTGATCGAGGATGGGCCGACGCTGACGCACGGCGAGATGGAGTTCGGCGCCGGGGTCATCGCCGCCCGCCGATTCGGCGCCGAGGAGCTCATCGATCCACGCCCGTTCACGGTCGACTCGATCGCCGATACGTATCGGAAGTACCCGAGGATCGGCCAGCTCCTTCCCGCGATGGGCTACGGCGAAGGCCAGATTCGCGACCTGCAGGAGACGGTCAATCGAACCGACTGCGAAGCGGTCGTCATCGGCACACCGATCGACCTCGGACGGCTGCTCACCTTCAACGTACCGGCCACGCGAGTCCGCTACGAGCTTCAGGAGATCGGATTGCCGAACCTGGCGAAGATCATCGAGCAGCGATTCCCGGACCTGTAGACGGAACCGCAAGACGCAGTCGCGAAGGCGGCGAGTCGATCGATTCGGCGTGCCGCCCTCGCTGCATCTCCTGGACGCCCGTGACTGGCTAGGACGGGCGCGTCGGGTTCCGAACGGCGAACAGGAGCCCGAACCCGGCGCCGAGGGCCGCTCCGACCCCGACGCCGAACGCGATGTCGCGGAAGATCAACCCCATCACAAGACCGACCCCGGCCCCGAGCGGAATCAGGATGAGAAGGTGACGCCAGCGGGATCGCCGGAGGTCCGGCTTACCCATCGTCGTCCTCGTCGAGGATCGAGCTGAAGGCGCGTACGACCCGCGGATCGAAGTGCGTCCCGGAGCCGAGGCGCAGCTCCTCGAGCGCGCGCTTCGTTTCGCGAGCGCGTTGATACGGACGCTCGGAGGTGATGGCGTCGTACGCGTCGACGACGGCGATCACCCGGGCCTCGATCGGAATCTCCTCGCCACGCAGGCCGTCCGGAT
>Ga0180431_10006891_pt1 | contig 13396 bp, 8 predicted proteins | sample SS_ome_11_FD_132459 | JGI IMG/M metagenome (GOLD analysis project Ga0180431, IMG submission 132459) | Hypersaline lake sediment archaeal communities from the Salton Sea, California, USA - SS_1_MS_1 metaG | ecosystem: Environmental > Aquatic > Non-marine Saline and Alkaline > Hypersaline >... | reverse complement strand
TGCCCTCACCCCATTCCCGTGCTTTATAAGGCTTTAAACCTTAACCGGTGGTGGCCGATTTGCTCCGACAGGGTGGCCGGTTTGCTCCGTGAAGGCGGCCGATTTGGTCCGAAATACGCACACTAGAGCCCAACTTATGCTTTTTATCAAAATACGGGGACTCTAAGAGCAACTGGCCTGGTTTTTTGGGGGTGATATCAGCGAAGCTACGGTGTCCCACTTTCGATGACTACATACAAATTTCATTAGACTTGTGGCGCTGTTGTGGAATTATGATAATCCCACAACAGCGCCTATTTTAAAGGGGGGATAATTATGTTTTATAGATTTAATTTTAATAACTAAAACTTTTCATTTCTGTGACCGTCCGTCTAACTAAATAAAGATTGAGTTGATAGTAAGAATCTTCCAACTATCAATTTACGTAAAAGAAGAGCAATCTTGCACTCCTCAAAACGCGTGCTTAATTATCTATCTATTTCCTCATATTTGTGTCAATTTCTGTATAGTCGTGTATGCAATACCTATAGTAAATTTTCCTCTGCATAGTTGTGATTCAGTCTTATATCCTAAAGTTACTGCCATTTATCACTGTGCTGAATACACTACTCTTTCCGCTTCAAGACATTTTATATCGACCGTGCTATAACCCAATTCTGTAAGTATCTCCGTGGTATGTTCACCAATTTGGGGCGGCCTAAGGCGAGTGCTTGGAGCTTCCCCGTTAAAGAATATCGGAGTCTTGACACTCTTAAAATTGCCAATTTTTGAATATTGAACGTCTTCTAGAATATGACGTGCCTGAACGTGAGGGTCGTCGATAATTTCTGCAACGCTACGAAGCATGCCGCTCGGAATAGAGGCATCGCTAAGTATTGTCTCTAGCTCTCGCGCCTTATACTGGCGAACTACCTTACTTACTGCATTGACGACCTGTTCTCTATTCTTCAGCCTTCGCTCTATTGTTGAAAATCGTGGGTCATTAAATAGGTCGTCAAGATTGAGAACTTTACAAAATTTTTGCCATGTCTGATCATTGGCAATGCATATCATTACCCAACCATCCTTTGTTTCGAAAGCCTGATACGGGGCATACGCTTTATGTCCAGAACCCATTCTCTGGGGCAATTCCCCAGTAATAGTATAGTGGGCAAGATAGAGGCTCATCTGGACTATCCCTACATCCATAAGGGATACATCGATTCGCTGTCCCTTACCGGTCTTATGTCGCTCCATGAGAGCGATTAATATCCCGTATGCAGATTGTATGCCTGCGCCGTAATCAATTACCGCAGGGGGTATTCTTACTGGGGGGCGATTGTTTTCGCCTAATACTGTCATTATGCCTGATACTGCTTGTGCAGTTGGGTCAAAACCGGGACGTTTATGATAAGGACCTTCTTGCCCATAACCTGAAATTGAGCAGTAGATTATCCTAGGATTCAATTTGAATACTACTTCATAACCAAGACCCAGTTTATCCATGACGCCAGGAACAAAATTTTCCACGACGATATCCGCCTTCTCAAGGAGCTTAATCGCGATTGTTTTACCTTCCTCTGATTTGAGATTCAACGCTATACTACGTTTGTTGCGATTTGAGGTGACATAGAAGGCTCCATCCATTGCCTCGCGCATAAAATCTCCAGAAGTAGGTTCAACCTTAATCACATCTGCACCCATGTCGCCAAGCAACATTGTACATATAGGTCCTGCCCAAGCATGTGTAAAATCTATTACTCGTACACCTACAAGGGCCGAAAACATGATTCCGGTTTTATCCATGACCTACCCTTCCTAATCTACATTGCCTTTATAGTGATTTCTACTCATGCGATGCTAATTGAAGTTGAGGTATTAAATGACCCAAAATTACATTATTTACTTATAGAGGAGAATATGCGAGACAGCGGTGTTAAAATAGAACGGTTCATAAGTCTTTTTACTAACTCTTTTAATAAATATTTTGCTAATTTTCATTTGAACAACTTCAGTGGATTTTAGAATCAGTCCTTTATTGGTAAGATTTACTATCTTTTGTATTGATATAGCGCTCTCTCAAAATAAATACCAATACCTACTAAAAATACAGCAATACAAAGCGTATTCTTTGATGGCTATCAATTATATAGCTGGGTACACTCAATTTGTGATTATGAATAATTCTATCCACCGATTAATTTTGCTTCCTTCTTTAAGTCTGAGCGAAAATCAGGATGAGCGATTGAAATTAGTTCTTTAACTCTTTGCTTGACTGTTTTTCCACGGAGCTTAGCTATACCGTACTCGGTCACGACGTAATCCGTAAAATATTTAGGTATGGTGACTATTGTTCCTTGCGGGAGGATTGGTACAATACGCGATTTCCCGCGTGCTGTTGAAGGTAATACAGTAATAGATTTTCCGCCCTTAGCTTGCAACGCTCCAAAAACAAAAGGCGGTTGCCCCCCTGGAGTTGATAATATACGGAACCCGATAGATTCCGCAGTAATTTGACCCCAAAGATCGATCATAAGTGCATTATTAATAGCGGTCATGTTCTCATGAACAGATATTACCCTTAAATCCTCTAGATATTCATAGGTGACCAATAAGAAGAGAGGATTCATATGTACCCATTGCATCTCTTCTTTCGTCCCACCACCAATTGAGGTTACAACTGCCTTACATGGATTTAAACTTTTTCTTCTTCCATTGATTACTCCGTCGCGAATCAAGCTAATGATTCCTCGAGGAGTTGCCTCGGAATGATATCCTATATCTCTTTTACCACTAAGCATATCAAGTTGAACCAGAGGCTCTGTTGTCCTGCCAACGCCAATTTGTATAGTATCTCCGTCTTTTATCAGTTCAGAGACGTAGCCTGCTATGTCCTTTAAATACGGTTCAGGTTCTTTTAGAGCCCTGCCAGCTAGACTCCCTTTTGCCATTTCACTGCCAGATGAAACATGCTCAACAAAGTAATCTATTTCGGAAACGTGAATGAAGTTGTCCCCATATGTTCTTATCAGATTTTTGTTAACTTCAGCGATGACAACTTTACCTGCATCATGCGTTTTTTGAATCTGACTTTTTTTATTCCATAAGGAATTTCCGAAACTACAGAAACCTTTATCATCCGGGGTTGAAACTTCAGTAAATAGAAAATCAGGTATGTCCTCAGGTTGTAGATTCTCCAGTGGTGGGTAGATTTGAAAATCACACCTGTGAGCATCAAGCGCACCTTGACAGACACCAGTGGGGACAGCTACTGTTACATCAAATGAATCTTGCCATCCCTCTTCATACCAACCGAAATCGTAAGAAGGGGTTGCAGCAAACACCTTTACGTCTTTTAATTCCGACTTTCGGGCAGCTAACGCTAAACCACAAGCGAACGCCTCCCTTCCTATTGTAAAAGCCACCATGTTTCCACTAGATATCATACTTGCGGCCTGGTCTGGTGAAATAAATTTCTTCTCATAATGTTTGTCCCAATCCACTTGAAGGATCCTTTCATAATTGCTGCTAGTCTTATTGTTAGCTATATATCGTTTTAGAGTATTCCTTCATTAACCATCTCGTCTAGGGGTCTTGCGCTTTTCACTTCCTCAACAAGCTCAAGCGGAGGATCAGGGTATATAATCGGACCGTATTGTTTTGAAGGTAAGAGAACAGTAGATATGAGTGGAGGCATGGTTATCTCATTCCTTTGATTTTTCGCCCAGGCTTCAATATCTACACAGCATTTTCCATCTGAAATGTATTTTCCCTTTACCTTGCCCTCGAAAAGAGTGACATCACCCACCTGATTAAATATTCTCTCATCACCTTTCATCTTCCAAAGAAACCCATCATCCCCTATCCAGTTTGTGAAAAAGTTGCATAACCAGCTCATCCGCTGACTTCCGTAATCATAGGCGCGCTCAACCCCTATCTGGCGAGCATATGCATCAAATATGTGAACCAGTTCAGGAACATCCGACTCACCAAGCTCTTCGACATATTCTAGAATTCTGGGATGTCTTCTCTCAAAATCGAACTCTAGTTTGTGCGCCCGAAAAAATAGAGACCCAGAGCCCATTACCCAAGAGATTTCATCTCTGACGCTAAGAGGACCCTTTATCATTGGACCGACTTTTTCTCCTATCTCCACATCCTCCCAATATCTGGGATTAGAACCTCTGACTTCCTCCCTATCAAGCAACTCCAGTATTCTGCACCAATCACTGGCGGTATAGACGGGCTTATTATTACCGATATACTTCTTGGCACTTCCCGCCTGCGTCCTTTCCGCCCATATATTATGACAAAGTTCCTTACCCAAAATCTCCCTATTTTCAGCGTTCAAATATACTACGTCACCATAATCTATGTATATGTTACTGCCACCAGCCATTTTTCCCTTTTTTATTACCAAATCCCTGATAATGATAACTGAGTCAAATGTCGTACCCTCGTAGATAGGCTTATACCATTCCCAATCTCCACCACTGTACCAAGCATGCACCCCTGGGAAACCACCGGCTACGGTAGTCCATTGATGTGTGTATAGGAAGCAACCAGGGGCAATAAGGCGACGATATTTGGTCTTTTTAGCATACTCTTCGTCATTGAATAGAGGGTTATCATCACCTATACCTTGCACGAAGTGCAACATTGTATCTTTGGTTGCCGCATAATTGAAATATGGCTTCTTAGGTATCCAGGGTTTGTTTGCTCTTGATCTTCTTCTTTCAATAAGATCTGGTGTTATTTTCCCTCTGTCTGATGATTCTTCCTTTTCTGGAAGTTTTATACGTGGGTGGTGTTCCCATTTCTTCGCATCAATCTCCAGTTTGATTTCTTCAAATATCATGTGCTTACCTCCTAATAACTTTCATTGTATAGCGCATTCCAATTTCTAAAGTTCAAGAACTACGGTGGGTGTTATCTGTATCCAGCGTTTGTCACCGTATTACCGTATGCCGAAATAATTCTTGGATCTCATTTTCACTATATCCTAAAGACTGAAGAATACCTCGGGTATGCTGACCAGGTTTCGGAGCTAATGACTTTATACATCCAGGAGTCAGCGAAAACTTGATAGGTATGCCCACCTGTTTCAATCTACCTAATTCAGCGTCTTCAAACTCTTGCAACATACATCTTTCACGACACTGCGGATCATCAAAAACTTCTGCTATACTATTTACTTTGCTTACCGGTACATCACATTGGCTGAGAAACTGAAACCACTCCTGGCTAGTTCTGCTATGAAAGATACTGTTAAGCTCTTTACGTACATAATCCCATTCTTGCCTTGAATGCTTTTGGAAAGCTTTATATGGAATTAAGTCAAGCCGGTTAAGCGCTTTACACAGATTATCCCAAAGGTGATGTTCAATACAAGCCAATGCAATGTATTTTTCATCTTTAGTTTCATATATACTGTAGAATGGGAAAGTTCCGGACAAATAATGCTTGCCCCGTTGCGGCAGTTTACCACCCAGCAAAAAATCTGATATAGGCGGTACAGCCCCGATCAGATTTAAAACGCCATCCAGAAAAGATACATCGACATATTGACCCTTGCCCAGTTTTTCCCGAGCTATGATTGCTGTTAATATACCAATAACCCCATGAAGGCCAGCTGAGGCAAGATCAGCTATTAGGTTCAAAGGAATAATCGGAGGGCCATCAATTTCTCCAATGAGGTCAAGCGCACCAGCTGCAGCAATGTAATTAATATCGTGCCCAGGTAATTCTCGATAAGGCCCCGTTTGGCCATAACCGCTCAAAGAACAGTAAATAATACGAGGATTGATTTCATTAATAGTAGCATAATCTATCTGCAATTTCTTAGTTTTACCTGGGCGAAAACCTTCTACTATTATATCTGCTGTAGCTGCAATTCTGTGAAAAACCCGTTGTCCTTTTACATTACTTAAATCTAAGCATAAGCTTTTTTTGTTTCTGTCAAAAGTGCTACGTACTAGCCGTTCTGCCTTCTCACCACCGAGAAAACTGCGATATGGTTCTTCAATCTTCACTACCTCGGCACCCATGTCGCCCAGCATCCTGGTGCAAAATGCTCCTGGCCCTACACGGACAAGCTCTAAAACCCTTAACCCTTCCAGTGCCATTTCTCTTTTATCGTCTGATATTAAATTTGTATCTACTATCATCTATTGTATAGCTATATAGCGTGCTGATTAAATTAGTATTGATTCAGTGGCAACGCTCCCACAAAAGGAGATAAAGGCCGCGCCGCCATCGTTAAAAAAGCCCACAATGGAGTCATACCTATTAGCTTGTTGCCCCCCGACGCTGCTTCTAATCCCAGACGCCTTTTCCGGTTTCAATATGTTAGACTTGGCTGGAAGGTGACCAGTTTGGTCCGACAGGTGACCGATTTGCTCCGAGATGTGCACAAAAGTAGGCTTTCGGCCAGATTTCTAGGGGGTTAGACATTCCCCAAATAGACTTAATGATGTTCTAAGCTAAGCCTCGCCAATGTGCTAAGTAGAGACCTTTCTATCTTTTTGTCTCAGCTTATCAATTCGTAGTAACTGTCCTCAATTTCATTCCACGCCAGCGTGATTAATATACCTCGACATGTTCCATCGCGAAGTATCGAAATGTACTTCTACGAAGATATATCTATATCTCGCATATATAGATACCTAATATTTAAGGCTCTCAGTAAATTGACTATTCGCAAGCTTACACTTTGTATTTCTTCAGCATAAAAGTTACCTGCTACGAATGCATTGACCAAATCAATCAGCCAAGCATTGACTACCCAACATCCTTGGTTTACATTATCATATGAAATACATCTACTTTCACGCTTGAGGACTAATACTCTGACGCTCTATTGCTTATTCCATGAATCCATACCAGTCGTGAGGCGAAGTATAATCCTTTAGAGATAGGGCTGGTGTGGCCAATAATTCTACCTTACCTTCCTGCACTTGAACAAGGTAGCACTTGTCCAAGTAGAGTTGGCCTCCGGGTAAAAATTTTACCTCCCCAAATGGAGAATCCCAATTTTGCTTATAAATAGCATCAGCAATAGCATCCACATCATCAACAGTACCCGCTTCATTCATGGCTAGCAATAGAGCTTTAACGCCTGTGTATCCTGTTGCTCCCCAACTGTCTGGCATGCGCCCGTGCATTTCTTGGTAATTCTGCGCAAACTGCCAGTTTACAGGGTCATCACGATCAACTGCCCAATTATCAGCAGCAACCCATCCTTCACAGAGACTTCCTAAGGCATTAACAAACTCTGTGTTGAGGCAGCCAATTCCTACTATGACCGGACCAGTCCAACCGAGTTCATTAAGCTTCTTCGCGACAACTATTCCTGCGTCACCACCCCATATTCCCAGGTTGATGACATCAGGATCACTCTCAACTAACTTTGCAATCTCAGGGCCGATATCAACAGCACCGAATGGGTAAAAAATCTCTGCCGTCAGCTTAACAGCGCTCCCAGGCTGCCCCCAACGCTCATTATATATCGCAGACTCAGAATAACCATATGCTATGTCTATGTATAAGTTGGCGCAACTCTTGTATCCTTGGTCCTCTATCCACTTCATAATAGCTAAATCCCATTGATGGGGGTAGATATTTGTATGAAATGAACCGACGTAATAGTTGGGACTGGACGGATCTGGATCGCTTGAAGCTTTAGAGGCGCCATATGTTACGACTATAGGAATATTTTCCTTCTGTGCAAGCTGGACACCAGCATCTCCGCTGTCCTCAGTCTGAAAACCCACGAGAGCATGTACTCCATCGGAGATAGCTTCCTTAGTTGAAGTAACTGCTTCCTCAACTGTAAAGCCGTTATCATAGTAAAGAAGCTCGACTGGTCTTCCGAGAACACCTCCGTTATCGTTAATCTCTTTTACAGCAAGCTCCATACCCTCACGTGTCTTTAATCCGTCGTCGCTTACGACTCCCGTCATATAAGTAATAGCTCCTAATTTCACCGGCTCTTTTTCTGCTGGGGTTGTTTCGCAACCAAAGACACCGATTAGCAATACCAAAATCAGCAGTACAGTTACCCCTAAACATACTCTTTTATTTTCCATCTTTCCCCCTTTCTTTACTTTTGGCATTGGGATGAATGAATGAAACACATTCCTTCTATTTATGCGAATTACCCCCTTTCTTTGGTTTTAGACAGACTTATTATCATAATTGCTGGATATTTATTAAACGTATATTAAGTAAGTATCATGCATTTGTCAAGCTTTTATGTGGTTCAAATACTTGACAATAAATTTATTTGTAGTTAAAGTTATACGAAAAAGTTAAGTTAGATGATTATAATAACGAACCAGAAGTTATTAGTGAACGTTAATTCACTATCTATGATTACATCAACTAAGTAGTAGCGCTTACTTGGGTAAATCATGTAACAATCGTTTCAAGTCTAGGCAAAGCTACGATATTACCAATAGACTTATTCAGGTAGGTAGTAGTTATTTTTAGGAAAGGATGGTGGTATGGCGAGATTCAGAGTGGGCATTGATGTTGGAGGCACATTTACCGATGCTGTAATGATCAATGAACAGAATGGAGAAATAAAAAGCACCAAGGTGTTGACAACTACTGAGGATCAGAGTCAAGGTGTATTAGCAGCACTGAAGGAGTTAAGAATATCGCCGCAAGATATCAGCCTTCTTGTCCATGGGTTTACAGTGGGCATAAACGCAGTACTAACTCGTTCTGGAGAAAAGACAGGTTTGCTTACTACCTGGGGCCACAGAGATTTACTGGATATTCAGCGTAACAACCGTGGCTTTGAGCCAAGGGGGATTTACAATCCCCGCTTCAAGCGAACCCACCAGGAAAGGCCCTTAGTGGAGCGACGATATCGGCGTCAAATTCAAGAACGCATCTTATATGATGGAAGTGAGCGCTGGGCTATTGACGAAAATCAAGTAAGAAGGGAGATCGAATTTCTTAAGAAAGAGGGCATAAAATCAATCGCGGTATGCTTCATCAATGCTTATGCTTCGCAGAGTCATGAGCAGCGCGTCAAAGACATCATACAGCAAGTGTTCCCTACAGCCTATGTGTCCACTTCGTCAATCAACCCTGTAGCTAAGGAGTATGAGAGAACCTGCACGGTGGTATTGGACGCCTATATAGGCCGTCAGGTCAACGCTTACCTTGATAATCTGGACGCTCTCTTGAAGAAGGCAGGTTATGAGGGCGAGATACTTATAATGCAACTATCGGGTGGAGCGAGAACACTCGAGAAGTCTAAACAGAATCCGATTAACACCATTAATTCTGGCCCAGTCGGTGGAACTCTGGGCACCCAGACCTATAGCCGATGGACTAACTCACCAAATCTACTAATGATGGATACTGGAGGCACCACTACCGATTTCTCCATTGTGCGAGGCCATGACCTCATGCTAACCAATATAAAAGAGGTTGAACTGCGAGTGCCCTTGATGTTGCCGATGATCGATATCACAAGCATAGGTGCTGGAGGGGGAAGTTTGATTTACCGAGACACCGCTGGCGTGCTGAGAGTAGGCCCTCAAAGCGCTGGAGCTCGCCCGGGTCCTGCTTGCTACAACTTGGGCGGTACGGAACCAACACTAAGTGATGCCTATGTAATAATGGGGCTCCTGCAACCCGACTATTTTCTAGGTGGTCGCATGCGCCTCTATCCTGAGTTGGCGGAAAAGACTCTTGCTCCTATTGCCACCAGTATGGGACTTGCGCTGCAGGAGGCAGCACAAACCGCTTTCGAACTGTATACCGTGCACACCTCCGAAGTTATCCGTCGAATTACTGCCTATAAAGGAATTGACACTAGAGATTTCGCCCTCATGGCATTCGGATCAGCTGGACCTATGCATGCTTGTTATACTATTCGCGATCTGGCAATGCAGGAGGCTATCATTCCTCTGCATCCAGGAGGATTTTCCGCCTTTGGTATGATCAGTACAGACATGCGAGCAGACAACTCCGAAGGCTTAATGCGGCGACTGGATACTTTCACCCCAGAGGAGTTTGACGATCATTTCAAAGCCCTGGAGGCCATTAGCGGTGAGGACCTGAAAAAACAGGGTTTCGATCCAGAGGAGGTAACGCTGGAGAGGGTCTATTACGGGATGTATCTGGGGCAGACATGGGAAGTCCTAACTCGGATTCCCCTTGGTCCATATGATGCTAAAACGATGAAGGAGATAAACAGTAACTTTCATAAGCAACACAAGCAAAAATATGGTTATGAGGCGCCAGAGATTCCTATAATGGTGGCCTCGATCCAGTCCACCGCAATTGGTAAAATTCACATGCCCGATATTTCGCAGATAAAGGAGGGCGATACGCAGCCACCGCCTGACGCACTGCTGACCAAACGTGACGTTTTCCTAGATAGACGGGTCAACAATGATGTTCCGTTCTATAGCCGAGCCAAGCTTTTAGCTAATAACAAGATTAAAGGACCAGCAGTAGTAGTTGAGGATTTGGCCACTACAGTGGTTGGGAATGGATTTACCCTGCTGGTTGACGATATGGGTTCTCTTAGAATCAAGTATTAGATTATAAGGATGAGCAAGGAGGATTAAAAATGACCACGTTATTTACTGCTCCAGAAATAAGAAATAAATATGGCTTGGATATGGTGGAGGCCGAATCCATACGTATGATATTTGTTGGCATCGCCAGGCAAATGCATGAGTCGATGATAAGAAGTGCTTTTTCGATGGTCGTGCGGGACCTCGGAGACTGCAGTGCCAACCTTCATATGATAACAGATGATGGCATCGAGATGATTTCCACTGGAGAAGGAGCACCCCTCCAGCCCTTTACTTCCCAATATGTTATCCCTATGGTAATAGAAGAATGGGGACAAGAGAACTTGAGCGATGGCGACGTACTCTTTCTGAACGACCCTTACCGAGGATGCATTCATCAGGCGGATGCTTACATGATTCGACCCATATTTTGGGAAGGTAAGATACTATTTTATAGCTCTGCTGCTGCCCATCTGATCGATGTTGGAGGGCCACATCCAGGGGCTTTCTGGCCTGAAGCTAGAGACGTATATGGTGAAGGGTTACGTGTCCCACCGATGCTCTGTTATTCCAAAGATGTTCCAGTACGCTCTTTTTTCAACCTCTTTCTGGACAATACACGCGCTCACATGCAAAACCTCGGCGATATACGATCCATCTATGGCTGTCTAGTAACAGGTGAGCGGCTAGTCCATCAGTCGATACGCAAATACGGGTTAGAGAAGGTGCTGAACGGATGCAGATATTCTTTGGATTACGGTGAGCGCTGTGCTCGTTCTGCTATTGCCGAGTTACCAGATGGTGAGTGGACTGTCGAAGACTACATTGACGACGACGGCTTGACTGCGAAACCAATCAAGTTGGTATTGACTTTGCGCAAGCGGGGCGATTCCATTGAGCTCGATGGCTCCGGAACGGAAAGACAGGGCGAGGGCTATTTGAAATCAGGCATGGGTGATCTCCCAAGAGCGATAATTGGCTTGAAGCAATTCCTCGACCCTGACAATCCGGTAAGCGGTGGGCTTTTCCGTGCTATCGACATCACAGTTCCTCCTGGTAGCCAGTTTTTACCTCTGCCACCCTCGCCGTGCAGTAACCACATGGAACCTGGCAACCGGGTAATCAACATGGGGCTTGAGCTATTAGGTAAGGCAGTGCCTGAAAAGGCCATAGGAGCCGATTGCAGGACCAACATGCTACCGTATTTTGCTGGATATGATACTAGAAAGGGGCGTGAGGGCCTAGCTTGGGGCACATTTACACTTCCTGGAGGGGGCTGGGGTGGCTACAACGGCCATGATGGCCTAAGCGGCGTAGCGACTGTAATGGGTAACTCTTTTTTATCAGTCTGGGAGTACTTTGAGCAGGAATGCCCACTTATTTGCTGGGGGAACGATCTCCTCATAGATAGCGGCGGGGCTGGTAAGTTCCGTGGCGGACTAGGTAATACAATTACCATTGAATGGTATTCGCCGGGCACTGTAGTCACGGTTACAGGTGGACGCGTCAGGCACTTTTCCCCTGGTGCGGCCGGTGGTGGAGACAGTGGCGCTTGCTATGGTATGTATATTAAACCGGATGGAACAGGGCATTGGGAGCAGTATAATGGTGTGATACCACCAGAGTATATCGCTGACGCGCTATTCGGTAAGTTTGATAATCGGAAACGACCTGATCCAAACAACGGCAGTGTGAACAATGCCTTATCTCAGATGGCAAACTTTTCTGAGATTACGGAAAAACCTGGGATAATGCATGTAGCGTTAGGTGGCGGTGCAGGTTGGGGGAATCCTTTGGAGAGAGATGTAGAACAAGTCCGTAAGGATGTTTGGAATGAGCTGGTCTCTATAGAGGGTGCTGAGTCTTTTTATGGCGTGGTTATAGACCCGGCAAACCTTCAGGTCAACAAGGAAGCCACGGATAAGAAGCGCCGTGAACTTGGGAAGAAAAGGGAGCGTGGCACATGGAGTATACATGTAGCGCACTCCCCTCTCTGGCTGAAATAAGTAGTAATACTCCAGTTGGAAGGAGAGAATAAACATGGGTTTAGATCAGCTTTCCTACGAACGCCCGACAGAGCAGTTTTTGTATGTTACGAGGGAGCCTGTAGAAGCCATTTGTCCCCGCTGTAAAAGCAGCAATGTGTGTAGATATCCCATTTGGCGTTTCAACGGATTCTTTATAGGGTCTAAGTGTCAGGATTGCTTCTACATATTAAGTTTGGACAAACCAAAGCCAGCAGATAGGTGGCCTCCGTTTAAGGCAGCAGCATGGGACTGGCCAGCCGCTCCGTCAGAAGGAGGTAGGCTGCCTAGTAAATAGGTAAAATGATCCATTCTAGTGATGTTGCTTGTGTCATTTCATTTTGCGAGATAAAGAGTATCGGCCTTAGCTCTTCCTAACTCTGAATATCTTAATCCCGCATGTTAAGCATATTTCTTGTGTAAGGTGCAAACGTAGGTAATCTTATTATTAGCTAATGCGAAAGTTTGACAAATGAACATAGGCTTCATAAAATACGCAACTTATACTTTCGTAGGGAGGGGTAACGAATGAGACTTGATGGTAAGGTAGCGCTAATTACTGGAGGGGGCTCTGGCTTCGGCCGTGCGGGGGCCCTTCTATTTGCTAGAGAGGGAGCTAAAGTCGTCGTAGTTGATATTAATGACGAAGGAGGCCGAGAAACAGTTGGTCTGATCAGAGAAGCCAATGGTGAGGCGAGCTATGTCCGTGCCGATGTGGGCGTTGTAGACGAGATAGAGAGGATGATAAGGTCAGCGATAGAAACCTACGGGAGATTGAATATCTTCTGGCACAACGCTGGCATAGCTGGACCCGGTATTATTGAACGCACAACTGAGGAAGCTTTTGATCGC
>Ga0180431_10006890_pt1 | contig 13397 bp, 16 predicted proteins | sample SS_ome_11_FD_132459 | JGI IMG/M metagenome (GOLD analysis project Ga0180431, IMG submission 132459) | Hypersaline lake sediment archaeal communities from the Salton Sea, California, USA - SS_1_MS_1 metaG | ecosystem: Environmental > Aquatic > Non-marine Saline and Alkaline > Hypersaline >... | reverse complement strand
TGAAGGCCCTGCTCCATTACCGCGCGTCTCCGTCAGCTGTCCTGGATCGGCTTCTATCGGCTGCGTTCTTGCCGCGCAACTGAGGCAGCGGCCGCCAGGGTCAACGATTCCGCGAGGTGCCCACGCTAGGCCGCAGCCGGCAGCCTGATCTCCGCCCTGAGACCGCCGGCGGGCGAGGTGCCTAGTTCGAAGTCGCCGCCGTAGAGCCCAACGAGATCGATGACGATCGAGAGGCCAAGGCCCGATCCGGGCTGCGACTCGTCGAGGCGCTGGCCGCGCTTGGTCGCGGCCTTTCGCTGTTCCGGCGTCAGCCCGGGACCATCGTCGTCAATCGTCAGCCGCACGAGGCCGTCGTCGCTGCCGACGTCCTCGGCCTTCGCCTCGATATGCACCGCGCTCGACGCCCATTTGCAGGCGTTGTCGGAGAGATTGCCGACAATCTCCTCGAGGTCCTGCTGCTCGCCGGCAAAGCGGAGGCCTTCCGGAATTGCGGCCGTCACCTTGACGCCCTTCTCCTCGTAGATGCGGTTCATCGCACGGGCGAGCCGGCCGATCACCGGCTCGACGTCGGTGACGGCGCCGATCACGTCGGAGCGCGCGGCAATGCGGGCCCGGTCGAGATAATGCGTGATCTGGCGGCGCATGATCTCCGCCTGTTCGCAGACCTTGTCCGCGAGCGGGCTCTTGTTGGCCCTCACCTCGTTGGTGATGACACTGAGCGGAGTCTTCAGGGCATGCGCGAGATTGCCGACCTGGGTGCGGGCGCGCTCAATCACCTGCTGGTTTGATTCAAGAAGGGCGTTCAACTCCTTGACGAGCGGCTGGATTTCGGCCGGGTAGTCGCCGCCGAGCCGCGCTTCCTTGCCGCTGCGGAGGTCGGCGAGGCCGCGGCGGAGCCGGTCGAGCGGGCGAAGGCCCCAGCGAATCTGGATGAAGGTCGAGATGATCAACGCGAGGCCGAAGACGGCGACGGTCAGGATGACGTTGTTGCGGAACGTCGCCACCTCAGCCCGGAGGTCCGTGGCGTTGCCGGTGACGATGATCTGGTAGAGCGGCGCGCCGGGCAGCTCGACGACAAGGCTGAGCCCCCGGATCAGTTCGTCGTTCGGTCCGGTGCCGGAGAAGTCGACCAGACCTTCGGCATTGCCGGCCGCGCCGGGATCGGGGGCGTACAGCGTTGCGCCCTGGAGCGACCGGGAAGTGAGAACGGCAGCGCCGTCGCGGTCGATCTGCCAGTACCAGCCCGACCAGGTGTTGGCGAAGCGCGTGTCGGAGGGGCCTTCGATATCGATCGCGTCGGCAAAGATCTGCGGCGAGAGCTCGCCGAGGATGGCGTTGATATGACCGTTGAGGCTCTCGTCGAAATTGCGCTGGACGGTCCGCTCATAGAGCGAGGTGAGGACAATGCCGGCGGCGATGATCGCCGCCGCAGTCCATAGCGACGCCCCGAGGATGAGGCGAAACGATAGGGAGTTAAGCCGCATCGGGCGGCGAGACGATCCGGTAGCCGAGGCCTCTGACGGTCTCGATCAACTCCTGCGAGACCTTCTTGCGAAGGCGGCCGACGAAGACCTCTATCGTGTTGGAATCCCGGTCGAAATCCTGATCGTACAGGTGTTCGGTCAGCTCGGTGCGGGAGACCACACGGTCGCGATGGTGCATGAGATATTCAAGCACCTTGAACTCGTGCGAGGTGAGCTTGACCGGGTTGCCGTCGACCGAGACGCGCCCGGAACGGGTATCGAGACGGACCGGGCCGCATTCGATCTCGTTGCTGGCATGGCCGGCGGCACGCCGCACCAGCGCCCGGATGCGGGCGAGCACCTCTTCGATATGGAAGGGCTTGGCGACATAGTCGTCGGCGCCGGCGTCGATTCCCTGAACCTTGTCGCTCCAGCGGTCGCGCGCGGTGAGGATCAGCACCGGCATCGCGCGGCCGTCGCGGCGCCATTGTTCCAGCACCGAGATGCCGTCCATCTGCGGCAAGCCGATGTCGAGGACAACGGCGTCATACGGCTCGGTATCGCCAAGGAAATGGCCCTCTTCGCCGTCGCTCGCGGTGTCGACGGCATAGCCCGCATCCTTGAGGGCCTGGACCATTTGACGATTCAGATCGGGGTCATCCTCAACGACAAGGATTCGCATCCGGCCCCAAACTCCGTCGGCTGCATAGCCGGGCATCATAGTCCTGGGACTATTTCGCCCGTCTCCGCATTTACCACCCGACGGATGATGGCGCCACCATTGCGTTCGGTGATCACCCAGACAAGAAGCCCGTTCGGCGCGCGGCAGAATTCCGCCGAGACCAATTGACCCTGCGTGCCGATCATCTGCAGGAGTTCCTGCAGCTGCAGCGCCGGTGTGCGCTCCTGGATGGCGCGGCCCTCATTGACGTCGAGGCAGACGAGCGCCTGCGCGACCATGTCCTGCGCGGATGCGACAGTCGGCGGCGCGGCTGCTAGGGCGCCGAGGACGCCCAGTACGGAGAGTGCTTGCTTGAACATGGCGGCATGCTTAACGCCGGCAAACTGAATGCCATCTGAACGGCCCTTTCAGCTTGGTAAGCAACCTCTGAAGCCGATCGGCTAACTGTCTGTTTCGCTGGGATTTTCGAGCGGCCAGCCGACGATGAACTCCTCCCACCGGACAAGCGGCACATGCGCCTCGCCAATCGTACGACCGCGAACGGATATGCCGGCAAGTTCGACTGTCTCGGGATCGCCCGAGACCAGCGGGTGCCACCAGTAGAGATCCCTGCCCTCGTCGATCAGACGATAAGCACAGGTCGGGGGAAGCCATGACAGCTCGCGCACGGCTTTGGGCGTCAGCCGGATGCAGTCAGGGACGTGATCGCTGCGGTTCTCATAGTCCGAGCAGCGGCAGCTGTCCTCGTCGAGCAACTGACAGGCGATCGACGTCCAGGCAATCTCGCCGGAATCCTCGTCTTCGAGCTTGTTGAGGCAACAGCGCGCGCAGCCGTCGCAGAGCGATTCCCATTGCTCTGACGACATCTCGTCGAGCGTGAGGCGTCGCCAGAACGGATCTTGCTCGGCGCCTTCGGCATCGGCCGCGTCAAGCGGAATGCTTGCCAACTCCGTCTCCGTCACTCACTAAATGGCCCGTAGTCTCGTGCACCGCCACCTGGTCGGCCGTCGTGCGCAGCCCGTTCGATATCGGCAAGCAGCCCAATCAACTCCGCGATCGGCCGTCACCGGTTCGGACCGCGGTGAAGCGTAGCATTTCCGGCGTCGGCTACGCCATCGGGGCAATCGATCGCGGCTTACGCCGGCTGCGGCCGCGGGGCTTCCTCCGCTTCTTCAACGAACTCCTCGGCGACGCCATCACGGTCGGCGCGGTCCTGGCGACGCTGCTTCTTGCCCTCGCCTTGCCGGCGATGGAGATCACCGAAGTCGACTGGCGCAGCCAGGGCGACTACGCGGTGACCTTCCTCGACCGCGACGGCAACGAGGTCGGGCGCCGCGGTATCCGGCAGGCGGAAAGCGTCCCGCTCGACGCCCTGCCGGAGAACCTCGTGGCGGCCGTGCTCGCCACCGAGGACCGCCGCTTCTATTCGCATTTCGGCATCAGCATCCCCGACGTGGCGCGCGCCCTTCTGGTCAACCTCGAAGCCGGCGACGTGGTCCAGGGCGGCTCGTCGATCACCCAGCAGGTGGCGAAGCTCCTCTATCTCACCAACGAGCGAACGATCGAGCGCAAGATCCAGGAAGCTTTCATCGCGGTCTGGCTGGAGGCCCAGCTCACCAAGGAGGAGATCCTCTCGATCTATTTCGACCGGGCCTATATGGGCGCCGGCACCTTCGGCGTCGCGGCGGCCTCGGAAGTCTATTTCGACAAGCCGGTGACCGAGGTGTCGCTGGCGGAAGCGGCGATGCTCGCCGGCCTTTTTCAAGCGCCCTCGCGCTACGCGCCGCACGTCAACCTGCCGAGCGCGCGCGCCCGTGCCGACGAAGTTCTGACCAACCTGGTCGAGGCCGGATATCTTTCCGAAGGCCAGGTCATCGGCGCGCGCCGGGCGCCGGCCTCGGTCGCCGGCGGCGAGGATGTCGGGACGGCGGACTACTTCCTCGACTGGGCGTTCGAGCAGGTTCGCGACGCCGTGCCCGAAGGCGACAGGATCCTGCTCGTCCAGACCACGCTCGACCCCGAGATCGAACGGGCGGCGGAGGAGGCCGTCGAATTCACGCTGCGGGAGTCCGGCGAGGCCTTCGCCGTCTCGCAAGGCGCCGTCGTCGTCATGGACCCCGACGGTGCGGTCCGCGCCATGGTCGGCGGGCGCGACTATGGCGAGAGCCAGTTCAATCGCGCCACAAACGCCCTCCGCCAACCCGGCTCGGCCTTCAAGCCGTTCGTCTACGCCACCGCCTTCATGAACGGCTTCACGCCCGATAGCGTCGTGCCGGATGCGCCGATCACGATCGGCGACTGGTCTCCGACCAACTTCGCCGGCGGCTATGCCGGCCCGGTGACGCTGACCAACGCCCTCGTCCGTTCGATCAACACCGTGCCGGTCCGGTTGGCGCAGGCGATCGGCCGCGAGCAGATCGTCGAGACCGCCCACGCGATGGGCATCACCACCGAGCTTGCGATCACCCGATCCCTGCCGCTTGGAAGTTCGGAAGTGAACGCGCTCGATATGGCGCGCGCCTATTCGGTCTTCGCCAATGGCGGCTATGCGGCGACGCCCTACGCCTTCACGCGTATCACCAACAGCGACGGCGAGGTGGTGTTCGATCGCGCGAGAGACGCGAGCGCCCCCAGCCGCGTGCTGCCCGAAGAGATCGTGGCGGAGATGAACAACGTCCTGGTGCAAATCCCGGAATGGGGCACGGGCCGCGGTGCCAAGCTGGAAGGGATTCCGACCGCGGGCAAGACCGGCACCACCAACGCCTTTCGCGACGGCTGGTTCGTCGGCTTCACCGGCAACTATGTCGGCGCGGTCTGGTTCGGGAACGACAATTACGCGTCGACCAACCGGCTGACCGGCGGCTCCCTGCCGGCCCGGACCTGGCAGCGTTTCATGACAGTCGCCCATGAAGACGCGCCGCTTGTTCCCATTCCCTATGTCGAGCGCGAGGAGTATCTCGCCCCGCCGGAGCCGGTGGTGGCGGAGGCGCCTGCGGAACCGGTGGCGGAGGAACCCGAGCAGCCCGCTCTCCCTGCCGCGCTCCGCGACCGCCTCATCGGTCTCGGCAATCTTCTCGGCGAGCCGGAGGAAGTCGCCGCCGACGACAATCGCGAGAACCCGATCGCAACACCCTAGGGAATGACTCGGAAGACCTCATAGCGATCGATTTCGAGGTCGCCCCGCTGGCGCGTGAGCGTCGTCAATTCCTCCGCCCGCCCGTATTCCGCTTCAAGCGGGCCGACATTCTGGCCGGCCTTGAGGACCGCAAGGAAAGGGCCCTCAAGCGCGGCTTCACCTGGCGGCAGCTCCTGCAACCACCGCTCCGGCTCGTTGTATTGAAGGACGGGCGCACCCTCGGCCGGCCCATAATAGGTGAGCCATGCCGTGGTGCCGTAGTCGCCGGCGAGGATCGCGGTCGCGCCTTCGGCAGCGCGCAGCGTCTCGATCTCCTCCGCCAGTGCTTCAACGCCGACGCCCAGCCGAGTTGCCGTCGGATCGGAACTGCCAAGCGGAAACAAACCCGTCAGCGCCTGGACGTAGACAAGCGCGGTCAGGACGAGGGCGACCGGCGTCGCCCAGCGACCGGCAAAGTCGACGACCCGCCGCGCCCGCGGGCGCCACTCGACCGTGTAGAGCACCGCTGCGGCGGCGAGCGCGAAAGCGGCGAAGATAGGCGCAGTCCAGTTGCCCTCCACCTGCGAATGGAAGGCGTGGAAGATGAAATAGGCCGTGGTTGGCCACACCATCGCGCCCAGCAGCACACGCCCATTGGTCGGACCGCCACGACGGAGCAGAAACACGCCAAGGGCGAGCCAGCCGAGGACGAAGATGATCGGGGTCGCAAGACCGACCTGCTGGCCGAGATGATCGAGCAGGAACTCCGGATTGAGGCCGTCGGTTGTGACCCGGCCGAACTGCTTGTCGAATGTCAGCCAGTCATTCGTGGCATTCCAGATGAGGTTCGGCAGGAAGATCAGGAGGGCCACCACCGCACCCGCCCACGGCCAGATCGTCGCCAGCCATGGCCGCATGCGCGGTGTCAGTAGCAGCCAGATGAGGATCGATGGCGGCCAGAACAGCGCCGTGTATTTGGAGAGGAGCCCGATTCCGGTGACGATACCGGCCACGAGCCACCACACAGAACGCCCGGTCGCTGAGACCTTCGCCAAGCAGTAGAGTAGGAAAGCGGCGGCGGCGAGCAAAGGCGCATCCGGCACCGCGAGCACCATGCCCACTGTAACGATCAATGTCAGGTTGAAGAAGAGGACGGCGGTGAGCGCCAGATCGCGCCGACCGAACAGAATGATCGCGGCCCGCCAAACCGCCCAGCTCGCCGCGACGCCGAGGAGAAGCGAGCCCAGCCGGATCCCGAATTCGTTGCCGCCGGCGATGTCTGTGCCGGCGCGGATCAGCCAGGCAATCGCCGGCGGATGATCGAGGTAGCCACTGGCCGGATGGAGCGACCAGCGCCAGTAATAAGCCTCGTCGAAGGCGAGCGGCAGGAAGGGGGCGATCGCAAAGCGCGCCGCGGTGAGAACCACCACGAGCAAGACGGCCGCCTGCCCGGCCGACAGCCCAAGGGCCGGACGGCTGACTGTCCCTTCGTCGTCGGTCATCGTTCGCTTCGCCCCGGCGCGTTGCAGCAGCGACCGTTATAGTCTCGGCGGTCGGGCTGCACAGTCCACGCCGCAATACGCCGTCTTCGAGGTCCGCCAAAATGCGCAGACGCCTGAACGAGCTGATGCTGGTGATTGCCATCGCGATCGTCAGCGGAATCGGTTCGGCGCTCATCGCGATGGATCTCAGCCGCGACAGCGCTGCCCTTTCGATCGGGCCGTGGCAGGCGGCGAGTCCAGCGAGTGGATCGGAAGGCAATCCCTACCGACGTGCTGCTGCGGCAACGGGCGACGGCATTCCGCTCGGCACGGACGAAGGCATCGCCTTCCTCGCGCGCAGCGATTCGGCCGGGGAGCCGCTCGACGGCCGGTGCGACTATGAAGTGTCCGGTCAGGCTCCGTCCGCCGCGCTGTGGACCTTCACGGTATATGACGGCGAGGAGCGGCTGATGGACAACCCCGCCGGCCGAACGGGATTCCACTCTCGCGAGATCCTCCGCCGGGAGGACGGCTCTTTCGCCATCCTCGTCTCGGCCGGGCCAAGGCCCGGCAACTGGCTTCCGGTCGCGTCTGCCAGCGAGATGACCTTCGCCTTCAGGCTCTATGACGCGGCATTCGGCGCCGGGATCGGCGGCACCGAGCGTCCGATGCCGGAGATCGTTGCCGTGGGATGTCGATGAGGCGGCTCGGCGCTATCATCGTTGCAGGTCTGCTCGGCGGCGTTGTCGTGCACATCCTTGCCGTCCTCGCCTATCCCGCCCTTGGCGGCCGGGACCTGTGGTCGGAGCTCGAGGCATACGGCCCGCCATCCGCTTTCGCGCTGGTTCCCCAGCCGACCGATGGCGGAGAGTCCCCGTCCTATCTCGACCCGAACATGATCCACGCCATCTGCCGCACCGACCTCGCCGAATCACCGCACAGGGTCGGCCTCGACCTCAACGTACCGTTCTGGTCGCTGGGCGTCTTTGATCGCCGCGGCCGCAGCGTCTACGGGCTTAACAGCACAACCGCGGGCGAGAGCGGTCTTGATCTGCTGCTGATCGCCTCACGCGATCTCGAGGCGTTGCGGACTGCGCCGCCCGACGTGGTGGACGAAGTCGTACTAGTCGACCTGCCTGCCGATCCGGTGGTGGTGGTGCTGCGCGCCTTCGTGCCCGATCCGACGCTGGCGCCCACTGTCGCAGCAGAGGTCAGGGCGGCGGAATGCGCGTCGGCCGGCGATCTCGAGCCGGCGATCGTAACGCCGGACCCGCTGCCGGGCCCCGCGGAATGACCTCGATCAGGTCCCGGTGCGCGAGGGTCCCTCGCGTTCCGGCTCGGGCATCTCCTCGTGCCGCTCGATGCGGACGCCGGGGAAGATCATGACGTGACATCCCTCGCCGATTTCGCATGACGACCTGGCCTCGGCCTCGGTTCTCGGAAATGGGATGATTTGTCCCATCGGTTCCAGCCCCTTTATCGATCCTTGGCGCGGCCGATTAAGGAACGGGCAAGGTTAACAGTCCTCTAACGAATCCGGGTGATGCTCCAGCCAATCCCCAGGCTCCAAGGAGACGCAAACGTTGCGGAAGAGATCGGCCTCCGACGACTTGATGGCACTGGCGCAGGCGCGTCCGGAAGACCGCGACGCCACCCTCCTGCGCGCTGCGACCGCCCTCTTCTGCCAGGAGCCGATTCATGATCGCGATGCGGTTCGCCGCTTCGAGCAGCTTGCCGTCCATCTACTGCCGAAGCTGAACGAGAGCGATCGCGCCTATGTCGCCTCGCTGCTCGGCGGCCGCCGCGATGCGCCGGTCGCCGTCATGCGGATCCTGGCGCGCGATGCGATTGGGATTGCCGGCCCGGTCCTCCGTCACTCCCCGGTGCTGACGACCGTCGACCTGCTCGGCGTGATCGCGGCCACAGGCCCGGACCACCATCGCCTGATTGCGTCGCGCCCGGACCTCACCGCCGACGTCCTCCGCGCGCTCGCCATTGCGCGGAAGAAATACGAGGAAACCGAAGAGCTTGAGGCGGAGGCCGCACCGGTGGAAGAGATCGTCACCAGCGCGGACGAAACGATGACCGACGAGAGGCCGACCGAGGCCATCCCGCAGGGGTCACGATTCGGGGCGGGGCCATCCTTCGAGAGTTTCCTCGACATGCCGCCCGAGGGGCGGATGCGGGTCCTGGGCGAGGCAGCCGAGAGGCGCGCGCCCGCTCAACGCGCGCGGCGTCCCGATCAGCTCCTGAACGCGGCATTTGCGCGCGCTCAGATCGTCGCGGCGGCCCGGCGCGGAGACCGCGATCAGATCATCGCGTCCTTCTCGTCCGTGCTTGGAATCAACGCAGTCGTCGCGACGCGGATGCTCGACGACCCGTCGGGCGAACCGCTCATGCTGATGGCGAAGGCGGCCGGGCTCAGCGACCCGGATGGACGCGCAGTGCTGCTGCTTGCGAACAAGCAGATCGGGCACTCCGTCGACGCCTTCTTCCGGGTCGCCGATCTATACGCCTCGCTGGAGGCCCCGGTCGCCGAGGCGTTCATCGATTCCTGGCGGGGCGAGCCGGCACGCAAGCCGGCACATGTTCCGGTCATGGTCGACGCGGAGTCGCGCGCTGCGCCCGTGAGAGAGGCCGAACGCGCTCCGTCGCGCCCCAAGGAAGATCGCGGCCGCGCTGCGGGCTAGGCCGCCAGGTCGAGAAGCGACCGGCCGTCCCTGTCCTCGATCGCGATGACCCAGAAGTCGGGATCGAACCGCGCCTCGCGCTCAAGACGTCCATCGATCTGCTGCTGCGAAACACCGGCGTCCATGAGCGAGAACAGCCGGCCCGGACGGTTGTCGTCCTGGTCGAAGGCAGTCTGCGGCGCAGGGCCATATAGATCCAAGGTGCCGTCAAGCCGGTCGACGATCACGTAAATCGCGCCCGCCTCAGGCGCGCCGTGGCGGACAAGAACCGCCGCCAGCCCCTCCGATTCGCAGCGGCGGATATGCGCCGCCACGAACATCTCGGAGGTGAGCCGGATCACCTAGAACGGCTCGAGCGCGCCGATCGCCGTCATTCGATCGACGAGCGCCTGATCGATCCTGCCGGTCACGTCGAGGCCATAGCCGAGCTGGAACGAGCGGATCGCACTCCGCGTGTCGTCGGAAAGATCGCCGTCGATCGGAACCGGCCCGTAGCCGGCGCGATTGAGTGCCGACTGGACGGCCAGGATGGCCGTCTCCGAGTCGAGGTCGACCGGAGCACCAGCGGTCGCGGCGGCCCCCGGAGCCGCCTCTTCGAGCCGGGCGAGAAGCGTCTCGCTCACCTCGCCTGTGACGGTCATGCCCTGGTCGCGCTCGAACGCCTCGATCGCGGAACTCGTGCGCGATCCGAAGAGACCATCGATCGTCCCCGGATCGTAGCCGAGTTCGTCAAGCAGTTGCTGGACGCGGATGACGCTGACCGAGGCGCCGGCGCCCTCGAGCCGCGGAGCATCGGCTGCCGCGACCTCGACAAGCCGGCCGATCTCGTCGTCGCCGGGAGCACGCTCCGCGGGCGACCGATTGTCAGCGACTTCTGCAGGAGTCGCTTCGGAGGGCGCTTCGTCGCGGGTGTCGAAGAAAGGCGACGGATGCTCTGCCGACTGGAAGAAGACGGCGTTGGCGATGATCACCACCGAGGCGACGACGACAACCGTCGTCGCGGCCGTGACGAGCGGCCGACGCGCGATTGCGGCCAGCATGCGCCCGACAAAACCACGGTCTCGCTCGAACTCGTCGTCGTAGAAATCGTCCTGGTATCCCACGGCGTCATGCACTCTTGCGCGCTCCTTCCACCTCGTCTGTCGGGCGTCGAGCGGCTTCCCTCAACGGCAACTCGATCACGAGCGTTTCGTCACGACCCTCGGCGGTGCGCACGGCAATCTGCGCCCTGCCCGCCTCGGCCAGACTGACGATCCCCGCAAGATCATTGTCGCCGACGCCCCGCAGACTATAGGGCGAATCATAGTCAAGAAAGGGTTGCGTCTCCTCGGGCGCCCCGATCCGGACACGCAGCTGTTCCCCGGCGGCCCTGATCAGGCGCGCCAGGGTTCGGCGATGGTGCTCGTTGAGGCCGGAGGGCTGCGACCGCGCGAGCTGCTCGGACAGCATCGAAATGGCCGCAATCGCCGCGGCGGTTTCGCGTGTGCCGTCGGAGACAGCATTAATCGGTCGAGCTGTTGCATCGACGGCGGGTGACGCGATGGCGGCATCTCGGCCGGCCGACGCCGCCAAATCCGTCTGCCCCGCCGCTCGCTGGGCATCCGGGGCGCCGCGCACAAGCCAGGCGACGAGCGCCAGAAGTGCCATGGCAACGGTCGCCGTCGCGATGGTTTCCACTGGCGAGCCCGAGCTCAGCAGCGCAATGGCGGTCGCGGATATGATCGCCGCCGCACCCGTTGCCGAGGCGAAGGGGACCTCCGTCTTTCCGCGTCCGCGCGCGGTCAGCGGGATCGCAGCGAGCACCGCGGCGACCGGGGTCGCTGAAGCGAGAACGGGCGAGGCCAGCCAAACCACCGATGCCGCGAGCGCGATTACGGCGGCGCGCCAGCCGGTCCCGGTATCGCCAGTCCGCAGCACAAAGGCAGCGATGGCGAGCGGCGAGAGGAGCCATGCGAAGCCGAGTACGGCGTCGAGGCCTCCGGGGCTGCCGGCGACAAGCCAGAGCGGAAATGCCGCCAGCCCGACTGCGCCGACCGCGATCAACGTTGCCAGCAACGCGATCGTACGCTCGGCTTCAGCCCGGTCGGCGAGCATGTCCTGGCTCAGCTGCGCCTCGAGGTAGTTGCGCAGCGATGCGGCAAGGAAGTTCATCAACGAACCCGGCGTTCGGTCGGGGCCAGACCAGACGCCCCGTGAAGCGCAAACTGTCAGGCGATGTTTAAGGGAGGGCTAAGCATGTTGCCCGCGGCGGAACGGTTGCCGCCATCCCTGCGAGCGACCCGCCGGCATGGTTAGCGACGCCTTAAGGCGCCCGAAAACCCCGTCTTCGTTTGCCTTTGCTGTCATCGACTTAGGCCGATGCGACGAAATTCTCGTCAATTTTATCCATTAACTGAACGCGGCTTTCAAATGCCGCCGGCTAGGGTCGGCGCGTCGCAACGAAAACGTCCGAACGGTTGGATGAGATTCCTGATCCGCATCACTTTCTGGCTGGCCGTCGTGTTCCTCCTCCTCCCTTCCGATCCGGAGGGGGGTCCGAACGCGCCGCAGGTGACGTTCGTGGAGGCCCTCAACGCCATCCGCGCGACGGCGAACGACCTCGCCAATTTCTGCACGCGGAACCCGGACCTCTGCGAGACCGGCGGCGCGGTCGCCCAGGTCGTTGCCGACAAAGCGCGCTACGGCATCGAGCAGTTGCAGACCTACCTCGAGGATAATTTCGGCGCCGACACGCTCACCGCCGAGGACGCGGATATCCCGTGGCAGGGGGAGCCCGGCGAACGCGTCGCCGAGGCCGACTAGCGCCGGTTCACGATCGCGGGCGCGGCCAATATATATGGGTCAGACGCAGCCAACGCGATCGGGTGCCGATCTTGGACTTCAACGAAATCCGCGACGACTTCCAGTTCCTCGAGGAATGGGAGGACCGGTACCGCTATCTCATCGAGCTCGGGCGGAAGCTCGAGCCGCTGCCCGAGGGCGATCACACGCCGGAGAACAAGGTCTCGGGCTGTGCCAGTCAGGTGTGGCTCCTGACCAAGGTTGACGCGGAAGGGCGGCTACACTTCGTCGGCGACAGCGACGCGCATATCGTCCGCGGCCTCATTGCCGTGCTGATCGCCCTCTTCGATGGAAAAAAGCCGGACGAGATCGACGACACGGACGCCGCAGCGCTCTTCTCCGAGCTCGGGCTCGAAGGCCATCTCTCGACGCAGCGGTCGAACGGCCTTCGCTCCATGATCCGGCGCATCAAGGCCGACGCCGCGGCCGAACGGGGCGCGGCGACGACCTGACGCGAGGCGTCCCTACGAGCGCGACCGCGAGCGCGAGCTGCCCTTGCGGCGCTGGCCAAGGCCCATCTGTTTGGCGAGGGCCGAGCGGGCGGCGGCGTAGTTCGGCGCGACCATCGGGTAGTCGGGCGCAAGGCCCCACTTCTCGCGATATTCTTCCGGCGACAGGTCGTAGTGGGTCCGGATGTGCCGCTTCAGGGATTTGAACTTCTTCCCGTCTTCAAGGCAGATGATGTAGTCCGGGAAGACGGAACGCTTCGGGTTCACCGCCGGCTTCTGCGGCTCCGGCTCCGGCTCCGTGAGACCGGCATGGGTGCGCGCCAGCGCCTGATGAACATCGGCGATGAGCGCGGGAAGATCCTGCGCCGGCACCGAATGGTTGGCGACATAAGCCGAGACGATATCCGCCGTCAGATCGATCAGGTCGTTCGCAGCGTTTTCTTCCATTTCCATATCACCTTCCATTCTGGCGTCTTTCGATTGTTCGCAGGAGAAAGACCACCCGATGTTCACCGGGAGGACTGGCCCTTATTCCTGAACAGGATCAGATCACTGCGGCCTATAATCCAGTAGAGGATGCTGCACAAGGCGATACGAATATTTTCTACACAAGGCACCTTGTACTCACCAAACAAACAAGCAAAAGCCGAAGGATTCCTCTCCCTTCTGCTTGGGC
>Ga0180431_10006889_pt1 | contig 13398 bp, 15 predicted proteins | sample SS_ome_11_FD_132459 | JGI IMG/M metagenome (GOLD analysis project Ga0180431, IMG submission 132459) | Hypersaline lake sediment archaeal communities from the Salton Sea, California, USA - SS_1_MS_1 metaG | ecosystem: Environmental > Aquatic > Non-marine Saline and Alkaline > Hypersaline >... | reverse complement strand
TCGTGCAGCACGGCGCTGGCGTCAAGCAACCACAGCACATCACGTGTGCGCCCCGCGAGCTTGTCGCTACCTTGCACGATCTCGCCACTGATGTTCACGCGACACACCACCGGGCCGGGCGCGTAGCACAGGCCGTCCAATATCCGCTTGCTACCATGCACGCCGTTCTGACAGAGCACTATTGACCCTTTGCCCTTGGCCTTGTATGTGTGCCCCGCGCGCACGACGCGGTTGTCGCCGTACCGCAGTCGCCGATCCTCGCCAACCCAATGCCACGCCTTCATTGGTTCGCCTCCTGTTCCGCCGCTTGTTTCCGGCACTGCGGGCATAGGCCGCCGTCCCAAACGCCCGGCACATCCTCACGCCCGCAGATCCGGCACTTGGCGTCTTGCCGCAACTTCCGTATCCGCTCAACCTGTTTCTGTTCCCGCTGGGCCTGCCGCCACTCGCGGATCAACCGCTTGTTGAACTCCCACGGATCATCGAGGACCCCGTGCTTGTCGTACAGCTTCTTCGCCAGTTGCAGGGGGACGCCGAGCATGAACGCCTCATTGCAGTGGTTCGCCCACGGCCTTCCGTTCGCAACACCGCGCTCGTCACGCAGCCAGTGCCAGAACCTGACCGCGTTGGCGTCCAGGTTGGCGAGCCCGGCGTCGACGCCGGGGGCCGGGCGGGTGTCCATTCCTGTCTTATCTAACCCATCCTTACCCATCCCAACCCATCCCATCCCATGGGTTGCTTGTGGTTTTGCTTGGAGTTTGCTTGCCAAACCGCCCTTGCGCCCAGCAGCCGCTCGCTTGGATGATAGCCCGGACTCCTTGACCATCCGGCGGCAGTAAATGCTACCCTCCCCGTCTCTTGAGAACACGCCCCACCGCTCCAGGTTGCTTACGGCTTGCTTGACTTCTGCTTCCGGCGCACTGACCAGCTTTGCTATGTCGTTTGCTTCGAGTTTTGAGCCGTTTGCTTGCAGAAAGCCGCGCTTTTCCGCCGTGTGCATCACGCAGAGCAAGTCGATCCAGAGGCCGCGGGCGGCGAGTGAACAGAGCCGCAGATCGGCCGAGCCGAGCCAGTCGTTCACGTAGAACAACATGGCGGGCCGGTCGTCCTGTCTGCCGCTGTGCTTCGCCACTACTCGCCGCCCTCCGTCACTTGATATAGAACTTGTCTTCGTCGGCCACTACCTCACAGCCGCCGGGTACCTCGCCCGTGTCCCCGTAGTGGTCCTTGAACGGTTGAGCCACCGGCGACCGCACAACCCGTTCCTTCACGAACGCCGCGAGGGTTTCGGCGTCTGTGGCGAACTCCTCATCGGCCCACGCAACCGCCGCGTCCTTGTCCACGATCCGTAGCCCGCCCGTAACGGTGCGGAACCCGGCCCGCGTCGGCTTGTCCGTGACGCCCGTTACGAGTTTGATACTCTTGGCCTTACCGCCCGCGAGTTCGGTCTTGACGATGGCCTCAAGGGCGGGGCGATACCGGGCCTCAAGCGAGTCGGCCAACCGTTCGGCCACCGCGTTCATCTCGGCAACCTGGGCGGTTCGGTGTACACAGCCCGCCCGAATCTGTTGCACGGCGGCGATGATAAATTCGGCGTCTTCTTTCTTGGCCGGTACAAAGTTCCACGGCACCTGCGGCACCGGCAACCGGGCCTCTGCGGCCTCTGCCATCAGGGCGTCGAAGTCCTCCTGCAAGTTCAGAGCCACGTCATTCTTCGGCATCGTCCGCCTCCTCCTTCGCAGCCTCCCAGCCGTCAAGCCACTGCACCGACTCACGCCCGTAGTACGGGCAACACAACACGCTCCGGCCCGCCTCAAACGCCTCCCGGCCCTCGTCGTAGTAGCGGTGGCGTGACAGGTCCACGTCCGTCAGCGTGCAGTCGGGGGGCAGGTTGTAGCCGGTCACTCGCCGCCTCCTGTTTCCGCGAGGGCGGATTCCGCAGCGGCAACTCGCTGCTCTCCAGTACGGTCGTCACCGTCAACTGCTTCTAGATAGAACGCGGCGGCCTTAGCCATCGGCAGTAACCCCTCACATACCGCCCGCAGCCGCTCGACATCGGCGGCAGGGTGCATGAACGGTGCTATCGTTTCCGCGATCATGCCGACCTGTACTTCCGTGGTCTTGCGGGGGGTCGCGGAGAACATCCTGCTGTACACCGCCCGTGCCGCCGCCTCTACCCGCTCGCGGACGCTGGCGGACGGCTCCGGCGGCTCCGGCAACGTGATGTGGACGCGATACCCGCACGACGGGCACAGCACAGTGTCATACCCGGGGTCCGCGTCGGCTTCATCGTACGTGTCGGTCAATGGTCACGCCCTCCTCTGTCGCTCTTGGTCGAGCACGTCGTCGCCGTGCAGGCACCAGCCCACGGCACCCAAGACGGCCACGGTGCCGATGAACGCGAGCCAGATGATGATCGTCGTCAACGTTTCCATCACACGCCTCCCACGCCGAAATCGCGGCACTTGAGCTTCGTGATGATGCGCTGACCGTCGCGGTCGGCGAGCTCGCAGACGGGCCGGGCAACAATGCCCTCGGCACAGAAGTCGCCCCACCGAGACCCAAAGCCAGCGCTCACCATCTCGACCATTTCGGGCAACGTGCCGTACCCAAGCACGGGCACTGGTTGAATGCCGAGTTTCTGCGCTACGTCTTCGACGTCCTCCCGTTTCAGCCACCAGTCACCGACGCGCACGTCGAACAACACAAAGTCCACGCCGTCTGGCTTGTACCTGCCCCCACCTTTCTGGATACGCGCTCCGTAGCCCTCGCCGTATAGGGCCACATCCGTGTCGCTAAACACGGCACTGAACAAGGCCAGGGAGAACATGTCGTGCAGGCGATCCAGCAGGAACGGCGGAATCTGTGCCCTGTCCGTCTTGCCGCGAAAGGATAGAGTCTCCGCTGCCGCGTCCCACAACACACGGATGTTCGTGCCGTCCACCTTCTCTGTGAACTGCCAGCGGTTGCCGGCGAGGTAGCCGAACTCCGGCCGCGCATACTGGCCCGCGAGCAACGTCCTGTAGTTCGTCGCCGGGTCGCGCAGGAACACCGTCTGAATCTTGTGATACTCCGTCATCACACGCCCTCCTTCGGCACACGTGGCGGGTACGGGAATTCGGCCCGCACCAGGCCAGCCATAATGTGCAATTCATTACTACGTGTTACGGTGTATGCGGCGGCGCCTGCGGCGGCTGCGGCGGTGCCTGCGGCGCCTGCGGCGGTGTATGCGGCGGCGCCTGCGGTGTATGCGGCGCCTGCGGCGGTGTATGCGGCGGCTGCGGCGGTGCCTGCGGTGTCTGCGGCGGCGCGCACGTCGCCTAACGTTACCCCGCTGTCGCGCCGCGCCCACGCCTCTGCCGCCTCAATGGCCGCGAGAGGGCGCAACTCGCCCTTCGCCACATACGGGAGTGCCCGCCGCACACAGGCACATGCGACCCGTACAATGCGCCGGTGCCGCGCCGACCCTAGTTTGGATGTTCTGCCCAACAGCCAGAGCATCCAGTCGCCACGCTCGCACGCGCGCCAGCCTGCGGTCATGTTCGGATACTGTTCCGCGAATCTCACGGCGTCATCGCAGGCGCACAACCGCCTCAGTTTCGCAACGTGATTTTTCATCACACGCCCTCTTGTCAACAGTTAACGCCGGTTTTCCGCCAACGTGACCCAATGTACGGCTCGGCTGAAAGCCGTGTTTTGCGGTTCCGTAACTGCTTGCGATACCACGTCTCCGCGCGGGCCAAAATGCCTTAACTGTTGACAGCCGACCTCGCCCGCGCCTGACTCTGGCGGCTTGAGGTCCGCCGCCGGTGTCTCCGGCAGTCGGGGCAGACTCGCTGCCGTTTCGCCAGCGGCTTGCCGCAGTCCGGGCACGTCCGGCCCGTCGTGTTCGGTACCGCCCGGCCCTGCGCCCCGTAGTACGCTGCCGCCGTGGCCGCAAACACAGGTCGGGGCAACACGCACGCCTCGAAGTAGCCGCACGCCTTACCCGCCGCGACGAGGCACTTGTCCTGCGGTTCCCGGGTCGGGATGCGCTTGTGCCCGTGCTCAAACCGCACGCTTTGTTCAAGCGCGATGCCTAAGCACGCGCCCGCGTGCCAGTTCGCACACTCGGCACGGGCCAGAGACAGCGGTGTCGTCGCCTTGCTCATTGCACGCCTCCTCTCGTATAGGGTGCCGGCTGGCGGCGATGGGCCGCCGCGTCGCGGCCTGGCGTCTGTTGGGAACAGCCACGCAGGCGCGGAATCCGGTAAAGAGGGGGTGCGACGCCGCGCACCGCCAACCGGCAGGTAGGTGACAATGTGATACCGCGTACACAATTCTGGCAACCTTACGGCAAGCATCGGGTACTTGCATCGCCAGGGGCGAGCTGGCGGCGGCGGGAAGGCCCTGCCGGGGACGGCAGGCCGCCGCCGCTCTTGCTCGCCGAGTATGTCCGGGAAAACTGTGCCGGCCTTCTCGGCGTCGGGCCGCATCCTTGTGGCCCTCTGCTGGCGGCGCGCACAACTCTCGGATGGGGTGGCAGGTTGTGTTTGCGATTCCGAAGAATCTGTGGTAGAATTATGGATGCGGTACCTGCCAAGGCTGTGAAATTCGACGCCCTGATTTGATACCGCAGGTAGAGAGCCGGGACGCCAGCCGCGCGACGAACGCGGCGTGCTGTGCGTCCGTCCGGGCGTGCGCCCCGGCTCGCTGTGTGTAGTGGGGCAGCGGGCTAGAACCTGCCAAGGAGCGGGGACGGGAGTCCCCGTGCCGCGCTGCCCCCCGTCGTCGTTGTGGCCGGAACTTAGGAGGTTGGCCGTTGGTGAGCCACCCAGTTGCCTGATCTTCTGGCCCTCCCTGGCAGGTGTGTCAATTTGATAACGTACACAGGATACCATATCTACCAAGCAGCGTCAAGGATATTTGGGATGTTTTTTGTGATTCTTGTGAGATAGGCTTATGCGTGTTGGTATTGATGGCGACAAGCTAGACGCGGCACTACGGCGGAAGGGGTGGACGCAGGCGGAGTTAGCACGGCAACTGGGCGTCGCCGCGAACAGCATTTCCAACTGGAAGCTCGGGAAGACGAATTGCAGCGCGATCACGATGCGCCGGATGGCGGCCCTGTTGTGTGTGAGCCCCGACTACCTCGCTGGGCACGTCCACCTCGCCGGTCTGCTCCGTGCTGGGCGACCAACCCACCCGTTCAGTGACGGGTTGGAACTTGCCCGTGCGGCGCGGCCAGGGGAGCGGGCAGGCGGTCAGTGGCAACCCCCGCCCGGCCACGAGGTCTTCGTACCGCACCACCGCCAGAATGCGGCGTTGCACCGTCGGCCCGCCAAGATAGGACGCGGCGTGGCGGAGCCAGAAGACCGGCATCGGTAGGTCGGCGTCGTAGATCCAGTGCAGCCGGGCGGCACGGCTGGTCGAGCACAGGAACTCACCGAGCGGGAGCGGGCTCTGTATCAGCCGGTGCAGGCTGGCGAGGGTGGCGTAGGGATGGCGCAGGATGAACAGCACGCTCGACTGCCCCGCCCATGGCCGGTGCCCACCGAACAGGTGCCGCCACGGGCAGAACCCCTTGGGGCCGAGCCAGCGGCGGGCGTGCATCCAGGGCGGGTCGTCCGGCCGGGCCATCGCCGGTGCCGGGTTGGGGGCGTTCCCGGTGTGGTAGTTCGTCCACAGCAGTGCCAGCAGGAAGTGCGTCCCGGAGCGCGGGAAGCTGTAGACCTTCAAGTGCCGGCTTCCTCGATGAGTTGGTGAACGCGGCCGGTGACGAGGGTGTTGCACACGCCGCCGACCATCTGCTTGATCAACGCGGCGTCCTCGACCGCGACGTCGAGCGACCCGCCAGCGGCCTGAATGCTCCGGGCCAACTCGAAGCGCCGCACCTTGTCCTGCGCGGACGGCGTATCGCCGCCGAAGCTGCCGAGCAGCGCGGTGACGCAGATGGACCGGAGCGTCGCCTGCTGCACCTCGCCAAGCCGAGCTTGGCAGGCAACACAGCGCGCGCCGTCCATCCAAATACTGTCCCCGTGCAGGTTCGTAATTGGTTCGTCGAGTTTCAGTGTTACCGCTCCCATTCATCGTCTCCTCTAGCTGTGGCCCCCGGCGGTGCTGTTGGCAACCGCCGTCACCAGGCCCTTGGTAAACGTAACACGGAAGTTCGCTCCGTCATCAGCCCAGCCGTCGATCCCGGCGCTGCCGTTGACCTGAAAGCCGGACACGGCGTCGAACACGTCGTCGGTCTTGAGCAGGTTGGCCCCGCCCCGATAGAGAACCGTATCCCGTGTGGTTCCGTCGCCGAATTCGATAAGGGCGTTCTTGCCGCCACCGAGCGCCTTGATCGTGATACGCGGGTCCGCGTCGCCGGTGACGTAGCCGGCAATAATCCAGTCGCCGTCCCCGCGCGTGCCGGCGTATCCCTTCGTCGTCTCCCATCGGTCGTCGGAATGGTCGAACCGCATCACCTCGTCGCCGCCCTCGATGGTGACCGTCAGGTCCGTGGTGTTGTCGCCGCCGTTGTCGGCGTAACCGATCAGGTAGTCGTGATGCTGGCCGTCCACCTGGAAGGCGGAACTGTTGGTCGAGGTAATCGTCTGGTCGGTCGATGCCCCCCGGTCACACACGGCGTCCAACGTATCCGCCTCCGTGGCGCTGATTTCGAGGTTCTGCCCCGCCTGCGTGATCGTGACGATGCCCGCCTGTGTGACGGTGACGTGCCCGGTGATCTGTGCCTCGCCCTGCTTGGCGATGGACAAAACGCCGGTGTTGGTGATCGTGATATCGTTGCCGTCCCGCGTAATGTCGATGCCGGATCCCTGGTGCAGCGTGATCGTGCCGGTCGTGGCAGAGCCGGTGGACAGCCCAAAGCCGATGATTCCGATACTCTGCGTGGTTCGCCGGTCGTGCAGCAGCCGGTAGGCGTCGTTCTTTTCGAGGTCCGCCAGCCGCGTGGCGATCCGCGCCGCGTTCGGGCCGCCCAGGGAACGGTTGTCCATGTGGGCGAACTGCGTGAAGTCGACGTCCGCCAGACCCGTCGTGACCGTCGTCGTCACCGTCACCCCGTCCTCGGCGTAGTGGAACCGCGTGGCGTGCGTGCTCACCACGGAATTGACGGTGACGGTGTTCCCGCCGCCGCGGTCGACGGTCGTCACCAGCACTCCGGGCCGCAGCGAGGCGGACAGCCGCGCCCGCTTGTGCACCAGTGCGTTGTGTGCCGTGCCGTACCACGCCTGAGCGGCGGCGGCCACGCCCTTGAGCACCTCAGTATCGTCGCGGAGCGTCTGCCGCCCGCCGGTGATGTACTTCAGTGCTCCGCCCGCGCCGGTGTACACCGCCGTCTTGCCGGACGCCACGTGAAACTCGCATTCGTCGACGGTGATGATCTTCTTCTTGGTGCCGTTCTGGTTGAGCACCACCTGCCGGTACGGCCGCTGCGGCAACTCCACCGCCAACACCGCTACCATATCCTCGTAGTCGAACTCGGGGTCCACGTCCGTCGCCTGGGCACCCGCCCAATGGTTCTTCGCCAGCAGGTGCGGCGGGTTGGCGTTCACCTCCAGCGCCGCCTCGCGGCCCGCCACGCGCACCGAGCACGACCCGTTGGTCAGCCCGGTCTCCTTCAGGTCGTGTGCCAGGTAGTAGGAAGCGCCGTACTTCAGCCACACGATAGGGCGGCGGTACTCCGGCTCCGCACCGGACGGATTATGGTCTACGTGCGGGGTCACCCCGTAGTCGACGTGCTCTTTCAGCGGCAGCTCGCGGCACAGCGGCAGGTGCCCGTTCCACACCGCACCCGCCAGGTTCCAGTCGATTGTGCCGTCCGGCTTCACCCCCGGAAAGATGTTCTCCGTCGCCCCGCCCGCCCCATCGCTCACCGTACCGTCCCACGTACTCGGAATGCGGAACCGCGTGAACACCCCGTCGTACTTCGGCTGCTTGCGGTAGCGGTCGTTCGCATCGCCCGGACTGCCCGCACCCAGCGCGGCGAGATACGACGTTTCCAGCGCGTTCGCCCACGCCGGCTCCAGCGTATTGTCCTTGTAGCCCGCCGTAAAACACGCCTTGATCCGCGCCCCCTGAATCTGGAGTACGTCATAGGTCTGAGACTGGTTGCGCATGACCGACGCGGTCACGTCAAGGTAGCGCTCGACGTCCGTGGTACTGTGTGTGGTGACGGCGATTGGGTGCTGGTTGCCGTCATACGTGAAGTCCCCGATCGTGATGTCGTCCTTGAACTGCGTGCGGATGATGATCCGCACCGTCTCATCGGCGTCGAAATCGTACCGCTCCACCATCACCCGCCAGCACAACCCGTAGGTGTGACACAGCCGGTTCAATGCCTGCCGCGTCGTCAGCCCGTAGGGGTCGAACGACCGCGTGATCGCCAGGTTCAGCAGCACGTTGTCACTGTGCGACGCGAAGGTAATGCCCATCGGCCCGAAATACTTGAGCAGGTACTTGATGATCTGGTACCAACTCCACAGCGCCCCGTCCGTCGAGAACTGATGCACCCCGTCGCCGTCCGCGTCGTCCGAACGGTTCCCGCGCTCGCCCGACCCGCGCGGGTGCCGCACGTTGAACGGGATGTCCCGGTCGATGGTCGGCGGTCGAATCTCATAGTCCTCGCCGTTGGCGAAGATGTCGTCGGCGACCGTCAACTGCGTGCCCGAATCCACCGTGACCACCGTCGTCGTCGTGTCGTCCGTCACGTTGTACGCGATGTGCCCCGGCAATACGCCGTCCGTGTCGAACGTGGCGGTCGAGTCAATCAACTGGCTCGCCGCCGCCGCGTCCGTTGTGCCGTCCGCTACCGCCCGGTGTGTCATCCCCTCCGCCACGCAGCCGTGTATCGTCACCCGGTCCAGCAACGCCTCCAACCCGACCGCGTGCAGCGTCAGGACCCCCGTGTCCTCGTCCATCAGCAAGTTCTGGTCTTCGGGCATGAACCCGATCCACGCGGTGCGCTCGCCGCCCACCGAGTAATTCTCGGCCGCGTCGAAAATATCCTCCATCAGTTGCAGCGTCGTCGAGGAATCCACGTAGTCGACCGTAGTGTACGTGCTGGCCGTCGTGTTGAAGACCGGCGTGCCCGGCTGGATGTCGTCGAAGTCCGCCCCCGCGTCGATCAACTGCTTCGCACCGTCCCCCGTCGTCGCACCCGACGCCGCCGGATACGTCACCGTCACCTTCACGAAATGCCCCAGCACGTCGAGTTCGGACACCGACGAGAACGCCGCCGAGCCCGGCTGCAACACGTCGCCATAGCGGTAGCGGAACACCGCCGTCGGCATGTGCGGCGAATGGCGGTTGATGTAGTACAGCGGCTCCAGGTCCGCCCGCGTCGTCCACGCGTCCGACCACTTCTCCCGCGTGTAGATCGTCACGGCGTAGGCGGTATGGTCAATGGACAGCACGTCACGCCCCCGCCGCAGTATCTTCGGTCAGTCGCAGCGTCCACGCCGCCCGCACCTCGTACACCACGCTTGCCCCATCCACGTAGCCGCCCGAACCGGTGATGGCCTTGTAGCGCACGTTCGACACCTTCTCGATCAACACATTGGTAAACGTCTGGCCGGTGTCCAGCGTGAGCGTCGCAAGGTTCAACGGCGCGAGTTCATAGTTCTGCACCGCCGTCTTCGCCAGCGCCGCCGTCGTCACGCCGCGCATCGAATGCACCACGAACGCCGGACCCATCCGCCCCATCTTGTGAACGCCCAGCCCGTCCACCCCGAACCGCCGGAACACCCGCCCGGTGTCGCTGAACGGAGCGACCCCGTCGGGCAGCCGCAGAATATCGAACGTGTGCGTCGTGGCACCATAGGCCAGCGAGGGATTCGCCATCACGGGCCTCCCGCGTTGAAGTCAGAAGGCGGCAACAACCCCGCCGCGTCCAGTATCCGCCGGTCCTCCGCCTCCTGCGCCGCCAGCATCCCTTCCGCCGCCTTATCCAACTTGGCCGCCGCCGCGATCTGCCGGTCCGACGCTTCGATAATCCGCCGCGCCCCCTCGTCCAGCCCCGCCAGCGGATCGCCGGGTGCCGGCACCCGTGTCTCTGCCGTCCGCTGCGACCACGCCTCCGCACCCGCCGCACCCGCAGCGCCCCCCACCTCGGCACCGAACCCGCCAAGCGCCGCCGCACCGTCCGTGCCGCTGAAGCGTAGCGGCGAGCGGCCCGGAGTCTGAACCGTCCGGCGGTTGCGGATATTCGTGATCGTCTTGGCAAACTCCAGAGCGGCACGGTCCAAATCGGACAATGGAAGTGCCTCACCGCTCAAGCCGATAGGGCGCGGGCCGTGGATGGTCTGTAGGATGTCCTGCGGTTCCTCTCCTACCCACTGAAGCAGCAGGAAATCCAACCGCCGCATCGCGTTGTCGATGGCATTCGTCTCTTTGCGGTTGGTCAACCATTGGCTGTATTGCTTGTACGCGGTTCGCGTTCGCGCTCCTCGCCGGTTTGCCAGAGCCGCCTTCTCTACCAGCGCCTCGCCGGCCAGCTTGATCTTTTTCAACTCAATGCCGGACACCTCGGCGAGATCGGCGAACACCTCGTCGATGCTCTTCTCTGCCTTCGCCGGCTCCCAGCCGGTCTCAATCTGCTGCAATACCTGTGCCAACTCCTCGGTAAACGAGACCATCTTGCCCTTGACCTTGGTCCGTTTGCCGGCGAACACATCCCGCAGCATGTCCTCCGCTGCCTTGCGGGCCATCGCCTTCAGCCCGCCGCGCCCGGGCATGGCACGGATGATGTCGGCCTGCGTCTCGAATTTCTGCTTCGCGTACATGTCCTGAAACGCCTGCCACTGCGTCATCCACGGCTTGTCCCGCAACTCGGCAGGCATGTAACCCAGCTTGCCGCGGCGGTCCGCCCACGTCTTCCCCTCAATGATGGCACGCGGGATCTGCGTGGTACCAGTGATGGACCGCTCGCCGGTCACTTCGACCATCATGCGTGTCAGCGTCGCCCAGAATGCCGACGCCTGCTTGAGGTCCTTCATGAACGCGCTGCCCACGGTCATCGCTTCGGGAATCACGCGGGCCTGTGATGTTGGGTCTGTGACGCGGCTTGCCACGCCTACTGTCCGAAATCGCCCCAACGCCGTTTTGGCACTGATGCCCGGCTCCGTTGCCATGATGTCCGCGATTGCGCCCGCCAGAACCTTGGTGTCGATGCCGGTGTACATGGCATACGGCAGGGCAAGCCGCAGCACCTCCTCGGCCTGCTTGGAAGTCAGGCGGCGTTTCGCCGAGCCGAGTTCTGCCATCGCGGGCAGGACCTTTGTAAGCGGCATACCAATACCGCCACGCCGCGGCGGCTCGGTCATACGAAACGCATAGGCTCGTGCCGCATCCCACTTCATGCCGATGGGCAGGTTGTGCCGTAGCAGACCCCACATTGTCCCCAATTCGAGTTGCTTCGACGCGGCTCCCTCATGCTTGCGCACCCATTCATCGTAGACCGCCGTCGCCGCACGAATGGCACCGTAGACGCCGAACCACGACGCCGCGATGGCCGCCAGTTGTGCCCCCTGTGCCTTCAGGGCTGCCGTTAGGCCGTCCGCCCGCCGCTTCCCCTTGCCCGCCGCCGCACTGCTCGCCGCACCCGTCTTCCCCATCTCCCGCGCAAGCTGCCGCTCTTTCTGGATGATCTTGTCGAGCGCGCGGTGGTACTGCGCCTCGTGGCCGAAAAACGTGATGCTGACCTGTCCACCAGCGGGCATTCTACTCTCCGATCTCGGCGGCGAGCATCACCTCGGCCACCGTCGGGCGATGCGCGATCAGTCCGTGCCGCCAGGCGAGGAAGACGGCCCGGCGGCTTCCTCTTTTTTTGACGCCATCTCCAGATACCCCGGCCAGTCGAGGGCACACAGCAGCACCTCGCCCTCGACCTGAGAGTCGAACAATTTGAGCAGCGCGAGCTCAGCCGGACCCAGCCGGTAGTTCACCGCCAGGGCCGACACCGCGAACCCGATCTTGTCGTCGAGGTTCACCGTGTACTGCTTGTCCGGGTCCTCCGCGCCGGTCATCATCGCCTTCAATTCGTCCCAGAACCCCGTCGCGGTGTCGAACAACTCACGATACCGCTCCCGCACCTTGTCGTGCGTCCACGCCTTGCCGTCCCAGTCCGAGACCTTCGGGAAGTCGGTCTCGCCCTCGTAGTTCCGAACCACGGGCACCAGCCACCGTTGGCCGTCGCCCAATTCCACCGCGTAGCCTGGAAACTGACGCGGCCGCCCCAACTCCGCTGGCCCCGGTCGGTCGTTCGGGTCGAACCCAACCCACAGCGTCGGCTTGCCCCCCTCGTCGTCGTGGCCGGGCACCGGGCGCCATACCGCGTCCTTCGGCACCTTCAGCGGTGCGTCGCCGAACGTGAAAACGACGCCGGCGGAACCTTCCGGGCCGGGGCCTTCGGCACAGGACGGCCCGCCAGCGTCGGGAGCGGCGTAGCCAAGCCCTAGTTCACGCGACACCTCGACCGGCATCGTCTTCCGGCCACGATAGTAGTAAAACAGGTCCTTCATCTCTTCGCTCCAAAGAGGACAACGGTTGTCATTTGCTCGGCGTGGCCGGTTTCGCCGGTTCGGCCGGTGCCTTCGCCGGTTTCTCGGGCTTCAACTCGTACTCGGCCACCAGCCGCCCGCGTACCGCAGCGAGCCGCTTGTCGTCGCCCAGTGCGTGCACCAGGTAGCGCGGCAGCTTCGCAATCTTCGCCTTCTGCCCCGGCGCCGATACCGCCCCGTGCTCGACCACCTGCCCGATCACCACCACCTGGTCGTCGGTGCGGACCACCCGCACCATCTCTTCCAACGCGTACTTAAACGTCATGCCACTTCTCCTTACGTGATAGCCGAGGCTGTGTTGATCGCGATAGGAGCGACAGCCGAGCCGCCCAGCGTCGCCCACGGCGTGATCCGCGCGTTCAGCCGCTTCGGGTCCTGCCCGATGCTCACCAGGTCCACCCGGCTCTTGCCCAGCGTGAACTTGATGTGCTCCGCCGTGCCGTCGGCCACCAACGTTCCGCCCTCGTCCCGCTTCTTCGCGTAGAACACGATCTGCTCGGCGGTGTAGTACGCACCCGCCTCCGTCAGTGTCGCCGTGTCGTCCACGTGCAGCCCGGAGAACGTGATCACCGGCTCAATGGACGCGATGCAGACGTGGGTGTCCCACACGTCCGAGTCGCCCTTGTCGAGCGCGACGTTGATGCCGAACTGCACGTCCACCGACTTGAGCCCGCTGATCGTCGTCGCGTTCAGAACGACCTTCCCCAGGCAGTGCCGCACCGCCGTCGCCGGATACGTCGCCGCCGTCAGGCTCGCCGTCTCGCTGAACGCATACGGAGCGGTCGAACCGTCCGACGAGATCGCGTCACCGCGTGTCGTCAGAATCGCGTCCTCACGGTCCGGCATCGTCAGC